>Ga0255057_10000301_pt1 | contig 27996 bp, 31 predicted proteins | sample Cases_109_6_MG_FD_189022 | JGI IMG/M metagenome (GOLD analysis project Ga0255057, IMG submission 189022) | Seawater microbial communities from Amundsen Gulf, Northwest Territories, Canada - Cases_109_6 | ecosystem: Environmental > Aquatic > Marine > Gulf | place: Canada: Northwest Territories... | reverse complement strand
CCATGGCTCGACTACTACAACCACCAACGCAACCACGGCTCCCTCGGACGGCGCCCACCCATCAGCCGAGTGTCACCAACCTGATGGCCGAGTACACCTAGGCGCCGTCATGGGCGGGCGCGCCTCTGCTACTCCAACCCGAGCCGGTACACCTCGTTGGCGGTTCGCCACGCCATCCAGTCCAGCTCTTCTGCGTCGGGTTGGGTTCCGTTGAGAAAGGCAAACCCGTGTTCGTATGCGTAGTTCACGGAAATGGCGCTGAGGTCGGTACCAAACATGATTCTGCTTGGCCCGATATGTTCCAACGCCTCACGCACATGTTCTGGCGGTGATTCCGTCATATCGAAGTAGACGTTGGCGTTCCGCATCGCAATAACCATGCAGGTGTCGAAACAAGACCGGAATCCTCTGCCCATCTTGGTGAGCACGATCGGCACATCTGGAAAAATGCCCGCTAGCTCATCGACCCAAATCGGGTCGTAAATATAGTGAAGCCCGCCCTGCCATCCCGACCATCCTGTCGGAATCTGGATGGGCCAGTTCCCAATTCCGAGCGCCTCCATGATGGGACTCATGTCTTGGGCGATTTCAACCGGATCGATTGCCGTCGTCACCATGCCGCCTGGAATCATCTCGCCCACCCCAATCATGTCCAACTGGGGAAACAACGTTTCGATGTCCTGGGCCATGCGATCGGCGTTCCTGGAGAGTGACGCCTTATCGATCCCTGTTGTCAAATCACCTGAGCCGACAGCACCCATGAGAAACTCGGGACGGTAGATAGGGAAGAGTCGCCCATTGTGTCTCGTCGCCATGGCGGAGACCAGTTGATTGCTCGCACCCATCCCCGGCGTCATCTGGATGAGCGCATGAGTCACACCGTGATCGTCCATCGTCTTGATCAGTAGGTCTGAATTGTCGACCTGTTCTTGAGACATCACTTCAGCGAAACGCACAGGGTCCTTGCTCCGCTGGGTCGCCCAGTCCTTAGGACTGTGGATTTCCTTCACCATCTCCTCTGCACCGGGGGGAGCGCCAGCGTGGACATGAACGTCAACAATCAGCGACGAATCCGGCCTGGACGACCCGTCACTCATATCTCGCTCCTAGTCAACATTCGATGACCTTGCCCCTGGTGTAGGCATCGACTAGACCTTGAGGAACGGCTCCCAGTCGGCGTCGGGGACACCGCCCATGGCGGCCGCCACCCAACTGTCGCGTGCCGGGGACTTCGGGGCACGGCGCAATTGGAGACCGGCCTCACGCGGCGTTCTGCCCCCCTTGCGGGTGTTGCAGCGCCGGCAGGCGGCGACGACGTTCCCCCAGGTGTGCTCCCCGCCTCGCGAGCGCGGAATGACGTGATCGAGGTTCTCGGCCTGTCGCCCGCAGTATTGGCAGGCGTATCGGTCGCGGTGGAAAACGGTGCGGCGGTTGACCGGGACCCGCCTCGCATACGGCACCGACACATAGCGGCGAAGCTGGATGACCGACGGTGACGGCATGGTGATGTGCTCCGAATGCCAAACCACGCCGTTGGTTGCGACCACATCGGCGCGATCGGCGAGGACGAGCACCAGCGCCCGCCGCACCGGAACGACCGACAGCGGCTCGAGACTCGCGTTGAGCACCAAGGCCTGTGGCATGGTGGGCAGGCTACCAGTGATCAGTCATGAGTCATGAGAACGACCGCAGCGCCATCCACGTTGCCTTGCCAAGGGCATACGGCCGGCCACCCTCCACCACGCTGGAACCCGCAAGGCGCTCCCGGCCGGCCTCGACCAGGATGCTGACCACGTCGATACCATCGACGTCGTGATCGTCGATGGCGAGGATGATCGGTGTCGGCGCGACGCCGATCAGCTCAGACACCGCTCCAACGACGGCCTCATCGAGGCGGCTCCCACCGGCGGCCGGCCGGTCGGCCACCCGTCCGGCGTTGGTTTCCACGCGGACCGTGATGCCTTCGCTGCTCTCGACGATGGCCACCTTGGACAGAGATTCATCGGTCTGGCGACGTGGCAAGCCCGACCGTGGCGTGAGCTCGGGCAGGGTCTGGACGGAGACGGGCTTGTCGGGTTGGGCCATCTCGGAGCGCAGACCGTGGGCGGCGAGCACGCGCTGCACTTCCTCGCCGACCGCCGCAGCGTCGACCCCGGCGGCCAGGCGCACCCTGACCCCTTGCGGTGTCAGCGCATCGCCCTCGATGTCCGCCGATTCAACCCCAGGCACCCTCAGCAATTCGTCGCGCAGCAAGTCTGCGGTCACGTGCGTCAGCCTCCACTCCCCCGGCCTACCTGTCGCCGCCACTCAAGATAGGCCACCAGGTCCCCCTCATCAAGGGTCGAATCGGGCGACCCATACGCAGTAGTCAGCCGCCAATCGACCGCTTCCCTGTCTGGGATTGGGAAAAACGGCGGTCGCCGCCACCAGCCATCGGGAGCGAGCGCCACCATCGCACCCATCGCGGTGCCCCACAACCAGGGGCGGCGGAGCACCGCAACGATCGCCGACCGCGGCAGTCTCAACGAGACACACCTCCTCAACTGCCGGCCAGCTCCGGCCGATCTCGTTCACGCATGCTACGCGATTCCCCTAGTCTCAATGACTCGATGAGCGCAGACACCGCGGCGATTGCAACCGACGAGCTGGCATGGTTCAACGACCGGTTTGGCGCGGTGGCCGACAACATCGAGCTGGTCATCCAGGGCAAGCGCGAGACGGTGGAGCTCGTAACGGCTTGCCTGCTCTCCGGCGGCCACGCCCTACTCGAAGATGTCCCGGGGGTCGGGAAGACGCTGCTCGCCAAATCCCTTGCCCGCTCCATCGACTGCACCTATTCGCGGATTCAGTTCACCCCCGACCTGCTGCCTTCCGATGTCACCGGTGTCTCGGTATGGGACCGGGAGACGACGGAGTTCGTGTTCCGCTCGGGGCCCGTGTTCGCCAACGTCGTTCTCGGCGATGAGATCAACCGCGCCAGCCCCAAGACCCAGGCCGCTCTCCTCGAGGCCATGGAAGAGCGCCAGGTCACCGTCGACGGAGTGACCCGCACGCTGGCCGCACCGTTCATCGTGATCGCCACCCAGAACCCGATTGAGCACGAGGGCACCTACCCGCTCCCCGAGGCCCAGCTCGACCGTTTCATGATGCGGCTCGGCATGGGCTACCCATCGCGAGCCAAGGAGCTGGAGATGCTCGCCACCCACGGCGAGCAATCGACCTTCGACGATCTGACCCCGGTCATCCACGCAAACGACGTGGTAAAGATGGCCGCGATCGCCAACCGCGTCCACACCTCGGACGCGGTTCGCGGCTACCTGATCGACATCGCCGAGGCAACCAGGACCCACCCGGACCTGCTCCTCGGCGCCTCGCCCCGGGCAACGTTGTTCATGCAGCGGGCCACCCGCACCCGGGCGGCGATCCTGGGAAGGACGTATGTGACGCCGGACGATGTCAAGGCAATGCTCGAGCCCATCCTCAACCACCGCATGTTGCTCCAGCCGGAAGCACAGATGCGGGGGACGTCCATCCCAAAGGTCATCGAAGACGTCGCCGGATCGATTCCCGTCCCCGGGTCCCAGGGCGCACCCTGATGCCGACGACCAGGGGCTGGGCGGCGCTCGGTATCGGCTTGGCGCTCCCGATTCTGTGGGTTGCGTTCGGTGAGCACGTGATGCTCGCCGTCGGGACGTTCCTGATCCTTGCGGTCGTGATTGGCATCATCTCGGTGCGGGCGGCAATGCCGCGCGTTGCGGTGAGCCGCACCATCGCCCCGGTACAGGTCCATGACGGCGATCGGGCTGTGGTACTGGTCGACCTGGTCAGCAGCCGCACGGTGCACTCGGCGACCGTGATCGACAAAGTCCACGGCCTGGGAACCGCGCGCTTCAAGGCCAGCCGGCTCGAGGCAAACGAGCCGGTAGAGGCCCGCTACGAGGTGCTGTGCCACCCGAGAGGTGTCTACCGGATTGGACCGGCGACGGTGATCCTCGAAGACCCATTTGGCCTCGCCCAATCCCTCGGCGCCACGAGGAACGTCGACCGTCTGGTGGTGTTTCCTGCCGTTGAGGACTTCGTTGGGCTCCCGACCGGGCGTGGCCTCGACCCGAGCGCTGACACCACCAGGGCCAGCTTCTCCCAATCCGGCGGGGAGGACTTCTACACCCTCCGCGAGTATCAGGTGGGTGACGATCTGCGGCGGGTCCACTGGCCGACGTCGGCCAAACGCGACGAGTTGATGATCCGCCAGCTCGAAGCCCACTGGCAATCGAGGGCCCTGGTTCTGCTCGATCCGCGGTCAACGGCCTATGCCGATGATGCGGCGTTCGAGCACGCGATCTCCGGGATCGCATCGGCGATGCGGCACCTGTACCGCAGCGGGTATCGGCCGACCGTGTGGACCGGCAGCGGCTCCTATATCACGGTCGACTCCGCACAGGGGTATCAACGGGCGATGCAGGAGCTCGCCGTCGTCAAGGCACGCGGCCCGATCGATCTCGTCAGAGTCTTCTCGAAACGCGACACCGACGGCACCGGCGGCGTATTGCTGATGATGACCGGCGCCCCCGACGATGACGCCATCCAGGCGTTCCGCGGCCTCGACCGCCACTTCGACCACAAGGTCGTCATGTCGGTCGCGCCCGAAGCGGCCAACACGCTTGCCGGGTTTGCGCGAACCGGGGTCAGGGCGATCGTCGCCAGGCCCGGAGAGCGCTGGGCAGGCGCGTGGAAAGAAGGAATGGAACGGTCATGGTCTACCGCTACGGCTGGCTAGCCGGGGCCGCCTCGATTGCCTTCGCCCTGTGGCGGCTCGGCAGGCTGCTCGAGCCGAGCCAGTCCGGTGCACGCTGGCAGGTCGTCATCGTGGCAGCGCTCATTGTGGGTCTCGTCGTGACCATGGCTGCTGCGCGCTACGGGATGAGGGCGGGCTTCGTCGCCATCATCAACCTTGCGCTGTTCCTGCTCGCAGCGGGTCGCTACGCCGCACCCGACACCGGGGTGTGGCTGCTGCCCAATGGCGAGACCGCATCGGCGGTATTGCGCGAGCTCGACCGGGCCCAGTCGCTCATCAGAAACGGCATCGAGCCGGTGCAGCCGATCGTCGGGCTGATCATCGTGTTGGCGGCCGTCTTCTGGGCTCTCGGTGCGCTGTTGTCGTTTGGCCTGCTCAAGGGTCGTCCGTACGTCGCCCTCATCCCACCGCTCGTCGTCGGGCTCCAGTTGCTCACGATTGAGCGAAAGCCGGCCTCCAATGCCGAGATCGCCCTCTTCGTCCTGATCGTCGCTGCCAGCGCACTCGCCGTCGGCCTCGACGAACACGACCGCGGTGCGGGCCGAATGGCCAAGCCGGGCCACCAGCCCACACGTCGCGGCGCCCCGATCTCCCGCACCGCCTTCGCTCTCGTCGTCGTCACGGTCGTCGCCGCCGTCGGAGCCTCGAGCGCCATGGCGAGCCGGATTCCCAGTGACGGCGTGATGACCTGGCGCGCACCCGGTGCGCTGAGTGGAGGCCAATACGGCAGCGTCTCGTACAACCCGTTCGTTGGGATCCACGACGGCCTCGTGTCCCAGACCGGCCGCGAGCTGTTTACCGCAAGCCTCTCCGGCGATGCCGATCCCCGCGACGTGTACTACCGGCTGATCACCCTCGACGGCTATTCCGACGGCCGATGGTTCCCGAGCGATGGTGGCATGGTGCCGGTCGACGAGCACGAGTACGAAAAGGCGGGATACGAATACGCCGGCGATACCGAGCGGGTCACCGCCGCAGTGACCATCCATGCGCTTGGCCAGGAGATGCTCCCGGTCCCGTATGCGGTTCGCGGGGTCAGCGGTGAGGAGTCGGACAGCTTCAGGATCCGTACCAGAGACGCCTCCATCCTGTTCGCCGGCGACCGGACCTACCGAGGCATGGAGTACACGGTTGCCGCCAACGTGCCCCGCTTCGACTCGAGTGCGGTTGCCACCAATGCCAGCGGCGGCCTCTCTCCACTGTTCCTGGTGGCCGCCGAGGAGCAGGGCTCGGTGCCCGCACCCAACCCCGATGCGGTGCATCGCACATTGCCCGACGCCGTCGATTATCTGCAGCTGCCCGACGGCATCGACACCCGGATCGAGGCAAAGGCAAGAGAGCTGACCCTCGGGCTCGAGACCGACTTCGAGAAGGGCGTCGCCCTCGAAATCTGGTTCCGCGAGACCGGCAGCTTCACGTACACCCTGGACGTCGACATCGAGGCCGGGCACGGCCCCGACGTCGTGGCCCGCTGGCTCTTCGACCCGGAGAGCACCGACTACCGCAGGGGCTTCTGCGAGGACTTCGCCACCTCGATGGGGGTGATGGCCCGCACGATCGGCATCCCAACCCGGGTGGTGCTCGGATTCCTGCCCGGTGAGGACAACGGCGCCGGCGACGTGCTGGTTACGGACCGGTCCGGCCACGCCTGGATCGAGCTGTGGATCCCGTCCCAGGGGTGGATGCGATTCGACCCGACCCCCCGCGGCGACAATCCCGGCGCTGCCTACCAGCGGCTTGGCGCCGATCTCGGCTTCGATATCGCCGCCTATCTCGACCAGGTCGAGGAGGTCCCCGGCGGCGGGCTGCCCGGCGATCTGGAATTTGGCGACGCCGAAGGCCAGCCACTCCCCGCTCCCGACGGCTTCCCCGTCCCCGGCGGCGGTGCTTCGGGCGGTCAGCTGTCGATCATCATGCTCGTCCTCGTGCTGTTCGTGCTTCTCTCAGCCGTCATGCTTGCCGGAATCCCTGCACTGAAGTGGGCGCGAAGCCGGGCCCGAATGCGGAGGCTGTCCTCGGGCGACATCACCGCTGCATGGGAGGAAATCGTTGCCCAGCTTGCCGATCTGGACCGCCCGGTGAACGCGGCCTCAACCCCGTTCGAGGTCGCGGCCGACGTCGACGACACGCTGCGACCCCTCGCCGCCGTGTACACCAGGTCGATCTACGGGCAGGACGAGGAGATCAGCGCGGCGGACCTCGACGCCGCCTCGCGATCGATGATGGTCGCCCGCAAACATCTCACCGGTGCGCTGTCGAGGGGCGAGCGGCTGCGCGCAACCTACCGGCTCGACTCGATCATCGGAAAGAAACGCCTCGGCAGGATCAGCCGCTGGCTTCCTTGGCCTCGTCCATAACGTCGTCCTCGACGCGGCGCAGCATCTCGAGGAAGCGCTCCCGGTCGAGCTCGAACTTGGTCACGTCGTCCTCGACAGTTTGGGTGATCTCATTGATCGCGACGAAGAAGGCGAGCTGGCCCTGGCGCAGGGCGTCGAGCAACTCGTCCTCGTCGGTGGCAACCGCAAAGATGGACTGGCCGTCGGTGACAAGCCGGACCTCGGCGAGGTGGCCGTCCATGTCAGCGGTGCGGCGCAGATAGTCCCAGGCTCTACGGACGCGCTGAATAGACATGCCGTTGTCGAGAAGGCTCCGCACGACGCGGAGGGCGACGAGGTCACGGAAGGAGTACAGCCGGCGGCGCCCCGGCCGACCGCCGGTCTGTTGGAGTGAGGGCTGGACGAGAGCCACCTTGTCCCAGTAGCGCAACTGATGCGGTGTGCAACCAGTCAGTCTGGTTGCCTGCTGAGCGGTGAATCCGTCCACGAAGTCTCCCGATGTAAAAGATGGGCCCGGGGGCCCCGCTCTGTATCCCCCGCAGATGGGCAGGAGGACCTGCCGTCGCGGCAGGCGGCAACCTTAGCGTTCGCGACGGAGCCGCTGCCGAAAGTCGTCGACCCATCCGAGGAGCGACGCCGACCCCGACTTGGCATCGGAGCCGGAGCGGTAACCCATGACGAGCGTCGCCCCGGAAACGACCATCAGGATGAAGCCCAGACCGGCCAGGTACCACAGGCGAGTGAAGGTGCCGAGCATGATGATCACGCCGAGCCCGAACCCCACGACAGCGAGACGAGTACGGCGCTGCGTGCGCGCGCCCAGGCTCGCCTTGGCGACGGTCTGGGCGAGCTTCGGATCCTCGGCATAGAGGTTCCGCTCGATCTCGTCGAGGATGCGCTCTTCTCGTTCGTTGAGTGGCATTAGCTCTCTTCCACCAGCGGATCGGCCCGCGCTCGCAGTATACCGATACCTGGTCTTCGTCAACCGGTACGATTCTCGATTCGCCCCAACGGGCTGATTACCAGTCCTCTCTACCCTTCCATCCGTGAACACCTATCTCGTCCGTCACGGTGAAGTGCACAACCCGGACGGCATCGTCTATGCCGACCTCGACGGGTTCGCGCTCTCCGAACTCGGCCGCACCCAGGCAGCGCTGGCGGCACGCCGACTGCCACAAGGATCAACCGTGGTCGCCTCTCCCCTCGGGCGGGCGCTCGAGACGGCTGAGATCATCGCCGCCAAGACTGGGTCCGTGGTGACGATCGACGACGATCTAACCGAGTGGCGTCTGGGACGGCGCTGGGCCGGCCGTGTATGGGACTCCCTCGACGAGGAGTTTCCCGGCGAGCTCAGCGCCTATCTGGAGCACCCGACCGAGTTGCCTTTCTCACCCGAGAGCCTCGACGAAGTAGCGGCGCGGACCGCGGGCGCGGTCCGACGGCACCGCAAAGCCACGGACGGCCCGTTGGTCGCCGTCTTCCATCAAGACCCGATCCAGGCGGCCCGTCTGGCGCTCACCGGTGCACCACTTTCGGACCTCCAGTTGGACAAGCCGGGACACGCCGCGGTGATCACCCTCGAGACGCGCCCGTCCGGACCATGGATCGAGCGCGAACTCTGGGCCCCCGACCAGGGCGTGCTGTTCCCACCAATCTGAGCAGCGGCGACCAGGTCGTACCATCTCGGCATGGCTCGGATTTCGGCTCCCTACGTCATCTGCGGCATCCTCACCGGATCGTCGCTGCTCGCATCCGCGGTGCTGTTGTCCAATCCCGACCCTTTCGCACCCGGCGCCGCCGCGCTCCTTGCGATCGGGATCGTGATGTACACCCTGGTGGCGATCGCCGGGATTCTCCTCGTCAGAGCGCCCTGGGCCCGCTGGCTCGGGCTCGGTACCACGATCGGCGCCCTGCTCCTTATCGCCTTCACCGGCTTCGAGACGGCCGCGTCGATCGCGGGCGTCGTCGTCTCACTCGTCGCAATCGCTGCACTTTCCGGCCCATGGTTGAAGGTGTGGCTGCGACAGCGGCCAGGAACCGGGCCTGAGGCAAAGGCGGTGGCTCTCCCCCTGATCGCCCTCGGTGCCGCTCCGGTGGCCGGGCTCGCTGCCTGGTCCGGGCTCACCCCGTTGGTCGGGCTCGTCGCGTTGCTCGGCGTCGTGGCAGCTTGGGGCTACGCCAGGGCGTGGCGGTGGGGCCTGTGGGCGTTGCGAATCGCTTACCCGGTGGCGGCCGCCGCCGCCGCGACCCAGCTGGAATGGCAGGGAGCAGTTCTGCTCGTTGCGCACGGCGCCGTCGTCGGTGCGCTCGCCTGGTCGCCGGAGGCCAACCGCGCCCAGCTTCCCATCGGCGGGACCCTCCCGGCTCCTCGCTACCGAAAGCGGACCCCGTGATCCAGAAGGTCGGATCCGTGGCAATCTGCGTGGCTGCCGGCCTCCTCCCCGGGCTGCTCCTCGCCGGATCGGGCGGCGCCGCCATCGGTGGGATCATCGGTGCCGCCATCGGTCTCCTCGCCGAGCGCTACGAGGTGAGGACGGTGGTAGCGGCGTCGGTGACCGCCGGTGCGATGACGGGCGCATTCATCGGAAGCAGCATCGTGTCGGTGATCTGTCGGCCGGAGACCTGCACCGGCCTGGAGATCCTGGCTGCGGTGCTCACCGGCATCGGAGCCTTCATCGGCGTCGGCATCATCGTCGCGCTGGCGACGCGGAGCTTCGAGGAGTACCGAGAGACACGCGAGGGCTGAGTGTGGCGGCCGCACCGATTGCCATATCCCGGACGCCGATCTCGCTATGCCATACCCAGGGTTCCAGTCGTCGTATACGACGATGCGAACCCTGGGTTATCGGCGTCCGTCAATTCGCCTTCGGTTCAAGGGTTCCTATCCACTGGTATGCCTTCTCGAACCACGACCCGAGTTCCTCAGTGTCGCTCAGCAGATCGTTTGGGACAGATACGTAACCTCTCATGACGCTGCCGTACTGAATGACCGCGCCGCTCTCGTATCTGGACAGAAACTCATCGGCCAATTCATCTGATAGACGTAGCGCCATGGTTCCGTCGGCATCGAGAAAACTGAACATGTGTCCGTTGCGTGAGGTGTACGGGTTCTTCGCACCCTTTACGACTTCACCCGCCTTCTCTACGACGGTGGCGTACCGTTCGAGAGCATCGGAAGGTCCCTGATATTTAGAACCACCGGGCACGAGCACGCCTTTCCGAAGGGAGAGCTCGAACCTAGCATTTCGACCGTTCGAACTCTTTTCCCCGGAGTCGGTGCGCTGCTCCGCTACGGGCCCTTGAAGATCAGAGCAACGTTGTGGCCGCCGAAGCCGAACGAGTTGCTCATCACCGTGGCCACCTTGGCCTCTCGGGCCTCGTTTGGCACGTAGTCGAGGTCGCACTCCGGGTCGGGCGTCGTGTAGTTGATCGTCGGCGGGATGACGCCATCGCGAATCGTCAAAATGGCGGCTATCGCCTCGATCGCCGCCGCTCCACCGAGGAGGTGCCCTGTCATCGACTTGGTCGACGAGGCGGGGATGTTGTAGGCGTGGTCGCCGAACACGGTCTTGATGGCGGCAGTCTCGGTGGCATCGTTGGCCTGTGTCGAGGTTCCGTGGGCGTTGATGACGGAGATATCGGTGATGTCGAGCCGGGCGTGGTCGAGGGCACCCTGCATGGCGCGGGCGGCGCCGTCGCCACCGGGACGGGGCAGCGTCACGTGGTAGGCGTCTGCGGACATGCCGTAGCCGACCAGCTCGGCGTACACGTCCGCTCCCCTCGCCAGGGCGTGTTCGCGCTCCTCGAGAATCAGGATCCCGCCCCCTTCGCCCATCACGAACCCGTCGCGGTCGGCGTCGAACGGGCGGCTGGCTCCCTCGGGGTCTTCGTTGTTGGTGCTGAGCGCCCTGGCCTGGGCAAACCCGGCCATCGCAAATCGGGTGATCGCGGCATCCGCACCGCCGGCCACCATGACATCGGCCGCGCCTCGCTTGATGATCTCGCCGGCATCACCGATAGCGTTGCCGGCGGCGGCGCAGGCCGTCACCACCGTGCTGTTTGGGCCGTACAGGTTGAAATCGATCGACACCTGGCCGCCCGCGATATTGGCGATGATCTTCGGGATCCCGAACGGGCTGACGCGATGCGGGCCCGTGTGGAACAGGGTGTCGATCTCTTGCTCGAATGACTCGACACCACCGATGCCGGTGCCGACCATCACGCCGGTGCGATACGCCTCTGGATCGTCCTCTTCGTACTCGATGCCGGCGTCGGCGAGAGCGTCGCGGGCCGCCACCCAGAGAAGCTGAGCGTTGCGATCCATGCGGCGCGCCATTCGTTTCGGGATGTGGTCGGTGACCTCGAAATCCTTGACCTCTCCCGCGATCTTCGAGGGGATGTCGCTGACATCGACACGTTCCACGAGCCCAATGCCCGAGGTTCCGCTCAGCAGGTTCTTCCAGGTGTCGTCGACCGTGTGCCCGACGGGGTTGATCGTGCCGAGCCCGGTGACTACGACGCGACGGTCTTCCACAACATCCTCCTAGGTGGCGAGCTTCTTCTCGACGAGGTCGACGGCTTCGCCGACGGTCGCGATCTGCTCGGCTTCCTCATCCGGGATCTTCACACCGAAGTTGTCCTCGAGAGCCATCAGCAGCTCAACAACGCCAAGCGAGTCAACGTCGAGGTCCTCCTCGAACTTGGCATCGGGCGCAATGGCATCTCGGTCGATTCCCAGCTCGTCGACGAGCAGGTCGGTGAGCTTCGACTCGATCTCGGTTCGATCCATGACTTTCTCTCCTTGGGTTTACAGCGCGATCCCACCATCGACGACGAGGGTGTGACCAGTCACATAGGCGGCTTCGTCCGAGGAAAGATAGCCGACCGCCGCAGCCACTTCTTCAGGTTGTCCGAGTCTTCCGAGCGCGATCCGCTCCTCCGCCGCCGCCTTGATGTCCTCCCCGAGCGCCTCGGTCATGTCGGTCTCGATAAACCCCGGCGCAACGGCATTCACCGTGATCCCCCGGCTCCCGACCTCCCTGGCGACCGACTTGGTGAAACCGATGATTCCGGCCTTCGACGCGGCGTAGTTCGCCTGTCCCGGGTTCCCCGAAATCCCCGATACGGAGCTGATCGAGATCACCCTCCCCCACTTGCCGCGCAGCATCGAGCGCAGCGCGGTCTTGGTCGCGAGATAGACAGAACGCAGGTTGGTCTCGATCACGTCGTCCCAATCCTCCAGGCCCATCCTGAGGATGAGGTCGTCGCGGGTGATGCCGGCATTGTTGACGAGGATCTCAACCGGGCCGAGTTGCTCGGTGATGGACTCGAACATGGCCGCCGCCGCCTCGGGGTCGCCAACGTCTGCCTGGACGGCGATGGCTTTCCCGCCTGCCCCGGTGATGGCCTCGACGGTCGCATCGGCGGCCTCTTTGTTTGCGGTGTAGTTGACCGCAACCTGATGACCGTCCGCAGCGAGGCGCTCGGCAATGGCTCTGCCAATACCGCGCGATCCGCCCGTGACAAGCGCAATCCGGCTCACGCGCTCTTGACTCTCTGTTGCTCGAGCAGGATCTCGAGCCCGGTCTTGTCGGTGGCCGGCAGGGCGGCGTCGGTGGTGGCGAGCGGCTCCACGCGGTCGCCCCACACGAGCCCGGCTGCCCCCCAGGTCAGGCCGGCGCCAAAGGCGACCAGCACGACGTTGGCGCCCGGCTTCACTCTGCCCTCGTCGAGCGCCTCGGACAGGGCAATTGGAATTGAGGCAGCGGAGGTGTTCCCGTATGAGGCGATGTTGGTGAAGACCTTCGCCGGATCGATGCCAAGTCGCCGCACCGTGGCGTCGATGATGCGGATGTTTGCCTGATGCGGGAACACGATGTCCACGTCGTCGATGGTCCAACCGGCGTCGGCGACCGCGCGCTCGGCAGCGGCGCTCATTCCCTTGACCGCGTTCCTGAAGAGCTCTCCGCCTTCCATGATGATCCTGATCGGGACCGGGGGCTCACCGATGAACGAGGACCCAACCCCTTCGCAGGTGAGCACATCGGCGATGCTCCCGTCGGCTCCGACGTTGATCGAGCGCAGGCCCTCGTCCCCCTGCGCCGGCTCGATGATGGCGGCGCCGGCGCCATCACCGAAGAGCACGGCGGTGGAACGCTCCTCGAGGTCGAGGAACGGGGCGATCCGCTCCGACCCGATGAGCAGGATCTTCTCGGCAGACTCCGTGGCGAGCAGACCGTTTGCCAGGTTGAGGCCGTAGATAAAACCGGTGCAGCCGGCGTTGGCGTCGATGGCGGGAACACCGTGGGCCTCCAGGTTGGCCTGGACCATGGCCGCCATCGCCGGGATTTGGCGATCTCCGGTACAGGTGGCGACGAGGATGTAGTCGAGATCCTGCGGCTCCAAACCGGCGGCGGCGATAGCCCGCCGACCGGCCAGAGTCGCCATGTCCGAGTTGTGGACGTGGGAGATGCGCCGTTCCTTGATCCCGGAGCGGCTGGTGATCCACTCGTCGGTGGTGTCGATCACCGAGGCGAGATCGTCGTTCGTCAGTACCGGGTCGGGGGTACAGCGGCCCCAGCCCGTGATCGTTGCTCTGCGCATGACAGATCCTCCTGCGGGGCTCATTCTATGAAGGCGATCGCCCCGTCGACGTCGTCTATCTCCGAAACGGTGTAGGTCGCGGCATCCGGGGCAGAACGCCTGGCAAGACCGGCGGTGACGTTGCCGGGCCCGACGTGGATGAAGGCATCGATGCCATCGGCTGTCATCTGTTCGATTGACTCGGCAAAGCGAACCGGCTCGGTGAGCTGCTGGCCGAGCTGGGTCGCCGGGTCGGTCATCGGCCGCGCTGTGACGTTGGCGTATACGGGGAACTCGCCCTCTCCGAACGCGGTGGCGCCCAGCGCGTCTCCGAGCCGTTCGGCGGCCGATTCCATATATGGCGAGTGGAACGCACCGGCCACGTTCAGCGGGATGACCCGTCTCGCCCCGAACTCGGCGGCGTTGGCGACCAACCAGTCGATGTCATCGACGCTCCCCGAGAGGACGATCTGGCCGGGAGCGTTGAGATTGGCCACCCAAAGCTTGCCGCCCTCGTCGCGGCGCCCGGCGGCGATCATCTCGGCGCCGGGTGCATCGACACCCATCAGCGCCGCCATCGACGACGGCTCGAGAGCCGCCGCCTCGGCCATGGCGGCGCCACGCTGTGCCACCAGATCGAGACCGTCGGTGAAGTCGAGCGCCCCCGAGGCAGCCAGCGCAGTGTATTCGCCGAGCGAGTGCCCGGCAGTGGCTGCGGGAGGTCTCGGCAGGGCGCCGGTGAGCACGTCCCACAGTGCATATGAGGTTGCGTACAGGGCAGGCTGGGCACGGTCGGTTCTGGTGAGCTCTTCCTCGGGGCCCTCGGCAACGACCTGCTGTAGCGACCAACCGAGGACGTCGTCTGCGCTGGCGCCAAGCAGCTCGGGACGCTGGTCGAAGACATCGGATCCCATACCCACGAACTGGCTGCCTTGGCCGGGAAAGAGAATGGCGTAGTTCTTCATCGCTCAGTAGGACTCTGCCACGTTCGAGGGGGTTTCGGAGGCACTGGCCGACCGCGTGATAGCGTCGGTGTCGATGGAGCTCGCCTACCTCTTCACCGACGTCGAAGGCTCCTCTCGGCTGTGGGAAGCCCACGCCGCGGCGATGGAGCCGGCGCTGGCTCGCCACGACGAGATCATCACCCAGGCGGTGGAGTCTGCCGGTGGGGCCATCGTCAAGGGAACGGGGGACGGCTTCATGGCCGCCTTCACCCTCCCCGGCGAAGCAGTGACGGCCGCCGTCGATGCACAGCTGGCGTTCTCGCAGGCCGACTTCTCCGCCGTCGAGGGGCTGCCGGTGCGGATGGGCATCCATTTCGGCCAATCCCAGCCGCGAGACGGCGATTACTACGGCCCGGCCGTGAACCGCGCCGCCCGCCTCATGAGCGTCGGGCACGGGGGCCAGATCCTGGTCTCGGCCGCTTCGGAGGACGCCGTCGGCGACCGGCTTCCCACGCCGATCACCCTTCATAGCCTCGGGGAGCACCGCCTCAAGGACCTCACGGCCCCCGAGCGGGTCTTTCAGGTGTCCCACCCCGAGCTCCGCACGGATTTTCCCCCGCTCAACAGCCTCGATGCGTTCTCGAACAACCTGCCCTCGATGGTGCAGAGCTTCGTCGGGCGTGCGGACGACCTCGCCAACATCGTCGACACCCTGGCGACCGCACGTCTGGTGACCCTGACCGGTCCTGGTGGGACCGGAAAGACTCGGCTCGCGATCGAAGCCGCTGCCCGCTGTATCGACCGCTTCCCGTGGGGGGCCTGGCTGGTCGATCTGGCATCGTTGACCGAGCCATCGGTGGTCCCTTCGGCGATCGCTGAGTCGATCGGCATCGAGCCCCAGCCCGGCCGTTCAGTGGTCGACACGCTGATCAGCCGGTTGAGCGACCGGGGACTGCTGATCGTGCTCGACAACTGCGAGCACCTCATCGAAGCGGTGGCCGAGACCACCCGGGACCTGCTGCGGGCGTGTCCCGACGTCCGGTTCATCGCAACCAGCCGGCAGAACCTCGGGATCCGCGGCGAGCACGTGTTCGTGGTGAAGCCATTGTCCGCACCGGAAACGACCGAGCTGAGCGCCGATGAATTGCTCGGATACGAGGCGGGCGAGCTCTTCGTGCAGCGAGCGCGTGAGGCGAATGCCGACTGGAGCCTCGACGAGGCGGCGGTGCCTTCGGTTGCCCGGATCACTGGGGCGGTCGAAGGGATCCCGCTCGCGATCGAGCTCGCCGCGGCAAGGACGAGGGTGCTCACCGTCGCTCAGATCGCCGATCGGCTCGATCAGCAGCTCGCCCTGCTGTCCGGCTCCGCTGGTGTCGACGACCGGCACCAAGCGCTACGCGCCACCATTGACTCGAGCTACGAGTTGATGACTGAAGGCGAGCGGCAGCTCTTCGACCGGCTGTCCGTGTTTCGGGGCGGAGCGGATCTGGACGCCATCGAGGCAACCACGCTCGGCGTCGTCGACGAACCGGCGCTCAATGCCCTCGACGGTCTTCTCTCGAAATCGATGATCATCGCCGACGAGACCCCCCACGGCATGCGGTATCGGCTCCTCGAGCCGTTGCGCCAGTACGCCGCCGATCGCCTCGCCGAAGATGGATTCGACGCCGACGCCTACGAGCGGCACTGGGTTTGGTTCGATCGGTTCGCCGTCGGTGTCGAGCAGGGGGTGCGAGGCCCCGACCAGCTCGACTGGCTGGCGAGGGCCGAGTCCGACTACGACAACCTGAGGGTTGCGCTGACCAGAGCGTACGAGGCCGACGAGATCGAGATCTGCATCTCCATCGCCTCGTCACTGTCGTGGTTCATGTTCCTGCATTCTCACGTCCAGGACTGGACGGTGTGGCTGCCGCGACTCCTGGCCCGGCGCGACACCGCCGATCCCAGGATGCTCTCCCGGCTCCTGCTGAGCGCCTCGCAGACTGCGTGGGAGCTGTCGAACATGGACGAGGCAAGAGCCCACGCCAACGATGCGCTTCGCCTCGGAGAGGAGATGGGCTCGGACACGTTGCGCGCCTGGGCACACACCTATCTCGCCCTCATTGGGATCCAGTCTCGGGAAACCGAGGGCGTCTACGAGCACATCGAAGTCGCTGACGCCGTCTTTCAGGCAAAGGGGAACCTGGCCGGCACCGCCAACACCCTCTGGCTCAAGGCCTTTGCCGGGCTCCTCAGGGTCGAGACTGAAGGAGTAGAGGATCCCGAGGAGCTGGAAGGGCTGTCCGAGATGGCACAGGTCGTCGTTGAGTCCGCCCGGCAAAATGGTGACCGAAACCTGCTGGGCCACACGCTGTGGATTGCCGGGGAGGCGTCGCGTCTACGCGGTGACATCGAAGCCGCACGGGAGCAAGTGGCGGAGGGGACGCTCGCTCTCTACGAACTCGGAAACCAGTACTGCCTCGGCCACAACCTCCTCTTTGCGGCCGGGGTCGCCATGCTCGAGGACGAACCGGCAAAGGCGGCGACCCTCATGTCCGCCTCACAGAGCCTCCGCGCCCGACTCGGGGTATCGGGATCGCCGCTGGAGACCCATTACGCCGAACGGGTCAGGGCCGAGATCGAGGTGGCGCTCGACGAGCAGGACTTGGATATGGCGTGGGACGAGGGACAGCGACTGGCCATCGCCACCGCCGTCGGGCTGGCGACGAGCTAGGCGAACCGATAGGCAAACCGCTAGGCGAACCGTCAGACTTGGACCGGCTCGTCTTCCGCTGGCGCGACGTAGGGGACGAAGGGACCCGCAATGGCTCTGGCGATCGCCAGCGCGAGCAGCGCGACGACCGCGGGGAACCATGAGGGTCCGATCGCGGCCAAAGTCGGGCCAACCGCCAGGATCAACAACAGCACCCAGATCGCGGCAAGCATCGAGGTGATTTCGGCAAGGTGATACCCGGCGGCGCGGAGCGCGATCCACGGGCCGAGGACAAAGCCGACGGCGACGAACAAGGTCACGATCCCCGGCTCGAGTGAATCGCCGAAGACGGGCTGGCTCTGCGACGTCGAGGCGGTGACCAGCACGGCCAGAACGGCGCCGGTCAGCATCCCTGCGGCGCCAGCGATAACGGTGATGAAGATGGCCCGAAACTCGTCCACCAGTCCGAATCGGCACGTTGATGCTCAGAGTTGAGTTTCGCGGGCCGTTCTTCCGTCCCGAGCGGAGGGATACCGCCCGAGGAGACCAAGAACGGTGGCTACAGCCGGTCGAGGGCCTTTCTGACGCCGCGGACCGCCTGGGCGGTGCGCTGGTCGTTCTCGACGAGGGCGAAGCGCACGTGGCCGTCACCGGAGGGGCCGAACCCGACCCCCGGGCTGACCGTCACCTGACCGTGGTCGAGCAGATGCAGAGCGAACGTCATCGAATCCATTTCGCTGTACTCGGCCGGGATCCGAGCCCACACGAACATCGTGGCCTCCGGGCGCTCGATCTCCCATCCGAAGCGGTTGAGCCCGTCGACCAGGATGTCGCGGCGCCGCTCATACGTGGCGACGACCTCGGGCACGTAATCATCGCATTCCTCGAGCGCGATGATCGAGGCGATCTGGATGGGCTGGAAGGTTCCGTAGTCGAGATAGGACTTGATCTGGGCGAGCGCGTTGACCATCTCGGCGTTGCCGACGACGAATCCGACCCGCCACCCCGCCATCGAATGGCTCTTCGACAGCGTATACAGCTCGACGCCGACGTCCTTGGCGCCGGGCACCTGGAGCATGCTCGGCGGCTCGTAGCCGTCGTAGGAGATGTCGGCGTAGGCGAAATCGTGGACGAGCATCGTCCCGTGCCGGTGGGCGAACTCGACCAGCCGCTCGAAGAATTCGAGATCGACTGTGGCCGTGGTCGGGTTGTGTGGGAACGAGGTGACGATCACCCGCGGCTTGGGCCAGCTGTCGTGAAAGGCTTTGGTCATGCGTTCGAAGAAGTCCAGACCCGTCGACAGCGAGACGCGCCGCACATCGGCGCCGGCGAGCACGGGGGCGTAGATGTGGATCGGATACGACGGCTCCGGGACCAGGGCGACGTCGCCGGGCTGAACCAGCGCCCACATCAGGTGCGACAGCCCTTCCTTGGCCCCGATGGTGTTGATCACCTCGGTCTCCGGGTCGATGTCGACGCCGTGCCGTCGCTGATAGCGGTCGGCGACCGCTTTGCGCAGGTTGGGAAGACCGCGGGATGCCGAATACGCATGGTTCTTCGGGTTCTGTGCCGCCTCGACCAGCTTGTCGACGACGGCGGGGGGCGAGGCGATGTCGGGGTTGCCGAAGCCGAGATCGATGACGTCGACGCCGGCCCGTCTGGCCTCGAGGCTCTGACGGTTGACCTCCGCAAACACATACGGAGGAAGGGTGTCGATCCGCCGGAATTTCATAGGGTGAGGCTAGGGCGGAACCGCAGAAGAGCAGCGGTTTCCTCCCCAAAGGCGGGAGAGACTGCCCTAGCCCGGCAGCATCTTCCTGAGCGGCTTGGGGATGATCTCTGCGCCCATTTCCGCGGCGGTGAGCAGCATGTCAAGGGAGCCCTCCGACCCGTCCCAGTGCTCGGCAACGATCTCGGGGCCGGCCGACTCGATCAGGTGCTGGATGGCAACCGCTGAGACGATGAGGTCGTCGAGCTTGCCAAAGCCGATCACGAAATCGGGGATGATGTCGATCGGAGAGATCACGTAGATCAGTGTTGCGGCGGCAAATGCCTTGGCTCGCACCGGCACGCGCTGGTCGCGCACGATGCGCCCCAGCAGTTTGACGACGTTTGGCAGAAGCCAGATCGCCTCGCGGATCGTCGGGTTCATGCCGTTGCCGTCCTGTACTGGTTTCATCGTGTTTCCTCTGTTGCCATCGCCGCCGCCCCGATGGCGCCGGCATCCGGGCCCAGACCCGCCACCAAGATCGGGGGTAGGAGCCGATGGGATCCTCCGTGGAGCCCCTCGGCGGCGACCCTCCTGGCCGGCCCGAGCAATGACTCTCCGACCGAACCGAGCCCACCGCCTACGACGATCAGCTCGGGATCGAAGATGGCGATAAGGCTACCGAGCCCACGCCCAAATTCTGCGCCGACCTGTGCCACCAGCCCGCGAGCGACCTCATCGCCGGCATCTGCCGCTGCGGTGACGTCGTCGCCGGTCACCAGCCCATCGCCGAGGCGAGAGGCGAGCGACCCATCGGGGTTGAGGTCCCTGGCCTCCCGGGCGAGTCGTACCAGCGCCGGGCCGGATGCCACCGTCTCCCAGCAGCCGCGCTTGCCGCAGTCACACAGCAAGAGGCCGGCATCAACCAGCATGTGGCCGAATTCGCCGGCGAAGGAGTCGCCGCGGTAGATCTCGCCGCCGATCACGATGCCGCCTCCGATCCCGGTCCCGAGCGTCACCATGAGGAAGTTGTCGAAGCCGACGCCCGCGCCGTGGTGAAGCTCACCGAATGCGGACACGTTGGCATCGTTGTCGACGACGACCGGGACCTGGAGCGCGTCCTCGAGTGCGGTGCGGACTGGGATGTCTTTCCACTCGAGATGGGGTCCCCAGGCGAAGACGCCCTCCGGCCACTGGACCAGGCCCGCCAGACCGACGCCGACGCCCTCGACGTTGTCGGACCACAGCTCGCGCACGGTCCCGGTGATGTTCTCCACCAGGTCGCCCTCATACACGCTGCCGGTCACCCTGGCGGTGACCTCGGAGTCCTCGACGCGGACCGCCGCCGCCTTGGTGCCGCCGATATCGATGCCGATCGTGGCCATAGGCGGGGAAGGCTATCAGTAGCCGGGAACTCCCGAGAGTGTCGGCAGCGTCACAGCCGGGTGAACCAGCCTGCGTCGGGGGAGTAATCATGCAGATGAGCCGGATCATGACCGCAACGATCGTCGGAGCAATACTCCTCGCTGCTTGTAGCGGTGGAATCGACCCGACATCCACCACGTCGACCGCAGCGCAGCGCATCACGCTGAAGCTGCCCTACCCGCTCGCCACGAGGGCCCTCGTCCCGTTCGACGCTTGCGACGATCTGCTCGATTGGACGACCGACAACGCCCTCGACCTCGTCGGGCCCTACGGGTTCGACAACTACGGGGGCTTCTACGCCCCGACGCTCGATGTCGCTGTTGCCGGGGAACTCGCAGAAAGTGATGGGGCGGCCCGCAGCCAGTCAACGATCGATGTCATCGGCACCAATCTGCAAGAGCTCGGGATCGACGAGCCGGATCTCGTCAAGACCGACGGCCGGCGCATCGTGGTGTTGAGCGGGAGCCGGCTTCAGATCGTGCTGCTCGACGGCGAAGATCTCACGCTTGCCGGCTCACTCGAGCTCGGTTTCTGGTCCCAGCATCTGTATCTGGATGGGGATCGGGTGATCGTCATCGCCCCGTCCGGTCACTCGATCATGCCGCTCGTCGAGATCGACTTCGAGAGCGACATCGGCGGCGGCTTCTACCCGGCGCAGACCGAGGTGGTGACGGTCACCGAGATCGACATCAGCGATCCCGAAGATCCCGAGTTGACCAAGACGCTCCAGATCGACGGCCGTTACGTGTCCTCACGAATGGTCGAGGGGGCCATCCGTCTCGTCGTGTCCTCCCAGCCCACCGGGTTCGCCTGGTCGTTCCCCGAGGGTGGCGGTCTCCGCTCCGAGCGGATCGCCGAGGAAGAGAACCGCGACATCGTGCGGAACTCGACCGTCGAGAACTGGCTGCCCTACTACGTGATCACCGATCACCGCGGTGTTGACCAGACGATCGCCGAGGGAACGCTGCTCGATTGTCACCGAGTCCATCGACCCGACGAGTTCTCGGGGCTCACCATGCTCTCGCTGGTGACCCTCGACGATGCCGCCCTCGCCATCGACGACGCCACTGCGGTCTTCGCCGACGGTGAGATCGTGTACTCGTCGGGCGAGGCGACCTACGTGGCGACGTCGCGCTGGATCGATCCGGTGGTCTGGGAGCAGGGCGGTCAACCCGGCGATATGCAGACGATGATCCACAAGTTCAGCCTCGACCGGGCCGGCGCCGAGTATGAGGCGTCGGGTGCGGTGCCCGGCTACCTGATGAGCCAGTGGTCGATGTCGGAGTGGGAGGGCGATCTTCGCGTCGCCTCGACGACATCGCCGCAGTGGTGGGACACGCCCGACTCGGAGTCGATCGTGACCGTGCTGCGAGACATGGGTGACGAGCTCGAGATCATCGGTGCCGTCGATGGGCTTGGGAAGGGTGAGCGGATCTATGCGGTTCGGATGATGGCCGATCGCGGCTACGTCGTGACGTTCCGGCAGGTCGATCCGCTATATGTGATCGACCTGTCGGACCCGACCGATCCCACCCTCGAAGGCGAGCTCAAGATCCCCGGCTACTCGGCCTATCTACACCCGGTGAGCGACGACCGTCTGCTCGGTGTCGGCCAGGACGCCGACGAGGACGGGCGGATCTTCGGGGTGCAAGCCTCCCTGTTCGATGTCGGCGATCCTTCAGACCCGGCCCGGATCGATAAGTTCACGATGAAGGGTGGCCACTCCGAGCTGGAGTGGGATCACCATGCCTTCCTGTTCGATCCCTCGGACGGCCTCACCGTCATCCCGTTCCAGCGATGGGACGAGAGGTCGGAGGGCCCCCAGGCCGGGGCCATGGTGTTTCACGTCACCGGGAACGGGATCGACGAGGTGGGGGTCGTCTCTCACGGTGACAAAGCCGGGTGGGGCTGGGAGCTGCCGATCCGCCGCTCGCTGCTCATCGACGGCGCACTCGTCACGGTCTCGGAAGCCGGCGTGATGGTGTCGGACAGCGACTCGCTCGACACCCTGGATTGGGTGGAGTTCTAAGAGCTCTTGCCTCTCCCGCAAGCGGCAGCGCCGCGGGGGAGGCGCGAGCATCCGGCCGTCAGGCCGGAGCGCAGCGGAGGGGGCCCTGAACAAACCCCCCTCTGCGAACGGGGCCTCCGGCCCGCCGCGTCTCCCCCGCTCCAAGGGGGAGACGACACGCGGTCAGTCCACCTCGATGCGGGTTGGGCCCTTGCGGTCGTCGTCATCGTCGCCGTCGCCGTTGATGACCTCGTCGATGAGGGCTCCGACGCCGGCGGCCAACTCGTATCCGGCCTTCACCCAGTGCACCGCGGCGCGGCGGAGCCCGGCAGCAAGCGTCTGGGGATCGGGAAGGTTGTCGAGCATCAGTCACCGGTCCCAAACGTAACCCGCAGCTCGCCATCGCCCAATTTCGCACGCAGCACCTGTCGGCGCTTCAGCGAGTCGGGGAGGACGATCGAACGCCGGTACTGCCCGACGGTGACAAACAGCTCGTGGTCGTGGCGAATCACATCGAGATCGTCGTGCTCGGCGAACGGCATCCCGACCACGAGCACCACGTCGTCGCCGTCCTCCTCTATCCGGAACGGGCGCCCTTCCGACAGACGCTTGGTGGGATCGACATCGCCATACAACTCGCTGCCGACCGTGCGCAGCCGCTCGATACCGATCATCTCCTGGTCGAAGAGGCGGAGCGACCGGATGTCGACGTCGGCAAAACCCTCCTGGACATCTTCCATATGGCCCTTCTGGATCTGCCGCCACTGCTCGAAGTAGGGGTCGGTGACCGTCTCTGGGAGCACCCGGTTGACGATGGCGGAGTCCACGGCGTACCCGAACAGGCCCAGGTAGGTGTAGGTGCGCCGCGCCTCGGCGATCACCATCTTCTCCGGGTTCATCACCAGGCGCGCCGTGGTGATGTCGGGATCGGAGAGGATCTCACGGATGCCGTCCAGCCGGTCGTAGAAGGTGGCGATCGTGTCGAACACCTGGTCGTCGGCGACCGGCAGCGACGACATCTTGCTGAGCACCGGCCGGACCACCTTCGCCACCTGCTTGCTCACCGGGAATAGCTTGTCCATGTACCACGACATGACATCGGGGAGGCTCAGCAGCCGCAGGGTCTCGGCAGTCGGCGCACAGTCGACGATCAGGACGTCATAGTTCCCCGACGAGACGTGGTCGCGAACCGTCGCCAGGGAGAACAACTCGTCCATGCCGGGGAACACGGTGAGCTCCTCGGCTTCCACCCCCTCGAGGCCGGACCAATCGAACACCTTGGTCAGGTAGTCGCGTACCGGGCCCCACGACTCCTCGAGGCGTCGCTGAGAGTCGATCTGCTGGGCGTCGAGGTTGTCGACCACCGGAGTCGGCTCGTCGCCGAGCTTGACCTGGAATGCGTCGGCGAGTGAGTGCGCCGGGTCGGTCGACATGACCAGGGTGCGGTACCCCAGGTCGGCGGCGCAAATGGCCGTGGCTGCGGACACCGTCGTCTTGCCGACCCCGCCCTTCCCGGTGATCAGCACGACCCGCATCAGGCGCCCGCTTCTGCTTGTTTCTTCAGCCCGCGAAGCGCCGGGCGGACGATCTGCTTCTCTGCCTGGCGGCGAAGGAACCCCGGCACTTTGAATTTGGGCTCGACGCGGAGGGCGTAGGTCACCTCGGTCCGACCGTCCTCGATCGCGTTGAACTCGTAGCTGCCCTCGAGCAGCGAGATGTCGTCGTTCGGCCGCGCCGCCCAGGCAAAGCCGTTCTCGGGCGCGTGGTCATACTCGAGGGTGTAGGTGAACTCTTTGATCATCCCGTCGACGGTGAAGTCGGCAACGGTCGGGCGCCCCTCGTCATCGGTCTCGACGACCCTGGCTGACTTCACGCCGGCTGCCCAGTCGGTGTAGGCCTCGAGGTCGAGGGCGACGGCAAAGAGCCGCTCGGGATCAACCAGTACCTCGATCGTTTGAACCGTGCCTTCCATGCCAGCTCCCTCGAAACGAATGAGCCGTCAGGGTAGCGCCGGGTGCTCAACAGTCACCCTGCCACCGGGAGGCTCAGCGACTGGCCACGATCCGGTTGAAGCGCAGCTCGTAAGCGATTTCTGCGGAAGTATCCGGATTTGCCTGCCGAAATGCGTCCATCCCGGCCTCGAATTCGGCCATATCGACCAGTTGGAGTGTGGAGACGAACCCGGCCTTGGCGGCGGCGGCCCACTCCCCCGCCGGCCTCGATTTCTGCTCGACCACCTTTCCCACCGTGACCGTTGCACCAAGCGCCTCGAGGTGGTCCCGCACGTCGTCCACTTCGGGAAACCGTTCCCGGTCGAGGCGGGGAACACTGGGGAACCACCGCGAGAGCATCGATTGGTCGTGGTGGTCGGCACCCAGGGTCCAGATCTCGATCCGGCCGTCCGGCACGATCACCCGGGCGGCTTCGTCGAGCGATCGGCGCCAGTCCCCGTAGTGGAGCGACAGATGGAACCAGGCGAGGTCGAAGCTGACGTCGCGAAGCGGCATCGCCTGAGAGAGGCCCAGGATCACGGCGACCCCACGGATCGCGGCGGATCGAACCATCTCGGCTGCGGGATCGAGGACCACCGGGTGATGGCCCTCTTCGGCCCACACTGCGGCGTGATGACCCGGGCCGCCGCCGATGTCGAGGATGGTCGCAGGCATGGGCAGACCGTCGGTCGCCGCTCTCGCTCGATCGAGTGACTCCTCCGAGGGAGCTCGATGGGCGTATCCCCGTGCGAGCCTGCCAAGGTCGATGTCAGCCATGCTTGCTGCTTCCTCAGCTCCCGCCTCGGAAGTGCACGGTCGCCCGGCCCGTCGCCCGGAAGTACCCCAGGTTGGCGCTGACCGTCGACCCGATCCTCCAGCGCGTGGCGTTTGGCTGGTGGATGTCACCGAAATAGTGAAACGGGGGCTGCACGGTCTCGAGGTAGTCGCGAACCGCCACCGATCCCTTCTCCTTGCCGCCGATGACATCGGTTGCGAGCGCCGGGATCTCGGGGGGCACGTGGGTGCACAGGACGTCGACCTCGCCGAGCCTGGCGAGCTTCTCCGTCATTTCCTCTTCGGTCACCTCGCCGGGGGTGCCGATCCTCATGCTGCCGCCGCCGGCGAACCCGACGGAGAGGCCCTCGATCTCGACGACCTCGGCGTCGACGAATCGGGCGGTTTCCGGCAGGTGCTCGGCGAGCAGGTCAGGCCGATCCACGTTGCCGTAGGTGACGTAGGCCTCGGCGCCTTCGAGGACGGGACAGATGTCCTGATACGCCGCAGCAACGGCCTCGGTGTACTGGGAACGGAGCTCGTTCTCGCGGCCCCTGGAGTGCTCTCTCCACATGGCAGAGGCCTCCTCGGCTTTCCCCTGCGAGCGCAGCAAGACGAACCGGGCCGCAAGGTCCCGGCCCGAAACGTCGGCGATGATCCCCGAAGCGTCGCGATAGTCGACGAAGTTGATCAGATCGCCCAGTACGAGCACGGGCTGACCCTGCTGGGCGACGCGTCGGAGCGCATCGGCCGCACCGTGGACGTCGGAAACGAGGAGCATCAGGCCTCGGCGGGGGTGAACATGCGGGCCACTGCCAGCATGGCCGCCGCACCGAGAAGCGCTGCGACGACGGCAAGCACGACGGGCCAGCCGGCGAAGGTCGCCGACATCCCGGCGATACCGAACCCGATCAGGCCGGCAACGATCGAGCGCCCGGTTGCCCCAAAACGGGCCTCCGGATCGGCGAACTCCCAGCCATCGACCCAGGCTCCGAGCGCGGCACCGACGATCCACGCTAGGAGGGCCACGAAGCCGACGATCAGCGCCAGGGCGTAGATCCACACCATGCGCTCAGCGTAGACCGATGACTGGCTCCAGCTCGGTACGCACCCTGGGATCGCTCTCGCTCTCTGAGGCAGCCCGGAGCGCTCCGGCGGCGATCGCATCCTCGAATCTGGCGGTGGCCCATACGGCATGAGCGCGGAGCAGCCAGTCGGGGTGGCCGAGGAAACCGATGACGATGTTGCGCAGCTGGGGTGCCCCGTCGTTTCCGGCGGCCACGAGAGCGTTACGCCGGAGGATTCGCGGGCGCCGCCCGGGGAGAAAGAAATGCCCGTAGCGATCGAGCAGGGTCCGGTCGTCCGAGCCGAGGATGTCCCGGATCTGGGGACGGACTGGGAGCCCCACGCTCTGGCCGAGCGCTCGCTGCCCGGGTGGGCAGGCGGTGAGGCACTCGTCGCATCCGTACAGCCGGTCGCCGACCGCCTCGCGCAGCTCGACCGGGATTACGCCGGAGGTTTGAAGCCAGTAGGCGAGGCATCGGTTTGCGTCGAGCACGCCGGGCGCAACGATGGCGCCGGTCGGACACGCCGGCATGCAGGCAACGCACGACCCGCAGCCGCGGCGCATCTCGTCGTCGATCGGGAGATCGGCGTCGGTCACCACCGAGCCCAGAAGCACCCATGGGCCCGACCCGGGTACCAGCACCATCGTGCTCTTGCCCCACCAGCCGACACCGGCGCGGACGGCGGCGGCACGGTCGACGAGACGCGAGTCGTCGGCAAATACTGCGGATCGATGCCCGGACGACTCCAGGGCGGCTGCGACGGCGTCGAGGGCGGTGCGGAGCGGGAGGTAATGGTCGGTCTCGGCGAAGCGGGCGATGCGCAACGACCCGGGCTCGGTGGGCGGCTCCTCGGCCGTGCCGGGGACGTAGGGGCGTGCAAGGCTGACGATTCGCTCCGCCCACGGATGCGTGCGCCGCACGTCGGTGGCGACGCCGGAATCGGTGTAGGTGAATGCCAGATCGGCGCTCAGCCCCTCCTCGCGCCGCTCCTCCATCGTGGCGGCGACGCCAGGGAAACCCTCCGCCGTTGTGATCCCGAAGCCGACACAGCCATGGCTTCGTGCGATCTCGTCGAGGTGTTCTCGCAGCACCCCGCCACCCTAAGACCGGCCGCGCTAACCGGTGTCGGCTTCGGGTGCTCGCCTGACCAGACGCAATGGCGCAACCAGGCCCGCTTCGGACAGGTTGCGCAACGCGTCTTCTTCCTCGGCCCCGACCTCGATCCTGCCGCTCGTGCCCGCCAGCAACACCGGCACGATGCAGTCGGCACAGGCCGATGTCCCGTCCATCACGCACGTGTCACAGTCGATGATCATGTTCGTCCTCCTCGATTGAGGACGGTAAGAAACGGGTGTGACAGAAAGTGAGTAGCTCAGTAGCCGAGTAGCTGAGTAGCTCAGAAACTCAGACTCTGTCTGCGCTACTGCGCTACTCCATCGGCTACTTCGCTACTGTCGCGCTCATGAAACTTGGGATCAGCCTTGGCTACTGGGGAACGGCGATCGCCGACGATTCGAGCATCATCACCGAGGCCGAATCCCTCGGCTACGACTCGGTGTGGACCGCCGAGGCATATGGGGCCGACACCCTGACACCGCTTGCGTTTCTGGCCGGGCGCACTGAGAAGATCAAGCTCGGCGCAGGGATCATGCAAATGCCGGCGCGAACCCCAGC
>Ga0255057_10000300_pt1 | contig 28001 bp, 24 predicted proteins | sample Cases_109_6_MG_FD_189022 | JGI IMG/M metagenome (GOLD analysis project Ga0255057, IMG submission 189022) | Seawater microbial communities from Amundsen Gulf, Northwest Territories, Canada - Cases_109_6 | ecosystem: Environmental > Aquatic > Marine > Gulf | place: Canada: Northwest Territories... | reverse complement strand
TCGGCTCACCCTAACTCCGCCGCTTTGCCCCGTACTTCGAACGCCCCTGTTTCCGATCTTCAACGCCCGAGGTATCCAACGTGCCGCGCACGATGTGGTATCTGACGCCCGGCAGGTCCTTCACACGGCCACCACGGATCAGCACGATCGAGTGCTCCTGGAGATTGTGCCCCTCACCGGGGATATACGCGGTTACTTCGTAACCGTTCGTGAGGCGGACACGGGCCACCTTGCGGAGCGCTGAGTTTGGCTTCTTCGGCGTGGTCGTATAGACACGCGTACACACGCCCCGCCGTTGCGGGCAATCAGTCAGCGCTGGGGCAGTAGTCGTGCGCTTGACCGCCTTTCGACCACTGCGAACCAATTGGTTGATCGTCGGCACAGTCGGGTCTCCCGCCCCTTGTTCGGAGCCGAAAAAATCGCGCGCTCATTCCGAGCGTCGCGCGCGTCGAAATTGTGGCTAAGGTTCAAAGAATCAGAGACTTACAAAGTTAACGGCAATCCCTGGAGCGTCAAGGGGGGACGGGTAACGTGCTGAACAGCGTAAACCCCTGTCCCACAAGATCGTACGGAGATGAGTGTGGCGATTTCTGCGCTCCGCGCGAACTCTATGCCTCGGCGGGCGCCTCGACTTTTTCCTCCTCGACGATCTCGGCCGCTGCCCGCGCCGCCGCCGCCGCTCGGGCGGCTTCGGCCTCGGCTTCAGCCTCGGCCGCTAACTCCTCGAGTTTGGGCAGCGGGAACTCGACCGCAGTGTGCCGCAGCAGACCGGTACCCGCTGGGATCAAGTGGCCGATGATGATGTTCTCTTTGAGTCCGGCCAACACGTCCTTGCGACCCGACAACGCGGCTTCGGTCAGCACACGGGTCGTTTCCTGGAACGAGGCCGCAGAGATGAACGACTCCGTGGTTAACGCCGCTTTGGTAATCCCCAAGAGCAAGGGCTCGGACGTGGCGGGTTCACCACCCAGTTTCAGGATCTCCTCGTTCCTGCGCCGGAACGTGACCTTGTCGACGTGTTCGTCTTCCAACAGGTCAGTATCGCCAGGATCCGCGATCCGTACCTTCTGCAGCATCTGGCGCACGATCACGCCGATGTGCTTGTCATGGACCTTGACACCCTGAAGCCGATAGACCTCCTGGATCTCGTTCAGCAGGTACTCCTGAACTTCGCGGGGGCCCTTGATCTTCAAGATATCATGCGGGTTGACCGGGCCTTCGCTGAGCCGATCACCCGCCCGCACCACATCGCCTTCGTGAACCCGAAGGTGCTTGCCGTGCGGGATCAGGTACTCGTGTGGGTCACCCTGGTCGGGCACGACGATTAACTGACGATTGCCGCGCACGATCTTCCCGAACTCGACGCGGCCGTCGATTTCGGTAATAACCGCTGGGTCCTTCGGCTTTCGAGCCTCGAACAGCTCAGCGACCCGGGGCAGGCCCCCGGTGATGTCGCGAGTCTTGTAAATCTCTCGCGAGATCTTGACCATCGTTTGACCGGCGGTCACTTCTTCGTGATCGTGCACCAGCAGGTGAGCTCCAGTGGGGATGATGTAGTCGCGGACCTTCTTGCCCTTCGCGTTGAGAATCGTGATCCGTGGGTGCAGCGCTTTTACGCGATCCTCCACTATCACGCGCTGCCTCAAACCGGTCGACTCGTCAAGCTCTTCTCGAACGGTGATCTCTTCCTCGATGTCGTGGAACTCAAGCTTCCCAGCCATATCGGTCAAGATCGGTGTTGAGTAGGGGTCCCACTCGAACAGAAGATCACCGTCCTCGATTTGCTGCCCATCCTCGACTCGGATGTATGCTCCGTACGGGACAGTAAGGCGGCTCCGAAGGCGGCCCTCGGTGTCCTTGGCGAGGAGTTGACCCTCACGACCGGTTACAATGTGATCCCCGTCGGGGGTTTCGACGGTCTGGATCCGGTCGTACTCCACCTTGCCCGCGTACGCCGCCGTCTTGCGCGACTGGGCCGCGATCCGGCTGGCGGTGCCGCCGATATGAAACGTCCTCAGGGTCAACTGAGTGCCGGGTTCACCGATCGACTGGGCGGCCACGATTCCTACCGCCTCGCCCGGATCCACCGGCTTCAGCGTCGCGAGGTTTCGACCGTAACACTTCTGACACAGCCCACGCCGAGCTTCACATGTCAGAACGGAGCGAATTCGGACGCTCTCGATGCCAGCGTCCTCGATCGCCTGAGCGGCTTCATCCGAGATCTCATCTCCAGCTTCGACGAGCACGTCTCCCTGAATGGGGTCGACGACATCATCCAGCGCTACGGAGCCCACGATCCGATCGCCGAGGGGTTCGATCACCTCTTCACCCTCCTTCAGGGCCGAGATGTCGAGACCGAGGATCGTTCCGCAGTCCTCCTCAAGGATCGTCACATCCTGAGCAACGTCGACCAGGCGCCGAGTCAAGTATCCGGCGTCAGCCGTCTTGAGCGCGGTATCGGCGAGACCCTTCCGCGCACCGTGTGTCGAGATAAAGTACTCGAGCACCGACAGCCCTTCGCGGAAGTTCGACTTGATCGGACTCTCGATGATCTCACCGATCTGCCCGGTGATCTTCTTCTGTGGCTTCGCCATCAGGCCACGCATTCCAGCAAGCTGGCGGATCTGGTCGCGGGAGCCTCGCGAACCCGAATCGGCCATCATGAAGATCGGGTTGAAACCCCCAGCCTGGTTCTTGAGCCCTTCGAACATCGCCTGTGACACATCCGTGTTGGCGTGTGTCCAAACGTCGATCACCTTGTTGTAGCGTTCACCATCGGTGATGATCCCCTTCTTGTACTGACTGGTAATCTTCTCGACTTGCTGGTCGGCCTCAGACAGGATGTCCTTCTTGGCATCCGGGATCAACATATCTTTGATGCCCACCGACGTACCGGCCAACGTCGCGTACTTGAACCCTAACGTCTTCAAGTTGTCCAGAAACTCGACGCACTTCTTGAGTCCAGCCCGGTTGTAGACCATCGAGACAACGTCGTTGAGCGCAGCCTTCGACATCTGCTTGTTGATGAACGGGATGTCGTCATCATCGCCACGGGGCACGATGCCATTGAAGATGATCCGCCCGACCGTCGTGTCGATCAAACGGTTGTCCTTCTTGATCCGAATCTTGTCGTGAAGGCCCGCTACTCCTGACTCGTAGGCCATGTCGACTTCATCGTCGGAAGCAAAGACCCTCACGTTAGGCACTTCTTCCCCAGCCACTTCACGCGTCGCATCCCAGTCCTGGGGCTCGTGCGTGAGGTAGTAGCACCCGAGAACGATGTCCTGGCTGGGGCTTGCGATCGGTTTGCCGTCCGCCGGTTTCAGGATGTTGTTCGACGACAACATGAGAACGCGCGCCTCGATTTGCGACTCGTACGAGAGCGGGAGGTGCACCGCCATCTGGTCGCCGTCGAAATCGGCATTGAACGCCTGACAGACGAGCGGGTGGATCTTGATCGCCTTGCCCTCGATCAGGATTGGCTCAAATGCTTGGATGCCAAGTCGATGCAGCGTCGGCGCGCGGTTCAGGAGCACCGGGTGATCGCGGATCACGTCTTCGAGGATGTCCCAAACTACCGGCTCCTCGCCCTCCACCATCTTCTTGGCGCTCTTCACCGTCTGGACGTGACCCTTCTCCTCGAGTTTGCGAATGATGAACGGCTTGAAGAGCTCGAGCGCCATGGTCTTCGGAATCCCGCACTGGTGGAGCTTCAGCTCTGGCCCGACAACGATGACCGATCGAGCTGAGTAGTCGACGCGCTTCCCGAGCAAGTTTTGGCGGAATCGCCCCTGCTTACCCTTGAGCATGTCGGAGAGAGACTTGAGCGGTCGCTTACCGCGACCGCGCACTGCCCGCGACCGACGGCCATTGTCGAACAACGCATCAACCGCCTCCTGCAGCATCCGCTTCTCGTTGCGCAGGATTACCTCTGGCGCCCGCATTTCGATCAACTTCTTGAGGCGGTTGTTGCGGTTGATCACCCGCCGATAGAGGTCGTTGAGATCCGACGTCGCAAAACGGCCGCCCTCGAGCGGAACTAGTGGCCTCAGATCCGGCGGGATTACCGGAATAACCGTCATGATCATCCACTCAGGCCGGTTCTGAGACTGGCGCAATGCCTCGATCACCTTGAGCCGCTTGAGAATGTTCTTCTTGCGGTGGATGGACGTCTCGATCTTTGCTCGCGCACGGAGCTCTTCGGACAGATCCTCGATGTCGATCTCCGCCAGCAGATCACGCACCGCTTCAGCACCAATCTTGGCGACGAAACCCTCGGCCCCTTGCTCCAACGCGTCGAGGTATTCGTCTTCGGTGAGCAGCTGTCTCTTTTCGAACTCGGTCTTACCTGGCTCGATCACCACGTAATTGGCGTAGTAGATCACCTTCTCGAGATCGCGGAGGGTCAGGTCGAGCAGATACCCCATCCGGCTCGGCAACGTTTTGAAGAACCAGATGTGAGCCACCGGAACCGCTAGCTCGATGTGCCCCATCCGCTCTCGACGCACCTTGGATAGCGTCACCTCCACTCCACAGCGGTCGCAAATCACCCCTCGGTAGCGGATGCGCTTGTACTTTCCGCAGTGGCATTCCCAGTCCTTGACTGGACCAAAGATCTTCTCGCAGAAAAGACCGTCCTTCTCGGGCTTGAACGAACGGTAGTTGATCGTCTCTGGCTTCGTGACCTCACCGTAGGACCAGTCCCGAATCTGCTCGGGCGATGCGATCCCCACGGAGATGTACTCGAAGTTCGTCGCTCGATCATCACGCTGCGTCCGAAACTCAATCACGTCTTGGCGCCTCCTCTACCGACTGACATCCATGCGGAATATGATTCTGATATCGCCGCTTCACTCTTCATCGTTCCGGCCCAGCTCCACCGATAGTCCGAGGCTCTGCAGCTCTTTGACCAGCACTCGGAATGACTCCGGGACGCCAGGCTCGGGCAGGTTGTCGCCCTTTACGATGGCTTCGTAGACGCGCGAGCGACCTTGCACGTCGTCCGATTTGACGGTCAGCATCTCTTGAAGCGTATGCGCGGCACCGTACGCCTCAAGTGCCCACACCTCCATTTCGCCGAACCGCTGACCTCCGAACTGTGCCTTCCCGGCCAACGGCTGCTGCGTTACGAGCGAGTACGGCCCGATTGAACGAGCGTGGATCTTGTCATCGACGAGGTGCGACAGCTTGAGCATATAGATGTATCCAACCGTCACCTCGTGATCGAACGGCTTGCCGGTTGTCCCGTCGAAGAGCTTGGTCTTGCCACCCCAGGGTAGGCCGGCTTTTTCGAGCCACTGATCGATCTCTGCCTCGGTGGCGCCGTGGAAGACTGGCGTCTCGATTGTGAACCCGAGCGTCTTGGCCGCCCAACCGAGATGCGTCTCTAGAACCTGGCCCACGTTCATGCGGCTCGGTACGCCAAGCGGGTTGAGCACGATCTGGACCGGCGTACCATCTGGCAAGAAGGGCATGTCTTCCTCCGGTACGACACGCGCCACGATACCCTTGTTCCCGTGCCGCCCAGCCATCTTGTCACCGACGGAGACCTTGCGCTTCTGAGCCACGTACACCTTGACCAGTTGCACTACGCCAGGCGGTAAATCGTCGCGTTGGTGGATCTTCTCGATGCGCTCGACGGTTCTTTCGCGAATGTTGTCGGCCTTTTCCTTCACCGCGGCAACGACTTCTTGCAACTGTTGGTTTGCTTTTTTCTCCTTGAGCTCGGCGGTGCGCCATTCGATCGTCGACAGGTTCAGTTCTTCGACGTCTTTTGCCTTCAGCTTGGTGCCGATCTTGAAGATGTTCTGATGTTCACTCTTGCCATACTTGAGCGACTGAACCGTTGCACCCTTGAGGATCTCTGACAACTGCTCGTTGCGGCTGGCCGTTACCTTGGCCACCTCGCGTTCCTCGTAGCGCTTGGCGCGATCGATCTCGAGCTGCTTGTCGCGTTCCGTCAGCGGATCGTTCTCGTCGCGGCTGAAGACCTTGGCGTCAATGACCACGCCTTCCAACCCTGGCGATGCCTTGAGCGAGGTGTCCTTAACATCCTTGGCTTTCTCACCGAAGATCGCGGTCAACAGCCGCTCCTCGGGGGACAGCTCCTTTTCCCCCTTGGGACTGACTTTTCCTACCAAGATGTCACCCGGCTTGATCGACGCCCCAATCCGAACGATCCCGCGATCATCCAGGTTGACCAGTGCTTCCTCGGCGACGTTGGGAATCTCGCGCGTGATCTCTTCCTGGCCGCGCTTGGTATCTCGAACGTGGAGCTCAAGTTCCTGGATGTGGACGGAGGTAAAGGTGTCGTCCTTGACAAGCTTCTCGCTTAGGATGATGGCATCTTCGAAATTGCTGCCGTACCAAGGCATGAACGCCACCAGCGTGTTGACACCCAGCGCCAGCCGGCCCCCCGAAGTGGCGGCCCCATCCGCGAGGACCTGCCCCGCCTTCACAGTCGCTCCGCGAGTCACAATCGGACGCTGGTTGATGCACGTGTCCTGGTTGGTACGACGGAATTTCATGAGCTCGTAGATATCTGCGTTGGCGAAATCTATTTTGCCGTTGCCGTCTGCGGGGCCGCTCTTGCCCTTGCGTCGTACGATGATCCGGTCTGAAGTGACGCTCTCGACCACGCCGTCACGCAGCGCGATCACTACTGCGCCGGAGTCGATCGCCACCCGATTCTCGAGCCCGGTTCCGACGACCGGCGCCTGCGGCTCCAGCAGCGGCACCGCTTGTCGTTGCATGTTCGAGCCCATCAGCGCGCGGTTGGCGTCGTCATGGTCGAGGAACGGAATCAATGCCGCCGCGATCGAAACCAGCTGCTCCGGTGAGACGTCCATGAAGTCGATTTCGGTCGGGTTCATCAGTGGAAAGTCCCCCCGCTTTCGGCACAAGACGTAGTCGTTCTTAAACCGCCCGTTGCTATCGAGTTCGGCGTTCGCCTGGGCGATTACGTAATGGTCCTCTTCGCTCGCAGACAGATAGATGATCTGGTCTGTAACCCTGCCCTTGACAACTTTTCGGTACGGGGTCTCAATGAAGCCGAGATCGTTGATCCGCGCGTAGGTCGACAGGCTCGTGATGAGACCGATGTTCGGCCCCTCCGGCGTCTCGATCGGGCACATCCGGCCGTAGTGGGAGTAGTGAACATCGCGCACTTCGAAACCAGCCCGCTCGCGTGTCAGGCCGCCAGGTCCCAGCGCCGACAAGCGCCGTTTGTGGGTCATCTCAGCCAACGGGTTCGTCTGGTCCATGAACTGCGACAACTGGCTCGAGCCGAAGAAAGCGTTGATAACCGCGCTCACCGTTCGCGCGTTCACCAGGTCATCGAGCGACATCTTCTCAGGATCCTGCGTTGTCATCCGCTCCCGCACGAGCCGCGCCATACGCGACAGGCCGAGCGAGAATTGATTAGCGATTAGCTCGCCTATCGATCGCACACGACGGTTACCCAAGTGATCGATGTCGTCAACGTAGCCAACGCTGTTTCTCAACTGGATCAAGTACTTGACGATCTCGACAAAGTCCTCACGCCTGAGAACCGTCACGTCGGCCGCGTCGTCGATCTCCAGCCGCTGGTTGAGCTTGTAACGTCCAACGCGGCCCAAGTCGTAGCGCTTGGGGTCGAAGAACAAACGCTCGAGGTGTTCGCGAGCAATCGTCAGATTTGGCGCATCGCCCGATCGCATGAGGCTGTAGATCTTCTGTAAAGCGTCGTTCTGATCGGTAGTGGGATCTTTCCGAAGCGTGTTTGCGATCAGATGCGCTTCCGCCCGCGGCAGCCCTAGCTCACTCGCGTAGATCGCGAATTTCTTTATTCCCTTCTTACGAAGGATCTTATAGACGTCCGCGTTGATCTCCGTATTGGCCTCGAACAGGACCTCGCCGGTCTTCTTGTCGATGATGTCGCCCGCTAGCGGAGCACCCAACAAGTCGTGTCTCCGTTCGCGGTCTTTGGTATCGGAGATGTCAACGTTCTTCTTTTTGTAGAAGAGCTTGAGAATCTCCTCGTTGGTTTCGTAGCCGAATGCGCGCAGCAGCGCCGTGACCGGGAACTTTTTCTTCTTGTCGATGTGCACGTTGATCACGTCGTGAATGTCGACGTTGAACTCAACCCACGATCCACGGAACGGGATGATCCGGGCGCTATAGATCTTCTGCCCGTTGGGATGGATGTTCTCCTCGAAAACGACGCCGGGTGAACGATGGAGCTGGCTGACAATCACCCGCTCGGCCCCGTTTATGACGAAAGTTCCAAGCTCGGTAAGCAGAGGGACCTCACCCAAAAAGACTTCCTTCTCGGTCACCGCCTTGATCTTCTTCTCGCCCTCCACCTCCTCCTTCATGACCAGCCTAAGCGTGGCCTTCAGGGGCGCAGCGGACGTCATGTCACGCTCCTGGCACTCTTCAACGGTGTATTTCGAGTCACCGATCGAGTACTGGACAAACTCCAGCGAGTAGTTCTCCTTGACGTCGGTGATCGGAAAGACGTCTTGAAAAACAGCCTGGAGTCCGTCGGCTACCCGCTTATTGGGCGCCACGTCGGCCTGAAGAAGCTTGGCGAACGACTCCTTCTGGACCGCCAGCAGGTCGGGCATATCCAACGATTCGCCGAGTTTGGCGAACGAGTGTTGCTTCTCGAGCGTCTTGGGGCTCAAATGCGACTCCTTTTCGCTGGGCTGACTAGAAAAAAGTCCTTGTCTACTTGAGTTCGACCGACCCGCCAGCCTCTTCGATCTTCTTCTGGACCTCCTCGGCTTCCGCCTTGGTCACATCTTCCTTGATCGGATTGGGGGCGCCGTCGACCAAGTCCTTGGCCTCTTTGAGGCCCAGTGAAGTCAGCTCGCGGACCACCTTGATAACCTGAATCTTCTTGTCACCAGCCGCTGTCAGGACGACATCGAAAGAGTCCTTCTCTTCCTCTGCTTCTGAAGCGGCAGCACCACCGGCGGCGGGCGCAACCGCAACCGGTGCAGCCGCCGTAACACCGAATTTGTCCTCCATGTCCTTGACCATCTCGGCCAACTCGAGAACCGACATGTTGCCGATCGCCTCGAGAATCTCATCCTTCTTTAGAGTCGCTTTGGCCATCCTGCTCTCCTTAACGGGTTACGGTGAATGCCTTGCTAGCTTTCCGGGTCTGGTTGTTCAACATCAGCCGGCGGAGTTCCCTCTTCCTCCGCGGGTACCTCTTGTTCTGCCACCGCGACGTCTTCGACCGGCGTCTGTTCTTCGACCGTTGCGGCCTGTTCTTCGACCGTTGCGGCCTGTTCCGTTGGCGCGGGCTCGCTTTGTTCGCGTTGTGCACGCACCGCATCCATAGTCCGAACGAACTGCGACAGCAGCCCGTTCAGCGTGTATACGAGTCCGGCGATCGGCGATCGAGCATACCCGACGATCTGACCGAGCAGCGCTTCTCGCGCCGGGAGCTTTGCGATGCGTCGAATCTCCTCCAGTGAAACGACCTGCCCCTCGATTGCGCCGGCCTTGATCTGCGGCCGATCGGAGGCTTTGGCGAAGTCAGTCAGCACCCTAGCTGGGCTCACCACATCCTCGGTCGAAAACGCAAACGCATTCGGACCTTCCAGGTACTCGGCCAGCGCGGCGTACGGGGTATCCTCGAGCGCGCGCTTGGCGAGCGTGTTCTTCACGACCACGAAGTCGACGTCGGCGTCCGATAGGCGACGACGGAGATCGGTTATCTCAGTTACACCGAGACCGGTAAAATCTGCCAGGTACAGACACTTTACTCCGCTCAAACGTGCTCCGAGCCCGGTTACGATCTTTTTCTTCTCAGCCGTAGCCATCGAATCTTCGCTCCCGTTATGCCCGGAACAGGTTGGCGTCCAGCGAGACACCAGGGCCCATGGTGCTCGAGATCGTTACCGATCGCACGTACTGCCCCTTCGACGTAGCCGGCTTGGCCCGCACGATCGTTTCCATGAATACCTGGATATTCTCGACCAGTTGATCCTTGGTGAACGAACGTTTGCCGACCGGTACGTGGATGTTCCCAGTCTTGTCGGTTCGGAACTCGATCTTCCCAGCCTTGACGTCGCGCACCGCCTTCCCAACGTCGAAGGTTACCGTGCCGCTCTTTGGGTTCGGCATTAGGCCTCGAGGTCCGAGCAGACGTCCGAGCTTCCCAACCTCACTCATCATGTCAGGCGTAGCGATAATGACGTCCGTCTCCAACCAACCGTCTTGGATCTTCTCCACGATCTCCTTGCCACCCACGACATCAGCGCCGGCGGCCTCGGCCTCGCGCTGCTTCTCGCCTTGACCGATGACGGTCACGTTTACGCTCCGACCCGTGCCATGCGGGAGGACAACAGTCCCGCGCACAATTTGATCAGCGTGCCGCGGATCCACTCCGAGGCGCGCGGCCAGCTCAATGGTTTCCTCGAACTTGGCCGCCGGCATCGCCAACAGCGTTTCAACCGCTCCCGGCACTGTGTACCGCTGATCGTTCTCTCGCTTCTCGGCTGCCTCCCGGTAACGACGACCGCTGCTCGCCAGTTTTGGACTCATTCGCTCGTCACCTCGATGCCCATCGACCGAGCGGTGCCCGCGATCATGTTGGCCGCTGCCTCGATGTCGACTGCGTTCAGGTCCGCCATCTTGGTTCGCGCGATCTCTCGGCATTGCTCACGGGTCACGCTGGCTACCTTCTCCCGATTGGGCTCCGGCGAGGCTTTTTCCAACCCGGCCGCCTTCTTCAGCAGCACCGACGCAGGCGGGGTCTTGGTGATGAAGGTGAACGAACGGTCGGCATAGACGGTGATGACCACCGGAATGATGAGACCCGCCTGCTGCGCGGTCTTGGAGTTGAAGGCCTTGCAGAACTCCATGATGTTCACGCTGTGCTGACCCAAAGCTGGTCCCACCGGCGGAGCGGGATTCGCCTGCCCGGCCGGGATCTGGAGCTTTATCTGCGCGATGATCTTCTTGGCCATTGTCTATCCTGTTGCGATCTTCAGTTGGTTTTCTTGAGCTGCAAGTAATCAAGCTCAACGGAGGTCGGCCGCCCGAACAGACTTACCGTTACCTTGACTTTCCCCTTCTCGGGATACACCTCTTCGACCACTCCGCTGAAATCGCTGAACGGGCCCTCGACCACGTCGACCGGATCGCCCACATCGAACGGAATCTCCTCGATCTCGACCGGCTCCTTCACCTCGTCAATGCGACCCAGCACCTTGTTGACCTCCCGCTCCCTGAGCGGCTGGGGCGTGCTGCCCGCGCCGAGAAACTTGATGATTCCGCTAATACGGTTGATGAAGTACCGCGTCTCCTCGTTCATCACGGCTTCGACGAGGATGTAGCCTGGGTAAAGGTTCTTGGTAACCTTGGTTTTCTTCCCCTGCTTGATCTCCATCACTTCTTGAGTCGGCACTAGCACTTGGTTGACGAGAACATTGGGGTCGGTCTTCTCTCCGAGCCGTTTCTCGAGCAGCGTGCGGACCTTATTCTCATGGCCCGAGTAGACCTGGAGCGCGTACCACCGCGCGCCGTTTGTCTTGCCCGTTACGGGCTCCTCGGTCGTGGTCTGATCGCTGATCTGTTCGTCGGCCATCGTCTAGAATCCTATAGTCGGAAGAAGAGTCCCAGAATGCGGTTTATGGCGAAGTCGACCCCGCCAATGAACACCGCCAGCAAGATGACGAGCACGATGATCACGACCGTTGCGGCGCGGACCTCAGGACGCCCAGGCCAGGTGACTTTCTCCATCTCGCCGCGAACTTCTCGTAGAAACTGTCGAGCCTTCTCAATCATTTTCCGCTCCGCGCCGTGCGTCTGGCAGGGGTGACAGGGATCGAACCTGCGACCTGCGGATTTGGAGTCCGCTGCTCTTCCATCTGAGCTACACCCCTGCAGGAGTCATAGGGTGCCGAACTTCCGCGTTGCGTCCGACCGACCCCGGCGCCTACTTCGTTTCCTTGTGCATCGTATGGATTCGGCACCGAGTGCAGTACTTGCGATACTCGACACGATCGGGATGGGTGCGTCGATTCTTCGTCGTGTTGTAGTTCCGCTCCTTACACTGCGTGCACTCGAGGGTTATTTTTTCGCGTATCGCAGCCAAGCCTTTAGCGCTCCTACTTAGTGATCTTTGTAACGACGCCGGCGCCGACGGTCCGACCGCCTTCACGGATCGCGAACCGCAACCCCTCCGCCATAGCAACCGGGATGATCAGAGACACCTTCGTCGTAACGCTGTCACCCGGCATCACCATCTCCACACCTTCCGGCAACTCCACCGAGCCCGTCACATCCGTCGTCCGGAAGTAAAACTGTGGACGATAACCCTTGAAAAACGGCGTGTGACGACCCCCCTCTTCCTTCGTCAGCACGTAAACCTCACCCTCAAAGTCGGTATGAGGATTGATCGAGCCTGGGGCCGCCAAAACCATCCCGCGCTCTACCTCTTCCTTGTCGATACCGCGCAGCAACAACCCCACGTTGTCCCCCGCCTGGGCCTCGTCCAATAGCTTGCGGAACATCTCCACTCCCGTCACCACCGTCTTCTTCTCGGCACCAAACCCCACCAGCTCCACCTCATCCCCCACCTTGATCCGACCCTGCTCCACACGGCCCGTCGCCACCGTGCCACGACCGGTGATCGTGAACACATCCTCCACCGGCATCAGGAACGGCTTGTCCAATTCCCGCTCCGGCTGCGGGATGTAGCTGTCGATTGCGTCCATCAACTCCTGGATGCACGCCGCGTCCGTGCTCGCCGGATCCCCGCTGTCCAAGGCCTTCAATGCCGATCCCTGGATGATCGGTACATCGTCCCCCGGAAACTCGTACTGGCTCAATAGCTCCCGTACCTCGAGCTCCACCAGCTCCAACAACTCCGGGTCGTCCACCATGTCCGTCTTGTTCAAAAACACCACGATGTACGGAACACCTACCTGGCGAGCCAACAAGATGTGCTCTCGCGTCTGAGGCATCGGACCATCCGCCGCGCTCACCACCAAAATCGCGCCGTCCATCTGGGCTGCACCCGTGATCATGTTCTTCACGTAGTCCGCGTGACCCGGACAGTCCACGTGGGCATAGTGACGGTTGTCCGTCTCGTACTCCACGTGAGCCGTCGCTATCGTGATCCCACGTGCCTTCTCCTCCGGAGCCTTGTCGATCTCGTCAAACGGGACGTAGTCCGCCAAACCCTTCTTGTTCTGTATCTCCGTTATCGCCGCCGTCAACGTCGTCTTCCCGTGGTCCACATGACCGATCGTACCGACGTTCACGTGAGGCTTCGTACGCTCAAACTTCGCCTTGCTCATCAGTCCTCCGGTCTGTAGAACCTCGAGTGAACATCAAATGAGTTCAAAACTGGTGGAGCCCAGGAGCGGGATTGAACCGCCGACCTCGTCCTTACCAAGGACGTGCTCTACCGACTGAGCTACCTGGGCTCGATTAACGCTGGAGCGGGAGACGGGTCTCGAACCCGCAACCCCGAGCTTGGAAGGCTCGTGCTCTAGCCAGTTGAGCTACTCCCGCACGCCGCGGTGTCGTTAGAACCGTTCCATGGTGGAGGGAGGAGGATTCGAACCTCCGAAGGCTTAAGCCAGCAGATTTACAGTCTGCCCCGTTTGACCGCTTCGGTATCCCTCCGTCGACCCCCGAGCAGTAGCGCGGCCACCCGACGAGTGGGCCACAGGCAATCTGGAGCCGATGACCAGACTCGAACTGGTAACCTGCTGCTTACAAAGCAGCTGCTCTACCAATTGAGCTACATCGGCTACCGGGTCTCTCCCCACTGAGCACTCGGCGCCGACCGAGGGCGCGCCGCACCACCCTCCTGGACGCATTACGCTTGAAAGAAAAGAATACTAAATATACGGTTAGCTTCGGAGATGTCAACACCCCCAGTGACAGGGGCTTACACCTTCTTCCAGCGCGCGCCTTGGGCGGTATCCTCGACCACCACGCCGCGGCCGGCCAGCTCCTCCCGAATAGCGTCCGCACGGGCGTAGTCGCCGGCCTGGCGGGCGGCCTCGCGAGCCGCGATCAGAGCCTCGATATCGGCGCTGATCTCGGCCTCTCCGGCGTCAAGGGCCAGCACGTCGTAGATGCTGTCAAAGCTAGCCAGGAATGCTTCCAATTGGTCGCGGTCAGCGGTCGTCGCCTTTCCCGCGTCCAGCGCTCGGTTGACATCTCGGACCCACTCGAAAACCGCCGCCAACGCGCGGCTCGAGTTCAGGTCGTCGTCGAGCGCGGAGTCAAACTCGGCTTCTGCCTTTCGGGTGCGGCGCGCCAGCCCATCGTTCGGGGCTTCCCCCGCGGGTAGCCGCTGCATCCGATTGGCGAAGTCGGCTAATCGCTCGAGCGCCGCGCTGGCCTGGTCAAGCCCGGCGAAGGTGAAGTTGAGCTGTGATCGATAGTGGACTGACAGCAGCAAGTAGCGAATCACCCGGGGTCGATATTCCCTGTCCAACAGGTCCCGGAGCGTGTGGAAGTTGCCCAGCGACTTGGCCATTTTCTGACCGTCGACGATGAGATGCTCGGCGTGGATCCAGTAGCGGACGAACGGCTTCCCAGTCGCTGCCTGGGATTGGGCGATCTCGTTCTCGTGATGCGGAAAGACGTTGTCCACCCCACCGGTGTGGATGTCGAACGACTCTCCCAGATAAGCCATCGACATCGCGGAGCACTCTATGTGCCACCCGGGCCGACCGCGACCGAGACGCGTGTCCCATGACTCCTCATCCGGCTTGGCGGCCTTCCAAAGCGCGAAATCCTTAGGGCTCTCCTTGTCATACTCGTCCGAGTCGACCCGCGCGCCGTCGCGCATCCCCGAGAGATCGACGCGGGATAACTTGCCGTAGTCGGGAAAGGTGGAGATTCGGAAATAGATCGAGCCGTCTTCTGAGGTGTAAGTGTGCCCGTTCTCCCGCAGCCGCTCAATCAGCCCGACCATCGCCTCGATGTGATCGGTGGCAGCCGGGTACTCCTCGGCAGGATCGATGCGCAAGGTGGCCAGATCTTCGAAGAACGCTTGCCTATATGGATCGGTGTACTCGGTGATCGACACACCGGCCTCGCCGGCCTTGCGGATGATCTTGTCGTCGACATCAGTCAGGTTCATGACCTGGGTGACATCGTAGCCCCGGCGCTTCAACACCCGGCGCAGCAGATCCTCAAACAGGAAGGTTCGGAGATTCCCGATGTGGGCGAAGTCGTGGACCGTGGGCCCGCAGGTATAGATCTGCACTCGACCCGGCTCCAACGGTTCGAACTCGACGGTCCTGCGCCGCAGCGTGTCGTACAGCATGAGCCCCATCGTTAGCTCTGCCCCTGGCTACCAGAACTTCCCGAACCGACGTCGCCCCTGTGCCAAATCGTCCGCTGCGGAAACGGAATCTCTATCCCTTCGGCGTCGAACCGATATTTGATCCGGCGGCGCAGCTCGCGGGCCACCTGCCACTGCTTAAGCGGCAGCGTGCGGACCATCATTCGGATCACCACTGCCGAATCGGTGAACGCTTCCACTCCAGGCACCGTGGGGGTCTCGAGCAGGAGCGCGCCGTACACCGAATCGTCGCGAATCTCGACGCCAATCTCTTCCAACACGGCGATTACCCGGTCGGGATCCTCCCCGTACCCGACGCCGATCTCGAGGACCGCCCGGGACCACTCCTTGGTCTTATTGGAGACGACGCGGATATCGCCATTGGGGACGATGTGAACAACCCCATAGACGTCACGCAGAAGCGTGGTTCTCAGGTTGACCTCCTCGACGACACCACTGACGCCGGCCGTCTCGATCGCGTCGCCGAGCGAGTATTGGTCCTCGAGCAGAATGAAGAAACCGCTGATTATGTCCTTGACGAGTGTCTGGGCACCGAAACCGACCGCCAATCCGGCGATGCCGGCGGTCGCCAGAACCGGCCCGAGTGAAACCCCGAGCTCTTGGACGATCGTCATCGCGGTGACCGCAACGATGACGACGATGCCGGTGGTAGTAAAGACAGCGGCCAGTGTCTTAGCTCGCTGTCGGGCGTCGTCGGTATCGTCGACGGCGGTGCGCGTGATCCGGTTTCGCACCACTCTAAGGATGAGGTAGGCACCCGTCCCACCCAATAACACCAACCCGATCCGGGCTGCTCGCAGAGTTACTTCGTTCCAATCCATCACGACTGGCGCGAAGGTAGGGTCGACCCGGCCGCGTTACAAACCGCTACGCGGCTGGATGCGTGGTCGGCGAGGGCGCAGTTGGCGAAGCTGGGGTCGTCGAACCACCATCGTCAGCACCAAAGACCTCGCGGATCGCGCCCAAACTCCCGAGCACGCCTGACACTTCCAGCGGCAGGAAGATCTTGGTTGCCTGCCCATCGGCGATCCCCTGCAGCGCCTCCAGGTACCGGATCGCGATCAGATCGGGGGTCGGGTCACCGGTATGGATCGCGCCAAATACCCGCTCGATCGCCTTCCCCTCGCCCTCGGCCACGGTCTCGAACTCATAGCGCTTGCCTTCGGCCACTCGCTTGATCGCTTCCGCTTCTCCCTCTGCCTCCAGGATCTGTTTCTGCTTCACGCCTTCGGCGCGCAGGATCGCCGAACGCTTCTCGCCCTCGGCCTCGGTGACGACCGCTCGACGAAGTCGCTCGGCCTTCATCTGGCGATGCATGGCATCCGTCACGTCCGGCGGCGGCTCGATCCGTTGGATCTCGACCCGCACCACACGGCTTCCCCATTTGTCGGTCGCGTCGTCGAGGATCGCCCGCAGCTTGGCATTGATGAGCTCGCGTGAGATCAACGCGTCGTCGAGCTGGAGGTCGCCGACGACGTTACGCAGGTTGGTCTGAGCCAGCTTCGTCACCGCCAGAATAAAATCACCCACGTTGTAGAGCAGCTTCACCGGGTCGGTGGGTTCGTAGTAAATCACCGCGTCAACGGTCACCACCACGTTATCCTTGGTGATCACTTCCTGCGGCGGCACGTCAACGACCTGTTCCCGCATGTCGACTTTTAGCAGCCGTTTGACAAACGGCATCACCCATCTGAGACCCGAGCCCACCGTGGTCTCGTACCTGCCCAGTATCTCGACCAGCCCTTTCTCGTAGGGCCTAACGATGCGGAATCCGGTGGCGGCGATAAACACCAAGACCACCGCCATAAAGACAAACAGCACGACAATTGGGTCCATCATGCCCCCCTTTCTCGATTATGGGTCATCATTGGTCTGCCGGGGCCACGACCATTCGTGCGCCGCGGATCCCAACCACCACGACGCGGGTCCCCGGCTCGAGCGGCTGACCATCCGTGGTCGCACGCCACTCCTCGGTCTCGACACGCACCATTCCGGTCGCGCTTGCGGCATCAACCCGTGCGGTGACAACGGCGAGACTATTCAAATATCGGTTGGCCCCGATTGCAGCCACTGCTTCATCCTGATGGCTCATGAACTGGCGCACGTAGGCTAGGGCAAGGCCGGAGACAAAGAAGAACACCAACCACTGAGCCAACAGCTGGACGCCGAGCCAGGCCAGCACCGCTGCCGCCACTGCGCCCACAGCGAACGGCAGCAGGAAGAAGCTCGCGGTAAAGATCTCCCCCAGCCCCATGACGATCGCCAGACCGGTCCATAACCAGCGCCAAGTCACGTTCGTCGCCGGATCACCACCGCGTGCGATCGCCAGCGCGAGCCCCACGGCGGCCAAGACCAAGACCACGAAGCCGGCGGCCGCGAAACGCGCCTGCCGGGTGCGAGCCGTCTTGCCTGTCGCAACGTCTTCCCACGAGGGGACCCGCCCCGCGGACGAGCGCCGCTCAGCGGCCCACGCCTCGGAAAATGTTGGCAGATCCGGCCCTACCACAGCGTGCGCCGACCGACCTTCGGCCACCACCTGAATCAGGTGCTGCTGTAGCTCGGCGCGCATCTCGGTCACCGCCTCAGGCGGTACCCCCGTCTCGCGCCAGTAGCGCTCACAATTGGAAACGATCGTCGTTACGTCGTTGTGATCAGACATCGGGCCCTCCTCTCAAGACCGTTTCCACTCCGGTCGACAACTCCCGCCACTCGCGAGACCACTCGCTAAGCCGCTCACTGCCTAGCTCTGCGATGCGGTAGTACTTGCGCCGTGGTCCTTCCCGCGACACGACCTGATAACCCTCGACCAGGCCCTGCTTCTGAAGCCGGCTCAGCAGCGGGTATATGCTGCCCTCGCTCACCAAGCCCAAACCGCGCTCGCGGAGCTTCTGGGCCATCTCGTAACCATAGCTGGGCTCTTCGGCGACGATCGCCAGAAGGCACATATCGAGAACTCCCTTCAGGAGCTGGGAACTGCGCTCAGCGCTGACCGATCTAGCTACCATGCAAAACAAGATACCAGATATTCACCTTGCAATGCAAGGTACCGGTCAAAAAAAAGAACTCTTAGACCTGGGGCGCGGGTTCGTCTGTGGCTGGTGGAGCTTGTGCCGGGGTAAAAAGAGGTGGGTTCTTAGTCGTCCGTGAGCCGCAGCTCGGTCAGGACCCAGCGACCGCGTACCTGTCGCGTCACGGCAAAGACCCGATCGGTGCGGGGCTTCTCACCGGGCCCTTCGCGATACACCCGTTCACCCACCGCATAAGCCGTTTGACTATCTGGATCATAATGGGTCGACGCTGGGAAACGGAGCTCGATCTCGTCGGTTGAGTCGAACAATTCCTGGAGCAAATACTGCAGCTGACTGGCGGCCAACCGTTCGTTCACACGCTCCCGTTGAACGACCACGTACACCCGCCCATCACGGGCCAGCCGCGCGATCTCTCGAGCGTTGCCCGACTGCCAGAAGTTGGCCAGTTGCTCATAGGTGTCCTGTAGCGAGGTCGGGATTGCCGGCGCCTGCGGCTGGAACGGGGCGCCCACCGGTTGCTGGCCAACCTCCTGGGCATGGACCGACGCCGCGCTGACCGCTACAACGGCAGCCGCCAACACGGCAAGGGAGGCAAACTTGTTGGTCATCGGCTATGAGTACTTTCCTGCGTCGGCTTTGTTCCCGTCCCGTTGGGTCGACTACCGGGCTTTTCGAGCCCGGCCCCGGCCGCGCATTGGGGACACCGGCCGGGCGGCAATTGAACGCCCTCCAGAGTGACCAGCGCTGCCGACGGCACCTGCCACTCCACCCCACCCCCGGAACGATCGACCAACGTGGCCACGCCGACGACCTGAGCTTGGTGGCGCTCCAGCAGCTCGACCAGCTCACGCAACGAGCCGGCGGTCGTCACGACATCCTCGATCACCACCACTCGTTCGCCTGGCTGCAAGTCGAAGCCGCGGCGAAACGCCAGCCGTCCGTCCTGCGGATTCCGCTCGGCCCATATCGAACGGCACCCCCATGCACGGGCCACTTCGTAACCGAGAATGATTGCGCCCAGCGCGGGCGAAGCGATCGTCGCGGGCGGCTCATCCAATCGCGGCGACAACAGTGCCACCAGATCTCTGGCCGCGGCCTGGACCAGATCCGGGCGCTCGAGGAGCCGCGCGCACTGCACGTATTCGGGGCTGTGAAGCCCGCTCGATAGCTCGAAATGGCCGTGAGTAACGGCACCGATCACGACCAGCCGATCGAGCCAACGACTTCCGTCCGCCCTGCCGCTCACGCGGCGAGCTCGGCTTGAATCCGCACCACTGCGGCGGCTGGATCTTCGGCACCCGTGACCGCCCGCCCCACCACCAAGTAGGAGGCACCGGCTTGCAACGCCGCCTGCGGCGTTGCAATTCGGGCTTGCCCGCTGTGGTCGGCGACCGACCACGCTGGTCTGATGCCGGGGACCACCAACAGAGGCGCAGGTCCGAGCGCCGACCTCAGTCGAGCCACGTCACCGGCCGCGCACACGCAACCATCGATCCCCGAATCGATGGCCATCTCGCCGAGCGCAGTGACCGCGTCCTCCAGCGACCTCGCTCCAGGTCCCACAATCCGCGCATAGTCATCTGCTTCCAGGCTGGTAAGCACGGTCACTGCCAGCAGCTGCAACCGGTGGTCTCCATCGTCCGCAGCTCGGCGAGCAGACTCCAGCATCTCGACACCGCCAGCGGCGTGCACGGTGACCAGATCGACGCCTAAGTCGGCTGCGGCCGCGACTGCGCCGGCGACCGTCGCCGGCGTGTCGTGGAACTTAAGATCGAGGAACACCCCGTAGCCGGCGCGGATGAGCTCTCGAACGAACGCGGGTCCGACACGAGGGTACAGCACGCTGCCTACCTTGTAGCGCTCAACCAAGCCGGTCAGGGACGCGACGCATTCCTCGGCGTCCGCGACGGTGTCGTGATCGAGCGCGATGATCAGCGGTGACGGGCTCAACCCGTCCAAACCGCTGCCTCCGCCAATCGACCCCCTCGATGCGCAGCCCCGCTGAGCTCGGCTATCGTCGTATCACGCTGCGAGCAATAGCGCTCCAGTCCGGCGATGATTTCGACGCACGCAAGCGGGTTCACAAACGCTGCGGTGCCGACCTGAATCGCATGTGCCCCGGCCAACAGATATTGGAGCGCGTCCCGCCATGTCGCGATTCCGCCGATGCCGAGAATCGGGAGATCGGGAAACGCAGCTCGCACCTTGTGTGTCCAATAGACCCCGATCGGGAGAATCGCCGGACCGGAAAGTCCGCCCGAACCGGTGCCGAGCACCGGGCGACGTTTTTCGATGTCGATTTGCATGCCGTACACCGTATTGATTAGCGACACGCCATCCGCTCCCTCATCTATGGCGCATGCAGCGAACGGGACGACGTCAGCTACGTTGGGCGACAGCTTGACGAATACCGGCAGCGAGGTCTCCTCTCTTACCCCCCGAATCGCGGCTTGAAACTGATGCAGATCGCAGCCGATGTTCGTTCCGCCCTCTTTCACGTTTGGGCACGAGACGTTGACTTCGATGCCGGCACATCCGACGCGTTCCCGATCGGCCTCGACTCGTGCCGCTATCGCCCGGTACTCGTCGGGGGCGTTTCCAGCGATGTTGACGAGCATCCTGGCCGCACCGATAATCGCCTTCAAATCCGGCACTTTCTCCGCCACGAATGCTTCCCAACCGACGTTGGCTAGTCCGATCGAGTTGATCATTCCAGCCGACGTCTCGGCCACCCTGGGGGGCGGATTCCCATCCCGCGGCTCGACGAACAGTGTTTTTGTCGCGAAGCCCCCGAGCGACGCCAGCGGGAAAAAGCGCTCGAACTCGGATCCGTACCCAAACGTGCCACTGGCGGCAAGCACTGGGTTCTGAAACGTGATTCGACCGCAAGTAGCAACCAGCCGTTCGTTCACCAGGCGACCTTCCCCGTCTCAACCACCGGGCCCTCAGTGCAGAGCAAGCGGTACCGTGGCGGCGGATGCCGGTTGGGCACGACGCACGCCTGGCAGACGCCAAAGCCGCACGCCATGCGTTCCTCGAGGGCGAACTGGGCCGCCTCGACGTCGTGCTCTTCGAGCTTGGCAGCAGCAGCGCGCAGCATTGGTTGCGGGCCGCAGCCATACCACGCGACATCGGTTTCCGCCCACCGATTCTCCAGTCCATCTACGACCGAACCGGCGGTCCCTAAGCTGCCGTCGTCGGTGAATCGCTCGACGATGTCGAACAGACTCCTTTCATCCGCTGTGAGCTCGACATGGGAGCGAGCATCGCGTTCGCCATAGTAGAGTTCGATCCCGGCTTGCGGCTGCTCCGCTCGCAACCGGCGGGCCAGGAATAGAAACGGCGCCAAACCGATCCCGCCGGCGATCATGCGGTGAACCGGGCTCGCCCGACGTTCAAATGGAATGCCCAGCGGCCCGATCAAACGCATCATCGTGCCCGATTCCAGCGTCCGGAGCCACGCTGTTCCACGACCGAGGGCTCGCAACATGAACAGCCACTGCCCGTCGCGTACATCGCCGATCGAGAATGGCCGACCGAGGTAGGCGACCGGCGAGGGTGCAACCGTCGACAGCATAAAGAACTGACCCGGGTCGCAAACGGCATCTGAGGGCGGCCGAAAGCGAAGCCAGCTCGTGCCGGTGGCGATGTCGGCGGTTGAATCGAGGGGCAACGCCAATACCCCTGTCGCCGCTGAGCTCGGGGTCACTCGGGAATGTCCCGCGGCGGACGAAAGCGCGGCTCGTCGGGCTCGGCCTGGCCCGGTGGCTCTTCGGTCACTCCGGCGCGCTCCGCGCCATCTGAGGTAGGACGCCCACGATCGGCGTGAGCCGTATCCCGGGGTTGGCTTTCCCGTCGCGCGTAGCGGTCGAGCTGGTCGACGATCCGCACCATCGGATCGGCTACCTCGGGCAAGGCGGTCGTCAGCAGCGTCAGCTCAGGCGCCCCCGCATAGAAGTCCATCGGCCGTTCGGGGACATCGAAACCCAGCTCCCGGCGCGCCGAGTCGGCCTCCGGTGTGTCCGGGTACTCAGCGATCAACGAGCGCAGAGTCAGCGATCCCGTGCCCGACGAACCATTGCGAAAACTCAGTAGCCCCGCTGCCAACATGGCTCGCGGGCGCCACGGCGACTCCGGATAGTCGGTACTGAGCTGCGCGAAGACCGACGCTGCCAGCTTCGGATCGGACTCTACGTCGAGGATTTCTTCACCCAATCGGTACAGAGCGGTGGAGCGTGCCATTCCAGCGTCCTCGATACCGACCACCACCTCTTGACCAGATGCCAATTGCTGATAGTGGATCAAGCGTGCCAACGCACGCGACTCGGTTCGCGCCGAGTCTCCAAACGTGCTAGTCGGGGCGTGAAGAAAAGCGTCGAGAAGAATGTCCAGAGATTCCTCGTGCTGACGTCTGACCCGCCAAACGATACGTCCGCGGTGGAGCGTCGCTCGGCTCGCGATCACGGTTCCGGGCGCCAATTCGGCGGTCCGCCGGTACGACGTTTCGGCACTGTCCCAAACCGAATCGGCAGCGAACAGATCGCCGCGTTCGACCTCCGCGATCGCAGCCACCGAGTCAGGTACACCCAGATCTATGATCTCGGTGTAGGTCGTGAGCGCCTCATCCTCACGTCCGGAGAGACCAAGGGCGTGCGCGATTCTCAACGCTGCCTGTCGCTGTGTCCCCAGATCGATCGCGTTGTCGCGATACGCGGCATAAACCTCGAGCGCAGCATCGTACTGACCGGCGCTCAGCTGCGCGTCGGCGAACTGAAGGATGAGGTCATGCTCACGCGCGAATTGCGGATCCTGCTCAAGCAATTGTCGGAACGTCCCCACCGCACGGTGATGAGCGCCAAGCCCCAGCTCGATCAGCGCCTTCTCGTACAAGACCTCAGCCTCGTCAATGCCCGACACCTCTTTGCCAAGCAACCCACCCAGCGCCGTTTCCGCCGCACCCAAGTCACCGAGCCGCCGCTGACTGCGTACCAGGCCAAGGCGAGCCAAGCCGACGCCGTCATTATCGGGAAAACGGGTGAGATACTCGCGAAAAACCGTTGCTGCGTCGCGATGGCGCCCGAGCTGGTAGAAAGACTTGGCTAACAACAGCAAAGCGTCGTCCGCGTAGCCCGAATCCCCGTGTCGGTCGAGGACGATGGCGCTCTTCTCGGCCGCCCGTTCGAACGCTTCTCGCGCCGGTGCGGGAAGCGAATCCGATTCACCCCCGGTCAGACGCATCCCTTCTTGATAAGCCTGCTCGGCATTGTAAAAGGTATTCAGGTAGGCACAACCGACGATCGCCAGGGCAACCGACAGTCCTGCGGCGAGCGAGCGAGGGGACGCGGATCTAGCCGCTGGTCCTGCGGACCAAAGCTCGTTGCTCATACTGCGAGAGGTACTGGAGCAAACTGTCGGCGAGTCCGTCGACGAGGCGGGTTCGGAACGCCGAATCATTGAGCAGCGCTTCCTCCTGAGGATTGCTGATGAATGCCATCTCAAACAAAACGGCTGGCATAAAGGCGCCGTTGAGGACAAAGAAACCGGCTTGCTTCACTCCTCGGCTCTTGAGGGGCAGCCGCCTGCCTAGTTCCTCCTGAATCGTCTCTGCCAGCGTGCTTGATTCACGGAGGTACTCGTTCTGCGCCAGATCCCAGAGAATGAAGTTTAGATCCCCTAATGATTCAGGGTCAATCTGGGGATTCTCGTAACGAATGGCGGCGTTCTCCATCCGCGCGACCCGTTTTTCGTCCTCTGTTTTCGCCGCTGAGAGGAAGTACGTCTCAAACCCTTCGGCGGAGTGGTTCCGGGCGGCATTGGCGTGAATGGAAACGAACAAGTCAGCGTTCTCGTGGTTCGCCATCCGAGTGCGGTCCGCCAGCGCAATGAACTCGTCTCCGTCACGGGTCATCAAGACACGTACGTCATTCTCGCGCTGTAGCCGCTCGCTCAACTGGCGCGCCACCATGAGTGTGACCGCCTTTTCCTGCGTGCGCCTGGGACCGATCGAACCCGGATCGTTCCCACCGTGTCCCGCATCGAGAACGATCGTCCACTGCTTTCGGTCCGGTGCCGGCGAAGGTGGGGCTTGGGTGATCGGATCGGGGGATCGATCGGTCGATGATACGACCGCCGGTCGGCGGACATTGACATCGGCGCCGAGCATAATGGCGGCCTCGTCGGCCGCTCCTGAACGCAATACGACTTCAAAGCCGGCCGGTCGGCGAAGCGGGGCTACGGCGTAAACAGAAGTCTGCGGATCGAGCCAGAGCGTGAGCGCCGTTCGATCGCTGGTCGCCGGGGCCACCGCCACGCTGTCGACCAACCCCACCCCCTCCAGGCCACGCACCAAATCTGGCGTAATCGCGGTTCCTGAAAGCAGCAATTGGAGCGTCCCGGGAAACGCATCGTCGACGACGATCCCTGGAACCGTCGCCAATCGGAACCCGAGCCGCGTGCGTCCGGGCTCAGCCCAGAAGTCAACCCGCGGTAGGTCGTCCCCGGTCGGCGACCCACCGAGGCCGATCATCCCGCTTTCGACCCCACCTGCCGGCGGTGCCCGCTGATTGTCGGCGGGCGGCGAGCGCGGGTCGATGCTACCGCGGCCGGGCGCCGTTGGGAAACGCCCCGGCCACAAGGTTGGCAAGAGTTGAGAGAGACTGGAGGCTGGCAAGTAGAAACCAGCACCATCCTTCTGTGCCGCTTCGATCATCTGGTACCACCGGCCATCGAACTGAACAAACGGTGAGCGTCGATGGACCGTCATCCGCGCCTGGTCGACGATCAGCACCGCTCGCTCTGGCCCGGCGGCGAGGACGTCGCCACCAAGCAGCCGTGCGACTTCGACCAGTGCTACGAACTGCCGGCCTTGGCGCTCGATCACCGGCACGTCGCGCGGCACGCCGTCGATCGCCACCGTCACCGACTGGGCGGCCAGCGGTGGCGCAACGACCAACACGGCCAGGGCGACCGTCGTTCGCACGCGAGTCATCGGCGCCCCAGTTCGCGCTCGGCTTCGCGATCGAGCTCGCGCCGTTTCATCGCCTCTCGCTTGTCGTAGTGCTTCTTACCCCGCCCAACCGCCAGTGTCATCTTCGCAAAACCGTTCCGGAAGTGGATATCGAGGGGCACAATCGTCAGTCCTTTCTCGTCGATCCGCTGCGCGAGCATCCGGATCTCGCGCTTGTTCAGCAGCAGCTTGCGACGTCGTGTGGGGCTTGGGTTCCAGCGATCCGCCGGGTCATAAGGACTAACGTGGACGCCGTGCAGAAACGCCTCACCACCCTCCACGACCGCATACCCTTCTCTCAAGTTGACGTTTCCCTGACGCACCGACTTGACCTCGGCGCCAAGCAGCACGATCCCGGCCTCGAGTGTCTCGAGGATTTCGTAGTCGTGCCGCGCCCTACGGTTCCGGGCAACGATCGTCTCCGGCTTCATCGTTCTCGGTTGTGGTCGGTCCTCAGGATGGGGAGGTTAAACGATACGGATCCGGCGAATTCTATGCAAATGCGATTGACAGTCTCAAGCGACGATCCGTATCTTCATTCTCCCTTGGCGGGCCCACAGCCGGTGGCCCCGCATGGTGCCCAAGTGGCGGAACTGGTAGACGCGCACGATTCAGGGTCGTGTGGGCTTACGCCCGTGGGGGTTCGACTCCCTTCTTGGGCACCATGCGGGGCCGGCGTTGTTTTTCCTTTCTTGCGACAGTAATGTTCGCAGCGTGCTGAAGCTGATCATCATCGTAGCCGTGCTTCTGTGGCTCGCCTACCGGATCGCGCGGTCACTCCCTCGCATCGAGATCAGCATCGATCGCGGCCACGACGAGATTCGAGTTTTCGGCATCATGCGCGAGCACTTCCCTGACCAGTACGAGCGCTACAAGCACGGTCTGCTGTCGGAGACCGAGGAACGGCAGTTGTATCTCGACTGCGTCGAGATCCTCGGCGCACGACAGGAGATCGACCGGCTCTGAGCCCGACTGGTTCTCAGCCAGCCCACCGCTGGCTCCCCACACTGCTTGACATCCGTTCCAACGAATGGCCGACCGTATGGTTACTGTTCGGCTACTTCTTCCTGCTCACGTCAACCACCAATCTACTTCGCCCGGCTCGAGTTGCGCTCTTCCTGAGCACCGCGGGAGCCGAGAACCTGCCATGGGCATACATCGCAAGCGCAGTGGTCTCAGCCCTCGCCACGGTCGCATACGGACGGCTTACTGCCTCGCTTTCACGAAGTCGGCAAGTCGTCGTTACGCTGGCGATCGTGATCGCCTCGCTGATCGTATTCTGGGTGTTACTGAACCGACCCGACGGCCGCAGCGCGGGCGCATTCTACGTGTGGATCAACGTCTTCACGTTGTTGTTGGTCAGCCAGTTCTACCTGATCAGCAGCGATCTTTTCGATCCTCGCCAGGCGAAGCGCGTGTTTGGCTTTATCGGCACCGGAGGATTGTTAGGCGGGGTGATCGGAAGCAGCGCAGCGGGGGTTCTCTCTAGACCACTCGGGGTCGTCAATCTGATCCTAATAGCGGTAGCCCTGTTGATAACGTGTACGATCCTGGCGGTGCGGGTGCTCAGGGTCGGCACGGTCCGCGAAACACGGCGGGCGGATAGCCAGCACAGCCCGCCGCGCAGGGACCAGGGTCTCGCCAGCGGCTTTCGTTCGATCAAACGACTGCCGCATCTCCGGCGTATCGCGATACTCCTGTTTGTCACAATCCTCGTATCTACGTTCGTCGACTGGATGTTCAGCTTCCTCGTCGAGTCAGCTATACCCGAACGGGAGGCTCAGGCCGAGTTCCTTGGTCGCACGTTCGCCGTCTTCAGCGGCCTGGCACTTGTTTTTCAACTTGCTGCGACCGGCGTGGTCATTCGTCTGTGCGGGCTAGCGGGCGCATTGTTGATCCTGCCGATCGGTATGGGGATGGGTGCCGCCGGGCTCGTATTCGTGCCGGGACTGGTCACGGCTACCGCGGGCAAGGGTTTTGACATGACGCTCCGAAACTCGATCAACCAATCCGCGCGAGAGTTGCTCTTCCTACCGGTGCCGACGGCGCTCAAGCAACGCGCAAAACCGTTTATCGATGTCGTGCTCGCTCGCAGCGCGGATGGAGTGGCCGGGGTCTTGATCCTGCTCGGGAGCGGCGTGGCTGGGACCGGGGTGCGACCGCTGGCGTTTATCACCTTGGCGCTGGTCGGCGTTTGGCTGGCGACGGTCGTGCGGGTCCGCGGGAGCTACCGTAGCGCGCTCGAGCGGCTACTAGCGGTGCGCGACATCGACCTCGTCGAGGCCGCGGACGAGAGCCTGGACACCGAGGCGGTGCGCGAGCTCCGTGCCTCGCTACGATCATCGGCGAGCGCGGCGGACGTTCATTACACGCTCGACTTGTTACGTGACTCTCCCGCTGACAAGCTTCGCGACGACCTCTTGAGATTGCTCGACCATCCCGACCCTACGGTGCAGGCACGAGCGATCGCCCGACTCTTGCCGGTCGCGAATACCAGTGACATGGGCCCGATCCGACCGCTACTCGACAATTCAGACCCGATGGTGCGAGCGCAGGCGACGATCCTCGCCAGCCGGTTCGAGCCCGAGCGCCAATTGGCACGCATGGAAACGTGGCTCAAATCTTCCGAGCCCAA
>Ga0255057_10000299_pt1 | contig 28018 bp, 23 predicted proteins | sample Cases_109_6_MG_FD_189022 | JGI IMG/M metagenome (GOLD analysis project Ga0255057, IMG submission 189022) | Seawater microbial communities from Amundsen Gulf, Northwest Territories, Canada - Cases_109_6 | ecosystem: Environmental > Aquatic > Marine > Gulf | place: Canada: Northwest Territories... | reverse complement strand
GCGGTAGGCCGCGACCGACCCATCGTCTGCAATCTGTAGGTCGAGTTGGGTCACTTCGGCAATACGCAGGTCACGAAGCGAGTCGCCGGCGGTCGCCACAGCCGCGGCGGCGGCCTCCTCCCAGGAGCTCTCGCTCGTCCCGATCAGCTCGACGATCTTGTACACGGATCCCATTGCGCCTCCATGCTCGATCCTGAGGTGAGGCTACTCAGATGGAGCAGGGTTATCGCCTGGTCGCAAGAACCCGGGTGATTGGGACCGCCGTCACCGATACCAGCTTGCGCACCTCGGTGATCATGTCGGCGAGCACGGAGGGTCGCAGGTATGGGTCGGCGGCGTCGATCGAGGTGAGATAGCGGCGCTTGATCGACATCACCTGCGCCCCGAGATCCTGCACCAATTGGCGGTCGGCGTCGATCCTCGCCACCAGCCCAACGGGAAAGGTGAACGGCTCGATGACCTCGACGCTCTCCACCGCGAAGCCCTGTCTCACAAACGAATTGACCAGCATCGGGATCTTCAAGCCGAATCCGGTTCTCCCAAAGGGGCCTTCCCGCGGCGGCAGATTGAGGTACCGCACCAATTCGATGAGACCAGCCGTTTCCTGCGCGACGCCACGGACAAACGCCCCCTCGGCATCGAGAAGCGGGAGCAAGTCGGCCTCGACTGCGGCCAGGTGATCGTCGACATCCGAATGATCGCCCTCGAATCGCGGCAGGGAGAAGAAGGAGTGCGTGGTGGCGACAATGGATCCATCCTTGCGCAACACGTCGTGCATCTGGCTCAAGATGTCATCAACGTCGACCGCATCGCTCTCCACCGTCGGGAACTGGATGACCATGCGGGCCAGGATCACGTCGGCGGACCCCTCGGACAATGCACCAGCAATCCGCCCGGCACCGACGCCGGACTTCCACTCGACCGAATCGGGCAGCAACAGCGGCCGTGGCGCATGCGGTTCGGGAGCCGTGGCGATCAGGCTCGAAGGGTCCAGCGTCCAGACATAGGCCGAAAGATCGCCGAGCCCTGCCGAATAGTCGACGACGTCACGCCCGGTAACGAGACCCTCAGGAACGAAGTTCTCCCGCTGGTAGTAGACGAAGGGAAGGATCAACGACCAGTCCCTGGCATGTTCCCAGACTTCGGAGGAGGGCGAGGCGCTCATCCGAAAAGGTTACCCAGGGGTCCCAACCGACTGCGGGTTAGGGTGACCGGACGACGAGAGGACTGCCCTGGCCAAACGGATTGTCATTGCTGCCAACCGGCTTCCGGTCGCCCGGGTTGACGACAAGTGGCAGACGAGCCCGGGCGGCCTGGTCAGTGCTCTTGTCCCGATCTTGCAGCAGCGACGGGGCTCGTGGGTGGGGTGGACCGGTGTAGCCGACCACGCCCCCGATCCCTTCACTCACGACGGAATCGACCAAATCCCCGTCCGACTCTCAAAGGACGAGCTGGATGGCTACTACTACGGATTCTGCAATCGCACCCTCTGGCCGCTTTATCACGACGCCCTCCGCACCCCCAAGTATCACCGGCACTGGTGGGGGCCGTATCGAGATGTCAACCTGCGATTCGCCGAACAAACCGCCGGCGTCCTGGAGCCGGGCGACGTCGCATGGGTGCAGGACTACCAGTTGCAACTCGTGCCGGGGATGCTGCGGGAGCTGACCAAGGAAGTCACGATCGGGTTCTACCTCCACATTCCCTTCCCGCCCGTGGAGCTGTTCGCCCGGCTGCCGTGGCGACGCGAGATTCTCGAAGGTCTGCTCGGTGCCGACGTCATCGCATTCCAAACCCGGCTCGGACGTCACAACTTCGCCCGCTGCGCCAGGAGGTTCGCCGGGGCCGAGGGGGGCACCCGGCAGCTGCGAATCGACGACCGCATCGTCCGCCTCAAGACCGCCCCCATCTCCATCGACTCCGGGCGCTTCGCCGAGGCCGCCAAATCCCCATCCGTGCAGGCAATCGCAGCCGGGCTCCGCAACGAGCTCGGACCGGACCGCACCATCGTGTTGGGTGTCGACCGGCTCGACTACACCAAGGGGATCGACGTGAGGCTCCGAGCCTTCGAAACGCTGCTCGAGTCACATCAGGCGAACGACCTCGTCTTTGTCCAGATCGCGGTGCCATCACGCGAGGAAGTCGGCGACTATTCGGCAATGCGCTCCACGATCGAGCAGATCGTTGGTCGGATCAATGGCGACCATGCCCGGCCCGGGCACATCCCGGTGCACTACCTGTACCGGAGCCTGCCATTCGAGGACCTGGTTGCGTATTACACGGTGGCGGATGTGATGACGGTCACACCGCTGCGGGACGGGCTGAACCTGGTCGCAAAGGAATACGTGGCGAGTCGCATCGATGGGGACGGAGTTCTGGTCCTTTCCGAGTTTGCCGGTGCCGCCCAAGAGCTCCAATCCGCCTTGACGGTCAACCCGCACAACCTCGACGGCGTCGCCGCCGCTCTCGAAGAGGCGGTTGCCATGCCCCATGCGGAGCAGCAGCAGCGCATGAAACGCATGCGTCGCCAGGTCCAGACCCACGACGTCTTCGACTGGGCTCAAAAGTGCCTGGCCGATCTCAACGCTTGATGCGACCGGACCTTCGCGGAGCCGCAACGGCGCCGACTCTCCTTGTTGCAACCGACTACGACGGGACGCTTGCTCCGATCGTGAACGATCCCGCGGCCGCCTACCCCGATCCGGACGCGCTCACGGCACTCCGCGATCTAGCCGGTCTTCCCGACACGCACCTGGCGATCATCTCCGGCCGGTCACGCGCCGGCCTCGAACGGCTGCTGGGTCCGCTGCCCGGAGCATTGCTCGTCGGGGGCCACGGGGGTGAGTGGGGCGACGGGGAAGCCTCGGCGGAGGCAGCCGACCTTGCTGCGCGTCTCCAAGATATTGCCGAGCTCTTCCCGGGAGCCCTGGTCGAACCCAAGCCGACCGGCGCCGCCTTCCACTACCGACACGTCGACACCGCTGAGGCGGAGGAAGCAGCCGGTGCCGCAACCGCTGCAGCAACCGGGCTTGCCACGAGAGTGGTTCATGGAAAGCGCGTTGTCGACTTCTCCACTTCGCACGCCGACAAAGGCACGGCACTACGCCGCCTTCGAGAGCAGCTCTCTCCGGACGTCATCGTGTTCATCGGCGATGACATAACCGACGAAGATGCCTTTGCGGCACTCGATCCAAGCGACGTCGGGATCAAGGTTGGAGGAGGGGACACCGTCGCCCGGTGGCGACTGGCAAACCAGGCGGATGTCTCATCGGTACTCGAGGAGCTAGCCGCCCTGCGAGACCCTCGTCCCCGGTAGGGCGCTAGGACTGTGTTGAGCAATCCTCCAGCGTGCCGGCGCTGACTGGAGAAACAGAGTCACCGCAACACTCAAGCGAGCGGCGGCTCAGGGCACTCGTCATTGTTCAACCCCGTCCTACCCGTCCTCGAGCCGCGGCCGGACCGTTCCGCCGACGAAAGCGAAGCCCGATCCCAGCGCCATCAGCGCAATCGCAAAGCCGATCACACGGTCGATGTCGGCTCCGGTGGCGGGCAACGACTCGGCCAAGGCGTAACCGAAGTTCTCGTCGTTGACCGTCTCCCCCGCTCCGAGATTCAGGTCGTCGACCAGGTCGTCGTTGCCATCCGGGGTGTAGGTGAGCTGGTACCCGGCGGGCAGCTTGGAGCCGTCGACGATCACTCGATACGAACCGGCGGGCAGGCCGGGGATGGTATAGGTGCCGCTGGAATTTGTCACGGCCGAAAACGAGAGATCGTCGCTCGTGCCAAGAATTCCATCGATGCCGGCCCACCGTGCCGCAACGGGCACGCCGGCCGAGCCCTGCTCGGAGCCGTCGATGAAGCCGTTCTCGTTCTCGTCATGCCAGATCACCTGACCGATGGCTCCGGTGCCGATCAGCCCGAAGTCGGCATCGACATAGGCCTCACCGATGGTCAACGCCACCGGCGATGGGTTGGCCGTCGTCGTCAGCGCTGTCCCGGACGGCAGGTCGATCTCGACCGAGTAATCACCTGCCGACAGGTTGTCGAAGAGATACGAGCCGTTCGAGTCGGTTGTGGTCGCAGCAACCTCGGCGGCGCTGTCGTCCAGAAGGCGAACCGTCACCCCTTCCAGGCCGGGGTCGCCCGGATCCTGGTTTCCATCACCGTCGAAGTCGTAGAACACGGTGTCACCGATGCTCGACGGGTCCGCCGGAGGCGGCGGTGGCGAGTCGATGGTGGTGTCCTCGCTGTCGGAGTCGTTCGAGCTGTTGGGGTCGTCTTGGTCGCCCGACACCGATACGACATTGTTGGCAACACCCGCGGAGTCGGCATCAACCGTAATCGTGATATCAACACTCGCACCATTGGCGACGGCACCGAGGGAACACGTCACCACACCGCCGGTCTCGCCACAGCTACCCTGACCCGGTACTGCCGATACATAGGAAACCTCGGGCGGCAATGTGTCGGTCACCATGACGCCGGTGGCGCCGTCGGGACCATTGTTGATCGCCGTGATCGTGTAGGTGAACTGGTTACCAACCGTCACCGGATCCGCCGAGTCCCCCTTCACAACCGCCAGATCAGCTTCGGGATCCGGGGGCGGCGGCGGGACGGCGTTGATCGTGGTGTCCTCGGTGTCTGAGTCGTTGCCCGAGTTGGGGTCGACCTGATCACCCGACACCGACACATTGTTGGTCGCCGTTCCGGCGCCGGTTGCCGTGGTGGCGATGGTGATCGTGGCAACGTCGCCGTTGGCGATCGCGCCCAGGGCGCAGGTCACCACGCCACCGGCCTGGCTACAGCTCCCCTGTGACGGGGTCGCCGACACATAGGACACCTGCGATGGCAGGGTGTCGATCACTGTGACCCCGGTGGCACCGTCGGGGCCGTTGTTGGTGATGGTGACGGTGTAGGTCACCGGATCCCCAACCATCACCGGATCGACCGAGTCGGATTTGGAAACCGCAAGATCGACCTCTGGTGGAGGCGGGTTGATCGTGGTCGTTTCCGTGGCTGCATCGTTGCCGGCGTTGGAGTCGGTCTGGTCACCGGTGACGGACACCGAGTTGAGTGCACTCCCGTCGGTGGTGGCGGTGGTGACAATGACGATGTCGACGCTGGCTCCATTGGCGATCGCGCCGAGGGCGCACGTCACCACCCCACCGGCCTGGCTGCAGCTTCCCTGTGCCGGGGTTGCCGACACATAGGAGACCTCCGAGGGCAGGGTGTCGGTCACCGTGACCCCGGTGGCATCGTCGGGTCCGTTGTTGGTCACGGTCACCGTGTAGGTCACGGAGTCACCGATCGAGACGGGATCGACCGCATCGACCTTGGCGACGGCCAGGTCCGTCTCCGGCGTTGGTGGTGGTGCCGCGTTGATGGTGGTGTCCTCGGAGTCGGAGTCGTTTGAGCTATCCGGATCGTCCTCGATGCCGGACACCGAGACGCCGTTGGTGGCCGTGCCCGCCGTATCGGCCGTGGCGACGATGATGATCGTCGCGGTGTCGCCGTTGGCGATCGCGCCCAGGCTGCAGGTCACCACCCCGCCGGTCTCGGAACAGCTCCCCTGAGAGGGTGTCGCCGACACATAGGTCACTTCGCCTGGCAGCGTGTCGATGACCGTTACCCCGGTGGCACCATCGGGGCCGTTGTTGGTCACGGTGACGGTGTACGTCACGGGATCGCCAACGGTCACCGGGTCAACCGTATCGCTCTTGGTGACCTCTAGGTCGGTCTCCGGGTCCGGCGGGGGAACCGGATTGATCGTGGTGTTCTCGGTATCGGCGTCGTTGCTCGAGTTGGAGTCGGCCTGATCGCCGGTCGCGGAGACCGAATTCAAGGCCGTCCCGTCGACGTCGGCGTCGACGGTGATCACGATGTCGACGCCGGCGCCGTTGGCGATGGCGCCGAGGCTGCAGGTCACCACCCCACCAGACTCGGTACACGATCCCTGATCCGGCACCGCCGACACGTAGCTGACCTCGCTCGGCAAAGTGTCGGTAGCGGTGACACCGGTGGCGGCATCTGGCCCATTGTTGGTGACGGTCACGGTGTATGAGAACTGATCACCCACGGTCACCGGATCCGCAGAATCCGACTTCGATACGCCGAGGTCGGCCGCTGGTGGAGGTGTGTTGATGACGGTGTTCTCCGAGTCCGAGTCGTTCGTGGAATTCGGATCCGGCTGGCCACCGGCTACCGACACGTCATTGGTGGCAGTACCGCTGGAGTCGGCGTCGACGGTGATCACGACGTCGACGCTGGCGCCGTTGGCGATGGCGCCGAGGCTGCAGGTCACCACCCCACCAGACTCGGTACACGATCCCTGATCCGGCACCGCCGACACATAGCCGACCTCGCCCGGCAGCGTATCGGTCACCGTCACCCCGGTGACATCATCGGGCCCGTTGTTGGTCACCGTCACCGTGTATGAGAACTGGTCACCCACGATCACCGGATCCGCAGAGTCCGACTTGGTCACTCCCAAATCGACCGAAAGCGGGGCGGCATTGATGGTGGTGTCCTCACTATCCGAGTCGTTGCCCGAATCCAGATCGCCTTCATTCCCGGAAACGGACACGTCGTTGGTGACGGTCCCAGAGCTATCTGCATCGACCGTGATCACAATGTCGACGCTGGCGCCATTAGCGATGGCACCCAGCGGACAGGTCACCACCCCAAGAGCCTCAGAACACGATCCCTGATCCGGAACCGCCGACACGTACGAAACCTCGGCGGGCAACGTGTCAACCGTGGTGACACCGGTGGCAGCATCGGGCCCGTTATTGGTCACCGTCACCGTGTACGAGAACTGGTCACCCACCGTCACCGGATCCGCAGAATCCGACTTGGTCACTGCCAGGTCGGCACCTGGATCAACCGTCGTGTCCTCGGAGTCGGAGTCATTGCTCGGGCCCGGATCGTCCTCATTGCCGGAAACGGACACGTCGTTGGTGACGGTCCCATCCTCATCAGCCGTCACGACAATCACCACGTCCACCGAAGCGCCGTTGGCGACAGCCCCCAGGTTGCAGGTCACCACGCCGCCGGTCTCGGAACACGAGCCCTGATCCGGAGTCGCCGACTGATACGACACATCGGCCGGCAACGTGTCAACAACGGTGACCCCGGTGGCAGCATCGGGTCCGTTGTTGGTCACCGTCACCGTATAGGTGATGTCATCACCCACCGTCACCGGATCCGCCGCATCCACCTTCACGACTTCGAGGTCGACAGACGGGTCGATCACCGTGTCCTCAGAGTCGTCATCATTCGAAGAGTCCTGATCGGCCTCGTTGCCGGATACCGACACGTCGTTGGTGGCGGTACCGGAACTGTCGGCGTTGGCGACGATGGTGATGTCGACGCTGTCGCCGTTGGCGATCGCTCCCAGGTTGCAGGTCACGACGCTGCTCGCCTCAGAACAGGACCCCTGGTCGGGTGTTGCGGATTGATAGGAGACCTCAGACGGCAGTGTGTCGACCACGGTCACCCCGGTGGCGTCATCCGGGCCGTTGTTGGTGACGGTGATCGTGTAAGCAATGTCATCGCCGATTCCCACCGGATCGACGGCGTCGACCTTGGTGACTTCGAGGTCGGCGGCAGGGTCGATGACCGTGTCCTCAGAGGCGTCATCGTTCGAAGAGTCGAGGTCGGCTTCGTTGCCGGATACGGACACGTCGTTGGTGGCAGTGCCGTCTTCATCGGCATCGACGGTGATCACCACATCCACCGAATCGCCGTTGGTGATATCCCCCAGGGGACAGGTCACCACGCCAAGAGCCTCAGAACACGACCCTTGATCTGGCACCGCCGACACGAACGAAACCTCAGAAGGCAGGGTGTCGACCACCGTCACCCCGGTGGCATCATCCGGGCCGTTATTGGTCACCGTCACCGTGTACGAGAACTGGTCACCCACCGTCACCGGATCCGCAGAATCCGACTTGGTCACTGCCAGGTCGGTCCGGTAGAAGGCCTCGACTGCCAGTACATCACTCCCGAAGTCGGAGTTGTAATGGAAGCTGCTCCCGGAGAAGTCGTAGATGAGGCCGGTCACTGTGGCCACACCGGACGACAGGATCTTGACCTGGTAGGTCGTCACCGTGTTTCCTCCGGCCTTGCCGCCGAGGTAGTTCTCCGGTCCCACACATGACAGATAGTCGGTGCTCGCAGGATCCGGATCCCAGCCGCAGGCGTCGGCGTACAGGGTGTCGTTGGTCGCACCCGTGGGGGCGGTGTAGGTGACGTCGACCGACACGATCTGGAAGATGTTGTTGGGGAAGTCGATGAAGACTTCCAGCTGCTCGTAGCCGTTCGTTGCCGTCTTGGCGTCGAGCACGTAGGTGTAGGTCTCGCCGACATAGACGGTCGCAGGGCCGGTGATCGAATTGATCTGGTTCCGGTTCTGCGAGACCAGCCTCTCTATGTAGATCTGTCTGTCTGCCGGGGTCTGGATAGGCCCGGTCTCGTCGGAGTCCACCTCGATGTGGTACTCGCGCGTGGTATCGAATGCTGCCGCATCGTGTGCGACCTCGATGTTGAAGTAGAAGTCTGCGATGCCGGTCGTCACGCAATCGCCGGCGGCGAGGGTCGCCACCGTGAGGCTCGACGGGCTGTCCTGCACAAGATCGACGTAGACATTGACGCTGTCCCAGACGAAGTCGGCGGTGACGTTGTTGGCGACGGCGTCCCCCACGTTGCACACCCTCGCGCCGACGGGATATTTGTTCGGACCGTCCGGGTCCGCTGCACCATTGCTATCTAAGCCAACGACGTCCCAGGCAATCGGCTCGACGGTGAGGATCGGCGCGGCGTTCGCCGGCGGCGCGGCATAAGCCAGGATGATCGAGATCATGCCAATCAGGACGACCGCAACCCGCGGCTTTGTAGTCCAAGTCTTCGTCATCCGGATTCTCTTCCCACTCTCGTGCAGCGACTAGGGAGAATCGGAAGATTTTGGGATTCCTTAAGCGTGGCTACGCCGCTGCGGAAACACAATTGGGTGGCATCGGCGCCAGATCAGCCGACGGTTCCCCCGCTGTCGAGAAACGTTGTACCCAGCCAGTCGTAGAAGAGGAGGAGCAAGACCAGGGCGATCAACCCAAATACGATTACCGCAGTCACTCTCACCGGCACCGGCAGCGCGTCGAAGCGGTTCCTCATCCGTAGATCGTCTCCCAGTTCGGCCCGCCGTTCAACTCGGCGAACACGACCAGGCGCTCACGCGCCGAGAACTCCGGGTTGCAGGTGGTGAGGGTGAGCCACGCTCCCTCGCGGGGGTCGGTCACCCACAGATCGAACGGCGTCACCACGATCGACTCGCGTACGACGTAGGAGTGAACGCCTGTGGCCGTCTCGACCTCGATCACGTCACCGGGAGCGAGTTGATCCAGTGCGTTGAACGGCGCACCGTAGGTGGTGCGGTGGCCCGAGATGACCGCGTTGCCCGGCATCCCCGGCATAGGGGTGCTCGGCATATGCCCGGCGCCGGTCTTCAAGTCTGTGACACCGACGCCCTCAACCACGGTCCAACCGTCCTCGAGGCGCTGGTTCCCAGGAACCGTGATGATCGCGAATGCCTCGGATTCATTTGGTGGCGCCTCCACCAGGAGCGAACCTTGCGGCGGTTCTGACCCCCCAACCTCAGGAGCAGCCACCCCGGCGGGGGATGGGTCCGGCTCGGCCGGCGCCGGCAGGTAGGGCACTTCGTTGACCTCCACGCTGGCGAATCGCAGCACCGCGGCAGCCTCGAGCTCCGGCTGGTTGGCCTGAGCAAGCCAGGAGGTGAGCACCACCTGATGGGCGACGAATCCGAGGACGAGCACGGCAAGCCCAACGATGACCCACCCGATCCGATAGAAGCGGCGCACGCCGCGGTCGAGATCGGCAAAGTCTTCGCGGATAGCGGCCCGTGAGTCGGTCAGCATCGTCATCTGGCAGATGTATCGGGCGCGGCGCCAACCGAGTTGAGGCGGCCCGATCCTGGGCGATGTATCAACGAACGCTTGGCCCGTCGATCAGTTCCTTGGCTGCCACGTCGTACGGAATCGACGTTCCTCTCGCTCGGGCCGCGTCGTACTCGTCTGGATCCATGTCCGCGGCGAGCGCAGTCAGCGCCGCAGCGGCGCCCTCGCCAATTGTTTCGGTTGCGGTCAACAGCGATTGGTCCCTGCCCGGATCGGCGACAACGATGGCGTTCAGCTCGACCGCGTCGACATGACGCCCCGTTAATGCCCGCACCGTTGCGATCTTGGCGATCATGCCGAGCATCTCCCGAAGCATGCGCATCTGTTCGGCGGCTGCAAGGCTCTCGGTGAACGCCGTCTCAGCCGCATCGAGGTTCCCGACGGCGACATAGGCGTCGCCCAAGCTGTGAAGACCGAACTGCATTCCGCGCGTGTGACCGAGATCCCGTGTCATTTCAACCGATCTGCTGAACAGGTCGACCGCATCCTCGAGTCGGCCTTCCCGGGTGGCGATCCTTGCCTGGTGACCAAGGTTGAACGAAAGAAAAAACCGATCGCCGTGTTGGCTCAACAGCTCGAATTCCTCGTCGAGGAACCGTCTGCCCAAGGCAACATCGCCGCCAATGATCAACGCTGCCGCCTTCCAGCCCAGGTGCACGCCGACCCAGAAAGGACGGTCCATCTCCTTACCCAACGCGATCGCTTCCTCACACTCCATGACGATTGTCTCGAGCCTGCCCAGATAGACCAGAGCGACAAAGCGGGTGTTGAATGCTACGAGTAGGGCGTCGCCGTCGTCGGCAGCGCGCAGGATCTCGATGGCGCGTTCCGCCGATGCGGCACCGCCCTCGGCTTGCCCGAGCAGCGGCAGGAACCAGGCCCGCACCGCGGCCGAAAGCGCCCTGGTCGCAACCGTCGCTTCGTCGCCGGCATGCTCGTCGAAGGCATCCAGGGCCTCGCCGAACAGTTCCAGAGCCGGCGGGTACCACCCTCGAATCTCATAAACCACCCACATTCCAGGGATGAATCGTCTGGCCCCGGCCGCGTTGTTGGCGGCGAGGTAGTGGCGCCACGCCAGTCGGACATTGTCGAGGTCCCCCTCGATGATCGACACCGTTCGCCTCTGTTTGCCATGCTCGAACAGCGCCCAGGCTTCTTCAGCGAGCGTGCCGTAGAAGTCGGCATGTGCCTCGACGAGCTCCTCCGCCCGCTCCGGGTCCCTGCGCAGCTCCTCCTCGGCGTACTGGCGAAGCAGCTCGTGGACCGTGAAGCGCCCAGTCTCAGGACTCGGCGTCACCAGGGACCTGCCACCCAGGGTGGAGAGGTCGCGCAGAGATGCCCCGGCAACCACCTCGGCAGCATCACGCGTGAAGCCACCGCTAAAAATCGACAACGCAGCAAAGACCGACTGCTCGTCCGTGCTGAGGAGACTCCACGAATAGTCGAACACCGCGCGAACACTGCGCTGACGATCCGGGACATCGCCGAGGTCGGACTCGAGAAAGTCGAGGCTCTTCGCGATCTCGGCTGAGATATCGGCGACCGACAGCGTGTCCGTCCAAGCGGCGGCGAGCAGAATGGCAAGTGGCACGCCGCCGGTGAGGCGCAGAATCTCACTGAGGGGCTCCAGATCGTCGGTCTGCAACGCGAATCCCGAGTTGGCCCGACGCGCAGCATCAATGAACAGGCGGGCGCCGCTGGCCTGCTCGGCCTGGTCGAGCGTGACCAAGGTGGTCTCCAAACCGGCCAGTGTGAAGACGGTCTCTCCGCTGAGACTCAGCTTGGACCGGCTCGTCGCCAGCACGGTGATCCCAGAAGCGGCCTGCATGATCTCCGAGATGATCCCGCTGCCTTCCAGCAAATGCTCGAAGTTGTCGAAGACCAGGAGTTGACGCTTGTTGGCGAGATACGTCAGCAGTTGAGTCTGCACCTCTTCGTCCGACGAGAATCCCAGCCCGATCGCCTCGGCCACCTCCAGGACGATCTCGTCGCCTGAGCCGATGTCGGCCAGTCCGATGAAGAACACACCGTCCGGGTATTCCGTGGTCGAGTCTGCGGCCACCTGCAGTGCAAGTCGCGTCTTGCCAACACCGCCGGGCGCCAACACCGTGACCAGTCGTGCTTCATCGAGAAGGCGCTTGATATCTGCCAGTTCCTCCTCGCGCCCGACGAATTCGGTCACCTGCTGGGGAAGGTTGTTTGGAACAGCATTGAGCGATGCCAGCGGTGGAAAGCTCTCATCCAGGCCCTCGACATCGAGCTGATAGACCTGCTCGGGCTCTCTGAGATCCTTGAGGCCATGTCTCCCCATGTCACGCAGCGAAACCCCCGGAGGCAACTCGTCGCCCAGTAGCTCATGGGTGGTTCCGGACAAGACCGTCTGACCGCCGTGAGCAATCGCCCGAAGTCGCGCCGCCCGATTGACTGCCGAGCCGTAGTAATCGCCCAGACGAAGATCGGCGGGGCCGGTATGCACCGATGCCCGCACCCGCAGCGGCACCGGCGTTGCCCAGTCGATCGCTTCCAAGCGACGCTGCATCTCGGCGGCGCCCGCAACGGCATCGAGTGCCGATGCGAACACGATGAACCTGCTGTCGCCCTCGCCCCGCGGCCGCACGGGAATGCCGGCATGTGCGGCCGCCGCTCCCTCGATGGCCTCGTCGTGCCGCCGAAGCGCCTCCATCATCGAATCGGGGGCTTCCTCCCATAAACGGGTGCTGCCTTCGATGTCGGTAAACAGGAAGGTGACGACACCTTCGGGGAGATCTGCCATCCCGCGATTATTGCCGATCGCGGTACGAGAATGCTGAACAAGGGTGAGTGCGACGGGTCGCCTGAGGATTGCTCGGCTCTCTCCTATTCAAGTTGAGCCAGTCGGTCCTCCAAGAGGGCCCGGTCTGAGTCGTTCATCTCGGCGGCGAGTGCCCGGTGCAGACTCTCGGCGGCGTCGTCTCTACGGCCAAGGCGGTGCTGGAAGTCGGACCGGGCAACCCACAGGTAATGCCAATCCGAGTCGACGTCGGCTAGCAGCGCTAGCGCCTGCTCCGGCCCGTTCACCTGTGCTTCGGCGACTGCCCGGTTCACCCGCACCACGGTGGTCGGCTGCATCTCCTCCAGGACCCGATACAGCGCGGTGATCTCCACCCAGTCGGTTTCCCCATAGCTCGGCGCCGACCCATGCAAGCAGGCAATGGCGGCCTGCACCTGGAACGGTCCCGGCCGGCGCCTGCCCTGGGATTCGTCCAGGATGGCGGCGGCCTCGGCGATGGCTTGGTGGTCCCAGAGTGACCGGTCCTGGTCGGCGAGAAGCACCATGTCACCGGATGCGTCGACCCGGGCGCCGCGACGCGCGTTGGTGGCGAGGGTCAGCGAGAGGAGTCCCCAGCACTCGGGCTCGTCCGGCATGAGCTTGGTGAGCAGCCGGGAGAGGCGTACGCCTTCGGAGGCGAGGTCCACCCTGGCGTCGAAAGTGCCGGTGGGAGCATGGTGTCCTGCGGTGAACACCGAGTAGACGGTGACCAGGACGGGAAGCAGGCGCTCGGGCAGCTCGTAGTCCGACGGTACCCGGTACGGGATGTGGGCGTCTGCGATCTTCGTTTTGGTACGGCTGATGCGCTGGGCCATCGTCGGCGTCTTGACCAGGAATACCCTGGCAATCTCCTCGGTGGTGAGCCCGCAAATCGTTCGCAGCGCCAGCGCCACTTGAGACAGCGGCGCGATGGCCGGGTGACAACAGGTGAACAACAGGCGCAGCCGGTCGTCCTGGTCGTCGGGCGGCACAGGCGCCTCCTGCAGCAGGCGCATCGCCTCCTCCTCCTTTGCGGTTCGCTTTCCCTCGCGCCTCAGGCGGTCGAGCGCCTTGTTCCTGGCGGTGGTCATCAGCCAGCCGCCGGGGTTTGGCGGTGGATTGACGTCGCTCCAGCGTTCCAATGCGGCGACGGTGGCTTCCTGAAGCGCGTCTTCGGCGAGATGAAAGTCGCCGGTGTAACGGATGAGGGTGGCCAGGATTCGGCCACCCTCAATCCGCAACGTCTCGGCGAGGTTCACTCCGTGTCGAACTCCATGATCGGTCTCACCTCGACACGACCGTGCCAGGCGCCCGGGATCTGCGAGGCCCATTTGATGGCATCGTCGAGGTCGGATGCCTGGAGCAGATAGAACCCGCCAAGGGCTTCCTTGGTCTCGGCGAACGGGCCGTCAGTCGTGATGATCTCGCCACCCTTGCCGCCTTCGACGCGGACGGTCGTTGCGGTGTTGGTGTCGTGGAGGGCCTCGCCTCCGAGATTGACGCCGGCGGTGCGTGACTTTTCGCCGAACTCCGTGTAGTCGGCGATCACTTGCCCTATTGCCTCCTCGCTCGGCTGCTCGGTCGGTTCCACCGAGTAGATGAGCGCTGCATATCGCGGCATGTCGCTTCCTTTCCTCTTGAGATGCCTGAGAGGGTCCCTGCGAATGACCATGCTATGGAAACGGAGATTCCCAAGCGCCCTCTTACATCCATACAACGAATCGGCGACGGCGATTTCGACACCGCTTTCTCATTATCGCGGGCTCTGGGAAGTTGGAGTCCGCCCGAACTGTCAATGGTGGTCGACGCCTCCGACGGGCCCGCCGGAAGGATCCTCAACGCGAATCTCTTCGACGGAGCGGGCATCGTCCTCGCTTACCTTTCCGGCCTCTTCGAGCACCTGCTCGACTTGGTTCTCCGGGATCACTACCGCTCCGGAGGCATCGGCAAGGATGAACTGGCCCGGGATGATTCCCACTCCCGAAATCACCACCGGCACGTTCGCCTGGAACGGTCTGAGCACGTCGCCGCCCCAACGGGTGGTCTCACCGCGGCAGTAGGTGGCGAAGTCGTACTGGGCGAGCTCGTGGAAGTCGCGAAGACGCCCGTCGGCGAGAACGCCGGCAAGGTGGTGGTTCTGAACGCGCGAAAGCTTGGTGCTGCCTCCCAGAGATGTATCGGGATGGCCGTTGCTCGCCAGCACCAGCACCTTGTCCTCTGGATCGTCGCCGATGGCTTCGTAGAAGAGGTTGGCGAAGTTGTACCGCTCCGGATCGAGCTCCTCGTTGCAGGTCGGGAAGAACGAGATGGTGATGGCGCGCCCGAAGAGCGTTCGCTCAGGGGTTGGGCTCACCATGTCGAGCACATGGCACCGATGGTGATGCATCCGGCCCATCGCGTCAACGACGTCTGCCGTCTTGATTCCGCCTGGCATAGCCGGCGTCGCTCCGGTCATCTGCTCCCCTTTCGGCAGCGCTCGCCGAGGAATGCCCTGTATAGCGGTGCGCAGTGTCGGTCATATCGATCATTGCTTGGCGTTGTTGGCTGCGACTGCGTCGGTGCTCGTCTCGACCACACCACCGTACGCCCTCACATGACGTGACGGCCAGGGCCCGGGAAGGAGGAAGCAAGCGCGCCGAGCCCTCGGTTGAGGCGCCAGCGAGCTCGGAAATCCCCCGCTACCGTCTGGACGTGACCACGGCACGGGAAACCGCCCGGGGGGAAGCAGGCTTCCGCGTGCCCTTGGCCTTTGCCGGGGTGGTCGTCTTCGGTGGCCTCAACTTCGTCGCGGTTCGGTTCAGCAACCAGGAGCTAGCGCCGTTCTTCGGTGCCGCATTGCGGTTCGTCCTTACCGGTGCCGTGTTCTGGGCGATGATGGCCATCGGGCGGATCCCTATCCCGAAGGGACGCGCCCTCATCGGCAGTCTGCTCTACGGTTTCTACGGTTTCTCCCTCGCTCTCGGCCTCGGCTACTGGGCGCTCGTGGAGTTGCCCGCCGGCGTCGCTGGGGTGATCATTGCGGCCGTCCCGCTTTTCACCCTCACGCTTGCCGCAGTTCAGGGCATCGAAGGCATTGCCTGGCGTGGAATCGTTGGTGGCCTGTTCGGCATCGCCGGGATTGCTGTTCTGTTGTACTCCCCCCAATCCGAGGGCGTCCCGATCCTGTCGGTGCTTGCCATGGCCGGTGCGGCGCTCTGCCTCTCCCAAGCGGGCATTGTCGTCAAGAAGTACCCGCCGTGTCATCCGGTGGCGATGAACGGCATCGGGGTCTCAGTAGGCGCCATCGCCATGCTGGTGATGTCGATCCTGGTCGGCGAGGAATGGGTGATACCCGCCGAGGTCGAGAGCTGGGTGGCGCTGATCTACCTCGTGCTGCTCGGGTCCGTTGCGGTGTTTGGACTGTACGTCTTCGTGCTGAATCACTGGCCGGCGTCGCGGGCGTCATACCAGTTCGTGTTGATGCCATTCGTCACCGCGGTCGCCGGAACGCTGCTCCTCGATGAGCCGATCGGCCTTGGTCTGGTTGTCGGCGGGGCCATCGTGCTGGTCGGGGTCTACTTCGGCGCCCTGACTTCGAAGCCTGTAGCACCGCCAGAACATCCCGATCAGGAGGCGCTTGCCGCTCGCTGCGCAACGACCTGACGAGGCTCAGGCGTGGCGGGCAGCAAACGCCCTCAGACTGGCCCGAAACACGGATCGAAGCATCGGCGCTGCGATTCGCTCGCCAACCGGGCCACCGAGCACCGTCGGGAACCGGAGATGCTCCTCCCAGATCAGCGCGGTACCACCGCCTTCGATCTCTTCGAGCAGAAAGCGACCCTCACCGGAGACCAACCCGATGTGGCGCACCCCGATGGTCACCCGGGGGAGCCACTCTGTCACCTCCATCTGGTCGCTCAGCCGGATCGGCCCGTATCGCGATTCCGCCTTCAGGATCGAACCGACGCCGGCTTCGCCGGGCGGGTCCACATGAACCGCAACGGCATCTCGCATCCACTCCGCATGCGATCGAAGATCGGAAAGGTCAGCCCAAACGGCTTCGACTGAGGCGTCGATAACCGTCGAGGTGCGAACGACAATCAATCAGAAGGGCCAAGCATGACCGCCGCGGCCGCTCGCCGCTGGTCCCTGGAGGTCGTCTCGTCGAGCAGGATGTCGGCTGCCAGGGCGCGCGCATGCGCTTCCTGGCGGCGGCGTTGATGATCCACTGCCATCTGGCCGCGGACCGCAGGAGAGATCCACAACCAGCCTGCCATGGTCAGCACGATCCAGGGAACGATCGCCAGGGCGATACCCATCAAGGAAGGTGAGGTGGTCACCAGCAGCACCGCCGACATCAACAGCGCCGCCGATGCATAAAGCAGCCAGTTGAGTGCGGCCTCGCCATCGGGGTCGGCCACGGCGAAGGCGCGTCGCAGCGAGGCAAGGTCGAAGAACTCGGGGCGGGGCGTGTCGATCATCTACGTCTCTCGGCCAAGATTAGCGACGGCGCGACGACTGACTCCCCGGGTCCCGGGGGCTAGCCCAGGCCGCTCGACTCGAGCTCCTGGATGAATCGGGACAGTGCTTCTTCATCGCGATACGGGAGATCCCGGCGAAGCGCCTCAGCGCTCAACCCCGGCCGGGTCTCGCGGGCGTGCTCGAGCGCGGCAGCAGCATGTCGCTCCCTACCGAGGGCAGCCTGAGAGGCGGCGAGGGTGAGCAGCGCTTCGACCTGCCCGTCGTCCTCGGCGACGACGCCCTCGGCGATCTTGGCAGCCTCGTCATAATTTCCTGCGACGAACTGAGCATTGGCCATGATGCTCTCGTACCAGCCGGAGAACAGCGGGCTGAGCCGAATCGCCCGATTGGCGAAGTCCACCGCGCTGTCGACATCCCCGGCGTAACGCATCACCGACGCCGCCACCCCGTAGGAGAGGTCGCATGATGGCCGGGCCGCGATGGCGAGCTTCGTTGCCTCGAGCGCCCCGTCCCAGTCGTGCCGGTGGACCATGGCGTGGGCGAGTACGGTCTGCCCGATCCCGGACTCATCGTCGCGCTCGACCGCAAGATGGGCGAAGCGCTCGGCTTCGACGTAGTGGGCGTCCTCGTCTGAATCCGGGATGAAAAGCACCGTCCACAGGTGGGCCAATGCCGCCATCATGTACCCGCTTGGCGAGTCGGGCTGGCGTTCGATGACCTTCTCGAAGTCGGCGACGGCAAGACGCACGTCCTCTGCGGTCCCGTTGCTGAGATGCTGCAGACCTCGATACCCGTCCTCTACCGAAGCCGGATCCAGCTTCGACCGGTACGCCCTGGCTACCTCACCGCGGATCACCTCGATGTCGAGCGCCGTCACGATGGCATAGACGATGTCGTCCTGCGCGGCGAAGACGTCGTCGAACGTGGCGTCGAAGCGGTCGGCCCATGCCGTGGTCGACTCCTCGACGTCGAGCACCTGCGTCATCACCCGAACGGTGTCACCGGAACGCTGCACCGCACCCTCGAGCACGTACCGGACCCCGAGCTCGTGGCCGATCTGCTGCGCTGAGAAGGGGTGGTCTCGGTAGCCAAGGGTCGACGTTTCGCTGACCACGTCGAGGCCCGGGATGCGCATCAAGGAGATGACCAGGCTCATCATCAAACCGTCGGCGAAGTAGCTGTCTTCGGGATCACCCAGGTTGACGAACGGGCTCACCGCAAGCGAAGGCCGTTTCGGGAGCGGCATACGCCTCCGCCACGGCTTGGTGCGGTCGCCCGCCGCCTCCTCGTCGATGATCTTGATGATCGCCACGGGCTCCGGGATGTTCTTCAACCGCTTGCGACCGAGGGCCTCAAGACCGTATGCGACGTCTCCTGCAGCATCGAGGGTGCCCTCGGAGACGTTGACGCCCCCGGGATCGGCCAAGGCCTGGAGCCTGGCGGCGATGTTGATCGCATCCCCGTACCACTGGCCATCCTCAACGGAGATCTCGCCGGAGTTGACCCCGATGCGGAAACGCATCTTCCTGCCCGGCGGCAGGCTCTCGGTCTCGGCAGCGATTCTTCTCTGGATCGTAGGCGCCGCAGACAGGGCGCCTGATTCGGTTGGGACCACGGCGAGGAACTCGTCTCCGACGAACTGGACCACCTCTCCGTCGACCGCCGCGATCTCCTCTTCGATGATGCGACGCAGCGACTGGAGCGTGGCGTGGGTCTCGATCTCGTTGTCTGCGGTCAGCTTGCTGTAGCCGGCCACGTCGCCGTGGACGGCAGTCAGGTGCCTGGTTTCCGTTGTCATTGCATCCAGTATCGACGATGCCGCTGGCAACCGCTACGGCAGCCGCGGATCGCCGGTCTACTCCGCTCGGGTCGAGCCTCTAGAATTGGTGCAACCAGAGGAGGGCATATGACCGCTGCTCAGGAAAGCCAAGGAACATCGGGCTGGATTGTCTTCGCCTCGGTCATGATCGTCATCGGAAGCGTGTCTCACATCTCGACCGGCATGACCTTCGTCCTGAACACCTCCTGGGCCTTGGCGATGTCGGACTACACCTCGGAGTCCATCGTGAGGCTGGTCGGGTGGGTCAACCTCGGGATTGCCGCGTTGATGCTCATCTCTGCGTGGGGCGTGCTGTCAGCGAAACCCTGGGCACGCGTCGTCGGAATCATCTTCGGCGCTGCCACGGTCGTGAACGGCATCGGCAACCTCCAGCTCAACGTGTTCTGGGGGCTGGCAGGCATCCTCGTCGGCGCAGCAATCATCTATGCGCTCACCGTGAAAGGCAAGATCGTCGCCCAAGACCAGGTGCTCATGGGTGACGCGGGTACGTCTCCGATGCTCCGCGAGGGTCACGCGGAGCAAGAAGAGCACGAGCGGGAAGCCGATATCTAGGCGCACGCATATGGCACCCTCGACGCCTCGCTACCCCACAAGGGCAACGAGTGCCGCCATGGCGAGAATGATGCCGGCGATCTGGAGTCCGGTCGGCCGTTCGTGGAGCACCACGATCGCGGTGACCGCAGTGACCGCCGGATAGAGCGAGACCAGGACCGCAGTGACGCCGACAGGACCGCGCTGCAAGGCGAGGGCGCCGGCGATATTCGCCGCCATGTCGAAGGTTCCCGCGACAACCACCACACCGAGATCACTCGACCGCGGCGGGCCGGCGACCCCGCGATAGGCCGCAATCGCAAAAGCGACGGGGATCGTGGTCGCCCTCGCGGCCACCAGCGGCCACAACCCCGAGGCGGGATCGGTTTGGGCAAGCGCGATGAAGAACAGCCCGAACATCGCTCCGGCGACGACCCCACCCAGCAGCGAGCGTCGATCGATCTGGGTGGCGTCGTGCCCGAGACCCACCAGCAGGATGGCGCCGAGCGCCATGGCTACGCCAAGACCCTGCCGCGTGGTGAGGCCCGGACCGTCGATCAGGTCGAAGACGACCGGAACCGCGGCCGCGACCGCTCCGGAGATGGGCGCAACGATCGCCATCGTCCCGCGTGCCAGCGATAGATACAGCAGCACCAGTCCGGCCAGACCCGCCAGTCCTGCGACCGAGCCCCAGAGGAGATCCGCAGCGGTGACCCGCGGGGCCGCCACCACGAACAGGCCGACCCCGAGCAGGGCGAGGCCGAGGAGCTGAGCCCAGGCGATAACCCGCCACACCGACACTCGCTTGGTGGCGTAGCCGCCGGCGAAGTCGCCGATTCCGTAGAAGAATGCTGATGCAAGCGCCAGTGCCTGGCTCATGGGCCGAAGAGGCTACCGGCAGATCGTAGAACGGAGGACGACGATGAACCCCTACCAACGCTTCGTCGTGCTCTTTGGCCGAACCCGGATGCTCGCGTGGCTGGGACGAACCTTCGTCAGGCCATTTGACTCGTATTCCCGGGGCCGGCGACTTCCCGACTCGACCCTCGGCACCGATCTTCCCCTCGTCCATCTGACAACCACCGGACGCCGGTCCGGATTGCCAAGCATCATCCCCCTCCTGGAAATTCCGTCCGACGAAGGCGGCACGGTGATCGTCGGCACCAATTGGGGACGACCGGAACGCCCCGACTGGGTCGCCAACCTGCAAGCGAATCCGACCGCCGTACTCGAACGCGACGGCGTGGCAACCGACGTCATTGCCTCCACGATCGCCGGCTCTGAATTCGACCGCTACTGGGCTCGGTTCAACGAGATCTGGCCATACGAGACGTACCGGAAGCGCTCAGGTCGCGACCCGGTCATGTTCGTCCTCACCGAGGAGTAGCCGTCGGGGCGAAGGTGGGGGCATCCTCATGTCGCCACTACCCTTTCCCGATGGGCGACCCCCGCACGACCCCGACGCCACAGGGATATGTTCAACACCTCGGTGAGTCGCGTCAGTATCTGCGCGACATCATCCTCGGAGTCAACGACGGCCTGGTGTCGACGTTTCTGCTCGTCGCCGGCGTGGTCGGTGGCGGGCTCACCACAACCCAGGTACTGCTCACCAGCATCGCCGGTGCCGTTGCCGGGATGGTGTCGATGGGTGCGGGAGAGTACATCGCAACCAAATCCCAGGAACAGGTGTTCACCGCCGAGATGGAGCTCGAGATCGAGCACCTGGCCAACCACCGCGATCACGAACGACAGGAGCTTCGTGACATGTTCGGGGACATGGGCCTCGACGGCGATGAACTGGAAACCGTTGTCCGCATCATCGACGGCAACGACGACGTGATGCTGGGGGTGATGGCCGGGCTCGAGTTCGGCGTCGTCGCCACCGAACGGCGCAGTCCCTGGCTCGCCGCAGCCACCGCCGGAGGCCTCTTCCTCCTCGGGGCGCTCCCGTCGGTCGTCCCGTTCGGAATCTTCGACGACACCGCGGTTGCATTAACCGTTGCTGCCGTCCTCAGCGGTGCCGCCCTCTTCATCGTCGGCGCCGGCAAGACCGTCATGACCAAGACCAACCCCTTCGTCTCGGGGTTCGAGAACCTCATGATCGGTCTGATCGGCGGCGGAATCAGCTTCAGTATTGGACGGCTCGTCGAAAGCCTGATCTCAAACTGATTCCGACCGGCGAAGCGGTATGACCACCACGCCTCCGGACGGATCGTGCTCGACGCGTACCGCGGCTGCGTAGTACTGCCTGATCAGGTCGGGTGTCAGTACCTCCGACGCGGACCCTTCAGCCACGATCGTGCCCTCGGACAACATGAGCAGACGATCGGTGAACTGGCCAGCGATCGTGAGGTCATGCATCGCACTCAACACGGTCAGCCCGCGCTCGTGTCGCAGCCGGTCGATCAACTCCATCACCTCCTGCTGGTTCCCAATGTCCAATGCGGTCGTCGGCTCGTCGAGCAGCAGGACCGGGGTCTGCTGGGCGAGTGCGCGGGCGATCACCACCCGCTGCAGCTCCCCTCCCGACAGGGATGCCACGTCCCGATCCGAGAAGTCTCCGAGGTCGAGGTTGTGCATCACCTCGCCGACGACATCGAGGTCGTGCACGGATTCCGAGGTCATGGCACCCCGGTGTGGTGTGCGTCCGAGCAACACGTAATCAACGACGTTCGTACCCTCGGGCAGGACCGGATGCTGGGGCACCAGAGAAACCTCGAGCGCCACCTCCCGCGCCGTCATCTCCATCACCGGTTTGGCACCGAGGTTGACGCGGCCCTCGAACTCAACGGCATCGCCGACACAGCGAAGCACGGTGGTCTTGCCGGCACCGTTGGGTCCGATGAGCCCCACCCATGACCCTCCATCGATGTCCAGCGACAGTCGGTCGAGGATCAGGGCGCCGCCGAGCCGAACCGAGACGTCGCTGAATGCGATCGCTGCAGTCATGCGCCGATCCCCCGACTCGACCGGAGAACGAAAGCGAAAAACGGCGCACCGAAGAACGCCGTCACCACACCGATTGGCAACTCCCCCGGAGACACCACGGTCCTCGCAATCAGATCGGCTGCGATCAGGAACGCCGCGCCGTAGATCACGGCGAGCGGAAGCACCACTTTGTAGGAGGTGCTGAAGACGATTCGGATGGTGTGGGGGACGATGATCCCGACGAATCCGATCAGCCCGGAAACCGCGACCACCGCTGCGGTCCCAAGCGTGGCTGCGAGCACCACGACCAGGCGCACACGCCCGGCGTCGACACCGAGGGCGCGAGCCTCTTCATCGCCGACGCTCAGTACGTCGAGTCTTCTCCTCGCCCCCAACACCAAGACTCCGGCGACGATCACGTAAGGAAGGATGAGCAGCACCTCGCCCCACCCAACGGTGGTCAACCGACCGAGGATCCAGCCATAGACCTGGCGCAAGGTCTCCGACTCGCGTTGCAGCAGGTAGGTCTGGAGGGCGGTCAGGAAGGCAGCGACCGCAACCCCGGCGAGGATCAGCGTCACCGATGTCCTTCCGGCACGTACCGAGTAGCCGACCAGGTAGGTGAGCGCCACGCCACCGAGGCCGCCGAGGAAGGCGAGCAACGGCAGCGGACCGATCGGCCATCCCGTTGTCGCCGGCAGGTAGGCGAAGGCGAGGATGGCACCGAGCCCGGCGCCGGCGGCAACGCCGAGAAGGTAAGGATCGGCGAGCGGATTCCGGAAAGAGCCCTGATACGCCCCGCCGGACAGGGCGAGCGTGGCTCCGACGAGGCCGCCGAGCACAATCCGTGGCATTCGAATCTGCCAGAGAATGGCCTCCTGTCGCTCGTTCAAGCCGGTTTCGACGTCGACGAACGGAAGTCGATCGAGCAGCGAGCGCAAGATCTCACCGGGGTCAATGGCAACGGCGCCAAAGCCGATGGCGATGACCGCGGTGAACGCCAGGACGCCGAACGCGACGGCGACCCACCACAAGCGAAGCCGGGAGGGCTCTACGACTTTCACGCGCCGACGTACGCGCCGACGTACGCTCCGACGGCCGCGGCGACGGTCTCCAGGAACTCGACGACCCGCGGCCCCCATCGGGAGGCAACCGAATCGTCGAGCTCGATGACGCTTCCACCCGTTACGGCGCTCATCGTGTTCCAGCCCGGCCGGGTGGCGATGGTCGCCGCGCTTTGGTCACAGCAGAGGGTGTCGGCGAGGAACACCAGGTCGGGATCCTCGGCGACTACCAACTCAGCCGACACCTGCGGGTACCCGGACCCGTCATCGGCGTCGTCCGCGATGTTGGCAAGCCCGAGCATGGTGTACAGCGCGCCAACGAAGGTGCTCGACGTGGCCGCGTACAGCGTCGGATCGACCTCGTGGTAGTAGGTGGCGCCCCCCGCCTCGGTATCGGCCACGATCCGTTCGATGTCGTCCTGCATCGAGGCGACCAGCGACGCTGCACCCGCCAGGTTGCCGGTGGCAGCGCCAAGTTGCTCGATCTGCGTGTAGGCATCGTCAAGGTCGACGGCCGCCCCGTGGACGATGACGGGGATGCCGACCGCCTCCAGAGCGGCCACGGTCTCGCCGCCGGCGTCGAACATCACCACCACCAGATCGGCGTCGAGAGCGGCGATGGCCTCGATGTTCGGCTCGAAGCCGCTCAACTCGCTCGTCGGCGCCTCGGCCGGATAGTCGGATTGGTCGTCGACGGCGACCACCTGGTCGCCGGCATCGATTGAGAACAGCACCTCGGTAGCCGTCGGCGATAGGGATACGACATTGGTCGGGCGCTGATCGAGCGTGACGGGCCCGTTCGGTGCATCGATGGTCACCGGGAAGGCCGCCGACGCCTCTGGAATCGTCGTCGCCGATGTCGTGGTACATGCGGCGGCGACGAGCGCGAGCACACCTGCCAGAACGGATAGGGAACGGATCATTGGTCTCCTCCTTCACGGGAGGAGACGGATCGGGCGGGTGATCGGCCCCTCCTCCGAAGGCGTGTCACCAGCCGGGGTGGAAGGCGACCTGGCTCGTCCCCTCGGAGGGGCTTCACAGTTGCGGGACAGCGCCGGGATCTCACCGGACTTCGCTTCCAACACGACGCTGAGCGAACTCAGCGAGTGCAAGGGTACTCCACGCGAGTCGCGAGCTCGGAGATAGCAGTTGCCAGTTGTTGTTTGCTTCTCTGACAACTGACGACTGACACCTCGGTACTCTTCGATCCATGAAACCAGCCGTCAGCCTCGTCGTGCTCGCCACCGCCGCGGCAGTAGCGGTTGTACTCGTAGCGTCCCGCAGAGAACGGCGACCGGTCCCCGACTCCGGGACTTGGGAACCAGCAGAACCAGACTCCGCCGAGGCGGGCGTGGCGCTGGAAGACGAATGAGGGTTGCACTCCACGCGACCTCCGACGTTGGACTGAAGGCCGGACGCCTTCTCCTCGGAGAGGAAGCACTCGAGACCCTCGGCATTCTCGACCAACCGGTCGACACCCGGGAGCCGCGTGTGCGCCGGATCACATCGCTCGAGGGGTTCGACGTGGCGGTCACCGACGATCCGTACATTGGCATCGCTTCCGACGCACTCGTCGCGGGAATCCCGCTCGTGGTGTGGGTTGATGGTGATGGATTCGACGCCAGCGCTGCCACCGTCCCCGTGCTCACCGGCGCGAACCTCGCCACCGGGATCGCCAGAGCCCTTGCCGCCAGGGAGGCACCATCCCAGCCCACGGCAACGGTCGTGGCTTGGACCGAGCCTGGCAAACCACTGCGAACCGGAGAGCCGGTGACCTTCCCGGACCCCGTGGGAGCCCGCTGGGGGAAGGTGCGGCGCCGCGAACGGACCTGGACTGAGGTGGTCGTTCCGCTCGCCGGTGACTGGGCTGGCGCGGTGGTCCGCACCACCTTCGACGGCACGACCCGGATCCTTGGCATCGCAGACGACGCGACTCATCTCGAGGCACTGGCACTCCTGGCTGGAGCCGTTGTGCTGGCAAACGGGCCGCACCCGGCAGGACGACTCATACCTGAGGACCTCGCAGATGCCTACGTGCTCGCCGCCCTGAGAGCAGGCCTCGACATCGCCTCCTTCACCAAGGCCTAGGTGGGTGCTGAGCAATCCTCCGGCGAGCCGTCGCGATAGAGAAATATTGAGTCACCGCAATACTCGAGCAAGCGACGGCTCGTAGCACTCGTCATTTTTCAGCACCTTCCTAGCCCCACCACATCCGCGCCGCCGCTGTAGCGGGCTGCTGGCACTTGAATGACGGTTGTGAGACGCACCGCCTTGCTCGTGCTCGCAGCGGCCCTTTTCGCCGGTGCTTGCAGCACCACCGAAGAGCCCACCGTCACCGATGCGCCCGGTCCCGGCGGCACGGTCGCGCCGGAAACCGGCGGAACCGTGGAGCCGGGGACCGCCGACGCTTCGGTCGCAGGCACCGTCGCCGCACCGGCATTCCCCGAAGGCCTCGACTGGCTGAACACCGCCGCGCCGGTCGACCTCCAGAGCCTGCACGGCAAGGTGATCCTTCTCGATTTCTGGACATACGGATGCATCAACTGCATCCACATCATCCCGGACCTCAAGCGCCTCGAGGCCGAATACCCCAATGAGCTCGTCGTGATCGGCGTCCATTCGGCGAAGTTCACCAACGAGTCCCAGACCGCAAATATCCGGGAAGTCGTCAAGCGCTACGACCTCGAGCACCCGGTCGTCAATGACAAGAACTTTGACATTTGGAACGCCTGGGGAGCCCAGGCATGGCCGACGGTTGCCGTGATCGATCCGGCAGGCAACGTCGTCGGCACGCATGCAGGCGAGGGGGTCTACGAGGTAGTGGCACCGGTGATGGCCAATCTCGTCGCCGAGTTCTCGGCACGAGGGGAGCTCAACGTCGAGCCGATCGTCTTCGCACTGGAAAAGGACGGCGCACCCGACACCGTGCTCTCCTATCCGGGCAAGGTGCTCGCCGACCCGGGCAGCGATCGGCTCTTCGTTGCGGACACGGGGCATCACCGGATCATCGCCACCAACGACGATGGTGACGTGCTCGCCGTGTACGGCACCGGGACGGCCGGCTTCAACGACGGAGTTGCAACCGACGCCGAGTTCTCATCACCCCAGGGCCTCGCCCTCGTTGGTGAGACCCTGTACGTCGCCGACACAAACAACCACGCGGTGCGGACGATCGATCTCGCTACCGGGACCGTCGGCACGCTTGCCGGCACGGGCACGAAGGGCTGGCCGCCGGCCGGCGGGCCCGTCGACGAAGTCTCGCTGGCATCACCGTGGGCGTTGGTTGCCGATCCCCCGCTGCTGTATGTCGCCAATGCCGGCACTCACCAGATCTGGGTCATCGGTCTCGAGTCGATGGTGGCGAGCCCGCTGGTCGGCAACGCCCGCGAAAGCACGAAGAACGGGCTGCTCGCCGACGCCGAGCTTGCTCAACCGTCGGGACTGGCACTGAAAGACGGCGTGTTGTATTTCGCGGACAGCGAGTCCAGTTCGATCCGAAGCGCCGAGATCGCATCCGATGACGGGGTGACTGCCCTGGTCGCCGGTGGACCCGACACGCTGTTCCAGTTCGGCGACGAGGACGGCGTCGGGGCCGACGCACGGTTCCAACACCCACTCGGGGTGGCGTTCCACGGCGACACGCTGCTGGTAGCAGACACCTACAACTCCAAGATCAAGACGATCGACCTTTCTACCGGCGAGACGTCGACGCTGTTCGGCGATGAGCAGGGTTGGGCGGACGGCACCGACCCGCTGTTTCACGAGCCGGGTGGGCTTTCGATCGAAGGAGACGTGGTCTGGATCGCCGATACCAACAATCACGTGATCCGCCGGATCGATCTCGTGACGGGAGAAGCCACCACACTCGTGCTGCGCGGGCTCGACGTGTTCATGGCGGAGGGTGACGGCGAGTACTCCGGGCCCTCGGTCAGCCTGACCGCCGTCGAGGCGGGAGCCGGGCCAGCCACGCTCACCCTTGCTGTTCAACTCCCCGACGGGTACAAAGTGAACGAGGATGCCTCGTCGTCGCTGTTCCTGTCGGACGAAGGAGAGATCGCCACCTTCCCATCCGACAGGGTCGACCTCACCGGGACCAAATTCCCGGTCGACGTTGCGGCCGAGTTGCACTCCGGCGATGGGACCCTCATCGCCGACCTCACATTGGTCTGGTGCCGCGAAGACGCAGAGGGCCTGTGCTTCTTCGAGCGGTTGCGCTACCTGGTGCCGGTAGCGGTCACTCCCGCAGGACCCGCGGCGTCGATCGAGCTCCCCTTGACCCTCGAAGAGCCCGAGTTCTAGGAGCTTCTCCTTGTTTCTCCGCCCTTTGGGTGGAGTCGTGGCCGTCGGGGAAGCGCCGGACCCCGGGCACGGCAACGCCTTGACCCCCTCCGCCTCGCTGGCGCTCGGCACCTCCCCCTGAGGGGGAGGCAAAGAA
>Ga0255057_10000298_pt1 | contig 28056 bp, 23 predicted proteins | sample Cases_109_6_MG_FD_189022 | JGI IMG/M metagenome (GOLD analysis project Ga0255057, IMG submission 189022) | Seawater microbial communities from Amundsen Gulf, Northwest Territories, Canada - Cases_109_6 | ecosystem: Environmental > Aquatic > Marine > Gulf | place: Canada: Northwest Territories... | reverse complement strand
TCGCCGGAGCGGCGACGGAAATCAACGCCCGGAGAGTTGCCGGCGGCGCTGTAGCCTCCAATTGATCACGGATATACTCTACGTCTTAGAATCATGGCTCTTAACATCAAAGAGACGTTCGAGGTCGAAGCGCCGATCGAGTCGGTGTGGGCGTTCATGCTGGACCCGCACGCCGTCGCACGGTGCATGCCCGGCGCTGAGCTTGGCGAGGTCGTCGATGAGCGCACGTTCGCGGGGAACATCAAGGTGAAGGTCGGTGCGGTAACAACGAGCTACGCCGGGCGCGTTCAGTTCGTCGATATCGACGAGGCGACCCGCCACGTCTCGATGACCGCCGAAGGCAAAGAGACCGGCGGCGGAACGGCGATAGGTAAGATGTCCAGCCAGTTGACCACGTTGAACGACGGACGCGTGCAGGTGGTCGCCGAAGCCAGCGTGGAGCTTACGGGACGCATCGCGCAGGTCGGGCGGGGGCTAATCCAGGGAGTCTCGCACCAACTGTTCTTGAAGTTCGTGGAGTGCGCGAAGCAGCGGTTGGAAGCAGAAGAAGGAAACCTGCCGGTGGAGGAGCCCGAGAACAGCGAGCCGGTGAACATCGTCCCCGTCATTTTTGGTGCGATCTGGTCCGGCATCGTCAACTTCTTCCGCGGATTGTTCGGCCGGTCCAGCGACTGACGCCGCGAACGCCCAGCCTACGGCCTTCGTTTCTTGACTCGTGTTTGGTACGCGTGATACATAGGGAGCCGCATCTCAGGCGCTAGACGCCCCAGCCGGAGAGCGATGGCAATCCCTACGAGCTAATCAGGAGAAATTCAATGAGTCGATACCTTGTGGCTTGTGACGCCGGTGGCACGATGACCGACGTCATAGTCGTCGACGAAGATGGCCGCTTCGTCATCGGAAAAGCCGCCACTACGCCAGCCGACGAGAGCGTGGGCTTCATGGAGTCTTACGAGGATGGCTTGTCCTACTGGGACATCGATCTCTTGTCGGACGGCCGGGAGATCAACGAGAACGCCGAGACGGCGATCTACACGGGCACCAGCATGCTCAACACGCTCATCAACCTCTCCGGTCTGAAGACCGGACTACTAGTCACTCGCGGCTTCGAGGACATCATCGTCCAGGGCCGCGGATCGCAGTCGTTCATCGGTTACGAATGGTCCGAAGTGACGCACATGCAGTATCGAAAACATCGGGAGCCGCTGGTGCCGCGCCGCCTTACGCGTGGCGCGACGGAGCGCATCGACCTTTTCGGGCAGCCGGTGATCCCGCTGTACGAGCACGAAGTCGAGGCCGGGGTGCGGGAGCTGCTTGAAGAGGACATCGAGTCGCTCGCCATCGTCTTCCTGAACTCGTTCATCAACCCGGCTCATGAGGCGCAGGCGGCGGAGATCGCCCGCAAGGTGATGAAGGAGACAGGAAAGACCGTTCCGCTCGTCGTTTCGCACGAAGTCGCGCCACTGGTCCGCGAAGTCTCGCGGGCCAATGCGACCGTGATCCAGGCGTACGCGACTGAACCGGCGCGAAAGCAGCTGATGGCCGTCGAAGAGAAGCTGACGGGGCTTGGCTACAAGCACTCCCTCAAGACTGTGCTGTGCTACGGCGGTGTGACTAACATCCGCTACCCGAGGCTGTTCGAGACCGTTATGTCCGGCCCGGTCGGCGGCATCATGGGCGGCGACCACCTTGGGAAGACGATCGGCATCGACAACATGGTCTGTTCGGACATGGGCGGTACCAGCTTCGACGCCGGTTGCATAACGTCTGGTGTTCTGCCGATCAACCGAGAGCCGCCGTTCATGCAGATGTACGTCAACGTGCCGATGATAGACATTCAGTCGATCGGCGCCGGCACCGGCACCTATATCCGAGTCGACGAGGACAGCCACCGCATCAAGCTGGGCCCGGACAGCGCCGGCGGCACGCCGGGTCCGGTATTCCAGGAGTCCGGAAACGAGACGCCTACGATCGGCGACTGCGACCTTCTTCTCGGCATCATCAATGAGGACTACTACCTCGGCGGGCGCGTGCCGGTGAACAAAGAGAAGTCGCTGCGGGTCTTCGAGGAGAAGGTGTCCGGACCGCTGGGGCTCGATCCTTACGTCGCAGCTGAGCACTGCGTGAACCTCGTCAACGTGATGATGCGTGAGCACCTGGTTCGCACGTTGATGCTTGGCTACGACATCCGGGACTACATACTCATGGGCTACGGTGGCGCTGGCCCGATGCACCTGGCGGGCTACGCCAAGGACTACCCGTGGAAGGGCGTCGCGACGGTTCCGTACGCGGCGGCGTTCTCCGCGTGGGGTGGCGCTTGTATGGACTACGCCCACCGCCGCCATAAGAGCGTTTCAGCCATGATCCCCCCTGGTGCGGACGACGAGACGAAGATGCAGACGGCCCAGATCGTCACTGGCGCCTGGGAAGAGCTGGAGAAGGGGCTGCTGGACGAGCTTCTCTCAGAGGGGTTCAAGAAAGAGCAGATCACCCTCCGGCAGATCGCTTATCTCAAGTACTACGGTCAGCTGGATGACGTTGAGGTGGAATCACCGGTCAGCCGGCTTGCGTCGCCTGGCGACGTCGACAAGCTCGTGAACCGCTTCGAAGAAGTGTTCACGACGATGTTCACGCTCGCCGGTAAGCCACCGGCGGCGACATACCTTGTGAGCGAGGTCAGCGTGATCGCCCAGGTGGATACGTTGAAGCCGCGAGTGCAAACTTACGAGCTTCAGGGCAAGAAGCCGCCGAAGCAGGCGGAGAAGGGCACACGCAAGGTCTTCGAAGAAGGGAAGTGGCTGGAAGCACAGCTCTATGAGTTGGACGAGCTGAAGGCCGGCAACGAAATCAAGGGGCTTGCCGTGATCGAAGCGCCCTCGACTACGCTGTTCGTGCCCAGCAGCCTCACCGCGCGGTTCGACGAACACGAGATTATCTGGCTCGAGAAAGGAGGGAGTTGATGAGTGCTCCCGCAGCAGTTCAAGCAACACCCATGAAGGACCGTCTCCTGAAAGAGGACAAGCTCTTCGAGGAGACCGGCAACCTCTTCGGGCTCAAGGACCTCGCCCGGAAGAAAGAGGACCCGGGCACGTACGAGGCGATCTGGCACATCATGCTGAACATCTGCAACACGGCCTGGGCCGTTGGCTGCAAGGTCTCGTCTTCGGCGATCGCGGTCGAGGGTGGCGACGCGCTCTGGGCACTGCATCTGCCAACCGGCGAGGCCGTCGCGACCTCACGCGGCATCACGGCTCACCCGGGTCTACTGTCGATGTTCATTCGCTTGTTGATCGAGAGCGACTACGAGGTCGAGCCCGGAATCAAGGCCGGTGACATATTTGAGAACAACGACCCGCACTTCGGCGGCATCCACCCGGTCGACTTCGACACGGCCGTCCCGATCTTCTACGACGACGAGCTAGTCGCCTGGGCATCAGGCGTCAGCCACGTCATGGACGGTGGATACATCCTGCCGGGATCCATCGGCTTCATGAACCCCGATTCGTTTGCCGATGGTATGCCCGTCACGATGGAGAGGATCGGCGAGAACGACAAGCTCTACCCCTGGTACGAAAAGCGGGTGCAATCGCGCACGCGAGTCCCCGAATTTGTGATGGGTGACGCGCGAGGCCGCCTAGCAGGCTGTTTGACAGTCCGCGACAAGACGATCGAGCTGATCGACAAGTACGGTCTGGACTACTTCAAGGATGTCAGTCAGGAGTACGTCGAGGACAGCCGGCGCTACGCCGTCGCCCGCGTGAAGAACCAGGCTGTACCCGGACGCTACCGCAAATCGAACTTCAAGGACCTGGCAATGAAGGGCAAGCGGGTGATCATGCCCCAACAGGACATCGACTGCCTGTTCAACCTGCCGCTGCAGGTAGACGTTGATGCTGACGCGAAGGTCAACTTCTCCTTGAAGGGCGCAAGCAGCTGGGTGCCGTTCGGACAGAACATCACCCCGCCCGCGATAATCTCGGCGCTCCTCAACGCCTACTCGCACATCGTCGGCTTCGACATGTTCAACTGGGGCGCCGTCGCGGCGTGGCACCTCGATGACCCGCCAGCGGGTTCGTGGGCGAATCCTTATCCAGTGAACTACTTCGCCTCCGCCGGTGTGGCGTGGGCGCCGGCCGTCATGTGGATGAGCTCTCTCTACGAGACGTTCGGACGCGCCTACTACACCCGTGGCTACCTCGAAGAGGTCGCTGCCGGCGCCGGAACGACGATGACTGCGGAGTTCTCCGGCATTAACCAGTACGGCATGTACACGGCCGGCCTCACGTTGGAACAAGCCAGTAACGGCGCTCCGGCCCGCGGCATGGCCGATGGCGAGAACAGCGCCTGGTGCATCTACACGCCAAACGCGGACTTCGGCAACGCCGAGGTGACGGAGTTGTACTACCCGATCGTCTACCTGGGACGCGAGGTCGAGCCCGACTCCGGGGGCTACGGCACGTTCCGCGGCGGTCTCGGTCACACGGCCGTGTGGATGATCAAGAACACGCCGGGTATCGAGTACTCCTGCGGCTGCGCCGGAATGCGCAGCAAGGTCGTTGGTAACCACGGCATGTTCGGAGCTTATCCGGCATGGCCGGACCGACCGAGCTACGCCAGTGGCACCAACGTGAAGGAGCTGATCGCCGCGAAGAAGCCGCTCGTCCATGAGCGGGGCGATCCCGAAACGCCGAACATGGAGAAGAACATCAAGGCCGATCTGATGGAGTCGAACGTCATCGCGCCGTTCGTTACGCCGCAGCAGTTGCAGGAGTACGACCTGATCATGCACCCGATCTCCGGCGCACAGGCGCTGGGCGACCCGATCGAGCGTGATCCGGCCGAGGTCCAGGGCGATCTCGAACGCGGATGGACGCGCGAGCGGATCGCGTCGGATGTCTACGGCGTCGTCGCTACGAGCAATGGGAAGTCGGAGTGGACCGTCGACGCGGCGGCCACGGAAACGAAGCGGCAAGGCATCCGAGACGCGCGTAAGGCGCGTGGCGTTCCGTTCCGAGAGTGGTGGGAAGCCGAACGTAAGCGAGTTGAGGCGAAGGAAGGAATGGCGACAGCCGTCACGGACATGTGGCGGAGCTCGATGGAGCTGTCGCCGGACTACGGAGACGAGATCAAGGCGTTCTGGCAGCTGCCGGACGACTTCACTTTTTAGGCGCCCCGAAGAGAAAATCAGGAGTAGACGATGCCCGAGTACGACATCACCGAAATCGAAAGACTAGTCGACGGCAAGCTCCCATGGACACGCGTCCAGGAGATCATGAAGGCCGCGAAAGACAGCGACCGCTTCCAGATGTGGGTGCAGATCCTGCAGTCGCGCGTGCCGTGGAACGAAGAGATCATCCTGCCGCTGACGACGAACCTGTTCATCGTCCAGCAGGGAGACGACCGCGCCGTGAAGTGTCGTTGCGGCCAGAACTTCGGCGACTACCGCGTGAACTGGAAGCTGAGCGCCCTCATCTACGTCCGCGACGACTCCGAGAAGCTGAACGATGTCTACCGCGGCCGCGAGCAGCCGGACCCCGAGTGGACCCAGATTCGTGAGTACTACTGCCCGGGCTGCGGCTCGCAGCTGGAGGTCGAGGGCGTGCCGCGCGGAACGCCCCCGGACTTCGAGTTCCTGCCGGACCTCGACACGTTCTACCGCGAGTGGCTGGGCAAGCCGCTTCCGAACGAGGTCGAGTTTGTGGACAAGACTCTCGACGTCGTTCGCGAGTGGGCGTAATCCGTCCGCTCGCCGCGTGACGCGGGTGCTATCGCGATGACCCCCGCGCTCGACGGCCTTCTGGTCATCGATACGACCACCGAGTTCTTCTCGTCGCTAGGTGTGGCGCTGCTTGCCGACTTCGGCGCGGACGTCATCCGGATCGATAGCGGTGAGACGCGCATCGAGGCAGATTATCATCATCGGCTCGCGAACCGGAACAAGCGTAGCGTCCGCCTCGACCTGGATTCAGACGGCGGCCGTCAGGCGGCGCGGGACCTCGCCGCGAAGGCTGACGTCTTCGTTACCGACTCTGCGCTGAACACACTAGCCGAGCGAGACCTCGACTACGCGACGCTATCGGCTGCCAAGACTGACCTGATCTACGCCCGCGGGTCCGGTTTCGGGCCGAAGGGGCCCGACAACGACCTGCCTCCGCTCGATGAGCTTGCCGCGGCGCGCACGGGAATGATGCCGATCCTGCCTCAACCCGGCCAACCGCCCGTCTACCCGCAGATCGGCGGCATGTACACCGCGGTGATGCTGGCGTTCGGCGTCATGACCGCGCTCCACCACCGCGAGGAGACCGGCGAGGGGCAGGAAGTCGACGTCTCGCTGCTGGCGGGCAACATGTACGGCGCCAGTCTCGACCTGCAGGCGTATTTGGCGATTGGTGGCGAGCGCTTCCTGCACCCGGTCTCGCGAATGGATGCGGGAAACCCGATGAGCGGCACACTTTACGTGACGAGCGACGACCTCTGGGTGACGCTGACGATGCCTGACACCGACCGCTGGTGGCCCGACCTTTCCGAGATCGTTGGGCTGGACGCCGCCGACGCCCGTTTCAGCTCCCACGAGTTGCGCTGCGAGGTCAACCGCCTAGAACTTATTGACGAGCTGGCCAAGGCATTCGAGCGCGAGCCTGCGGACCACTGGCGAACGCTCTTCACGGAGCGACAGATGTCCGCCGACATCATCGAGCGCTACGACTTCCCGGTGCGGGATAAGCAGGCGTACGACAACCGGTACATCCTCGAAGCAGACGGCGGATCGAAGACTCTCGGCTTCCCGATATTCATGGCAGACACGCCAGCGGAGATGAAACGCGCGGCTCCCACCGCCGACGAGCACACCGATGAGGTGTTGGGCGATCTCCTCGACCTCAGCGACGATCAGATCGCGAAGGCGGCTGGATCGTAGCGATGGGGAAGGCGCTCGACGGCATTCGCGTCATCGATCTCACGGTGTGGTTCCAGGGACCGGTCGCCGGTCAGCACCTGGCTGACTTCGGCGCCGAGGTGATCCACATCGAGCGGCCCGATGTCGGTGACTTCGGACGCGGCGTACGCTCGATCAAGGCGCTTCCGGTCGGCGACTGGAACCAGTACTTCCTCGTCATCAACCGCAACAAGAAAAGCATGGCGATCAACCTCAAGCAGCCGTCCGGCCAGGAGATGATGCACAAGCTCGTGGCGGAGTCGGACGTGTTCCTCTCGAACCTCAGCCCGGACAATCTCGCGAGTTGGCATCTCACCTACGATGAGCTGAAGGCGATCAACCCGCGTCTCGTCTACGCGATGTCCACCGGCTACGGCCCACACGGCACGATCGACAAGCCGTCGTTCGACATGACGGTGCAGGCGCTTACGGGTCTGATGAGCCGGATCGGTGAGCCGGGCCAGCCGCCAATCTACCTCGGCATGGGCTCGGGAGACGCGATCGGTGGTCTGATGGCCGCTTACGGCATCCTATTGGCGCTGCACAACCGGCGGCGCACGGGCAAGGGCCAGTACATCGACGCCTCGCTCTACGGCGCCCAGCTATTTCTCGCCGCACCATCGCTGCAAGCGTATCTGGCTGGCGAAGAGCGGTTCGCGCACCAGCAGTCACGGAAGTCGCCCGCAAATGCGCTATGGAACGTCTACGAAACGAAGGATGGCTGGCTGTTCCTTTGCATGCCGAACGACGACGCGAGCTGGCCCACGCTCGGAACGAGTATCGACGACCAGGATGTCGCGAACGATGCGCGCTTCGAAACCGTTGACAAGCGCGCCGACAACGCCGAAGCGCTCGTCGCAGCGCTCGACGGAATCTTCAAGCAACGTACGACCGATGACTGGTTCGAACGCTGGCGGCCGCTCGGGATCGTGGCCAGTCCGATCAATAACCTGCGGGATGTCGAGGCTGACCCCCAAGCGTGGGAGAACGAATACTTGGTCGAGACGTACTGCGAGGAGGTCCAGCGAAACGTCAACGTGCGCGGTCTGCCGGTGACGCTGAGCAAGACTCCCGGCGTGGTCGAGACTCTCGGGCCTGAACTGGGACAGCACACGGAACAAATTCTGGTCGACACGCTCGGCTACACGTGGGAGCAGGTTGGCCAGCTGAAAGAAGAACGAGCGATCCTGTGACGAACCCCGGCCCGCTTGAAGGGATCCGAGTCCTCGACCTGGCGACGATGCTGGCGGGACCGTACGGCGCGACCTACCTCGGCGACCTCGGAGCGGACGTCATCAAGATCGAGTCGCCGTACGGCGACGACACCCGCCACATGGGGCCGGAGCGCGACGGAGAGCGCGGGAACTTCCTCAGCCTCAACCGCAACAAGCGCGGCGTCGTTCTCGACCTAACGAAGCCGGAGTCGGCGCCGGTCTTCGCGCGTCTTGCGAAGACTGCGGACGTGCTCATCACCAACGTCCGCGAGCCGGCGATGTCCCGACTCGGAATCAGCTACGAACAGGTGAAGAAACACCGCAAGGACATCATCTGGGTCGGCGTGACGGCTTTCGGCAGGGACGGACCGTACGCCGGGCGTCCCGGGATCGACTTCCTCGCGCAGGGTTATGCAGGTCTGGTATCGCTGATGGGCGAGCCGGAAAACAGGCCGACCCGCGTGACCGTACCGATGGTCGACATCATGACCTCGCTCCTCGTCGCGTCCAGCGCGCTCGCGGCGCTGCACGAGCGCGGAAAGAGCGGCGAAGGTCAGCGCATCGACGTGTCGCTTCTCGACGCGCTCACCCACGCCCAGTGCACGGGGCTCGGCAACTACTTCCTCACCGGCTGGGTGACGCCACGAGTCGGCAACGGCAGCCCGTTCTTCGCGCCCTCAGGCGTTTACGAGTGCGCGGACGGGAAGATGGTTTGCCTGACCTGCCCGACGGAGAAGTTCTTCGTGAACCTCTGTACTGCGTTCGGCGTCGGTTGGGTCAAGGAGGAGCGGTTCGCGACCGCTGAGATCCGCCTCGAACACAAGGAAGAGTTGGATGCTCTGATCGAAGAGCAGTGCAAGCGGTCGCCACGCGACGAACTGATGACGAAGCTGATCGACGCCGACGTCATGGCGGCACCGATGAACCAGATACCGGACACCGCGGCCGATCCTCAGATCCACCACAACGGCATGATCACGAAGACCGAGCACGCGAAGCTGGGCGAGATCAACGTCACCGGTGTTCCGGTCCACCTCGAACGGACGCCCGGTAGCGTGCGGCGCGGGCCGCCGATGCTGGGCCAGCACACACGCGAGGTTCTGTCCGAGCTCGGGTACGCGGGCGCTGAGATCGACGACCTCCACCGCGACGAAGCGGTTATCTCGCCGGATTCCGAATAGCGTTAGTTCGCGACGGACTTCGCGGCGTTGATGCCGCAGATATAGCCCCAGGTCATCCCCAAGCCGATCGTTGCACCACCGCCGTAGTATCCGGCGCCGGCGGGGCTGGCCATGACGTTTCCGGCAGCGTAGAGGCCGGGGATCACGTCGCCGCTGGCATCGAGAACCTGGCCGCTAGTGTTGGTGACGGGGCCGCCCTTGGTCCCGAGCGTGCCCTGGTGGACGGGCAGGGCGTAGAACGGCGGCCGTTCGATCGTGCCCATGCTCGGGTGCGAGGCCTCGAAGTCAACGGGCGATGTGTGGCGCGCGAAGTCCGGGTCGCGCTTGTCGGCGACGAAGCCGTTCCAGCGTTGGACCGTGTCGGTGAGGCTCTCGCTGTCGATCCCTGCCTTCCGGGCTAGGCCGTCGAGCGAGTCGTCCGAAATCAGCCACTCCGGGTCGGGATCGCCGGGAAGAACGGTGATCACCGGATACTCGTCGCGGTACTGCTTGTCGAAGATCGCCCAGGCGGGGACGTTGCGGTACTCCAAGGTTGTCGGATCAACATCGTTGAACACCTTGCCAAGTTCGTTGTACGGGGCGCCTTCGTTAGCGAACCGCTGCCCACCGCGGTTAACGATGATCGCGTGTGGGCACAGGCGCTCGGCGACCAGGATCCGGTTGAGCTGCGTTCCGTTGTACTCTTCGCCTGGTATCGCGGCGGATGGGCTTCCCCAGACCTCAGTCATGTTGCCGAGCGCCGCGCCGGCCTCGATCGCCATCAGCAGGCCGTCGCCTGCGTTCTCGGGTGGCGTGTTCGGGTGGGAGACTGTTCCGGATAAGAAGCGGGCCTTGAGTTGCTCGTTCCACTCGAAGCCGCCCGATGCGAGGATTACGCCGCCAGCGGCGGAGATCCGGTAGTCGCGGCCACCACGTTCGCCGAGGAGTCCGATGACCGATCCGTCTTCGACGATCAGCTCTCGTCCCCGCGTTTCGACGAGAATCGGGATCTCGCGGTCCAAACAGCCTTTCAGCAGCCGGCCGACGAGGGCGTTGCCGCAGGTGACGATGCCTTGCTCCATCCTCCGCACCATCTCATCCATCGGCAGGTTCGCCGGCCGGATATGAGCCTGGTACTTGAACGTGGATTCTTGCAGGGTCGCGGGAAGCAAGAAGGTGGGCGACGCTCGCAGCTTTTCGGCCCAGCCTCCCAGCTCATTCTTGTCGAACGGTAGAGGCTCCATGCTGCGTCCGCCCATCCGCGCACCTTCGAGGTTCAGATGGTAGTCCGGCAGCGACCAGGCCGAGAACTGCATGGGCGTGCGTTCTTCCAGATAGCGAACCATCTCGTGTCCGGTGTCGACGAACGTCTCGACCAGCTCGTCCGCGGCTTTCCCGCCGGTCAGCCGTTTGCAGTATGTGAGTGCATCCTCACGTGAGTCGGGTGTGCCGGACTCCTCCATGAAGCGGTTGAGCGGGATCCAGAGCCCGCCGCCGGAGACTGCGGTCGTGCCACCGACCTTGTCGGAGCGCTCGACGATGGTGACGCGCGCGCCGCGATCGTGAGCGAGGATGGCTGCGGTGAGGCCGGCGCCGCCGGAGCCGAGCACAACGACGTCGATTTCGAGGTCCCAGTCCATGTCTACGATTAATCCGTTTCCGAGTCGTCTTGTATCTTCTGTCGCGCTTCAGCTTCTTCGCGCCTGATCTGCCAGAAACGAGGCGTTCGCTTTTCGAGGAACGCCGAGCCGCCCTCCTGCCCCTCCGCTGAGTCGAACCAGTCCGGGTAGAAGTTGCTGGAGATGACGCCCATCTCCTGGTAGCCGTCCATCTCCTGATCGAACGTCGCCTTCAGGATCTCGAGGCAGCCGGGGCTGAGGCTCAGCATCTCTTCGCACCAGCTATCGACCTCTGCGTCGAGATCGTCGCCCGGCACAACCTTGTTGACGAGACCCATCTCCAGCGCCTGCTCGGCGGTGTAGCGGCGACAGAGCATCCACATCTCACGCGCCTTCTTAGCGCCAACCACTTTCGTCAGGTAGGGGACGAAGAACCCGTCCGCCGGACTCGAAACGCGAGGCCCGGCCTGCCCGAACTTGGCGTCGTCCGAGGCGATCGTGAAGTCGCAGCAGTACGCCATGTGGTTCGAGCCGCCGATGCAGTAGCCACGGACGGCGGCGATGATCGGCTTTCGTGACGAACGGATGAGCCGGTTGTGCGGATAGCGGAAGTAGAAGGCCTCGCGGAGCCCCCACTTCTCCCAGTCGACGTCGCCGCCGGAGCCGAAGTTCTTGCCGACACCGGTGACGATGATCACGCCGATCATCGGGTCGTGGTTGGCGTCGTAGAACGCCCGGAACATTTCGTCGACGGTGTGCGTGGTGAGGGCGTTGTACTTCTCCGGGCGATTGACGGAGACGCGGGCCACGCCGCCCTCCAACTCATCGTGAAACTTCTTCTCGTAGATGATCTCGGAGAAGTCGAGACCTTCGCCTTCCGGCTGCGTCCATTCAGTCCAGCTCATCGCGTCTCTCCAGTCACGGTTCGTTCACGTTCGTCGTGGCGAACATACCGTCGCGCACATAGGGCGTCAATACGAGGCCGAAGCCGTGGCGGGCCGCCGACCCGCCACGGTCCGTCCTTGCACCCTAGGCGGAGAGCTTGGCCTGCCAGGGGTGGCCGAGGCGCGAAACAGCGTCGCGCAACCACTCGCGCTGTTCGTCGGTCAGGTGCGGAAGCACCCGCGCAAAATCGAGCTTGTCGCGGCGGCGCAGCTCGATCGACTTGAAGAACAGCAGGACCTCCGGCGCCACGGTAGGCAGACCCCACGGCGACTCCCGGACCGCGTTCGCCATCGGGATGGCGATCCGAGGCTCAGCGTTGAGGACCCACTCGTCGCCGGAGCGGTCACCGAGCTGAAGATCAAGGATGAAGCCCTGCTCCGGCATAAGGTCGCCGTCTGGCAGCACTTCCCCTCTGTCAGGTCGGGCGTGGATGTGGCCGGGGAATTCGAGCGGCTGGCCGTCCCATAACTTATGTGTGTCGATTTCTACGTTCAGGCCGTGCGCGGTTAGCTGCCAACTGGTGAGGTGATCGAAGAGCGCCTGCTGGTCCTGGACGAAGACCGAGATATCGACGTCGGCGTGCTCGCGGGTCGAGCGGCCTAGCCAGGCATCGACCGCCCAGCCGCCGCACAGAGCCCATTGCGCGGGGAACGAGGACATCAGGTCGGCGATCGGCGCTACCGGTTCCGGAACGTCGTTCGACGAACGACGTGTGTCAGGTGTAGACAAGAATGATGCTCCTTTTAGGTGTGTAAGTATTGGATTCGGGCGAGGAGCGCGCCCGATGTCTGCGCGGCGGTTGTCTTAGCTAGGCCGCGACGACGTCGGGGCGCATCGGAGTTGTTGTTCTCATTCGATGGCCTCCCTTAGCTGAGTAAACGTCGCGACGAGTGTAGCACGGCCCTGATTGCGTGCGGGGGAGAGCGTCAAGGATAATGCGGCGGGAACGGCGCGCCCTGCCGAAACAGGAGGAGAGCCCCACGATGGCGACTTACGACTACACCTTCATCGATGTCGAGATTCGCGACCGAATCGCGATCTGCACGCTAAACCGCCCTGAAGCCCTGAATTCGGTCACCCAGAAGGGCCACGCCGAACTTGAGGCGCTGTTCAAACAACTCGCCGGGGACCGGGAGGTTCGGGCCGTAGTCCTCACGGGCGCTGGGAAGGCGTTCTGCGCGGGTGGCGACGTCAAGGAGATGAGCATCGGCGATAGCGGCGACCGCCCCGCCGGAATCTTCGACTCGGGCGCGCGTCAGCTAGTCGCCTCACTGCTCTCGATCGAACAGCCGATCATAGCTGCAGTCAACGGTGTCGCTGTCGGCCTTGGCGCGACGATCGCGCTGCTCTGCGACGTCATCTTCATGGCGGAATCGGCGCGTATCGGCGACACGCACGTCAAAGTCGGGCTGGTCCCCGGCGATGGCGGAGCGATCATCTGGCCGCTATTGGTTGGTCCCGCGCGGGCGAAAGAGTACCTGATGACGGGAGATCTGATCCCGGCGACGGAGGCCGAGCGGATCGGGCTCGTCAACCACGTGACGCCTAACGACAAGGTCCTCGATGAGGCGCTGGCGTTTGCGGAGCGTCTGGCGAAAGGTGCGCCGCTCGCCATCCGCTTCGCCAAGCTCGCAGTGCAGCGGACGATCCAGCAGAGCGTGCTGAGCAGCCTGGACATGTCGCTCGCACTCGAGACGATCACCGGTACAAGCCGCGACTACACGGAGGCCACAAAGGCCTTCACCGAAAAGCGTGATCCTAGCTTCGAAGGCCGCTAGATAGCCGATCTACGATGGACTTTCGCTTCACGCCCGAGGATGAGGCGTTCCGCGCCGAGATACGTGCATTCCTCAAGGCTGAGTGGCCGGGCGGCACGGGCGATGCTGCTGTCGATAGCGACAAAGAGTACGAGATCGAACGCGCCTTCGAGAAAAAACTCGCCCAGCGCCGCTGGCTGACCCTGGCGTGGCCCGAAGAGTACGGCGGCGCCGGGGCCACGAACATCCGTCAGGCGGTGATGAAAGAAGAGTCTTCGTACTTCCGAGCGCCGATGGGCGGCGGACCAGGCGCCCAGGCCACAACTCTGGTCGGCCCCACCGTCATGGCCCACGGCACAGACGAGCAGAAGCGCCGGTTTCTGCCTCCGATCGCCGAAGGCGACGTCTACTGGTGTCAGGGCTTCTCGGAGCCCGAGGCGGGTTCCGACCTTGCGTCGGTGCAGACGCGCGCCACCAAGTCTGGTGACAACTACGTTCTCAACGGGCACAAGATTTGGACGTCAGGCGCCGCCTATGCCGATTGGATTCACGTCCTCGCCCGGACCGACCCCGATGCGCCGAAGCACAAAGGCATCTCCTACTTCCTCGTCGACATGAAGTCGCCGGGAATTGAATGTACGCCGATATCGGAGATGACGGGGCGCGCGGGCTTCTACGAGACGAAGTTCGAGGACGTGGTCGTGCCGCGAGACAACCTGCTCGGTGAGGAGAACCTGGGCTGGTACGTCGCGACGGCGACGCTCGGTTTCGAGCGCTCCAGCATCAACCGCATCGGCGCGATCAGGCGCGAACTCGACGACATCGTCGGCTACCTACGTGAGAATCCCGAACAGCCGGCCAGCGGCTCGCGGCGTCAGGTGGCAGCGAAGCTCGCAGATCATCGGGTTGAGCTGGAGGCTGGCCGCTGGTTGGCGTATCGAGTCGCGTGGATGCAGGACAGAGGTGAGGCGCCGAACTACGAAGCGTCTGCGTCGAAGACTTTCGCGACGGAGATCGCCCAGCGTGTTACCGGCACCGCGATCAATGCGCTCGGTCTCGGCGGCAGCCTTTCGTTGATGTCGCACCGGGCGCCGATCGAAGGCCGTGCCAACTTCGGGTACCTGCTCACGCGTCACTGGACGATCTCAGCGGGGACGAGCGAGATCCAAAGGAACGTCATCGCCCAGCGCGGACTCGGTTTGCCGCGTCAGTAGCGGCTCAGACGACGCCAGCTTCGCGAAGAGCCGCTAGCTCGTCCCAACCTAGGTCGCACAGCTGGTTCAGCACTTCTTCGGTGTGCTGGCCGAACTCAGGCGCCTCGCGCTGCACCTTCGCGGGCGTGCGGCTGAAACCGATCGGGTAGCCCATCACTTTGACGTTGCCGGCGGCCGGGTGATCGAAATCGACGATGTAGTCGTTCGCCAGGACTTGCTCGTCTTCCAGCACGTCGTAGTAGTCAAGGACCGGCGAGTATGCGAACGGGGCCTTCCGCTCCTCGAATATCCGCACCCACTCGTCGCGCGGCTTCGTGGCGAGCGTTTCGTCGAGTATGCGGATCAGTTCCTCGGCGTTGTCCCGCCTACCGCCCATGGCTGTGGCGAAGCGCTCATCGTCCTGCAACTCCTCCAGCCCCAGCGCCTGGCAGAACTCGGGCCAGAAGCGGTCGGCCTGGATTTCCGCGAAGAGTATCCATTTGTCGTCGGCGCAGCGGTAGTGGTTCGTGAGCGGGTTCTTCACCGTTTTGCGCGGGTGCCGTCCCCATGACTTGCCTCTGAAGCTCGTCACGCCCAGCCCGATCGATTGGAGGTGGAGCATGCTCCCGAGCAGTGAGGAGTCGATCTTCTGACCGACGCCGTCGCGCTCCCTCGCGACGAGCGCCGAGAGGATGCCCAGCGTGAGCATCGTCGCGCCCATCTGATCGGCAATTCCGGAGACGGTCTGTACCGGCTCAGGGAAATCTCGTTCGCCCATCACGTTCATGAGACCGCTGCGGGCCTGCGCCGTCTGGTCGAAGCCGCGGCGTTCCGCCCACGGGCCTGACGGGCCATAGGTGCTGGACGCTGCGTAGACGAGCTTCGGGTTGATTTCGGACAACGTCTCGTAGTCGGCTTTGAGCTTGCGTGCGACGCTGTCGGTGTAGTTCGTGAAGAACACGTCAGCCTTCTCTACAAGCTTGTAGAGGATCTCGCGGCCCTTCTCGTCGTTGAGATTGAGGGTGATGCTGCGCTGGTTGCGGTTGACCGATTCGAACCCGGCGTGCCGGTCGCCGGCCATGGACATCGCGGCACCGTACATACGTCCCATGCCGCGGTAAGCGTCGCCCTGGACGGGGTGCTCGATCTTGATGACGTCCGCGCCGAGGTCGCCCATCATGTAGCCGGCGCTGGAAGGCGTGAACTGACACCAGTTGAGGGCGCGGATTCCAGCTAGTGGTCCGGCCATAGTGGACCTCCCATCAGCGGCGATGATATTTGCGGTCGAGCCTGCGCTTGACTAGAAGCCGAGGTCGGCCCAGCGCTGTTCGCGCTCGGCGAAGGCGGCGGTCGTGCCTACCTCGCCGCGCCTCTTGAGGAAGTTGAACTCTTCGTCTTCCCACTTGAGGTTTGTGAACAGCGGGTAGGCGAGCGCGCCAGCGGTGAACTGACCGTTCATGCCGAGCAGGTCAAACATCATGTGCAGGTGCGTCTTGGCGATCATCAGACTGTCCGCCGGGTTCAGCGCGACGGCCTTGGCGTAGCGCATGACCTCGTCTTCCAGCTTGTCCGCGGGCACGACCTCGTTGACGACGCTCCAGTCCTTGGCCTGCTCGGCGGAGATCGATTTTCCGGTCAGCTGCCACTCGCGCATGCGCTTGTAACCGACGGTAAGAAGCTGCAGGTGCTGCCAGCCCATCGAAAGGCCGCCGAAGCCCGTGCGTTGCTGCCGCTGGCTGAAGAGCGCGGTGTCGGCCGCGATCGCGAGGTCGCAGCACATCAGCATCGCCAGGCCGACGCCGATCGTCCAGCCCTGGGCCTGGCAGATGATCGTCTTCGGGCAGTAGAGCAGCGAGCGGTACATGCCGTTGAGCCAGGTGTGCATCGCCTTGACGCGAACGCGCTGCGACGGCTTGGTGCCCGGCGCCCCGCCGTAGGTGTCGTACGGCGCCAGGTTCAGGTCGTCGCCGGAGCAGAACGATTTTCCGTTCCCCTTAAGGATGATGACTTTGACGTCGTCGTCATCGACCGCCATCGCGACCTTGCGGCTGACCTCGTAGAACTGATCCGGCGGGAAGATTGCGTTGTGCTTCTCGGGCCGGTTCAGGGTGATAGTGGCGATGTCCTTCGAGATCTTCTCGTAGAGGACGGTCTCGTCGAGGGGCTTCTCGAGAGTGTATTTCTTGGAATCGGTGGTGGTCATAGTTGTTCTCCGTTCTGGCGGTAGTCTGAGCGTGCCAAAGCTTAATATGTGGGGCATAGAGCGTCAACTTAGCTGCATCGCATGTTAGAGCCGATTTTCGGCCTCCAAACGGGCGGAACCGGATATCATTGCCTCGCATGGACGTTCTTTCAGACCTCAAGGTGGTGGAGTTAAGCCGTATGTCCGCGGCGGCGTTCGCCGGACGCCTCTGTGCCGATGCCGGTGCGGAAGTCGTGCTCATCGAGCCGCCCGACGGTCATCCTCTCCGCCACGAAGGCCCGTTCCGAGGCGACTCGCCCGGTCTCGAGACGTCAGCTGCGCACCTGCACGTCAACGCCACCAAGCGTTCCGTGACGATCGATCTGCAATCGCAGGCGGAAGCTGCTGTGCATCTCGTCGCCGGCGCGGACATCTTTCTAACCGATCTGCCAGCCGAAGTCCTCGATCCCGTCGGTTTGAGCTGGGAAGCGCTGCATCAGCGGGGCCCGTCGCTGCTGATGACGAGGGTGACGCCGTTCGGAGACACCGGCCCCTACGCGCGCTACGCGGGCACGAACCTCGTCAGCATAGCTCTCGGGGCGCAGCTGAAGATCACGGGCGACCCGGGACGCCCGCCGCTAACCAACTTCGGCTCTCAGGCTGAGTATCAGGCCGGGCTTTCCGCCTTCGCCGGGACGGTCGCGAACGTGCTTCTGCGCGACGCCTCCTGTGAAGGGGAGTACCTCGATCTTTCCGTTCAGGACGTCGTCTCCACGAACCTCGAACAACGCGGGACGTCGTTCAACCTCGGCATCGTCGCGAACCGCGCCGGTCTCACCGTGTCGGCCACTTACGGCGTCTATCCGTGCCGCAACGGCTGGGTGTACCTGACGGCCTTCGCGCCGGCGCTCTGGGACCGGCTGAAGTCTGTCGTTCAGCTCGAAGTACTGGACGACGAGCGCTTCTCCAACCAAGCATCCCGGCTTGAGAACAACGATGAGCTGCAGGCGATCCTCACCGAGTGGACATTGAGCAAGGCGAGCGACGAGTTGCGTGAGTTCGCACGGCAAGGCTACCCGCTAACGGTCGCCGAGGACGAAGAGAGCCTGTTGGCATCCGAACAATGGCAGAGCCGACGCTACGTCAGCAACGTGGCCCATCCGGCTGCCGGAACCGTGTCCGTGCTCGGGTCGCCCTGGCTCGCCGGCGAAGTGGCTGTCGTGCGGCCCGCGCCGACGCTTGGTGATTCGAATGAGCTAATCGAGGGTCTTGGCTGATGGACTGGAAATCCGGCCGTCTTCCGCTCACAGGTCTTCGCGTCGTCGACTGGTCGCTGTACTGGGCCGGTCCGTACCTTGGCATGATGCTGCACGACCTTGGCGCTGAGGTCATCAAGGTGGAATCACCGGCCCACTGCGACCCGATGCGTACCGTGATCGACGTCAATCGCTATTCGGGAGATACCGGCAAGCCGTTGACCCCCGAAGAGCGTGTGAACGTCAGTCAGCACTTCAACGAATGGAACCGCGGCAAGCTCGGCATCGGCGTCGAACTTGCTGACCCGCGAGGACGGCAGATCTTCCTCGATCTTGTCTCGCAATCTGATATCGTCATCGAGAACCATCGTCCGGGCGCCAAGGACAAGCTCGGGATCGCGTATTCCGACGTAGCGGAGACGAAGCCGGAGATCATATACGCATCGCTCTCCGGCTATGGCCAGACCATGCCCGAACGGAATGCGATGGCGCTCGGCTCTCCCGTCGAGCTGCCCAGCGGACTCTTCCTGCGCAACGGCTATCTCAACGACAACACGCCAGCGAAGACCGGCTTCAGCTACGGCGATCCTGTCGGCGCGCTGGCGGCTCTCTCCGCTGTGCTGCTCGCGGTTCGTCAGTGGCGAAAGTCGGGTGAAGGTCAGTATCTCGACATCGCGATGAGAGACGCTCTGTCGTTCGGCATCGGCGCCGCCTTCACCGACTGGTCGATGAACCGCGCCAGCCGACCTCGCAGCGGCAATCGCCATCCCGTTTACGCGCCGCAGGGCGTCTACCGCGCGAAGGGCGACGACCAATGGGTCGCGATAAGCGTGCGTGACGATCGTGACTGGCAGGCGTTCGTGGGTGTCGTCGGTGCGGATGAGTGGCAGGACGCGGACGCCGAGAGCCGCCGCGCCAACCACGACGAGATCGATGCCGCGATCGAGGCGTGGACCAGCGAGCGAGACGCGCGCGACATCGAGAGCGATCTGCAGGCGGTTGGTGTACCGGCGGGCGCGGTGCTGGACTTCGCCGATTTGAAAGTCGATCCGCAGCTGAAGGCGAGAGGCGCGTTCGCGGAGATAGAGCACCCAGTTTTCGGCGTCGAAGTGCGCGCCACGTCGCAGTGGACTCGCGGCGACGAACCGCAGCCGCTCGAGCGCCCCGCACCCTGCTTCGGCCAGCACAACCGCGAGATCTTGGGCGGTCTACTCGGGATCGACTCGCAGGTCATCGATGATCTCGAACGGGAAGGGGTCGTCGCCGATCGCATCAAAGTTGCTGGCGACTAGCGGCATTTTTACGTTGGCTTGGACAGCGAAGCGCCCACACGTACAATTAAGTGCGAACTACGCCCCATACCGTAGACACCATCGATGAAACCTGCACCCTTCGACTACCACGACCCCGCAACGCTCGACGAGGCTGTCTCTCTGCTCGGCCGCCTGGACGACGACGTCAAGATCCTCGCCGGCGGCCAAAGTCTAATCCCGCTCTTGAACATGCGGCTGGCGAGGCCAACGGCGCTGGTCGACTTGGGCAAGATCACCGAACTCGATTACATACGCGAGGACGGCGGCGCGATCGCCATCGGCGCGCTCACCACACAACGCACGGTCGAGCACTCGCAGCTTGTCCGCGAACGGCTGCCGGTGCTCTATGAGGCCACGCGGCTCATCGCACATCCTCAGATACGCAATCGGGGGACGATAGGCGGCTCGCTGGCCCACGCGGACCCAGCCGCCGAATATCCTGCGGTCGCGTTGCTTCTAGATGCTGAGTTCAAGATTCGGAGCGCATCCGGCGAGCGGACGCTCGGCGCCGCTGACTTCTTCGTAACTTATCTCACGACGGCTCTCGGCCCCGCTGACGTACTGACCGAAGTGCGATTCCCGCTGCTGGCGAACGGCGTGGGTTGGTCGTTCATCGAGATGACCCGCCGCCATGGAGACTTCGCACTCGCGGGTGCTGGCGCGACGCTGACTCTCTCAGGCGATGAGTGCTCTGGCGCTCGAATTGTGCTCTTCGGCGTCGACGCCACACCTGTGCGGGCGAAGGGCGCGGAGCAGGCCCTCGTCGGACAAAGGCTGTCTGAAGAGTTGATCGCGAGCGCGGCGCAGATCGCCCGCGAGGAAACTGGTGAGCCGTTGTCCGACAACCACGCATCTGCTGAGTTCCGCCGTCATCTGGCGGGCGTCATGACGGAACGCGCACTGACCGAAGCAGCGGGCCGCGCGGGATGGACGAACTGATGACAGACAATCGCAAAGTGAAGGTGACCGTAAACGGCGTGAAGTACGAAGCGTCGGCGGAACCCCGCACCACGCTCGTCGACTTCCTGAGGGCCGAGTTGGGCCTGACCGGCACGCACGTCGGCTGCGAGCACGGCGTCTGCGGCGCCTGCACGATCCTCATGGACGGCAGGTCGGTCCGGTCCTGCATCATGCTGGCGGTGCAGGCGGACGGCGCGGAGCTTACGACGGTGGAGGGTCTTAGCATCGACGGTCAGCTGCATCCGATCCAGGAGGCATTCCGAGAAAGCCACGGGCTTCAGTGCGGCTTTTGCACCCCTGGGTTCTTGATGACGATCTTCGAACTGCTTGAAGAGAACCCGAACCCCGGCGACGAGGAGATCAATGAGGCGCTGGGCGGCAACCTCTGCCGCTGCACCGGCTACCAGTCGATTGTGGAAGCGGTGAAGATTGCCGCCGCAAGGTCTGCGAGCTGATGGACGTCAATATCCCGAAGTCGTTGGACGAACTGCCGACGAGCGAGGTCCGCTGGGTGAGCAAACCAATACAGCGGGTCGAGGATCCCAGCCTGCTAACCGGGCGCACGGAGTTCATCGACAACCTGACGCTTCCCGGAATGCTGCACTGCGCGATCCTCCACAGTCCGCACTCGCACGCGCGCATCGTCAGCGTCGACACGTCTAAGGCGGAGCAACTGCCCGGCGTCGTGGCGGTGGTCACCGGCGAGGACGCTGAGCGCTGGACGAAACCGATCGGCACCGTTCCCAAGGGCTGGGGCGTGCGTTCTCTCGCCGTCGACAAGGCCCGTTTCGTCGGCGAGCCGGTGGCGGCCGTCGCCGCTACCAGCCGTTACATCGCCGAGGACGCGCTCGAACTGATCGATGTCGAGTACGAGCCGCTGCCGCCTATCGCCGATCCGTCGGAGGCGATGAAGGACGGCAGCCCGCTGGTGTTCGAGGAGAACGAGACCAACGTGATGATCGATCGCACGTTCACGTGGGGCGAGGTCGACGAAGCGTTCGATCAGGCGGACCACGTTTACACGGAGAAGTTTCGCTGGAATCGCGTCGGCGCCAACCCGATCGAGACGTTCGGCGTCGTCAGCCAGTGGGATCCGGTCGAAGAGACGATCACCTGCCACGGCGGGTTCCAGGCGCCGGCGTATATGGCCTTGGGCGTCGCCGTCCGGTTCCGCATCCCGCCGAACAGGGTGCGGTTGGTCGCTCACCCCCACGGCGGCAGCTTTGGCGGTAAGGGAGGCGGTCGCGGCACGGACATTACAGTGATGCTTTCCCGAAAGACCGGCGGCCGGCCCGTGAAATACATCGAAGACCGGATTGAGTACATGATCGCCGGCGGCAGCCAGGCCTGGGACCGGCGTTACGAAGCATCGCTCGCGGTGAAAAGCGATGGCACCGTCACCGGCCTCAAGGTCAAGCTGCTGGATGATCTTGGCGCTACCGGCGAGGGTTACGCCGCCATCTCCGCCGCGAAGCCGTTGGCCGCGTTCACCGGCTGCTACGCGATCCCGGCGGCAGGGTACGAGATGACCGTCGTCGCTACGAACAAGACGCCGGGCAGCCCGTACCGAGGGATGGGTCCGCCGCCGCACAACTTCGTCCTGGAGCAGATGATGGACATCGCCGCGCGCGGATTGAAGATCGATCCCGCGGAGATGCGGCGAAAGAACTTCATCCCGGCGGACGCATTCCCCTACACGATCCCCAGCGGCAATGAATACGACAGCGGCAACTACGACGCAACGATGGACGAACTCCTGAAGATGTCCAACTACGAAGAACTGCGGCGCGACCAAGAGAAGGCGCGGGCAGAGGGACGCTGCGTCGGCATCGGTGTGGTCACGTCGATCGAGCCGGGCGTTTTCAACAACAACATCTACAACATCCTCGGGAACATGGGCGGCACCGCGGTACCCGAGGGCGTAACCATCAGCATCGACATCTTCAGCAAGATCACGGCCCGCGTTGGCTTCGCGCTCGAAGGGCAGGGCCAGTACACGTTCGTTGCCCAGATTCTCGCGGACTACTTCAACGCCACACCCGACGACGTGCGAGTCGTCTGCCAGGACACGCTATCCGCCCCGCCGCATTACGGCCCCGGCGGCAGCCGCATGGCCGTCGCCCTTAGCGGCGCTGTGCTCGGAGCCTCCGACATGATCCGCCAGAAGTTGATCGCCGTTGGTTCGCGCCTCATCGGGTTGGCCGAAGGCGACGCTGAGTTCATGGACGGCGTAGTGCGCGCGAAGGACGACCACGATCGTAAGATCGTCCTGCGAGATGTCGTTGGTGCGATCCTCTATCGCAGCGACCTGTTGCCGCCCGGCACGGAGCCGACCGTCGACGCCACTTACGTCTGGACGGCGCCAGACCGCGGCATGCCGGACGACCAGGGACGCGCCAAGAGCTACCTGACGGCGGCGAACGCCTGTCATCTCGTAATGGTCGAGATTGATCTGGACACCGGGAAGGTGGACATCCTCAAATACTTCATTGCGGATGACTGCGGCACGCGCCTCAATCCCGCCGTGGTTGACGGCATGACGCAGGGCGGCGTGGCTCAGGGCGTCGGCGCGGCGCTTCTGGAAGAGTACGCCTACGACGACTCCGGCCAGTTGCTGACCGCAACGTTCATGGACTACCTGATACCCACGGTCCACGAGGTGCCACCGACCGAGAAGTCGGCGCTGACCACGCCGTCACCGCTGACGCCGCTCGGGACCAAGGGCATGGGCGAGGGTGCGATGAACACGACGCCGGCGGCGATCATGAGCGCGATCAACGATGCCCTCTCACCGCTCGGAGTGCAGGCGCGCGAGGTACCCGCTACGCCGAACCGCATCTGGAAGCTCGTACAAGGCGCCCGCGACGCGTCGAAGGACTCGTAGCGGCACGACCGTGAGCCCCTCCGGCGCCACGCAGCTCCTCGACTTCTCCGAAAAGCCATCTATCGTCACCGGCGCTGGGTCCGGCATCGGCCGCGGCTGCGCTCTGCTTCTGGCCGAACTGGGATCGAGCGTCTGCGTCGTCGAACGCGAAGCTGAGGCCGCCGCGCGCACGGTTGAGTCGATCACCGGCTCTGGCGGAAATGCGTTCGCCGTTGTCGGCGACGCGCGGGAAACGTCAGTCGCGAAGGACGCTGTCAAACAGACGATCGATCGGTTCGGCGCCGTTCGCGTGCTCGTGAACAACGTCGGCGGGATGTTTCCCGCGGCGGCCGACGACATCTCGGACAACGGCTGGTCAGCGATCATCCGCCTTACGCTCGACACAACCTTTCACTTCTGCCGCGAGACCGCCCCAGCGATGAGGTCGGCGGGCGGCGGTGCGATCGTCAGCATCGCCTCTGTTGCGGGAATCGGTGGTAGCCCGTTCAGCGCTCACTACGGCGCCGCGAAGGCGGGTGTCATCAACCTCACGCAGAGTCTCGCCGTCGAGTGGGCGCCGGACGTCCGTGTGAACGCCGTCGCGCCTGATTTCATTCGCACCGAGGGGACCGACGGTCTTATGTCGGACGCGGAACGGGAGCGAATCGCCGCGCGCGTCCCAATGGGCCGGTTGGGCGAACCTCCGGACGTCGCGCGCACGGTAGCGTTCCTGGCGTCGGATCTGGCGGCGTTCGTGACCGGCCAGACGCTCATCGTCGATGGTGGGTCGCTCTACCGCAGCCGGCTCGACTTCACGCCGACGCCGGACTAGCTGCGCGGCAGCCCTAGACCGCGGGTGGCGATGACGGTTCGCTGTATCTCGGAGGTGCCGGCGATTAGCGTGGCAGTGGTCGACGAGAGCACCGATTGCACAACCCTACCGCCGAGCGGTGCGCTCGGCTCGCGGTGCGTAAGGTTGCCGCTGAGGCCGGAGAGGTGTTGTGCGGTCGCCCCGAAGCGCTGGTAAGCCTCGCTCATGAACAACTTTGCCTCGGACGCTTCCCGGTCGGGCAGTTCATCGTTCGCCTGCATCGTCGCCACGCGGAGGGTTAGCAGTCGTCCGATCGCTAGGTCTATCTCGCTTTGAATCAGCGCAGATGTGTCGTAGCCGTTCTGCTGCTGGCGAAGGTCATCAAGTAGCCGACCGAACTGGCCGAGAAAGAGCGCGTCGCCACGTTCGAACTGCAGAAGGGTCGTCGCGTATCGCCAGCCTTCGTTCTCGTTGCCGATTCGGTTCTCGACCGGAATCTGTACGTCTTCGAAGAAGACTTCGTTGAGCATGTGCTCGCCGGTTGCGTCGTAGATCGGCCGCACATCTATGCCTGGCGAGTCCGTGGGCAGCACGAAGAGGCTGAGGCCACGCCCGCGAGAACCCTCCTCACCGGTGCGGGCGACGAGGATCATCCATTGTGACCAGTGGGCCATGCTCGTCCAGATCTTGTGGCCGTTGACGATGTAGAAGTCGCCCTTGCGTTCGGCCCGGGTCGTCAACGACGTCAGGTCGGAACCCGCCTCGGGCTCGCTGAACCCCTGGCACCAGATCATCGCGTCGTTGGCGATTGCTGGAAGGTGCCTGCGTTTCTGTTCATCGCTGCCGTAGAGGATGAGCACCGGCCCGACCAGGTCGACGGAGATCGTCGTCATTCGCGGCGCGAGAGCGTATCCAAGCTCCTCGTAGAGCGCGAACTGCTCCAATGGGCTGAGACCGCGGCCGCCGTACTCCTCCGGCCAGGCTGGGGCGAGAAGGTTCTTCTTCCCGAGATGTTCGTCCAGCTTCCGTGCCAGATCCATGTGCTCCGGCCGCACGTCCATCGGCAGGAAGCCGCTGCCCTGCCAGTCGTGCGGCAAGACGTCGGCGAGCGCCTCGCGAATATCGGTACGAATCCGTTCGGCTTCGGCGGTCATTCGAAATTCCATCTCGGCTACGCGTCTTTCCGGAACATGACGAGCGTCACGTCCTCGCTGATTTTTTCGAAGGCCGCCACCAGCGACATCCCGAACACGTATTCATCGACCGGTGTATCGACGATACCGGCGATCATCCGCGGTCCCTCTTCGAGCTCCACGGCTACTACCGGCCAGGGCGATCGTTCCTGGAAGTAGGGGAGCATCGGTGGGTGCGCGACCGTCCAGCTATAGAGCGTGGCGCGTCCGCTCACTTCCTGCCAAGCGATGTCGGGCGACCCGCAGTGCGTGCAGGCGAGTTCCGGAGGGAACTGGTACTTATCGCATTTGGCGCAGAGCTGAACGACAAGCTTCTTCGATTGCGCCGCCGTCCAGAACGGCTCCGTGAGCGGTGTGATCTCCGGCAGCGGCCGTTGTGGCGTCATCTCAGTCTGTTCGGCCATGACTACTTTCTAAGCACCAGTGCGCTGGACGGCACGACTGCCGCCGCCGCCACCAGGGCGACCGATGCGTCCTGCACCTGGCAGTCCGCTGTGCCTCGGATTTGCCGCACGGCCTCGAGGATGTGGTTAAAACCGTGTACGTAGGCCTCGGAGAGACTGCCGCCGTGGGTGTTCACGGGCAGGTCGCCGTCCGGCCAGTCGATTCGCCCCTCTTCAACGAACGCCCCTGCTTCGCCCGGCTCGCAGAACCCGAACGCCTCGAGCTGCCACAGCACCATCGCGCTGAAAACGTCGTAGAACAGCGCCACGTCGACATCCTTTGGGCCAATTTCAGCCATCGCGTAGACGTCGCGCGCGGCGTAGATCGTTGGGAAGTCGAACGGGTCCTCTTTATAGATCAGACCGTTCATCATGTAGTGGCGCGGCCCCATCCCCTGAGACGCTCCCATGATGTACGCGGGCGGCTGCTTGAGGTCTCGTGCGCGTTCAGCGGAGGTGACGATCACCGCACAGGCGCCGTCGGTCTCCAGCGAGCAGTCCAAAAGGTGCAAGGGATCGGCGATCATCCGCGACGAGATCACGTCTTCGACGGTGATCGCTTCTCGGAAGTAGGCGCGGGGGTTCTTCGAGGCGCAGGCTCGCTGGGCGACTGCGACCCGTGCGAACTGCTCAGAGGTCGCACCGTATTCGTGCATGTACCGGCGGGCGACGATCGCCAGCTGCTGGACCGGGCCGACCAGCCCGTACGGTATCTCGAAGGCGCCGATACCGGGCACGCGGGCGCCCGTCCGCGCCCAGGGCCGGCCGCCGGAGCCGCGGTTGCGAGAGCGGAACGCCACCGCGACGTCCGCCATGCCGGTCGCGACTGTCATAGCCGCATGGACGACGGGTGCGCAGGCGGCGCCACCGCCGTAACCCGCACCGCCCCACGCTCGAAGGTTGGGCACGCCCAGGTTGCGGGCGACCTCCAGCTCGCTGTTCGGCTCCTCGCCCGGTGTTTCGATCTTGAACATTGCGTCGACGTCGTTCGCGGTCAGACCAGCGTCGTCGAGCGCGGCCCGAATCGCTTCGAGCGCGGTCTGAAGCTCGGGCCGACCGATGTCACGGACGTACTCGGTGGTGCCGATGCCGACGATCGCTGTCTTGTCGCGGATCATTCGGCTGCGGGCTGCCACACCTCGACGATTCCGTCAGACGTGAGGCGCTCGATCTCTTCGTCGCTGTACTCAAGCTCGGTGAGGATGGATCGTGTGCGACCGCCCAGCGGCTCCCAACCCCCGAACGTGAGTTCGTCGTCCGAGAACTGCTGCAGACCACCGTGGCGCAGGTACTCGCCGTAGATTGGCGCTTCCACGGGGACGACGTATCCAAGCTCTCTCATCGTCTCGTCTTCCAGCGCGAAGGTGCCCGGGTCGCGTTCCTCGATAGCCACGAGAGGCACGTCGTGCCGGACCATCTCGTCTTCCCAATCGGTCGCCGAACGCGTGGCGATCACCTCCGCGATCGTCGTCGACAGCGACTCTTGCTCAGATGAGCCGTCTCGCCAGGCAACGCCCCATTGATCGGAGAGGTCGCTGCGGTCGATCGTCTCGCAGAACGTTGCCCACTCGGACCGCCGCAGGCAGGCCAGAAACACCCAGCCCTCGGACGCCTCGTAGATGCGGTACAGCGGGCCGAGCCCGTACAGTTCGGCATCCAGCACCGGGGACGGCGCGCGGCCCTCGGAGACGATCAGGTCATCGGAGTTCGCATACAGGTTCGAGCCCATCATCGTCGTCATCAGGTCCTGTCCATCGCCGGAGGCATCGCGGGCGTGGATCCCCAGTAGCATGCCGGTGGCCGATCCGAGTGCGGCTATCGGGTCAGCATTCCATTCCGCGGACTTGTGCAGCCGCCAAGCCTCATCCTTAAGCTCTTCGAGCGGCAGGTTCTCGCTTCCCACCTTGGGCCGCTCGCTCCCAGCCTGGCGCATCTGGCTGCCGCCGATCGCCGCAGCGATGGCGTAGAACGCCGGCCGGCGCGAGTCGGGGCCGTCCGCGCCGTAAGACGCCGCGTTAAGGTAGACGACCCGCGGGTTCGTAGCGCGGCAAGACTCGTAGTCGATCCCCAGCTTCTCCGGTACGCCGGCACGGAAGTTGTGGATCACGATGTCGGCCTGCGCGATCAGCTTCCTGGCGATGTCCCGACCCTCCACCTTCTTGAGGTCGATCGCGATGCTCTCTTTCCCCTGCGTCATCGGGAACGAGAGCAGA
>Ga0255057_10000297_pt1 | contig 28112 bp, 29 predicted proteins | sample Cases_109_6_MG_FD_189022 | JGI IMG/M metagenome (GOLD analysis project Ga0255057, IMG submission 189022) | Seawater microbial communities from Amundsen Gulf, Northwest Territories, Canada - Cases_109_6 | ecosystem: Environmental > Aquatic > Marine > Gulf | place: Canada: Northwest Territories... | reverse complement strand
CGTCATGTTCTTGATCGCCCTGGGGTATCCCAACCGCGCGCGGCGAAGGCTCGTCTGACCGACGCCACGGCTGTAGCGCTCACTATCGCGGCGGGTTGCGGTGACTCCTCGGAAGAGAGGGGCCTTCCCGCTCAATTGTTCGATCATGGGTCATGGGAAGTTCTCGACGCAATCGAAGATCTTCCCGACCCCATGCCGGTCGACGCTTCCTGCGAGGACATTGGACAGGCGATTTTCTCCGCGCACTTTCGGCAGAATCGAGATGTTGGAACTGCGGACGACTGTACGGCCGGGCGCATTGGAAACAGTTTAGACTGGGCGTACACCCTTCATCCCGATGGTGCAGAACTCGCTATAGTGTCCACTTTCTCAGGGTCTAAAAAGGGCTCTTGAAGCGGCTCCTAGCCGGTCCAGGTCAAACCACGCGCAGCAACCCCCAAGCGCGACGAACGTGCGCCAGCAACTCGTTCGCACCGTGGAAATTTGGGACACGTGTCCCGAGCTGATCCGCCAACTCGGATTCACTGGGTTTCAGTCGGGTCTCAGCGTCGAGGCGGTTCCGCGTAATCACTATTGAATGAGGTGAAACCGGGTGCTCCGACGACGGTTCGATTCCCACCGCCTCCACGATTTGGGCCTCGGAATCGTTAGGTTTCCGACCTGCACGTACGGGAGTGTCCCAAGAAGTGTCCCGAGTCCCAATGGCAAGCTGCGGAGACGCCAAGTAACAGTGCTACCCCGCGAGCGGTCTCGTTCGGTCGTCGTAGTCGCGCCATCGGAGACCTGCGACCTCGCCCACTCGCAGCCCGGTTAGGCCTTGGAGCGTGTGGAACAGTCGACGATCGGGCGGGATGCGCGGATCGGTCATCAGCGCCCACGCTTCTTCACGGTTGTAGAGGGGACGTTTTTGCTTTCCGATCTTCGGGAGCTTGCCCCGAGGAATCTGCGCACACAGATTTCGGTCCGTCACGCCTTCGAACACGGCGAGCGAGAACACGCTTGAGAGCACGCCCTTGAGGTTGTGAACCGACTTCTCGCCGAGCTTACCGTTGGTGCGGCGATGCCGCTCGGGGCGAGTTCGAGTTCCGTCTAGGTCTGAAGCGCCTCTCGGAGAAGCTCGACTTCGCCGTCGTAGTAAAGGATCTACCTCATCTGTGTCGTGCGCTCGTGAACGAGCGGCTGGTCAAAGGGCGATCACCTCGCCAAGATGCTTCACGAGCTCTTTCTGATCGCTCGAGGCCAGATCCTTATTCAGCGATCCAACGACGCACCCCGCGGTCGGCGTGTCGAGCGAAGACCGCAGCAACCCCAAGAACTTCGGGGGGGCGACGAGGACCAGACGGTCGTACTGACCGGCAGTGCGAGCGTTCTGCAACTTGCCGGCCAATGCCCTCGCGAAATCGGAGATCGCGCGATCGTGCGGGCCCTCGGAACGACTCATGGCGCTTCGGCGAACGTCTCCCGCGTTCCGCCGAAAGGATCGTCCTGGCCGATCCGCGTCGAAGTCGCCATCTCGTTGGCGTCCTTCAGGGTGGTCGATGTCCTCCAAGAGCCGCACCCCCTTCCCCGGTCCCAGATTCTCGAACAGGCGCGCGCCCGCTTCGTGTGCAACCAAAACCCATGTCCTCGCCATATCGCTTCCCTCCTCCAAGCAAGGTGCGTGCCTGATCGCACTCGGGCTGCAGATCGCGGGTCCCAAAGACAACGGCGCTGCGTCGTCAGGATGCGCTCGGGGATCTTCGAACCGATGCTTTCGAGGCGCGTCGGGATAGCCGCGCGCCCATCGGCGAGAGTCCCGACGCCGGCCTCGAGAATCATCCCGTGGTCCAGATGAGCCGGGTGCCGCTCCCTTGCCATTCAGGAAGCCTAACTCGAAAAGTGCCCCTTTTGAAGCGTCGGCGAGTCACGTCGTGATTAGCCTCTCTTGAGGTTGGCGAAATCAGGGAAAGATCCCGTCGAGCACGTATGCGCTTCCGACCTTTTCGATCGCGCCAACGTAGGCCGACGTGCGCAAGTCCGGAAGCGCCTGTTGCTTCCATCGCTCATGGATCTTCTCGTACGAGACGGCCAGCGTGTTTTCGAGCGCCGTGCGCACGAAATCGATCTCGTTCGGGGCATGGAGCAGGAGCGCCTCGTCTTCAGGCGGTAGCGTGTGTCCCATCAACCGGGTGAGCACGCCCACCAGTCGATTGTTGGCCATCTGTTGATACCGGCGCGTCATGCGCTCGAAACTCACGTGAGAAAGGTTCTTGATCCATTCAAAGTAAGACACTACCACCCCGCCAGCGTTCGCGTAGATGTCGGGTACGATCGCCGTCCCTGCCTCCCTCAGCATGGCATCCGCTTTGGGATCCACCGGACCGTTGGCCCCTTCCACTATCACCTTGGCCTGCAATCGGGGTGCGTTATCGGGAGTGATCTGGTGCTCGAGCGCAGCTGGAATCAGAACATCGCAAGACTGCTCGAGCAGCGCGCCCGGATTCGCCAATCCGCGGGCTCCAGGAAACCCAACCAATGACCCCGTCTCCCGGCGGTACTCGACCACCGCATCGACTTCGAGTCCATCGGGATCATAAAGCGCCCCGTCGCTCACCGAAACGCCGACGACGGAGCCCCCCTGTTCGATCACTTCGCGCGCGGCATGCAACCCGACTTTGCCCAGACCATGCACGATGACACGCTTGCCCGACAAACCGGGCGAGAGCCCAAGGGGCTTCACATCTTCCGGGTCGGACAAGAAATGCTGTAACGCAATCACGGCGCCGACGCCCGTCGCCTCCCTTCGCCCGGCAATGCCGTGCACGCCGATCGCCTTTCCGGTCACGCAGGCGAGCGCGTTGAGCGTGTCCGGACCCTGACTCTTGTAAGTGTCGTAGATCCATCCCATCTCGCGCGCGCCGGTACCGACGTCGGGCGCTGGAACGTCGACATCTGGTCCGATGAATCGCTTCCGGATCAGCTCACTTGTGTAGCGACGCGTTAGGCGTTGGAGAAACGAGGCGGACTCTCGGCGCGGGTCGACTCGGACCGCTCCTTTGGCGCCCCCGAAAGGAACGTCCACCACCGCACACTTGTAGGTCATGAGTGCCGCAAGAGCCATCACCTCGTCCTGGGACACATCCAAGGCATAGCGAACTCCACCCTTTGTGGGTAATCGGTGATGGCTGTGTTCGGCGCGGTACGCCTCGATGACTGCGATCTTGCCGTCATCCCTCACGACCGGGAAGCGAATCCGGTAGACCGCGTTGCACGCGCGGATCTGGGCCAGCACGTCACTGGGCACACCGGTGTAGCGAGACGCTTGATCGAAGTGATAGTTGACGTCATCGAAAAATCCGCCCGAGGTTTTCGGCTTGGCAACCATCAATAATCTCCGAACTCGCACGAGTACCGTACCGCATTGCTGCCACGCTGGGGAGCATTAGACGCGCACCGGGAGGGCCACGCGCATCTGGTGCGCCAAGGTTGCGCGGTGGGCTCTCGACGCGAAGTTTATGCGCTCGAGAGACTCGTAAAGCTTGACAGATTGGAGGTTGTGTTTCGTTCCGGTGGTAACGGTGGCATGATCACCATCATCTGCACCGCGGTAGGCGTGAGTTGAGGCAGTGACCGAGGCATTACTGAACGCGATTTCGCCCGCATGGCATACGCTACCCGTTGACATTGTCTTGTCGCATCTGTCCTCGTCCCCTCACGGCCTGGCGGAAGTCGAAGTTGAGCATCGACTAACTATCTACGGCCCCAACGAGCTTGAGGCTGCTGATCGTGTCTCGCCTTGGGCCATTCTGTTGGGACAATTCAAGGATGTCCTGATCCTCATCCTGCTGATCGCGACCGCGATTTCCGCCCTTCTCGGACACGGCATCGAGGCCATTGCCATCGCCGTGATCGTGCTGTTCGCCGTGGTGCTGGGCTTCGTACAGGAGTACCGAGCGGAACGCGCGATCGAAGCGCTGAGGCAAATGGCCGCGCCCACCGTGACAGTGATCCGCGACGGCCAGGAGATCGAGATTCCGACGCGCCAGCTCGTGCCAGGCGACCTCATTCTGTTGCACGCAGGCGACAAGGTGGCGGCCGACGCGCGGCTGACTGAGTCAGTCAATCTGCAGGTGGACGAAGCGGCGCTCACTGGCGAATCCGTGCCGGTGGAGAAGAACACCGAGCCGCTTGGTGGCGAGGACCTGGCTCTCGGCGACCGCAGCAACATGGTTTTTGGTGGAACCGTCGCTACCTATGGCCGGGGCCGTGCCGTCGTTGTCGGCACCGGCATGAATACTCAGTTCGGTCGGATTGCCCAGATGTTGCAATCCGTCGAATCCGGCAAGACGCCTCTGCAGCAGAATCTCGATAAGGTGGGTCGTGTTCTGGGCCTAGCAGCAGTCGTCGTAGTGGCTGCGATTGTCGTTACGGGCATGCTCCGCGGCCAACCGTTGCTGGAGATGTTCATCTTCGGGATCGCCCTGGCGGTCGCGGTCGTACCGGAGGCCCTGCCGGCAGTTGTCACCATTTCGTTGGCGATCGGCGTGCAACGCATGGCGAAGCGAAACGCCCTAGTGCGCCGCCTGCCGGCCGTCGAAACCTTGGGAAGCACATCGGTCATCTGCTCGGACAAGACCGGCACGCTGACCAAGGACGAGATGACCGCCCGCGAGCTGTGCACGCCCGAAAGAACGCTCACAATCTCCGGTAGCGGCTACGAGCCCGAGGGCGAGTTCTCACTGGACGGCTCAGCTGTCGAGCCCTCTCCACAGGAGACGAAGTTGCTACTGGCCGCCGCGCTAGTGTCCGACGCACATCTCGTCCGCGACGACACCCACGGCGGTTGGCACATAAAGGGAGACCCGACCGAAGGCGCGATGATCGTTGCGGCAGCGAAAGCCGGGCTGCAAAAGGACGACCTCGACCTCCAGTTCCCCCGCATTGGCGAGATCCCCTTCACCTCTGAAACCAAACGGATGACAACCTTGCATTCCGTCGAAAACGGCCAGGTCGCGTACGCCAAGGGCGCCCCGGAGACCATCCTCGATTCGTGCTCTCGGCAATTGACTGCGCAAGGCGAAGTCGCGCTGGGGCATGCTGGTCGAGAAGCGATTCTGGAAACGGTGCAACAGATGGCTGGCAAGGCCCTCCGCGTGCTAGCCGTGGCCACCAAAGCAGACGCCCAGATCGGAGACGCGGAGCGCGATATGACCTTCCTCGGCTTGGTGGGCATGATCGATCCGCCACGTTCCGAGGCCAAAGCCGCCATCCAACGATGCGAGCGAGCCGGCATCACGGTCGTGATAATCACGGGCGACCATCCGCTCACTGCTCAGGCCGTGGCTCGCGAGCTTGGTTTGTTCAAGGCGGGGCGTGCGGTGACTGGCCCAGAGCTCGAAGATATGAGCGACGAGAAGCTCGAGCGCGACGTCGAAACCATCGAGGTCTATTCCCGCGTCTCCCCGGCTCACAAGCTTCGGGTGGTCACCGCCCTGCAAAAGCGCGGTCACGTCGCAGCCATGACAGGCGACGGCGTGAACGACGCACCGGCTCTCAAGAAAGCCGACATCGGCATCGCCATGGGGATCACCGGCACCGACGTGAGCAAAGAAGCCGCCGCGATGACCCTGACCGACGACAACTTTGCATCGATTGTTGCGGCGGTGGAAGAAGGACGCGGGATCTTCGAAAACATCAAGAAGTACCTGATGTATCTGCTCTCCTCGAACATCGGTGAGATCGGTCTCATGGCCGGCGCCACGATCGCCGGTTTGCCGCTGCCTTTGACCGCCGTGCAGATCCTCTATGTCAACCTAGCCACCGATGGCTTGCCTGCCCTGGCACTCGCGGTCGACCCACCCGAAGACGACTTGATGGAGCGACCACCGCGCAACGCGCGCACCGGAGTATTCACTCGCCCCGTCGTGATGCTGATGGTTATCGGTGGGCTGTGGTCCACAGCAGTGAATCTCGGCCTCTTCACATGGGCACTGCAATCGGGCCGCGGCGTTGCTGAGGCCATGACGATGACCTTTGTGTCCCTGGTGTTGATCCAGTTCTTCAAGGCCTATAACTTCCGTTCCGACCGCCGATCCATCTTGCATCGGCCGTTCGCCAACAAGTGGCTGAACCTCGCGATCTCTTGGGAGCTGGCGCTGTTGATATTCATCGTGTCCTTTCCACCGCTCCACGAGCCGTTCGGCACCTACGCGTTGTCGCAGAACGACTGGCTGATCGCCATCTGCGTATCGCTGACCATTTCGCCCGTCCTGGAGCTGGCCAAGTGGTTCGAACGGCGCGGTTGGCTCGGAGAGCTGTCCTAACGGTTCATGCTCGTGAGAGAATGCGAGATGCGCGAGGGAGTGCAGCACGGAGCCGCTCTCGCCGGATGAGGCGCCGCTCCTGCATGAGCCGGTCGAGCGCTTGCTGCATCGCGTCGAGCACGCGCTGATGGCAGTCTTCCACGTAGCTCGCGTCGTCGGCGGCATCGGGTCCTGAGCGCTCAAAGTAGATGGGCTCGAGAACGTCGATGAAGATGGACGCGGGCAAGGGGAGGAAAGGAGGCGCCCCCACGGTGAGCCCCCAGGGCACCGACACCGTGATCGGCAGGACATCCGTCCGCAGGAACCGATGTGTGCGCAGCAGGCGCGACAACCATCGCCCGTCGCTCACGACCCACCAGACGTCGTGAGCGCCCGCCGAGACGACCGGGATGATCGGCACGCCCTCGCGCAGCGCGAGCCGCAGATAGCCACGGCGGGGACCGAAGACGATCCGACCTCGGTCGCGTGAGGGGCGAAACGTATCTAGGTCGCCGCCCGGATAGACCAGAACCTTGCGCCCGGCGGCAAAGACGCGATGTGCGTTCTCGGGATTGGCTGCGATCGCACCCATTGCTGACAGCATCTGGTTCGTGAGCGGGGCCTCCATGACTACTTGGTGAGCAAGCGCATAGGGGACGTCGTCGAGACCGCGCTCGCGCGTCAGGGCGACGGCGAAGATCCACGTGTCGGGAATCATGAAGCCACCATTGTGGTTGGCCACGTAGAGCGCGCCGCCGTCGGGGATGTTGTCGAGACCGCGGACCCGAGGCCGAAACCACTTCCACAGGATCGGCCCAGCAATGTCCGCGAAACGCTCGAGCACCTTCGGATCGCGATTATCAAGCGAGTTGACGTCGTGGAAGCCAGGTAGCCGCAGCCAGAAGTGAATCACCACTAGCTCGCTGGCAGCGCCGGAAGATGTTTGAGCTCGACGATTTGCTTGGTGCCGTCTGGAGCGATCACCTCGACGCTCGCCAGTTCTCCCAGCCTCTCTTGTACGTAGATCTCCTCCGGATTGGCGATTCGATGTGTGAGGTTGGGAGTCGCCACCTCCAGGATTCCGTCTTTGGGGTCGTAGGTAATTCCAATCAGTACGCTATCCTCGGTCTCGGGCTGGGCCCCAATGTCTGCTCCGAGGACCGATACGGCCACTCGCATCGTTGGCAAACGCTTCGCAACCCGGTCAAAGTATGGTCTCCACTCCGAACGTTCGAGCTTTCTTGTCGTCATCACTGCCTCCGAATCATTGCTTCCGGTGTTTCTGAAGCAAAGGTCATGCCTACCGCGCGCTCCACGTTCGGGCGCTTCTGCCAGGTTCGGACTCAGCGCTGGGCGAAACTCTTGCGTCCGAGCCGGTGCCCGAATCCGGTCCCTGCCGTGTTATGAGGGTCCGGATGAGCTTGTGGCAAGCCTGCGTGATCTTTCTCGTGAGCGCCTCGGTCCTGGTGTGGGCCGGCTCTTCGCTGGCGGGCTACGCCGATCAGATCGCCGAGCGCATGGGGATGAGCCGGCTCTTCGTCGGCACGTTGATACTGGCATTCGCAACCTCGCTACCCGAGCTCGTCACCGACGTCACCGCGGCCAGGGCGGGAGCGCCCGATCTCGCGGTCGGCGATCTGTTTGGCTCCTCGATGGCGAACATGGCCATCCTCGCGATCATAGACCTGCTCTACCGGGGAAGGGTTTGGCCTTCGGTCGAGCTGGGCCACGCACGCGTAGCCGCGGTCGCCATCGCGCTCACCTCGCTGGCTGCTCTGAGCATCTTAACCGGGCCCACGCTCCAGGTCGGATGGGTCGGCGTCACACCGATTCTGATCGCCGCGCTCTACGTCGTGTCGATCGCATGGTTCCATCGCATGCCGCTCTTGGCGCGGCCCGGCGTCGAGGCACCCAAAATTCCGATCCAGAAGCCCACCGGATGGAGTGAAAAGGCCGCCAAGCGATCATTGGCCAGCGTCTGGGCACGCTTTGCGACGGCGGCCCTGGTGATCTTGGTCAGCGCGCCGTTCGTCACCCTCAGCGTAAAGGCCATCGCCGACGCAACCGGCATCGCTCAGACCTTCTTGGGCGCTGCGCTCTTGGCCGTTACCACTTCTTTACCCGAGCTCATCGCGTCGATCGCGTCCATTCGAATCGGCGCGTACGACATGGCGGTCGGCAATCTCTTCGGCAGCAACATCGCCAACATGAGCGTGCTCCTATTCGCAGATATCGCCTACACCGAAGGCCCCATCCTCGCGGCCGTCGCACCGACGCAAACCCTGTCCGCGCTCGGTGCCATCTTGCTGATGGCGATCGCAGTGGCCGCCATCGTGGGCGAGTCGGAGACACGCATGAAGAAGCTGGAGCCCGACGCCCTCGTGCTGTTGTTCGGCTACGCGGCCACGCTCGTGGTCATTGCCCTCTACGGTTAGGACTGCTCGAAACTTTCGCGGCCTGCAACATAGTCGATGGCATCCCCGAGGCTCACTATCTTTCCATAGTCTTCTTCGGGGATCTCGACACCGAGCGTTTTGTGAATCCCCTGGACCCACCGGTCGCCGACCTGTTCGAGCAATGGACCGAGCTCGACTTCGTCGATATTGGAAATCGGCTGACAGGTTTCGCGAATCAAGTGAGCGATCGGAGGCTCGGGGCTTGGAATGCGTGTTGGGCTCGGGACTTCGGGGCTCTCCGCAAATCCCCCTGCACCAATGAGCGGTACGAACCGGACCCCACCTAGATCTTCGGTGCGAGTTCTTCCATCGGGCTGTTTGGTCACACGAAGCAAGCGTTGGTCTCGCACATCGGGTCCCACCGGGATCACGATTCGGCCGCCGGGGCTGAGCTGCTCGAGAAGGACACGCGGCACCTCGGGCCCTCCCGCGGAAACCAGGATGGCATCGAATGGCGCTTCCTCAGGCCACCCGAGCGTCCCGTCCCCGCATAGTACGTGCACGTTTGGATATTCGAGCTCGCGCAGCCGGTGCTCCGCGAGATTGGCGAGAATGCGATGACGCTCAATGGTGTAGACCTCGTTGGCGATTTCCCCGAGGGTCGCAGCGGCATAGCCAGACCCCGTTCCAATCTCCAGCACCCGATCCTGCGGCTCGAGCTGCAAGGCTTCGACCATCGCCGCTACGATGAAGGGCTGAGAAATCGTTTGCCCTTCTTCGATGGGCAGCGGTGTGTCCTCGTAAGCAAACTCCGCCAACTCGTCCGGAAGAAAAGCTTCGCGCGGTACGGTGCGCATGGCGTCTAGAACCGCGGAATCGTGGATCCCACGAACCTCCAAATGTCGCTTCACCATGCGTTGACGCTTCTCGCTGAGATCCATACCACCTAGCCAAACTCGGGCACGACGGGACCCGCATCCGTTGGTGAATCGCCGTGCGCAAAAATCGTCGCGACCTGCGCCTTCTCTTTGATATTGGCAACCGGTCGCGCCAACTTCATTGGCGTCATCTTGCTCTTTCCTTTCTGCCCCGCAACGCATGGGGCGTGGTCGATGTACGTCAAGAAAGCGAAGCAACAACTGGGCCAAGGCAGGAACGTCCGACGCCCCGAATGTGCCGGACCTGCGAAGGCGCGGACCGCCACTCAGAGTAGACGGTGATGTCAGATTGTAGGCGCGCCGAGGCGCACAATCTGCGTCCCCTGCGATCCGAACCGGTGACTACGGTCGAGTCAGCAACCGCTTGAGCTCGCGCCAAGGTCGGGCGTTGGGCACGTCGTTGGGTTCCAGTCATCCGCGTCGGCCTTGATCCTAGACCACGGAAGACAACGAGCGCATGCTCGACATCCTGCGGAAGCTCCTCTAGCGTCGACCGCGTGACCGTCTAGTTGGGAGAAGCGCCATGACAAGGGAGATGAAGGCCGGGGCTACGCAGAGGTTCGGCGAGCCGCTAAGCATTCACGAAGTCGACGTGCCCGAAGTCGGGCCTGGAGTGAGCCAACCGTTCTCTTCTGTGGTCACCCGCATGAACTTCGCCGCTCCACCCACGCGAGTCTGGGAAGCTCTGGCATTGTACGAGGAGATCGACGAGCGTCCGCCCCTGCATCTGCGCCTACTCCTGCCGGTTCCCGTCCGCAACGAGGGCCAGATATCAGAGATCGGCGACGAGGCGAAGTGCTTGTACGAAGGCGGACATCTTCTAAAGCGCATCACACGGATCCAACGGGGCCACCTCTACGAATTCGAAGTCGGCGAGCAAGAGCTTTCCGTGGGCGGAGGAATGCGACTCGCGGGCGGCAGCTACACATTGAGTGAGTTCCCCAATGGCCGGACAGAGGTCGCGGTCGAAACCCGTTATGTCGGTACCAAGTGGCCGCGTTGGTTCTGGAAGCCGCTCGAGCGCCTGGTCTGCCACTGGTTCCACCGCTACCTCTTGGGCTCGATGCGACGCACGATCGAGTCGCAGTGAAAGTTACCGGGAGGTCGATATACCCGAGCTCATGCCACCGTATTGGTTGATTCGTATCGCGGTAGCCGCGGTCTGGCTCTACGAAGGCTTGTGGTGCAAGCTCCTCCGCGGCGAGCCACGTGAGTTCGAGGTCGTCAAAGCGGTGCCGCGCTTTGGGCCGCGCTTCGGAGTGCCCTTTCTCATGACCTTAGGTGCCGTCGAGGTCACTCTTGCTCTATGGGTCCTGACCGGAGCGGCTCCCCTTCTCTGTGCGATCGCGCAGACCGTCCTGCTCGTTTCCCTGAACGCCAACGGTCTGTTCTGGGCCCGGCACGTCATTGACGACCCGCGCGGCATGCTGGTCAAGAACTTCGCCTTCCTCGTACTGGCCTGGGTTTCCGCCAGCCTCCCGGCAGGCACGGGGCAATGACCGCCGCGGTGACTGTCTGGGAACGGGGCCGTTTCGACGCCCGCGCCGGTCCACGCGAAGTCCTGTTCGGACGCATGTACGAGGACGCGTCCATCGAGCTCGACGCCTTCGGGCCTGGGAGTCGCATCTTCTGCATAGCCTCGGCAGGCTGCACGGCCATGAAGCTCGCTCCTCATCATGAAGTCGTTGCTGCCGACATCAATCCTGTCCAACTCGCTTACGCCAGGCGCCGCTTTGACGGCGATCCCGGCTTCCGTGGCAGGGCCGAACGCGTGATGGATTTCGCCCGGTTCTTCGGCCCTCTGGCGGGCTGGTGGCCATCACGGGTGCGCGCCTTCCTCGAGCTCGACGACCCGGTCGAGCAGATGGAGTATTGGCAGCGGGAGCTCAATACCTGGCGCTTTCGCACTGCCGTCGATGCGCTCTTTTCCGTTACCGCGCTCCGCTCGGTCTACGCCTCACGCTTTCTCGATTTCCTGCCCAAACGACTCGGAGCTGTCATCCGCGGGCGGATGGAGCGCTGCTTCGCGCGGCACCCCAATCGCAGCAACCCCTACGCGCGTTCCTTGCTATTGGGCGAGCTGTCCTCCGACCCGCCGCCGCCGGAAGCGAAGGACATTCGGCTCGTGCACGCGGATGCCGCGGGCTTTCTCGAAAACGAAGCGCCCGCCGGCTTCGATGGCTTCACGCTCTCGAACATCTTGGACGGGGTCGGCGACGCCTATCGTCAAAGGCTCTTTGACGCCGTGAAACGCGCAGCCGCCCCTGGGGCGGCCACCGTGCTCCGCAGCTTTGGCGACACAAGCGCCAGCTCGCCGGCGAATCGCGCAGCCGACGACCGAGCCATGCTCTGGGGCAGCGTCCTCGTAAGACCGGCAGCCGAGCTGTGATGTCCACTCGAAGGAGGCGCTTCTAGCGCTTCTGGTCTTCCGGGAGCTCGAGTCCCAGCAAGGAGCCGGGGTTCATGATGTTGTAGGGATCGAAGTGGCGCTTGAGCGCGCGCAGGACGTCCATCATGTCTTCACGCAACAACGGATGACTGTAGCGGTCCTTCTCCCACATCTTCGTTGGAAGGCCCGACACGTACATGGCACCGTTTCGGCGTGAGATCTTCTTCACCATCTGCTTGACGTGCTTGGCGAAATGCTTCTCTCCTTCGGCGGTTCCGAGCACCAGGCACCGCTGCAGCTTCTTGAACCCGCGCATCTCCAGGAATCGGCTGACGAGATCGTTACCGTACATCTTCAAGACGGTCTCGGTTTCTTCCCCGTCGGAGATCCGAAACACAGCAGGATGACCAAACTCGCCTTGCATGACCTCGCGGCCAGCGGTCACGGCGTCTTCCCAACTGGGAAAGAGGAAACCGAAATACTGCCGATTCTCCGGTATGTATCGAAATATCTTGTAGGTGACCTCGACGAGGACACCAAACGCACCTTCACTGCCCTTCATGATGTCGCCGACCTTAGGCCCTGTGGCGGTGGCCGGAAAATCATGGGTCTTGAAGGAGCCGACGGGGGTTACGTACTCCTGACTGAACACGATGTCGTAGGCGTCACCGTAGTAGGTCGACGCTTGCCCCGTGGCCAACGTAGGAACCCAGCCGCCCACGGAACAGAGCGGAAAGGACTGCGGAAAGTGGCCACAAGTGTAGTCGTGCGCAGTCCCGTATCGCGCTCGGGCATTGTTGAGCGCGTCTTCGTAGTCCGGGGTCATCAAGCCGGGCTGGACCACAGCCGTTTGGTTCTTCTCGTGGATCGCGAGGACCTTGTTCATGTGCGTGCACAGGGCCAGCACGATGCCTCCTCGTTCGGGACGAAGGCCGGACGTCACCGACGAACCGCCACCGAAGGCCGTCACAGGAATCCTTTGCTCATGACAGTACGTGACGATCGCCCGAACATCGTTCTTGTCACGAGGGTGGACGACCACATCGCAAATGCTCGACACCTCTTCACGTCGAAGCTCGATCGCTTCATCGAGGAGCTTTCCGTAGCTGAACTTCACGCGACTATAGTCATCGGTCGCGACGTTCTCAGCGCCCACGAGCGCTTCGAGAGCAGTGATGTGCGCCTGACTCAATCCGATGGGTCGATCGATCGAGACCGTGCCATCACCTTCTTGGTGTTTGCGTTTGCCGAAGTAGTCCTCGTCAAGCCCGAGCTCCTCGGTGACCATGCTCCGCCACGAGTCGCTCGGATGTTTGATCTCGTCCGGCTTCCCGAGCTTGAGGATGGAGCGATAGGACCCCTCGGGCGCCGGAGGCTCGTACCAATCTGGGGTGTCCTTCTTTTCCATGGCTTGTGTTTACTCGCCCTTCCAACGGCGGGAGAGAGCCACTTCGCCCCGATATGCCTCTAGCCAGCGCTGTCGTTCATCGTCGTTCCAGGCGATCAGCGAAGCCATGCGGTCCGCCACCTTTTCGGCTGCGCCAAGACCCTGGTCGAAATCACGAAAGAAGAGTTGGGTGCGGCGAATCATCACATCGCTCACCGTCGCCGCGAGCTCTTCGTCGACGGCGAAATCAACCTGCGCCACGATTTCCGGGCGACCTTCGATGAGTGGCTCGCATAGACTCGAGTCGGCCACGCAGCGCTCGGCGATCCAAAACGCCCGCGTGCCGTACGTGTTGACCAAGTGCAGGCACGTGCGTTCCGAGAGCTTGCCCTGTGCCACTTCGGCGACCTTCTGGGCCACTTTGTCGTGGTCATCGTCTTCGGGCCAGCCGATTGCACCGGGAAGCGGCGCCTTGTCAGTGTTCGCCGCTTGGAGGTCGCCGGGCAACTGGTCACTGAGACGCAACAGCTGGACGGCTGTATTCACGACTTCTTCGGCCATCTTGCGATAGGTGGTCAGCTTCCCACCCGCAATCGTGATGAGACCATCTTCACCGACCAGAATTTCATGCTCGCGACTCACCTTCGACTCGGCGATCTCGCCCGTACTGGGTTCCGGCGCGATGAGAGCGCGCAACCCCGCCCACGTCGCGATCACATCTTCACGTCCGATCGGATGGCTCGGAAAATGCGCGTTGGCCGCGTCAATCAGATAGTCGACGTCCTCCGCAGTCGCGGCCTCCTCGCCGGCGGTTCCATCGTAGTCCGTGTCGGTCGTGCCCACATAGGTCCGCTCACCCCAAGGAAGTGCAAAGAGCGCCCGATCGTCCGTAGGGTGGAAACAAACGACTGCGTGCTTCACTGGAAGCTTCTCAGCCTCGACGACGATATGGATACCTTTGGTCGGTCGCAACACTTTGCTGGTTTGTGGGCCCCTCATCGAGAGCACATCGTCCGTCCACGGGCCCGTCGCATTGATCACCGCGTGCGCACGCACCTCGCGCACTACGCCGTCGCGCACGTTCTTTACAACGACGCCGGAAACGCGACCACTCTCATCCTTCACAAACGCCTCGACTCGAGCGTGCGTCGCGATCACCGCTCCGTTGTCCGCCGCATCTAGAGCACTCTCTAGCGTCAGCCGCGCATCGTCCGTCGAGCAATCGTAGTAAATGGGCGCTCCCTCTAGCCCTTCCTGCTTGAGAATCGGCTCGATCTCTGCGATCTCGCTAGGCTTGAGTCGCTGATGCTTCTTCGGCGAACGGAAAAGTGAGAGCCCTTCGTAGAGCCACATCCCCGCGCCAATCTTCAATAGATTGCGTCGCGACCCCTCATATATGGGGAACAGAAACGCTAACGGATTCACCAGATGGGGCGCGAGGTCCAACAGGATTCGACGCTCGCTCACAGACTCGAAGACCAGGCTGAACTCGTAGCTCTCCAGGTACCGGAGGCCACCATGAATCAGCTTGCTCGATCGCGAGCTCGTGCCGTACGCAAGGTCGTCCATGTCAAACAGCGCCACGCTTAAGCCGCGCCGAGCGGCGTCACGCGCAATCCCTGCGCCGGTGATGCCGCCCCCGACGACCGCGACATCCACTTCGTCGGGCACTCGACTCCACATGTATTCGCGAGAAGGCATAACGATACGCTCCTTTGCTTACGTAGCCGCTGCACGCGGCGTGCCAGTCTTCAGCGCTCCAGGCCTCATCGGTGGGCCGCCAAAACGGAAGCGCGCGTTGGCACCGATGATGCATGGTCTTGCGGCACCAAGCCAGAGGACAGCATGAAAACAATCGCGTACGCCTTCTGGGCGGCCCTTTCAATTTGCCTCGTCGCCCACTCCGTACGGAGCGAGGAACCGCGCGTCAAAGCCGGTGCCAGCCAGTCCGCTGAGATCGCTCGCGTGGAGGCTTTGCTCGACAAGGCGTTCGACGCCATCGCGCGGGTACAGGACTACACTGGCACGATCGTCAAGCGCGAGCGCTTCGGCGACAGGGTCACAACCGAACGACTGGTGTTCAAGTTCGCTCGTCCCTTCAAGGTGTACGTGAAGAGGATCGAGCCTACCGAGGGCCAGGAGGCCATCTACATCGAAGGGTGGAACGGCAACAAAATGCGTGCCCATCTGGGCAAGTTTCCCGATATCACCGCGAATATCAACCCTCGAGGGCGACGCGCGATGAAGGGCAATCACCACCCGATCACGAGCTTTGGGCTCGAGCGAGAGCTGGAAATCACCGCGTACAACATTCAGAGGGCGATCCGGCGAGGAGACAGCACGCTCGAGGTGTCTAGCGGCGGCACGCTCTTTGGGGAGCCGGTCTCGAAGATCGACGTGATCTACGCTAAGGGCGGGCGTCTCGTCACCGTCAAGAAGAACGAGAACTTGTGGGAGCTCGGTGATCGTGTCGGTCAAGACATGTTCGTGATCATGCATCACAACGAAGACATCGATTCGCCCAACGATGTCGACGAGGGAGACGAGGTGTTCGTGCCGAATCACTACGCCGGTCGGGGAGAGTATTTCATCGGAGACGAAACGGGCATGCTCCTCAAGGCGTCGTCATGGGATCATATGGGCAGGTTGTACGAGTCGTATGGGTACCCCGAGCTCCAGCTCAACCCAGGACTCACGGCAAAGGACTTCGACCCAGACAACGAGGAGTACGACTTCTAGCGCACCGAATACGGACCCGCGCAGGACATGCGCGAACTAGAGTCCGTGGAAAGTCGTTGGAGAGAGAGTCATCGATGCTGCTGTGCGTCCAACTGGTGAAGAGCCAACCAACGGGCGATGTCGCCTCGGTGAAGCAGGCCAACGATGGTGTCCCCCTGCATGACGGGCAGTGGATCCCCTTCTGACTCGGCCAAAGCACGGAGCGCATCGCGGCCGCCAACGTCGGGACGCAGATGCTCGTCGATCGGGCTCATCACGTCGCGCACGGTTTGTGTGGCGCGCTCGCTCTCGCTGATGGCACGGGCGTCGTCGAAGGTGATGAGGCCAACCGATTTGTCTTCCTCCACCACGGGCCAGGCCGACTGAGCGCTGCGAAGCAAGAGCTCGTTCACGAACGCCTCCAACGTCAAGTCGGGATGAACGACCTCGAAACGTGTTCGCATCAGGTTCCCGACGATGAGCTCGTCAAATGCCTGCTGGACGAGTAGTTGTGTGTAGCTGTTGCGGGCGGCGTTGTTGAGGAACCAACCGATCAAGAGCAACCAGATGCCCTGCACGAACGAGCCCCCGAACGATTGCAGCACGCCAAAGCCCATGAGCGTCCAAGCAAAGAGTCGGCCCATGTTCGATGCCCACAAGGTCGCCCTCTGAAGATCACCGGAAATGCCCCACAGGATGGCGCGCAGCACCCGCCCACCGTCCAGTGGGAAACCCGGAATCAGGTTGAAGAAGGCCAACATCAAATTGATGGGACCCAGCCAGAGAAACAGCGTTGCTGCCGGTCCCAGATTCGCCATCGCCGCCTCGGAATCCTTCAAGACGGCATCGGCGAAGTCCGCGCCAGCCAAGGCGGCTCCGAGCAAGGTGAAGGCGAAGCCGAGAAAGCCGCTCATGGCTGGACCAACGATCGCGATCAGGAGCTCAGTCGCTGGCGTGTCCGGCTCCCGCTCGAGCTCGGATACGCCGCCGAAGACAAAGAGCGTGATCCGTGCCACCGGGATACCGCGACGCTTGGCGACTACAGAATGGGAGAGCTCATGGGCCAGCAGAGACGCAAAGAACAAGAGGCCGGCGGCAAATGCCGTGCTCCAGGTCAGCGCGGATCCCCACGTGGGATGCCATCGAGGGAACAACCCGGCTCCCAGACTGTAGACGACCAGCGCAAAGACGATGAGGACACTGAAGTCGAGCCGGATTTGAATTCCAAAGAGTCGCCCGAGGGACATGCCTCCTCTAGTTGGCCGCCGCTTCGCCGCGCCCCGCCTAGGCTGAGCTACGGAACCACGAAATGGGTCGATGTCTTGGCTCATCGAATGCGAGAGGGTGTCATTGATGTGTCGGCCGCGCAAATCACTACCCCGCGGGTGACGGTTCAGCGGCTTCGCTTCATGCGCCGTAGCACGTGTCGAAGCCGCGACCGCTCGTCGCGTTCCCTCTCTTCGAGCATCCCGCGCAGAGCGCGGAGCTCGGCAGACAGGGCAGGCTCGACGCGAAGCTGGAGGGTGTTCACTTGCCGGGTGGCTTTGCTGAGAGCGACGCCGAGGCGGCGCACCAACTGCTCTTTTGGAAGCGACTCCAACACGAGCTCCACCAAGTCTTCGAACTCGGTCGCTGTCTGAGCCGCCGCTGGACCGACGGAAGCTGCCGTGGTCTCACGACTGGTCAGGGTGCGGCGGACAGCGCTGTGGGAAACCACCACAGGGACGGGAATACCCCAAACTCGCTTCTGCTCGAGCTCGACCATGATTTCCCTTTTGGGCCAAGCGTACGTTTCGAGGGCGGCGGAGCCCCGCGCGGCCAGAGCGTGCAGCAACGCCGTATATGCTTGATTTGCGCGTTCCTCGACCTGCTTCCGAGCATCCAAAGCGGGCCGGGCGCTCCGAAACAGCTCGCTGATCAACGCTTCGCGTTTCCGATTGAGCAACTCCCGGCCTTTCTGCACACGCCCGAGTCGGGCGCTGGCGCGCAGGAGGCCGGACCGGGTCGGGGGGACACTTCGAACACTCACCTCGCTGCCTCCCCGCTCCGGCCGTGTGCCGGACGAGCCTTCCATGTGGCTTCGGATATCCGCGTGAGCTCCTCGGGCGGCAGCGTGTCGAGAAGCGACCACCCGATGTCAATCGTATCCCGCAGCGTTCGGCGGACACGGCCCTGGTGAATCAAGCGTTGTTCAAACGCATCGGTGAAGTCGAGCGCGTGCCGGTCGCCAGGCACAAGGCCTTCGCTACCGACGATGGCAGCCATCAGCTTGGCTTCGCGGCCGCGGGCATACACGGCATAGAGTTGGTCCGCCCACTCGCGATGCTCGACGACGGTGTGACCTTCGCCTATCCCGGCATTCATCAGCCTCGACAGGGACGGTAGAACGTCTACCGGTGGATAGATCCCTCGCTGGTGAAGCTCGCGGCTCAACACTATCTGGCCCTCCGTGATGTAGCCGGTGAGATCGGGAACGGGGTGTGTCATGTCTCCGTCGGGAAGGGTGACGACCGGAAGCTGTGTGACGGAGCCCTGGCTGCTCTCGAGGACGCCGGCGCGCTCGAACAACGATGCAAGATCCGTGTACATGTAGCCCGGATAGCCGCGGCGCCCCGGGATTTCCTCTCGGGCCGCTGCGACCTCACGCAGCGCTTCGGCGTAGTTGGTGATGTCCGCCATGACGACTAGGACGTGAAAGCCGTGGGTAAACGCGAGATGCTCGGCGGTCGTGAGGGCCACCCGTGGGGTCAGCAGCCGTTCGATGGTCGGATCACTGGCCTGGTTGAGATAGAGCACCGTCCGTTGCATCACCTCGCTCTCTTGAAACCGAGACACGAATAGCTGTGTCTCGCGCTCTGTGATGCCGATCGCAGCAAACACGACCGCGAATGGCTCCCCTCGCGCAGGACGAGCGTTTTCGACGATGTCGGCCGCGAGCTCGATTCCAGGAAGACCCGGGGCAGAAAATACCGGAAGCTTCTGACCGCGGACGAGCGTGTTCATCCCGTCGATGGCAGACACGCCCGTCTCGATGAAGTCCGAGGGGTGTTGCCGCCGAACCGGATTGATCGGCGTCCCCCAAATAGGCTGACGCGCCTCGCCGATGGAAGGCGGCAATCCATCGAGAGGAGCGCCCGTTCCGCTCAACGTCCGTCCAAGGAGATCCTTGCCCACGATCGTGGTGGCGGTTTCGCCGGTGAGCGTGATTGCAGCTTTGGCAGGCTTGAGCCCGAGTGTGTCCTCGAAGACTTGAATCACGGTGATGTCCGTACCGACGTCGATCACCTGACCGCGGCGCTCGGGCTGCCCTGGCACTTCGATCTGGACCCACTCTCCGAGTTGGGCGCGCCGGGTCGACCGGACGTACAAGAGCGGTCCGGCCGCGGAGGCCGCTCCGGAATAGGTTCGTGCGGTTGGGAAGGTTTGCGGCATCACGACGCTCCCATGTTGGCGATCGCGTCTTCCGTGTCTAAGACCCTCGAGTCCGACTCGTCCGGAGCTGCGTTCTTCACCGCCCCGAATGCGAGCCGAACGGTTGCCAGGTCGAGCTTCTCGAATCCGGCCCCTTCGCTCAGGATCGCGCTCCCCGTAGTCATGAAATCCCAAAGGAGCCTGGCTAGTGCATAGGTCTTCGCGATCGGCGAAAACCCGTCGTGTTCGTGGAAGGCGTTTTGGCCGATGAGAAACTCGCGCGCGATACGCGCGCCTTCGAGGATCAGGCGGTCGTCATCGGCAAGCGCATCGACTCCGACCAAGCCTGCGATCTCGCGAAGCTCGCGGTCGCGCTGCAGAAGTTGCATGGTCCGCGACCGAAGCTCCGACCAGTCGGAGCTTCCCTCTTCGGAGAACCAGTCTGCGGTAGCCTCGACATAGAGGCTGTAGCTCGTGTCCCAGTCAACGGCCGGAAACTGCCGCTGGTGGGCGAGGCCCGCGTCGAGCGCCCAAAGCGCGCCGACCACTCGGAGGCATGCTTGCGTGACCGGCTCGGCGAAATCTCCACCGGGCGGGGAGACGGCACTGATGAAAGTTACCGCGCCTGAACGCCTCGGAGAGCCCAAGTTCTCGACTCGTCCAGCTCGTTCGTAGAGTCGGCTCATTCGGTTCGCGAGGTAGGTGGGGTATCCTTCCTCACCGGGCATCTCTTGCAGCCGGGCGGCGATCTCGCGAAGGGCTTCGGCCCACCGTGATAGCGAATCGGCCAGAACCGCAACGTGGTAACCCATGTCACGGTAGTACTCGGCGATCGTCATGCCGAGATACACCGACGAGTCTCTTGCGGCGACAGGCATGTTCGATGTGTTCACGATCAGCACCGCGCGATCCATGATGGGTCGTCCGGTCCGCGGGTCGGTCAGACGGCCAAAGTCGTGGAGAACCTCGGCCATTTCGTTCCCTCGCTCGCCGCAACCGATGTAGACCATCACGTCGGCCTTCGCGAATTTGGCGAGCGACTGCTCGATCACCGTCTTGCCGGTACCAAATCCGCCCGGCACAGCTACCGATCCACCTTCGGCCACAGGAAACAGGAAATCGAAGACCCGTTGCCCAGTGACGAAGGGGCGGTCTCCTGCAAGCCGACGCGCCATCGGACGTCTCTCGCGAATCGCCCATTCGTGGGCCAGTCGAAGAGGCGTTCCGTCGTGGAGAGCTCCTACCGCGTCACTGATCGTATAGGTGCCCTCCCGGATCTCGGCGACTAGACCTCGCGTGCCGGGAGGGGCCAAGATCTGATGTAGGATTCCCGGGCGTTCCTCGACCGTCCCGATGACGTCGCCTCCTTCGATTTCGGCGCCTGGCGCTACCGTCGGAGCGAAGGCCCAACGGGCTTCCGGATCGAGGCTGGGCAGTGACATTCCTGGTGCAATGAAGTCGCCGGAACGGTTGGCGACCTCGTGGAGCGGACGGCCCACACCATCTAGAATCGAGCCGAGCAACCCTGGCCCAAGCGTGGTCGTCAAGGAGCTTCCCGTCGGTCGAACCGGCTCATCAAGACCGAGCCCGCTCGTCTCCTCGAAGACCTGGATCGTGGCGACGTCGCCTTGCAGCCGAATGACTTCCCCTAGGAGTCTGCGCTCCCCAACCTCGACGAGCTCGTAGAGCGCCACGTTCCCGAGAGGCTTTGCCTCGGCGAGAGCTCCGGCGACTCGAATGATGTGCGGCTCGTTCATTGCAGCTTCACCCGATAGCCGATGGCCCGCCGGAGGATGTCGACGATGTAGTCATGAGCCCTGGACTCGGCGCTCCAGTCCGGGCCCGGCACCGGCATGACAACCGGCAGTGCTTTGTGGCGCAGCGCCCTTTGGACCTCCTCCGGAAGGTCCCGGTAAAGCGCCTCTTCCATCATCACTACTCCGACTTCCGATTCCGAAGTCAGAAGCTCGAGCCGCCGGGCCGCGCTTGGGCCGTCGGCCTCACGATAGACCGGCACTCCCGTGAGTGCGAAACCGGCGCTCACGTACGGGCTGGTAATAACCACGAGGCGCTTCTCCGTCATGCCGTCACCAATCCGCTGAAGAGCAGTGCAGGGGGGGCGCGGAGCGCAACACCCCAGATGATTCGTCTCAAGCCGAGGACCTGGGCCCGAAGCTCCAGTGCGAAGCCAATGACAGGCGCCGTGCCCCCCGGGTCGGCCCGCAGCGCGCGGTTCTGGCAATCGATCTGCGCTTGCAGAATCGCGGATTCGAGCTCGGGAAGATTGCCTACGCTCTCCCGAAATGCGCTCGATAGGGGAGAGCGGCGAAACTGGAGGGCTACCCCCTCCTCGACGTCGGCGAGCCGTTCGAGACCCATCAATTCGCTGAAAACATCGCGAGGCAATGCGCTTCCTCCTTCGACGAAAATCAGGTCGGCCAGCGAAGGGTCGCCTTCGGCGAAGTGCAGTAAGACAGCCCACGCGTTCATGATGTCGATGATTTGCGCCACGTGGGCGGCAAGATCTTGCCCTCCTTTCTTGGCGTTCAGTTGCGCCCGGCGCGCGAAGGCACGGTGGAGCGCTACCTCGATCTGAAAAACCGATGGATGCGGTCTGCTTGCTGGCTCAAGCAGCGCTGCGGCAAGTGGATGCTGCCACCATGCCAGCATGTGAATGACATCCTTGACCGTCGGCTGGGCAGCGAGCGCGAGGAGCGCCCTTTCCGGTAGGCTATGCGTCGGAACCAATCCAGCGAGGCGTGCTTCAGCTGGTGCGCCTTGCTCGGCGCCGCGTACGATCGCTTGGATCGATCGACGATCTTCATCCTCGAAGAGCACAGCCAGAACAGTACGCCTCGGCCCTTCGCTCCATCTGCTCAGAAGCGAGATCTGCGTGGCCGCGTGTCGACGGACGGCTTTTTCCAGGGCCTTTGTCGTGGCTGGTGCGTCAGGACGGACGAAACCAAGTGAGCTCAGTTCTCGCTGTAACGCGAATAGATTCGGGGCGTGAGCGAGCCGCTCGAGCTCTTTTTGCTGGAGTAGACGTGTGCGTAACCCTCGTGCGCGCGCGTTGATGTCGCCGAAGAACGCAGCCATGACCTACATCTTCTCGAGGCTATCGTGGATCTCGATGGCCAGCGCCGTTTTCAGGCGCTGAAGGCGAGCATCCAACCGCTTATCGACAGCAACTGATCCGTCGGTGACGACGAATCCACTGTGTATCTCTGCGTCGGGTTCGACAATCACGGCTTCGTAGGACCGCACCGTCTCTTCCAAGATAGGAACGAGCGCCGGCGCGCACCTGACCACTGCGCCATCATCGGTGACGAAGTGCAAGCATTCCGCGATCTGCCGTCCGATCGTCGAACGATAGGCTTCGGTTTGAGAAGCAGAGGGAAGGAGTGAGGTGGCTTTCTCGAGGACACGGTCGACGATTCGGGTCTTTGCCAGAAGCATCGAACCCATCGCGGCGTGTCGTTCCTCTGCAATCCGCGATCGTGCCGCTTCTCGGTACCTCTCCTCCTCTTCCTGTAGTGAAACGAAGCGCCGGTTTTCAATCTGACGTTCCGCCTGCATTTTGAGCTCTTCGGCTTCCAGCCGAGCGGAATCGCGAATCGCTGCGGCCGTTGCTTCAGCGTGATTGCGAAGCTCAGTCGTCAGGTCTGGGCCATCCATGTTTCCGTTAGCCGCCTCCCTGGAGCAGAATCAGGACGGACACGACGAATCCGAGGATTGCCACCGTCTCCGGGATGGCGATCAGCAGCACCACCGTCACCGTCAACTCGGGCTTTTCTGCCAAAGCTGCCGCGGCGGCCGGGCCAATACGTGATTGAGCCCACCCTGTGGCGAGCGCCGGGATCCCGACTGCGAGAGCCGCGCTCAAATATAACCATAGCCCTTCCATATCGTCTGCTCCTCTCCTTCTCTACACCGCGCCTTCGCGCGGGGACCAGTGGCGAAAGGGCTCGTACTCGACCCCGCCCGGGCTGAAAAACTTGCCGAAGAACTCCACGTAGTGGAGTCGAAGGATGTGAATCGTCGGACTGAAGACGCCGATGACGAAGTTGATCAGATGAAAGAGGAGTGCAAAAAGCACTCCGACGACGACACTTCCAAAGGCGCCGGCCATCCGATTGGCCACGACGGCCATCATGACGGAAGCGGTCCCGACCGCCATGATGCGGGCGTAGGAAAGCACGTTGCTGATCGTCGATACGAATTCGATCGGAGCTAAGACCCCTTCCGCGACGACTAGGATAGGAAACGCGACCAGGACTGCAATGACTAACGGTGTGAAGAACCTGCTCGGAAGCATCTCGAAGGCCGCCAACAAGGCGAGCGCGATGAGGACGATCATCACTGCTCCCATAGCGCGCCCGATGGCGCGCCGTCGATCCCCTCGGAACGTTTTCACCGCGCCCAAACAGAGCCCAATCACGATGTGTACCAATCCGAGGGCCAAGGCGAGGCCCAAGAACGGAAGGACGGCTTCCTCGCGGCTGAAGATGATCGGGTGGAGCCCAAGCCGATGCCCGAGGTCTCCGAAGAGCTCCCCATACAGAAAGCCAAAGACGATCGTGAATAGCGCACATGCGAGACCGATCTCGGAGACTGACCGAAGCTTGCTGTTGGGCTTCGACCGAAACCGAATCACGAGGGCTATTGCAGCAAGCAGTGCTCCGTAACCGATGTCTCCCAGCGTAACCCCGAAAAACATAGGAAAAAAGACCGCGACGAAAGGTGTTGGATCGACGGTCCCATAGCGAGGAAGGGGCATCATTCGTGTGATTGCCTCGAACGGGCGAAACAAGCGCGGGTTCTTCAGAACGACCGGGGTCGGCTCTCCTTCCCACCCTTCGGACGAAACCTCTTCTACTTCGATCTTGTCGCCGAACGACTGCTGCAGGCACCGTTCGAGATCGGCTCGCACAGCGCTCGGGATCCATCCCTCGAGTACGAACGCGCGAGGCGTCACAACCGCTTTGCCCATGGTCATGATGGTCGCAAGATGGTCTTGAACGCTGGCCTGAATTCGAGCCAGGTCGCGACCACGCGCTGTTGCTATGTGCCTTCGTTCGACCTCGATCTCCGCCAAGTCCCGGGGTAATTCGCCCAGGCGCGCCTGCATCCGTTGAATCGTGCTGGCGGCGCCTCCCTCTTTGAACTGGTCTGGCAGCGAAAGCGGTTGGACCCCGGCTTCGCTGAGGAGGGCTTCGGTCTTGGGGGCATCCGCCGCGGAAACCGCGAGGATCATCGCCGACTCGCCTGAAGCGGAGGGCTGGGTGAAGAGCTCGAATCCGTCTCCTAGAGAGCTCCGCAGGGCCACTCGCATTCTAGAGAGCTCTTGCTCGCCGTTTCCTCGCAGCACCAAATAAAAGACGCGAATACCATCCAGGTCGAGTCCCGACGTCGTGATCTTCTCGAAAGTGGAGAAGAAGGGTTGAAACTTGAGAGTCAACGCGCGTTCTTCTTCGAGTTGTCGTCGACGTTCCTCGAGCGCCTCGAGCTTTCTTCGCGTACGGCCAGCGATCAATGCTGCGCGAGGCAAGGCCAACGCCTCGATCGCGCGTCGCGATAGAGTCGGCGTCTCGCCAAGCAAGTTGATGGCGGTGTCTACGTCCTCGACGACGCGGCGAACGTTGCGCAGGTGCTGCTCCTGCTGTGGCGTAAAGTAAGGCAGACAGAGCGACTCGGTCTCGGTCGGCTCGATGAAGTGAACCAACCCCAGGTCTTGGACTCGCCCCAAGACAGACTGAAGGTCTTCTCTCGGTCCGAGCACACGAATTCGAGACATGTCGAGGATCAACTCTCCTCCTCTCGAACGGAGCTGCCAATGAGCGAATCGACGACGTGTCGAGCGAGTCGATCGACCGATTGGTCATCTGTTTGTTCGAGGCGAGCAGTCTCCGCGTCCGCCTCGCTCTTGATGGCCCTGATGGCCTCCTCTACTTCTTGCTCGATGCGCTCACGGAGCTCCCGATGCTCGCTTTCCAGGTTCGCCTCGAACCGACGGACCCGTACTTCGGCTTCTTTGCGAGCAGCTTCGACGACCTTCAAGGCTTCCTGCCTCGTTTCGTCGAGCATGGCCTCGAGCATCGTCTCGGTTCGGAGGAGTCGATCGAGTTTCTCGACTACTTCGGAGCCGGCCAGAGCTTCATCGGTCTTTCGACGTCGCGTCATATCCATCACCCGCGGCGCAAAAGTATCAGAATACGGGTAGTTCGTGGGGCAGTTAAGCGGAGTTGCGCGGCAGAATGAGGTCAACGTTCATCTCAAGAGACGTCTGCAGCGCGCAGTCAGGCCACGAGCTCCCCTCAGAAAGCACGGCTTGGCAGTCCACCTCGCGGTCGGCGCACCATTGGCGTTAAGGAGCAAGGCTCGTGCCAGACACAAGAACCCGCGCATGCAAAGGCACGACAAGCAATCGTTGCGCGCACCGCAGAGTCCGCGCAGTCTTTGCACGCGGTCAGCTTCACCGAAGCGTGCGGTGGCTAAGCGGAGGCCGCTCGCGATTCACGGCGTGTCCCATGGGTCACTGCACCTCGTCCACGCATACCTCGACATTTGGGGGCGTGCCACAGGTTCCACAGGCGCGACGCAGTTGCGTCAGCGACGCATCGAACCGCCGAAGCTAAGCAGAGCTCACTTCTTCACGGTCAGTGGTTGCGTGAGCTTGAACTCGAGCAGGGAGCCCGCGGGAACAACCACGGAACCCCTTTTTAAGATTACGCCCGTCGAGCTCTCCGAGAAGCTGCTCGTTTGGATCGGGTACATCGTTCCCTCGATGTTGATCTGGGTGAGGCCGAGCTCGAGGTCGGCGTGTTGCACGACGATACCTCGCCCAACTTTCCCCGAACTGATCACCTGACCGTAGACCTGCGTACCGGCCTTCGCGACGACCTCGTCCCCCGAAAGGAGATTGGCCTCCAGCGTCGCACTGAACTTGCGCCCTGGCTTGTCCTTCGACGAGACCTCGTTGCCCGTCTTGACCATCAGCGACGTTCCGGCCGCGACGGTGATAGGCTTCTTCTCCTTAGGCTGTTCCGTCTTGGGTTTGTCTTCCTTTTCTGACGAACCCTTTTCGTCCAAAGCCGAGGGCTCGGCCCGGCCAGATCCAGGAAGCATCGGTAGGCAGAGAGCTCCAACCAGAGCCATGTTGCAAAGAATCAATCTCAGACGAAATATCATGTCTTCTCCTGTCTTCTTTCGAGCAGCGCTTTTCACAGCGTGGTCCAGGCGCGCGGTGAGCTCGCAAACCACACCGACGGCGCCATGCTACCGCCGCCGCGCTCTTCGGCAAGCGAAAGGAATGCGTGCTTCACTAGGTGCGTCACACGCCCATTGCGCGAGCAGTCTCGATCAACCGCAGCGAGACCGGGGCCCCAGCAGCTCTATGAAGTTGCCATCGGGGTCCTTCACCACCGCCATGAGCACCTCCTCAGGCATATCCCCCGGTCCATCCTCTCCGGCTTCCATCATCTGATCCATCACTTGGGGCCTGAGCAGGACGCCCACGGCGATCTCAAACGGCATGGACACCGCTCCTTTGCCCTCGGGGACTACCTCCGCATCCTCCAACCGCTTCAGCGCAACGCCCATGTCGGAGACGAACAGGGATATGTAGTTGATGCCGTAGTTGGAGTGGACGAACGCCCTGTATGATGGGCGAGCGTGCGCCGGACCCGAGCGCGTCGCTGGCGAATCCCACACTGAAAAACCCTGAATTTTGTTACTAAAACAAAGAATGGAGGGCGGAGCATGAATAGGATAAGGATAATACGTTGAGGAAGGAGGACGACAGAATGACTAAGGAGCAGACAACAGGGGGAGCGACGGCGGACCTGACCACGCTACTGGATCGCAACCGTAGCTTTGCTAAGCAGTTCGCGGCAGGAGACCTTAAGATTTCGCCCCGTATGTCAACGATCCTCTTGACCTGCCTCGACGCCCGCGTCGATCCTGCACACCTCTTCGGGCTCGGACTCGGCGACGCACTCGTCATACGTAACGCAGGCGGTAGAATCACTCCCGCCGTGATGCGAGATCTCGGTATTCTCGGCGTTCTGGCCGCCGCCGTCAGCCAGCCAGGAACCACTCCTATGCGGCCGGAACTTGTCGTTATCCACCACACCGATTGCGGAATGTCTCGTCTCACCAACCCGGCCATCCAGGGACAGGTGGCAAAACGGCTCGGCCTCAGTGTCGACGAAGTATCGGCAATGGCAATCAACGACCCTACGACGTCTGTGCGAGACGATGTCGAACGACTCCGCCACACTCCCGGAACGCCAGACCAACTGGTCGTCTCCGGCTTCGTCTACGACGTAAGCAACGGGACGATCAACCAAGTTGTGCCACCGGCCCCACTCCGCGCCTCCTGAACCCGCGGTGGAACTCGAAAGATCCGACCGTGGTTGGCGGTAGTCCCAAGCGACGCGGCGACCATCACTAGGGCGCGTTTCATCCCGCCGCTTATACACCCGGCAGCCGCCGCCGTCCCGGCCATTGATCCGAGGTCGCGGGCGCTAGGGCTTTCCGTCAGCAGGAAATCGCATGGCCCAATCTTCGAGCGCGACGCCGGTGCCGTTACAG
>Ga0255057_10000295_pt1 | contig 28155 bp, 26 predicted proteins | sample Cases_109_6_MG_FD_189022 | JGI IMG/M metagenome (GOLD analysis project Ga0255057, IMG submission 189022) | Seawater microbial communities from Amundsen Gulf, Northwest Territories, Canada - Cases_109_6 | ecosystem: Environmental > Aquatic > Marine > Gulf | place: Canada: Northwest Territories... | reverse complement strand
GCGCTCGGTCACCTTGGCAAGACCGAAATCGAGCACTTTGGGGAAGTCGCGAATGCCCCCTTGCGTCGTGACGAAAATGTTCTCCGGCTTGAGGTCGCGATGGACGATGCCCGCCTGATGTGCCTCGTCGAGCGCACCGCACACCTGCACCATGATCCGGATCGCGCGCTCGGGCGTCATCGCGCCCTCGGCACGAACCATCTGGGCGAGGTTCTGGCCAACCAAGTGCTCCATCACGAAGTAGCACGCACCATCATCCAGCTGACCGTACAAGAAGACGCGAGCGGTGTTCGGATGTGAGAGTTGACTCATCGCGCGCGCCTCACGTCGGAATCGAGATACCAGGTCGGCGCGCGAAAGATACCGAGAGTGAAGGATCTTGATGGCCACGTACCGGTTCATGTCCGGTTGCTCAGCACGATAGACGGCACCCATCCCGCCCTTGCCTATCTTCTCGACGATGCGGAACTGGCCGGCGACCTCTTTGCCCAGATACGAATCGCTCACGGGGTCAGGTTAGCACCCGAGATGGAAGGCGGTGAGGAAAGTGCGAGCGTGACGAGCGCGATCCAGATCGCATCGGCAATCAGGAGGTGAGTGAGCTGAAGCCACACGGGCGCCAACAGTGCCACATTGGTGAAACCCACTGCTATTTGGATCAGCGACAGCCCTCCGAGCCCGAGAGTTAAGGATCGATTCCGGGAGCCCGACCCGCCGCGAAGAAGCAAGCCCGTTAGCCAGACGAGATACCCCGAGGCAAAGATGGCGATGACGGGGTGCCACAATCGCAGTCGGAGGAAGATGTGTGAGGTGGGCGAGAGGTCCTCACGAAGGGCCTCGACCAGACTCTCCGCGGGAAACAGGGTGTCCCCAAGCGCGGCAACCGCCCCACTCACCCCAGTGAGGAGGAGGAGCGCGGCGGCCCCCCCGAAGCGCCGGCGAGCTCGCGAGTCGCGGGGCCAGCTCGCACCCGAGTCGCGCCAGGCACTGACCGCCATCCAGGTGAGGGCCCCGAGAAGGAGGAATGTGTTGATCAAGTGCACCGACATCCACGCAGCTCTCGCCGTTGAAGGGTTGTCCGCCACCATTCGAAACAAGACCAAGCCCGCTCCGACGAGCGCCTCGGTCGTCATGAAGAAGAGGCTCCAGCCGGCCGCGGCTCTCGTGGCATGACCTCGGACGAAGAGACCCCGCGCCATGAGCCACATCGCCAGGGTCCAAATCCAGCAAGCGCCGGACGTCACCCGATGAGTGAGCTCGATGATGGTTTTGGCGGAGGGCTCAACCAGGAGCACGACTCCGTTGCAGAGCGGCCAGTGGTCTCCGCAGCCGTCACCCGAAAGCGAAGCACGAACGTAGGCGCCCCACAGCACAACCGCTACCGTATAAGGAAGCAGCGCACCTGCAGCGACCGCAAAGCGTCTCAGGGACCGCACGGCGGTACGATGGAGTAGAGCTCAACCCGCGTCAACGATGACGAAACGCATCGTGTGGTCGGTGTTTCCGCGGCGATAGTCGACCACGAGATCGGAAGCAGTCCGAAGCTCTTCCCAGACGGCGGACGCCTGTTCCGGACGCGAGATGGGCTTGCCATTGATGCGTGTCACGGTGTCGCCCGGACGTAAGTCCAGCGACGCATAGGTCAAGTCTCCAGGGAAGAGAGTCACAATCCGAAAGCCGACGAAGCTGCCCTTTTGGAATTCGGGTTTGATCTCCACGTTCCGCAGATATTGTCCAAGTCCATTATCGAGCACGCGGATGAGCTCGCGTCGCTTGATGACCCCAGATGTCACCCGCGGGAACTCATGCATCAGGCCGCTCTCCGTCGCCGGCTCTTCGCCCGGTAGGGGAGCGTTCTCTTTTTCCCACTCTTCGTCGGGCTTGGGCTTCTGTTCGGCCGGTGCCACCCATGGGGGTTCCTCATCACCGGAAGTCTCCCAGGTCGAATCGCCCGTCAGCTCCTTTCGAAGCCTACTCTTTTCAGCTGTACAGGCCGCCGAAGTTACGAAGAGCAACACGAGCATTACAAAGCGGATCATGGGGACTCTCCTCGGAGCGCTGCGACCTCGGCCCAGATCGCTTCGGTCACGCCCTCGATGTCGCGGTTGGCGTCGATGTGACGAATTCTATCATCAGGGAAAAGCTCGTCGATGGTCGAATAAAACGCAGCCAGCTCGACCTGCATGACGTCGGTTTCATAGATCTCAGGGCTCCCGGAGCGAGATTGACGCCGACTCGCAGCGACTTCGGGGCCGACGTCCAGAACGAGGGTGAGATCGGGCCGACGAGCGTGCCGATTGAGCTCGCGCACCCAGTCTGCGGCTTCGGCGCCGCCCCCACCACTCACGGTTTGGTATGCCGCCGAGGAATAGTCGTACCGATCGCAGAGGATAGATACGCCGTCCATGAGGTTCGGGACGATCTCCGCCTCCAAATGGTCGAGGCGGTCCGCGGCAAACAAGGTCGCCATCGCGGCCCAGCTCGGAGGGTGAGCTCCGTGGTGGCCGGGCACGACGATGCGGCCGGTGAGGATCTGTCGAATCAACACACCCACGGGTCCGTCGCTCGGCTCACGGGTGACGTGGACCGGCAAGCCCTTAGCAGTGAGCCGGTTAGCGAGTCGCGTGCATTGGGTCGTCGTCCCGGAGCCGTCGATTCCCTCGATGACGATGAAATGACCTTCGATCATCAGCTATCCTCTTTGGCACGTCCGAACTTGAAGGTCGCGCCGACTCGCGCGTAGACCTTCGAGTCCGGCCGTCCGCCGCCGAACACATCGCCCAGCACGCGTCGCCGGTCCCCCGCTACGATGCCCTCGACCTCGAACCATACGTTCCACTTTCGCGTCACGACGATCTCGAGCGAACCACCGAGGCGCCCGCGAACGACGTTCTGCCGGGAGTTTGTCACGAACTCATTGCTATTGCGATCCGCGAAATCCCAGCGATCGCTGTTGAAGTCCATCGCCATCCAAATCGAGAGCGCACCCCTCGGAGGGAAGTGTAGGCTGAAGATCGCATCGAGGTTGATGAAGAAGTTGTTTGTCGGGTGCTTGTTCCCCATGAGGTCTCGTTGGGCGGGCCCTGCGCCGCCGCCGATCTGAAGATCGCCCCCCAAGGAGAAATTGTCGCTGACCTTCCAGCCGGCCTTCGTGCTGATCGCCACGTCGGTCAACCGGCCGAACGTCCCGAGCCAGACGCCGATATCGAGAAACTTGGTGAGACCCGCGCGAAGGCTCAGCGACGCCAGCCAAGGCCAACCTGCAGAGAAATCGAGGGCTGCGACTCCCACCGGAACCGGCGCACCCGCGTGCGTCACGGTGTTGCGGACCTCGTCCTTACGATCGGCCTCTCCGTCACGGGCTGTCTCGTTCACCGGCACGCTCGCGACCGACAAGATCACTTGGATGAGACGCACCCTCATCGACTTCTCGAGCCGAACTTGCTCGGTGTGGGTGTGATAGCCTTCGGCCCGAACTTCGATGCGGTGGCTACCCGCAGGGAGATCTCCCTCCCAAGGCATGGGTCCCCGGAGCTCCCCGTCGACGAAGAGTTGAGCATCCGAAACGTTGGCCTCGACCCTGACGGGCACTCCCAACGGGAAGAGCTCGGCGTAGACCTCGCAGTTCCGTGCGGGGCTTACCGAGCACGTCCGGCGGACTTCGCGATAGCCCGCTGCACGCACCACGACGGTATGCGTCCCGAGCTCGGCTGGCTCGATCGTCACCGGCGGAGCTCCGTAGTCTTCCCCGTCGATGCTGATCGACGCAGCGGGGACGTTGGCGCGTATGAGAATGCGCGCTACGTCCGTGCTTGCGGTCGTGAAACGAACGGATACGACGCGCTCACGACCTGCCACCACCGTGACCGTCCGCTCGACGGGTTCGTAGCCGGTAGCTCGCGCCATGACGACGTGCTCGCCCGACGTCAGTCCTCCCTTTGCGGCGGGAGAGACGCCGATGTCCGTCCCATCCAGACTGATGACTGCGCCTGGCACATTCGTGATGACGCGAAGGCTTCCGAGATCGGGCGCGATCCGGATCGAAGCGTCCACGGTAACCCGCTGATCCGCGGTGATCGTGACCACTTTGGCAAAGGGCCTATAGCCGTCGCCAGGGCTCCTGATCTCGACCATGTGCTCCCCGGCCGTGAGTCCATCGACCACGAGCGGCGTGGCCCCGCGCTGCTGTCCATCGATGAAGACCGGCAATCCCGTGACGTCGGCAGTCACCAGCAGCGATCCCCTCTTCGCCTCCCGTGGACGCAGTATCACGGGGATCGTGAGAACCTGGCCACTCTCGAGGTCGACCCACTTCGCGAAGGTGACGAAGCCGCGCTGACCCACTTGAATCAAGTGCCTCCCGGGAGCGAGTGTCTCCCGAAGCGGAACACTCCCCGCGGGCTTTCCATCAAGCCTGATCGAGGCGCCCAAAGTGGCCTCGTCTCCGGCAGTGATCACGACGACACCCGGAGCGGGTTCTTGCGCGGCAACCTCGGCGGAGGAGGCAAGCAGACCGATCACGATCACGATCCGCACCAAACCGTCCACGCTGGGCAACCCTTGCATAATTCCTCGGACGCGCGGTGCTCGAGTGGATTCACTCCCGACCCAGGCGCCACGCTCGTGTTTACCCCCACCCCCGTACGCGACGTAAAAAAGTGACCGATCCCGTCATCCCGCTGTCTCCGGTGAGGCGAGAATTTTCGAGCGCGAGGGATCAGGGCGCGACGAGCAAAACTTCGAACGGATCCGGTTCCTCGACCTCGTCCACCGTCATGCCGAGGGGCGGCAAGGTGCGCGGAAGAGGCGGTGGATCGTCATCCTGCTGAAAATCAAACGGCTCGAGCTCGGCAAGCCCGTAGGCAAGCGCTTCGGGGCCGATGCGTTCCCGCTTCGCCATATGCTCGAGCAGCCGCCCCATCCGAGTCCGCATGCTCTTCGAGACCGCGTCACGTTCGTAGTACACGTGATAGCGTTTTGGGGACGGTAAGATGCTCGCGAGGAACGCTGACTCCGCGGGACTCAGTTCGCTCGGCGTACGTCCGAAGTAGTGCGCCGCAGCGTTCTTCAACCCGTAGACGCTCGGCCCGTACTCGATGACGTTGAGATAGAGCTCGAGAATCTCGTCCTTGTTGAGGGCGTTCTCGAGCCACCACGTCAGGATCACTTCCTGGACCTTGCGTGCGAGGGTTTTCTCGCGCTGCAGGTAGAGGTTCTTGGCAAGCTGCATCGAGATTGTGCTGGCTCCGACCACGTAACGGCCCTCTTGTAGGTTGCGCACCAGTGCGTCTCGGATGGCCCAGGGGGCGAAGCCGCCGTGATCGTAGAAGCGCGCGTCCTCGTGGCTGATGACGGCCTGAATCAGGAACGGGCTAACCTCAGCGAGAGGGACCCAATTGTCGGTCCCGGGGCCGGTCACCATCGTGAAGAGGGTCTCGTCCGGCTCGACGACCCTGTGGCGGAACGGCTGCAGAAAGCGTTCGACACGAACCCAACTCGGGATTCGCTCGAACTGGCAGAGATTGCGGACGCCGATCGAAAGCTCCGTAGCTTCCAAATCACGCGAATCGAGGACGATGCGAGCGATCGCACTCCAGTTCCCCGACCACGCAAAGCCATCGAGCGAGCCCAGTACATCTTGGGGAATGGCGCCGACCACATCATTGCATGGGGTCGGAGGCAGCTTCGCGGTCAGGTCGACGCTGTAGTGCTCGGGCGTGCGTTCGACCTCCCCGCTCACCAAGACGCGTGCGTCGCCGAGCCGAACATGGCCCTGCTCGATCAGGAGCCGACGCTGGGCTGGGAACCAGACGCCCTCTCCCCCGACGTTGAGACCGATGCTCTCGATGGGCCCCGGTGCAATGCGCTCGGACGACAGCGCTACATTCCGGAGCGCGACCCTACCCTCGATCCGAACCTGATCCGGTGAATCAGCACGGAGATCGAGCGCGGCGCTCACGGTGCCCACCCCGGCGTTGTAGAAGGGAACCTCGGGAACGAATGGGGCGACGAGGGCAAGCGAGATGCCGCGGACGATAACGTTCCCTTCTGCCCGAGCTTCGTACGGTTGCACGCGAAGATCGGCGTTGAGGGTGCCATCGTTCGACGTCTGTCCACCCACCAAGAATCGAAACCAACCATCACCTCCGCCAGTCAGCGCGACCATCAAGTCCTGGACGCGCTCGACGTGTCCGTTGGGGGTTTGGCTCTCGATCCTGAGATCGGAGAGGTTGATCTTCGCGTTGGCGCTCAGACGTGAAAGCAACCGCGGCTGCTCGGTTCGTATGGCGTCGGGTGGTTGCGGCACTGTAGTGTCGGGCTCGGGGGGCGGTCCCGATGCTCTGAGGACCCGCAAACCTTCCCGAATTCTGAATGCCAGCGGTTCGGTCCGGCCAGTCGTGCCTCCTAGCCACCGAACGCTGCCACCGTCGACCGTGAGCTCGCTCACCGCCCATGCACCTTTTTCGCGATGCAACGCGAGCCTGGTCGGACCAATACGCGCATGATCCCCGATCGCTTCACCGATGAGAACCTCCGCGACGGAGCCGTGCATGTCGTCCGACTCCTTGCTGAAATCGACGTCGCTCATTTGTATGAGCGCGCCGTGCGCATCGCGAACATGGACGGTGAGATCGGTGATCGCGTACTCGCGTCCTTTGCCAACGGACGCAGACGCAGAATTGGATGTGGGTTGACGCGGTACGAGTCTACTCTTGAGCTCCGCGAGCGAAGCGTCGAGGCCGGGGTGACCGAGGTCGACCGACACCTCGATCCCATCTGCGGATATGGCGCTCACAGCACGCGCGCGCGAAAAGAGCATCCCGATGGGAGTCATCCGCGCGTTCACGCGATTGGCGCGCACGACGAAACCTCCGCTCCGACCACGAAGCTCGACGCCTCTCAACTCGACCCCGCGCAGACCCAAGTCGGCCGCCTCGACGTCGGCGTCGAGGCCGAAGCGATCGTGAATCAGCTCGGAGGCCCGAGCCGCCGCGTGGCGAGCGCCCCAGGCCCAAAGACCCGCCACGAGGACCCAGACGAGGATCAACCCCACGCCAACCGCGACTACCCACGCGCGCCGCTCGCTGAGGAACCGCAGCATCCAGCGTGGAGTATGCCGCTTCTACCTGGGGAAGCCTAATAAAGCTTTCGGCTGTCGATCTGGATCGTGACGGGACCATCGACGTTGGATTGCACGAGCATCATCGCACGAAAAGTCCCCGTTTCGACGGGCAAGCCCTTGCCCCGCAGACCTTCGACAACTTCGACGTAGAGCCGCTCGGCATCGGCCGGATCGGCTGCACCGTCGAACGAAGGACGCCGCCCACGGCGAACATCGCCAAAGAGCGTGAACTGCGAAACGACTAGAACCGCCCCGCCTACGTCCGTGAGCGACAAGGACATTCGCCCTTGGTCGTTCGGGAACACGCGAAGCCCAGCGATTTTGTCCACGGTGTAACGGACGTCACTCGCATCATCTCCGTCCGCCGCACCGAGGTAGACCAACAGGCCTCGGTCGATCGAGCCAACGATCGCCCCTTCGACAGTCACACTCGCTTCGTTGACTCGTTGCACCACGGCGCGCATGCCGAGTTGCCTAGCACAGTGTGAATCGTCTTGCTCGATCGAAGCGATGCTCAATACTTCTCGGGATGAAACCGGTTGTGGGGCTCACGGGTGGGATCGCATGCGGTAAGACCACCGTGGCGAAGATGTTCGGCGACCTCGGCATTCCCGTAGTCGACGCCGACGATCTCGCACGTGAAGTCGTAGAGCCCGGTACGCCGGGGCTGGCACACATCGTCGAGGAGTTTGGTGAGGGCGTGCTCGATGCTGAGGGGCGACTAGACCGAAAACGACTCGGCGACGTCGTGTTCGACGATGAGCAGGCCCGCGCGAAGCTCAATGAGATCCTCCACCCCCTCATCGGAGCGGCGGGCGCCCAGCACATCGCTAACCTCCAACACAGCCCGGCTCCGTATATCCTTTATGAGGCAGCGCTGCTCGTAGAAACGGGCTCCTACAAGGCTTTCTCGGCGCTCGTAGTCGTCAGCGCCGACCAAGCCCGGCAGAAGGCGCGTCTGGTGGAGCGTGATGGATTCACGGACGAAGAGGCAGACGCCCGTATCGCATCCCAGCTACCGCTCACCGAGAAAATCGCGGTGGCCGACCAGGTAGTCGTCAACGACGGAAAGCTGGCAGCAACGCGCTCGCAGGTCGCGGCGGTTCATGAGAGACTGGTCTCCCGTTTCACACAGGAAGGATCGACTTGATGGGGTCTTCGGCAGGGGCCGCGTTGGTGACAGGTTTTCCAGGCAGACAATTGGCGGTGCACCTTGTGCGCGAGCTTTGTCGAGACGAGCGGCTTTCGATTTACTGTCTCGTCAAGGAGAGCCAACGAGAGCGTGCACTCGAGCTCATCGCTCAGTTGCCCGCATCCGCGCATTCTCGCGTCTCGCTGCTGCTGGGTGATCCACGGTCTCTCGACCTAGGGCTCAGCGGCGAGGAGTTCACTACGCTGACCGAACAGCTGGGGGTCATTCATCACTGCGCCTGCATCACCGACCCCGCCGGCACCAAAGAAGAGGGCGCGGGCAACGTGAAAGCGACCGCCGAAATCCTAGAGCTCGCCGAAAGCTCACCGCAACTCAAACGACTGGTGTGCTGGTCGAGCGCGATCGTTTCAGGCAACCGGGAAGGCTTCGTCATGGAGGACGACCTGAGTGAAGCCGTAGGGTTCCGAAACCCAATCGAAGAGTCGCTATACAAGGTCGAGTTGATGGTCCGGGAAGCCGCCGAAGAGCTCCCCGTGGTGATCGTACGACCGGCCCTTCTGGTGGGGGACTCGGTCACCGGAGAGGTCGAGGATCTCGACGGGCTGTATCTGCTGATCCGCTTCTTGTTGAGCGCGCCGGACGACTTCCGAATCCCCGCTCCCAGTCGTACCGGAGTTCGGATCAGCGCCGTCCCTGTGGACTACGCCGTGAAAGCCGGGCTCCGCATCGCGGCCGACGACCGTTCACTCGGTCGCACGTTCCATGTCGTCGATCCGAAACCGGTCACAGTGCAGCATGCGCTACACCTCTTCGCGGAGGCCACGGGGAAGCCACTCCCGAAGCAGCACGACCCGCTCAATCTGGCCACGGCCCTGCTGCGGGCGCCCGGACTCCAGCGTTTCACCCAGACAACCCGTGCCTTCCTCGACCACCTCAAGACCGACGTCATCTACGACGACCGCAACACCCGCGAGCTCCTCCGCGGAAGCCAAATCACCTGCCCCCCGTTAGAAAGCTACGTGGACCTGATGGTGCACCAGGCAAAGCGCCCCCGGACGCCCTAGTCAGCGCCAGTGTCAGCGCCAGTGTCAGCGCCAGCGTCCGTGCCAGTGTCAGTGCCAGTGTCAGGGTCAGTGCCAGGGTCAGTGCCAGGGTCAGTGCCCGCGTCAGCGCCAGCGTCAGTGCCAGCGCCAGTGTCCGCGTCAGCGCCAGTGTCAGCGTCAGCGTCAGCGTTGCTGTCCTCGACTTCTTCGCCGTTTTCCTCCTGTTTCTTTCTCTTACGCCTCTCTTTGACATCCTTCGCCGATCTCGACGCAACCGACACTGCGCCAGCAATGTAGAAGGCCAAGAGGGAGCGGGTGGCGTCCGTTCGACGGTACGAGACGACCTCCGCGTTGTTGTCGAAGGTCACCGCGAGGGCGTCGCCCTTCCCGTACTGCCCGGTCGCTCCGACTGTGAATCGGTATCCCTTCATGTCGACCCCTACAGACACGGAACCGCCCCACATATTCACCTGGTCGGGGACGTATACGTTCGATGTCTCTGGGACGTCGGGAGCCGCGGAGAAGTTGGTCAAGAACCCTCCCGCAACAACGATGTTCCCGAACTTGTGCTCGGCACCTATCGCGAAGTTCGGCACCCAGCGGCGGGCGGTGGATGGGGGGAAATAGGCCCCCAGCCCGACGTCCACTCCCGCGAAAACCGATTTGTCTTTCACCGGACCCGCCACGGCAGCATCGAAGGACAGCAGGGTCTCGGGTCTCACCTGGAAACCGAAGCCCGCGCGGAGCTCGAACGGGATGGGCATTTTCGCCTTGAGATCATCGGCGTCGAAAAGAAAGAACGTAGATTCGTCTGGGCTGATGTCGGTGGTATCGCGACGGAGCACGTCCCCTTTTTGGCTCAGCGGGATCCCTGGCGTTTGAAACATCAAGCCGACCTCCCACAGGGAGTTGATCCGGTGGATCCATCCCAGTCTCGGCACGAAATGCCACGCCTGGACGTTGTTCGAGATACTCGTCGTCGCCGAGTCCCCCCCCACGCGCAGTCCGTCATTGAAAGCGCCGCCCGTCGCAATACCGATGTCTTCGTTGTACCTGCTGCCCTGGTCGGAAAGGAAAATGGTAAATCCGACCGCTGATTTCTCGGTCACCTGTGCTCCGAAAGAGATGCCGTACCATCTCGACCGGTAGTTGCTATTGACCCGGAGGTCCAAGCTGATATCGGGATTGTTTTCGGTGAAACCCTCCCCCAGGTCGTCGCGAGCGACTTCTAAGGTACTGAAGCCGAGAGCGAATTGATGGTCGCCAAATTTCTTGCGCCCGAATTTGACCACGGTTCCAATGAAACGCGGCAGGGTGCTCGTGCGCTTCGTCGTGAAAGTCGTGTCGACTTGTGGTGAATCAAACGCGTCTACGAGCTTCTTTCGAGTGAAGACGATCGAGCTGAAGCTGCCAAGAAGCTCGAAGCGCCCGCCGCGCATCACGCCAGCAGGGTTGTAATAGGTAGCAGACGGATCACTGGCCACACCCGTGAAGGCCCCGCCAAGACCGATCGCGCGCTCACCGATCGGAATTGACCGGTAGTACAGGGCTTGCGCCTCGAGGCGGTCTGGCAAGACGGCGAAAAGAGTCGTGGTCACCGCGAAGACCAATAGGCAAGAAGCTAGGCTCGAGCTTCCCCGCAGACTGCTAGGCTCTGGCACACGAGCGTTATGACCAAGAGCGCCACCAAAATAAAGGCCCTTTTTTCACAGGAGCGGGGATCCACCGCATGACGCCAAGGCGAGACCGTGGCCGCAACGGGGGAACGGGAGATAACGGTAACGGCTTCAACTCCCCCCAACCGACGAGCTCAACCCCGGAGGCTGACGCCTGACGCTGGCACTGACGCCGTTGCTGGCACTGGCGCTGGCGTTAGCTCTGAGGCCGGCACTGACGCTGTCGGTGACGCTGCTACGTCCCTGCGAGCGTCATTGCCGAGACCCGAAACGTGGGGGATGTGATCGCTGTCCGATACTCGAGATCGTTCGCCACGGCGTCGATGCGTTGCAATATTTGGTCGAGGTTTAGCGAGATCGTCACCTCGGAGACGGGGTCGGTTAGCTCTCCGTCTTGAATCAGGAAACCCGATGCACCGCGACTGAAGTCGCCGGTCACCGCGTTGAAGCCGAAGCCCATCATGCTGGTGACGTAGAGGCCGTGCTTCGTATCGGCGATCAGCTCCTCGCGCGATTGGGAGCCCGCCTTGAGAATGAAGTTGCTCGTCGACGGCGAAATCCCCCCGGCCGGGGAGCGCGAAGCACTGGCGGTGCTCTTCAAGCCGAGCTTTCGGGCGCTGTAGGTGTCCATCAGATACGTCTTGAGCACCCCAGCCTCGACGACCACGTTGGGTCGCGACAGCAACCCTTCCCCGTCGAATCCTTGCGAGCCTGGAGCGCGAGGCAAGAGAGGATCGTCGACGATGTCCACCAGCTCGCTCGCCACCTTAGAGCCAACTCTGTCGACGAGATAGGAGCTCTTTCGCCAGATCGAACCGCCGAGCACACAACCTGCGAGCAGGCCCACGATCGATCGAGCGGCGTCACGATCGAACACCACCGGAAGCTCTTGCGTGGGAAGCTTGGTCGCGCCGAGCTGTGCGAGAGTGCGTCGCGCCGCCTCTCGACCGACTTCGTCGCTGTCTTCGAGATCCGCGTAGTATCGCGAGGCCGACCAGTAGTACCCGCTGCGCTTCTTGCCCCCTTCGTCGTCCGCTATTGGGTTGACCACGATCGACGCGTAGGTGCCTTTGTCGCTCCCGGCGAAGCCGCCGCTGGTAACGAGGGCACTGACCCCCGTCGCTCGAGTAAACGACGCCCCCTCGCTATTGGTGATCCGCGGATCGAGCTCGAACGCCGCCCGCTCGCCGCAGAGCGCACTTTCGAGCACCTCGTCGGCAGCCACCCCGCTCACCGCTTCATCGAACGTATCCAACGCCGGCCACTCGGAAGGCGACGAAAGCTCGGAGGGATCCGGCGGGCCCGCGAACTCGTCGGCCTCGCTCAATCGGGCAAGCTCCATGGCGTCCTCGATCAGAGTGCTCTGCCCGGATGGGCTCAAATCGCTGGTGTATGTCGTGGCGACGCGTTGCCCAACCATCACGCGAAGGCCGAGCGCGCGAGACCCAGCTTCTTCGACGAGCTCAGGCTCGCGCATCCGGACTTTGACTGAAAGATGCGAGCCACTGTGAACGCTGGCTTCGGCGACGTCGGCGCCTGCCGCGGTTGCGCGCTCCACGACAGAACGTCCGAGATCGACCAGCGCCGCCGCTTCCTCATCGGCCGTTTGGGACATCAACTGGCCACCTGCGTGCCACCGACGGTCATCGAAGAGATCTTGATGGTCGGACAACCGACGCCCACCGGCACGGACTGACCTTCCTTGCCGCAGGTCCAAATCCCATCCGAAACCTCGAAGTCGTGCCCCAGCATGACGACCTTGCGCATGGCATCCGGACCGTTGCCGATGAGGTTCACACCCTTGAGCGGCGCGGTGATCTTCCCATCTTCGATGAGGTACCCCTCGGTCAACGAGAACACGAAATCGCCGTTCGAGATGTCGACCTGGCCCCCGCCAAACCGCTTGGCATAGACGCCCCGGTTCACGCTGCGAACGATGTCCTCGGGCGCGTCCTGGCCACCGAGAAGCATGGTGTTGGTCATCCGAGGCATGGGATGCGACCGAAAGCTCTGCCTCCGTCCGTGCCCATCCGAGGTCGTACCGAAGAAGTCGGCGCTGTGTCGATCCTGCATGTACCCCCGCAAGACGCCCTCTTCGATGAGCACCGAACGTGTGGGCAACTGGCCTTCATCGTCCACATTGATCGATCCACGTGAACCCTGGAGCGACGCGTCGTCGACGACGGTGCAAAGCTCGCTCGCGACCACTTGGCCAAGTTGATCGGTATAGTTGCTCGTCTTCTTGCGATTGAAGTCTGCCTCAAGGCCGTGGCCGACTGCCTCGTGGAGTAGGATTCCGCTATCGCCGGGCGCCAACACTACGTCCATCTCGCCAGCAGGAGCCTCACGAGCATCGAGCATGACGAGGGCTTGGCGCACGGCTTCCTTTGCGTGCCACTCGGGACTGTTGTCATCGAAGTACTCGAGGCCCACACGCCCGCCACCTCCGGACGAGCCCGACTGACGTTGGCCGTCGTTCTCTACGATGACGCGAACCCCGAAACGAATCAGAGGCTGTCGGTCGCGCGCCATGTGGCCAACGCTGTTCGCAATCAAGATTTCCCGGATGCTTTCGCTGAACGAAGCGTCCACCCGCACGACGCGCGGATCGCTCGCGCGCGCGGACCGGTCCGCTCGCTCCAATAGTGTCTTCTTGGCGACGCCGTCGACGCCGAGCGACTCTTCAGGGACCGAATATCGGCTTGGCGTATCGCGCAGCGTCACCGCGAGCGGCGCAACAGGCTGACCCCCGGAAGCGATCTGGGCGGCGGTTTGAGCCGCCCGTTTCATCGTGTCGTAGGCGAAGTCCTCGCAATACGCGTAGCCGGTCGCATCGCCCTTCATGACCCGCACCCCGAGGCCCATCGAGACCGCACGGCGGGCGGATTTCAAGATCTGCTCGTCATACACGTAGCTTCCGCTCACGGAATACTCGAAGAACAGATCGGCGTAGTCGCCTCCTTGCTCGAGCGCGACTCGCAAAAGGCGCTCAGCGACGTCCCCGTCGATTGCGTGAGAGCCCCCTTCGCCAAACGGTGCGTGATAGCGGCCTGTCATCAACTAGGAACGCACTCTAGAGCGCGGGCCCTCCCCTGGCCAGCGTCCATCGACCGAGGAAGTGAATTACCGCGTCGATGATGCGCTTCTGGCGCGCCTCGCCGAGCCCCGCGAAGATCGGAAGCGCCAAGACTTCTTCACTGGCTTTTTCTGAGACAGGAAGCGACCCCGCCCTGTAGCCGAGGTGGGCGAAGCATCGTTGCCGATGGAGAGGGACCGGATAGTAGATTGCGGTCGCGATCTTACGTTCGTTGAGGTGGGCTTGGAGTGCGTCACGCTGCGAAGTGCGAATGACGTACTGATTGTAGATGTGGCCCTCGACCCGCCGCACCGGAGTAGTCAACACCTGCTGATCGAGCCCCGCCGCTGCGAACGCCGCATCGTAGCGGTCGGCATTGTGTCGTCGAGTTGAGGTCCATTCTTCGAGAGCAGGGAGTTTCACTCGGAGGAGCGCGGCCTGAAGCGCATCGATGCGGAAGTTCCCGCCGACCACCGAATGATGGTACTTCGGCTTGCTTCCGTGCGCGCGGATCACGCGTGCCTTGTCAGCGAGACCCGAATCGTGGGTCGTGACGAGGCCCCCGTCGCCAAAGCCTCCAAGGTTCTTGGAGGGAAAGAACGAAAAGCAGCCGTATTCGCCCAAGCCTCCGACCGGACCCACCGCACTCTTGGTGCCTATCGCCTGCGCCGCGTCCTCGATCAACGACAGATGGTGCGCTTCGGCAAGCTGCTGCAGGGCGCGCATGTCACACGCTTGTCCAAATAGGTGCACGGGCAGAATCGCTTTGGTGCGTTCTGTTACCGAGGCTGCGACCTGGTCCACGTCGAGATGAAACGTATCGGCCCGAATGTCGACGAAGACTGGCGTAGCCCCCACTCTAGCGATGCATCCGGCTGTCGCGAAAAAGGAGAAAGGCGTCGTGATCACCTCATCGCCAGACCCGATGCCGAGCGCCATCAAGGCGACTAACAGCGCATCGGTCCCACTCGATACACCGACCGCGTGCTCGACGCCTATGTACTCCGCGATCTCTCGTTCGAAATCTTCGACCTCCGGTCCGAGAATGTAGCGTCCTGAGCGAATCACCTCGGTCGCCTTGTCGATCAGTCGCTCCATCAGTGGCCCGTTCTGGGCCGCAACGTCCAACATCGGGATTTGCTCTTCAGGCACGGCTCTCCACCCGCTCGCAACGATCGTCGGTGATTCGATATCGGTCCCGGCAGCGCACACACGCGCCATCGCTCTGGAGAACCTCCCCGCACCGGCAAGCCCATGCCGTCCGCTGGGCGGGATTGCCGACGACGACCGCATGGGGCAGGACGTCTTTGGTCACCACGCTTCCAGCGCCGACCAGGGCGTACTCTCCGAGATCGTGACCGCAGACGATCGTGGCGTTGGCGCCGACCGTCACCCCTCGGCCAACGTTGGTCGGCGCAAACTCGTCTTTGCGTTCCACATGCGCGCGCGGGTTGAGGACGTTCGTGAAGACGCAGCTCGGCCCGAGGAACACATCGTCCCCGACCGTCACCCCGGCATACAGGGAAACGTTGTTTTGAATCTTCACTCCGATACCGATCCGTACGCCTCGGCCGACGAAAACGTTCTGCCCGAGGACGCTTCGTGCCCCGATGCGGGCCCCGTACGAGACGTGGGTAAAATGCCAAATGCGAACGTCTTCGTCGATCTGTACCTCGTCATCGACGACGGCAGTCTCGTGAACGAAAGGTGCAGCCATCAACGGCCCCCGCTGAGCTCGATGCGCGCGCCCCGTTGAGCCAGCGACGCGGCGCCCCCTTCGAGCGCACGCACAACATCGAGCCCCGATTGTCCATCGGCTACCGGCGTCTTCCTGGTGCGCACCGCATCGAGGAACGCCAAACACTCTCTGCGCAGTGGCTCCACCATCTTGAGCGCAGGTATGCGAATATCGCCGGTCCGAATGCGAACGCCCTCTTCATAGGAAAGGGTTGCGGGAGGCTCGACGCCCTTGTCGAATACCGCAAGCTTCTGGTCCGCGGAAGTGTCGTCGAACACCGCCATTTTTCGGTCGCCCACGACCGTGAGCTTTCGGATTTTGTGTGGGTCGAGCCAGCTCACGTGAATATGGGCCATGCGACCCCCCGGATAGTGCATCGTCGCGAACACGACATCTTCGACGCCGTGCTCGGACTGGAGGTAACACGACCCGGTGGCGCTCACCGACTCGGGGGATGCGTCGAGGAGATAGTTGGCTACCGAGATGTCATGCGGGGCCAACGACCACCAAGCGTTTTCGTCTCGACGCACCACACCTAGGTTGACGCGTTGGGCATAGATGTAGAGCACTTCTCCGATCTCGCCGCCCTGGATTAGCGTCTTTAGTCGCTCGACCGCAGGGTGATAGAGGAGCAGATGCCCCACCATCAGGATGCGTCCGTTCTGCTCCGCGAGCGAGCACAGCGACCTGGCCTGAGTCCCGGAAAGGCAGAGCGGCTTTTCGACGAATACGTCGCGACCCGCGACGAGCGCAGCTTCGGCCACTTCGAAATGCGACGGAGCATGTGTGGCAACGACCACCGCCGACACGGAGGCGTCGCTCAAGACCGCATCGACGTCCGCAACTACCGAAACACTCGGATACGTAGCGGCCATCGTGGCGCGAATCGTTTCGTTGCGGTCGCAGATGTACCGCAGGTCGGCCTCCGGCAACGCGGCGTAGTTGCGCACGTGGTTTTTGCCCCAACCACCGGCACCGACGACGGCAACCCCGATTGCTTCGCTTCGACTCAAGCAACCCCCCGAATCATCGACAAAGCTTAGCAGGACGGACGCGCTTCCCGAAAACTACTGTAGAAGCCTTCAACGAAGCATCGACCTGCACTCGGAAACGAAGTGCCCCTTCCCGAGCTTGACGCAGTTCCGATAGGCCTGATGCGCGCCCTGGCGGTCACCACGCTCCTGACGGGCGGCACCAAGCACCACCCAGGCAAGAGCGTTCGATGGATCGATCGCGGTCGCTCGCTCTGCAAGATCGGCCGCCTCCCGGATGTGCCCCCGTCCGAGCTGGAGCCGCGCGAGCTCCGCCAGTGCAGCACTCCCCTGAGGATCAAGCTCGATCGCGCGCCGATAGGCGGCCACCGCCCGCGACCCGCGCTTCAACCGACGCGCAAGCCCAAGATGAGCCTCATAGGTATCCTCAACGCCAGTCTCGGCATAAATCCCGGGCGCTGACACTGGCGCTGGCGCTGACACTGGTGCTGACACTGGTGCTGAATCTGGCGCTGACACTGGCGCTGACACTGGCGCTGGCGCTGACACTGGCGCTGACACTGTCTCTGACGCTGACTCCAGTGACATCACGTAGACGATCGCGACAACGCCGAAGGCCAGTACTGCGATCCACACGAAGCGCGCCGGGTTGAGACTCCGAGTCTCTTTGGGCGCTTGGGCAGTGGCCGGCATTGTCGGCGGTGTGACCGGCTTTGGGGCCGGCCGTTCTTCGAAAACTTGTTCGTACGTGAGCGGCGGCGGGTCGACCTCGGCCGGTTCTTGATAGTCGACGATGGCGTCGCGGTGCGGGTCGAGCGGAGGCGTCGACCGAACGAACGGGCCGGGGGGCGGTTCCGAATCGATAATCGCAATCGCTTCCGTAACTTCGGGATCGTCGCGGAGCTCATCGAGGGTTTGGTCCCACTGACCGACCTCGACGGTTTCCCGAGTCGTTTCGTCCCCGAGATCTGCGACCTCTGGAACGCGGCCCGCCCAATTCAAGATGGTGCCTCCCCCTTGCACGGCCTGAAAGCCAACCGGCGTGTTCTTTCTCGAACGTGGCGTGGGCGGCTGCGACGCCGGAACCCATTCGCTTTCTGCCGGCCCTCGTGGCGCTGGTAGGGACTCCGGCGTCGGGGCCGATTCGGGTGAGGATAGGGACTCTGGGGTCGGCACCAAATCGGATGCAAGGCCGGATACGGAATCTCCCGGGGGAGCGAGCTCCGTGACGGGCAGTCGGCCGAGTGCCGGGATAGCGATCGGAGTAAGCGACGGCTTGGGGCCAGGACCTGGAATCGTGTCGACCGGTGCTTTGGGGGGCATCGAGGAGACCGGCATGGCCACCTGCGCAAGGATCGGAATACTATCCTTCACCTCGCCAACCTCCCGAACGATGCCCTCGAAATAGAGGTCGACGACCTTGCGGAGCGCCTCGACGTGGTCCCCTCCATGGGCGCGAACGAGGTCATTGATCGTTCGAACGCCGTCGATCAAGCGCACCATGATGTTCTGCTCGTCGGGAGTTTCGTGGAGGCGCTCACGCAACACTTCGGCGTCGACTTCGAGCACCACCTCGAACGGCGGGAGCAACTCTGACAAGCGGCTCCACTCGTCGAGCCGCCGCATGCCCTCCATCAGCAGCGCCTGGGTCGTCCGGTGAACCGTGCGCTCGACGAGGCTCACCTGCCGAAACTCGAGGTCGAACGTCCCCTCACGCCAAAGCAGCAGGCGGTAGATCGCATCCTCTCCGCCGAGATCCTCGACCGCCGCGTGAATGACGGCGCCCGAGTCGAACGAGATCGTGCCCTGATCCCCGTGCGCCGAAGCAAGATTCAGCACACCGGATTTTCGGCTCACGTCGATCGTCTGAAGCAGGTCGACGACGCTCATCTCGGACAGCGACCCACTGAACCGGGTCCTGGCGTCGCCTGTGCGCTGGGCCAAGCCTTCGCGTGTTTGTCTCGCAAGCTCGATTCCGACCCGCGCGATCACTTCACGGATGTAGATGGGCTTCGTGAGATAGTCCTCGACGCCGAGCTCGAGCCCGCGAATCTTGCTTTCGATCGATTCGTCACTCGACAAGAACATGAATGGGATGGTTGACCACTCGGGGTTCTGTCGAAGCTGCTCGACGAACTCGAAGCCATTCATGTCGTTGAAGGCCGTATCCGAGAGAATCAGATCCGGCTTGTTGGTGTGGAGGATCTCGAAGGCCTTCCCCACGCTGGGACAACCGGCCACGTTGTAGCCCGCATTACGCAAGCTCACCTCCAGCACGCGGAGACTGCGCGGATCTGCGTCGACGACGAGCAAGTTTTGCTTGGTCACCAGTCAGTGATAAATTGAGATGGGCACAATGAAAAACCCTAAATGCTTGCTAGGCGTGATTATAGGCGCAGTGCTCCTGCTCGGCGGCTGCCAAAAGCAGAGCTCCAAGATGGCGTTTGATAGGCTCGATCCCGACTTTGGCGGCCTTCAGGGGGGCAAGAGCGTGCAGATCCTCGGCGAAAACATCCGGATGGACATCGGTTACTCGGTCCTTTTCGGCCGCCAGATCTCCCCTCAGGTGTCGATCGGGAGCGACAAGGCCCTGATGGCCGTGACGCCAAGGACGATGGAGCCCGGCTGGGTGGACGTCGTGGTTCGAACCGACGATGGCTCGGTCTTTCGGATTAAGGGAGGGTTCCAATACGTCAACCAGGGCGGAAACCTTCTCGAACCGCCGTCCGAGCCGTGAGCATCAAGAGCCGCCATCCGGGTTGATCGACTCGCCGAGCCCGGCATCTGCTGCTGGAAGGCAAACCCCCGATAGGCAGACGAGCCCAACCATGCATTGGTCCGTGCGCGTGCAAGGCTCGTCGAGCTCCCTGGGGCTGATATCCTTCCCGCAGCCAAGCAGCACGAGGCAGAAAGCAAGACATGAGAGGTGGCGCACCATCGCCCAGACGATAGCCCAGGCCGCGATCCGAGACCACGCCTGACAAACCAAACGCTGCTAGGATCCGGCCGTGGACATCCGCGTCCTGATCCCCGAGCTCTTCGAGAAGCTGAGTCTCATCGCCACGGCGGGCCTCCTGGGCGTCCTGGTGCCCCCCCTCCGCAATCGGTTGCTGGGCGTCGGGCGGCCTCGAGACATCTGGGTCGCCGTCGTATTTGGGCTTCTTCTGTCGCTTTGGGGCTCGACGATGGGCTTTCAGTGGCTCGGCCATCACCTGAATCTGAGGGCCGTGGGAATCATGATCGCTGGGATTCTCGGCGGTGCGCGCGCTGGCGCTCTCACGGGCCTTCTGGCGGGTTTGTTTTTCGTGACGCGCGTCGCACCGGAGGGGGGGATTTGGCTTTGGGCACTCGCTGCCTCGATTCTCGACGGGTGGCTCGCCGGCCGTATCGCGGTGCGCCGCGAGCCCTGGTTCGTCGGGTGGCGGGCCTTGCGGACTACCGGCCTGATTCAGATCGCCAGTCTCACGGTCGTCGCGATCGGCATCGGCGTATCGGGCGGCAACCCGGTCGCTGCATTGCCGTCTTTGGGGATCCAACTGGTCGGTGTAGCAGCTGGCGTGGCGCTTTGGGCGAACGTAGCGCGCGTGGTGTTGGCTCGTGAGGAGCAAGCGGTCGCCCTGATCGCCGCCCAGGCCGCAGCGAACGAGCTCTCACTCCAAGCGCTGAGGAGCCGCCTCGAGCCGCACTTTCTCTTCAACGCCCTCAACACGTTGCGCGCAAGCATTCGAACGGATCCCGATCGAGCGCGCGGGCTCGTGTCCGATCTCGCCGACCTCTATCGATACCTCTTGCACCATCCGCGCGACGCTTCAGTGGTCAACGAGGTCGAACACGCCTGCGCGTACCTGGCGATTGAACGAGCAAGGCTCGGCGAAGAAAGGCTCGCTGTCCGCACCTCAATCGACGACGAAGTCCGCGACACACGCATCCCGGCGCTACTTCTTCAGCCCATCGTCGAGAACGCGGTCAAGCACGGCATTGCCCCCAAGAATGGCGTTGGCACGATCACGATTCGTGCACGCGACCTCGGCGACATCGTCCGCATCGAGGTGGAGGACGAGGCAGACGGTCCGACGAACCACTCTCCGATGAAGGGGTCCGGCCTGGCACTCGCCACGTTGCGTAAGAGGCTCGAGAAGCAGTACAACGGGCAGGCAACGCTTCGACTTTCGCCCCACGAGCGTGGCACTGTCGTGACAGTCGACCTTCCCAAGGCATTTGAAGAAACCGGAGAGGGCGCATGACTCTGCGAGCGATCGTCGTCGACGATGAGCCGTTGGCCCGAGACGAGCTGAAGTTCATGCTCGGCCAGTGTGAGGGTGTCGAAGTCGTGGGTGAAGCGAGAAATGCGAACGAAGCCCAGGTGCTCTGCGAGGAGCAACAGCCCCACGTCGCGTTCTTAGACCTCAGAATGCCAGGCCCCGACGGGGTGGCGCTGGCCGAAACGCTGATGGCCAAGGCGCCTGACCTCAAGGTCGTAATCGTCTCCGCACATGACGAAGGTGCCCTTCGGGCCTTCGAGGCGCGTATCGCCGACTACCTGCTTAAACCCGTCCGACTCGAACGACTCCGCCAAGCCGTCGAACGGGTCCAAAACAGGAGCTCCGGCGTCTCGGGCACACACGAGCGCGTCGATCGCATCGCCGTCCGTCGACGAGATGCATACGTGGTGTTGGACTTGAGCGATGTCATCTACTTCGAGGTCAAGGATGAGCTCGTCTGGGCTGTCACGACCACTGATCGCTTTGCGATCGACAAGACCCTGGCGACACTCGAAGAGGAACTGGATCCGGAGCTCTTCTTTCGATCGCACCGAGGCTTCATCGTGCGGCTCGATCGCATTCGAGCGATCGAGCCTGTCGGGGCCGGGACCTACCAACTCCTGCTCGACCACCCCGAGGAGCCTAAGGCACCGTTGGCCCGCGAGCGTGCCAAGAAGCTCCGAGCGCGGATTCCTTTTTCGGGCTGAGCCGAGGAAAGCGTTGAGCCGGGCCGGTCGTTGGTGCTACATCGACCCGCATGCGAGGAAGCTCGAGACTGTTGCGATTGTCTCTCTTCGGAGCCCTCACGATGGGGTTGACCCTGTCCAGCTGCAAGAAGGGTCAGGGGTCGTCGACCGCAAACGACGCCGCCAACCAAGAGCCCAATCCTTCCAGCGTGATGACGGTCGAAGGGATGTACACGTACATGGCCGATGCGCGGATCTTCGAGGATTGCGCGACCGGAGTAAAATGGCCCGTCGCGACCGAAGGCGACAACGCGGCGTTAGAGCAAGCGTACATGAGCTCAGGTGTCGAGCCGGGGTCGCCGCTACTCGTGACGGTCGATGGACGCGTGGACCTGCGCCGCAAGATTGACGGCCCGGGCAAAGAAAACAACCTCATCGTCGAGCGATTTGTCCGTACGTCGCCGAGAGAAACCTGTGGAAGTATGACCCCAGTGGCTCTCGAGAACGTGAGCTGGGCTCTCCTCGAGCTCAACGGTAAACCGATCGTCGTGACTTCCGACGCCAGGACGCCGTACCTCGAGCTCAACGCCGCCAAGAAGAGTGCCTATGGGTTCGGCGGATGCAATCGCTTCTTCGGATCGTACGAAGTCGGCAAAGACCAGGCACTCACGTTCGGCGCGATCGGCGCAACGCGTATGGCGTGCCGAGACGGCATGAATCAGGAGCAAGAGCTCTTCACCGTGCTTGGGCGGACGACCCAATACCGAATCGACGGTTCCAAGCTCCTGCTCTATGCGGCCGACGATGTGGTGGCGCGCTTCCAAGCGCGAGATCTCCTAAAAACAGACTAGGCCGCGAGATGACGATTGTTTTCGATGAGTTCGAGCTAGACTCCGCCCGCCGCGAGCTTCGGATGAATGGTGAAGTTCAGACGCTCCAGCCCCAGGTCTTCGACCTGTTGATCTATCTGGTCGAGAACCGCGAGCGCGTCGTGCCCAAGGGCGAGCTCTTAGAGGCGCTGTGGCCCGATTCCATCGTGACGGAGAGCTCCATACAGCGAGGGGTCAGCCTTGCGCGAAGCGCCCTAGGCGAACGGGGCGCCGAGCTGATCCAGACCTTTCCACGCCAGGGCTATCGTTTCATCGGTAAGGTCGAAGCAAAGAAAAGTGCATCGGGGCGGCTGACGCTGCAACCGAAGTACACGAAAAGCGGCGATGTCCACATCGCTTACACCACGTTTGGCTCCGGGGACATCGATATCGTGGTGGTGAACGGTTGGATCATGCCGATGCGTGCGATGTTTCAGTATCACAGGCCGCGCGGCACGTTGGAAGCGCTCTCGAAAATCGGACGCGTCATCATGTTCGACAAGCGCGGCACCGGCCTGTCGGATCGCGTGAAGGAGCTTCCGAGTCACGAACAACGCATGGACGACCTCCGTGTTGTGCTCGATGCCTGCGGGTCCGAGTGTGCGATTCTGATCGGTTTCTCCGAAGGAGGCGCGCTCGCTATGCTCTTCGCAGCCACCTATCCGGAGCGAGCCCAGGGGCTGATTTTATCTGGCGCCTTCGCGCGGATGGCAAACGCCTCGAACTACCCATTCGGTTACCCCGCGGAGGCGATGGAGAAGCTCCGAGGCTACATACGCGGCGGCTGGGGCAAAGGGGCGTCTCTGCGCGCGATCTCACCGAGCCAGGCGGCCGACCCTGAGTTTGTCGAATGGGTAACGTTCGCGGAGCAAGAAGGAGCTAGCCCCGGCGGCGCGCTCGACCTCCTCGACATGAACCTCCGAATTGACCTGCGCGCCCTGCTCCCCGCGATCCGGGTCCCGACAGTCGTCCTCCAAGCCGCCGACGACAAGATGATCCATCCCGGGAACGGCCCCTATCTCGCCAAGCACATCGAGGGTGCGCGGTATGTCGAAGTCGCCGGCGACGACCACCTCTTCTTCCTCCGCGGACTATCCCATCTCCTCGAAGCCGTCGACTGGGTTTGTTCCCAGGGGCCCCTCGATCTTGAAGAGGATCGATTCCTCAGCACGGTCCTCGTTGGACATGCCCACGAAGACGTGAAGCAGGACAGCTGGCTCGAGCACGTCCAACGGTTTCGGGGGCAGGCTGTGCCGGGAACGAGACATGCGTACTTCGACGGGCCGATCCGTGCGCTTCGGTGCGGGGCAGCACTGGTTGCGGAATCGCCGCTTTCGTGCGGAATCCATACAGGAGAAGTCGTGCGGCAAGGCACCACGGCAGCGGGTCAGGCGTTTACCGTCGCAGAAGAGATCGCCGAAGGCGCGCCTTGCGGCGAGGTCAGGGCGTCCCAGGTGGTTGTCGATCTGGTACCGGGCAGCGACCTGAGCTTCGAACCTACCGGCCGGTCGATGCCTGTCCAGGGCCGTGAAATTGCGGTGTTTTCGCTGAAGTTCGACAACTAAGGTTTCGGTAAGGTCCTACAAAGGACCTTCGCAGCCCGTCTCCGTAGGTTGGTCACAAGAGGAGGCCACCATGGCGTACGGATTTGCAGCAGTCGAAAATATCTCCACCACTCACGAGGCCCGCGTCGGAGCGCGCTTCTGTGGCCCCCCCGGCTCGGGCAACGGCGGCTACACCGTCGGGATGCTCGGCAAGCATCTCGGAGACGAGGTCGAGGTCACGCTGAAGCGCCCGATTCCGCTCGATACGACGATGCAGATCGCCGCTGAAGGCACGACCGCGGCCCTGTTTCATCAGGGCGTCGAGATCGTATCGGCGCGGACCGCCGAGCTCGATCTCAATATCCCAGACCCGATTACATTCGGGCAGGCGACTTCCGCGAGAGCTGACTTCGCCGGCTACAAGGATCATCCCTTCCCAAATTGCTTCGTCTGCGGCACCAATCGTTCTTGCGGCGAGGGAATGTGTCTTTTTACCGGCGAGATCGCAGACGGGGTCGTAGCGAGCTCCTGGGTGCCGAACGCCGAGCTCGCCGACTACCGCGGAATCGCGAGTCCGGAGCTTGTATGCGCAGCCCTCGATTGCCCCGGAGCGTGGGCTTTGATTCACCGGTACGGGATCGACGGTCCCGTGGTTCTCGGCCGCATCACGTATCGACTGGAGCAACCAGTTCACGCCGGAGGTCGCTACGTCGCGATGGGCTGGGCCTTGGGCCGCGAGGGCCGAAAAGCATTCTGCGGAACGGCGATCTACGACGCAGAAGGAAACATCTGCGCCGCCGCCAAGGCCACGTGGATCGAGTTGCGCTGAGCTGAACGCCGGACAGCGGTAGGTCGCAACCCTGAGCCCAGCCGTCCGATGAGGGGTTGGAGGAAACCAGTTCACGACCCATTTCTATCTACACATTGATTCACACATAAAAGAGTGTAAAATATGCAAATGGCAACGAATCTAGCTCTGGACGACAAACTCATCGGCGAGGCGCAGAAAGTGGGTGGGCACCGAACCAAGAAGGCCGCAGTCACTGCGGCTCTGGAGGAGTACGTGCAGCGCCGGAAGCAGCTCGAGCTGCGAACCCTGTTCGGAAAGATCGATTACGAGGAAGGCTACGACCACAAACGAGGCCGGCATCGGTGAACGTCCTCGTCGACACGTCGGTTTGGTCGGTTGCACTCAGGCGTCGCTCCGCCGGCCAGCTGAGTCCAATGGAGCACAACGCCGCGCAGGAGCTGTCGGCCCTCATTGACGAGGCGCGCGCGTGCATGGCCGGCTGTATTCGCCAGGAGGTTTTGAGCGGGATCGCAGTGTCTGCTCAGTTCGACCGACTTCGCGACAAACTCCGCGCCTTCGATGATCTGACCGCCCAACCGTCCACCTACGAGTGCGCGGCTCGGTTCTTCAATCGATGCCGTGCGCAGGGCGTACAGGGCTCGCATATCGACTTCCTGATCTGCGCACTCGCGCACGAGCAACAGGCGCCGATCTTCACACTCGATGCGGACTTCGAGCGCTACGCTGAGGTGTGCGGGATCGAGTTATATCGGCCACGCTGAACGCTGACACTGGACACTGGCACGGACACTGGCACGGACACTGACACGGACACTGGCACGGACACTGGCACGGACACTGGCGCTCACAATGCAATCCACCAACGTTTACATCGGGGCCCGAAGGATCGTTCAGGAGCTCGCTTCGCTCCTCCGGGTGGTGAGAGAGCAGGACAAGGCGCTTGCGGATCAGCTCAAGCGAGCGGCGCAAAGCGTGGTGCTCAATATCGCAGAAGCTCGGGGGAGTGATGCGGGGAATGCGCGAGCACGATTCGCAACCGCATGCGGGTCAGCCAAGGAAGTTCGAGCGGCACTCGATGTTGCAAGCGACTGGGAGGTACATCGAGGCGCAGACGGCGGTTCACCTCGACGAGAAACTCGATGAGGTGTGCGCCATCACGTGGTGTCTGGCCCGGAAGCTCTAACGGCCGAAAAGCCTCCAGGACATCGCGCAGACTTCATCGAGCGCGATGTCCACCTCTGCCCTTCGGGTTTGGCCGATGTTCCCAGCATCATTCCCATCGGCCTCCGCAATATTGAGAACGACGCTATTCGTGGCCCTCCGAACCTGGTCAAAGAGGTCTAATCACTCTGCTCCATGTCTGATCACACGGGCACGGAACGCTTGTATGGTGCCGCTGCGCTAAGAAGGGGACGGGAGCAGGCTTGGTAGACCGTTGAACGTGAGGTCCGCGAAGACCGTGCGCCAGTCATGGTCGCTAACCCTGGGTCCCTTTGGACCAAGCATGTCAGAAGTTTGTTTTGGATTCGAGACGTAGGGGACTTGGGGCGCGCCGCGGACTATGGGGGCGGAGCCAGCGGTAGCCCCGGCGTAAAAGACGATTCTAACCGGTTTCAAGTCTCGGCTGCCCCAGTACCGGTCATGGCCGGTGCCCTCGTAGTCCGCGGCGCGCCCCAAGTCCCCGGACCAATCACGGTCTCCTCAACACAGTTGCTGGCGCTGAACGCTGGCGCTAGCACTGGCGCTGGCACGGACACTGGCGCTGACACGGACACTGGCGCTGACACTGGCGCTGACACTGACGCTGTTCTGGCCGGTGGACCACCGGTGAGAATGTGGGAACCTACCGTCCATGAAAATTGGAATCGTGGCGATCAACGTCGGCGGGCCGGAGACGGCTGAGCGGATGATCGAAACCGTGCAGCACGCCGAGAGTGCTGGGATCGAATCGGTGTGGACCTTCGAGCACGTCATCGTGCCTACCGAATACGCGTCGGTATATCCCTACGCCAAATCGGGAAAGATGCCGATCGCTCCCGAAGCTTGGTTCATCGATCCACTGATCTCGCTTGCGTACATCGCCTCGGCTACCAAGACGATTCGACTCGGGACGGGAGTCAACATCTTCCCCCAAACCAATCCTCTGATGTTCGCGAAGCAGGCCGCGAGCCTCGACGTGCTCAGCGATGGCCGCCTCGAGCTCGGGCTCGGCATCGGGTGGCTCGCTGAGGAATACGACGCAATGGGCACACCGTTCGAGCGCCGAGGTGCACGCTTCGACGACTACCTAGCGGCGATGAAGAAGGTCTGGAGTAGAGAGGTGGTCGAGCACCGAAGCGAGTTCCTGTCGTGGCACGATTTCAAGAGCTACCCCACCCCGAAGCAGAAGCCGCACCCCCCGATCCTGATCGGCGGGACGACGACCAAAAGCCTTCAGCGGGTCGTCGATTCCGCGCAGGGTTGGTATGCCCCGAGCGATTCCCAAGAACAGCTCAGCGAGAAGATCACCGAGCTGAGGAAACTCGCGGCCGAGGCTGGACGCTCGTTCGACACGATCGAAGTCTCAGCCAGCTGGCGGGTCAACGCACGACCCGACGCGCTATCCGCGTTCGAGGACCTCGGCATCGAGCGTGCGGTCGCGTTTCTGAGCTCGACGGGTGAGTCCGACCCGCGGAAGGCGATCGACGTGATCGCCTCCCACGCGGGCCTTTGAGCCGCTAGACCGCTAGAATGAGAAGCCGCCGAGGCATTGCGTCCAAGCGATGGTTTGATTTTGACATTGGCTCTGAGCGGCATTTTCGTCACAGTCGACAGACTCCAAACAGTTGACGAAGGCCTGCGCTTCGGAGCCACACTGGTCGTCAAAGAAGGACCCACAAGCGGACACGCAGGCGTCGAAGTCGTCTCCTGGATCGACGCCCTGGACGAGGCAGGAGCCTCCGCAAAGCGCTTCGCAAGTACTAGAGGGGTTACTGCCGCCGCCCCCCGTGGCCCCGGTTCCATCACCGCCTGTCGCGCCGGTCCCGCTGCCACCGCCACCGGTCTCGTCATCCCCGCAACCCGTCATCGCCAGCATCGACCCAAACACGATCGCCCACAGAATCTGTCGCTTCTCCATCGCCCAACCTCCTCCACCACCGTGTGCGATGGCGTCCGTGATCGTGGGTATCAGATTACGGATG
>Ga0255057_10000294_pt1 | contig 28159 bp, 26 predicted proteins | sample Cases_109_6_MG_FD_189022 | JGI IMG/M metagenome (GOLD analysis project Ga0255057, IMG submission 189022) | Seawater microbial communities from Amundsen Gulf, Northwest Territories, Canada - Cases_109_6 | ecosystem: Environmental > Aquatic > Marine > Gulf | place: Canada: Northwest Territories... | reverse complement strand
ACCATGCCCGATGCGACTGCCTCACCGTGCAGCCACTCGCCATATCCCTGACAGTGTTCTATCGCATGGCCGAAGGTGTGGCCGAAATTGAGTATCGCCCGCCTGCCCGATTCGCGTTCATCTTCGGTAACGACCTGGGACTTAATTTCGCATGAGCGTTGGATTGCGTGACTCAATGCAGTGGGATCTTTTGCCAGCAACGCGTTGATGTTGTCTTCGAGCCAGATGAAAAAGTCGGCGTCGACAGCCGCGCCATGCTTGATGACTTCGGCCAGCCCCGCCTTCAATTCGCGATCAGGCAGAGTCTCCAGCGTGTCGGTATCGATCAGTACCAACTTCGGTTGATGAAACGCACCGACCAGGTTTTTGCCCTTGGGGTGATTGACGCCAGTCTTGCCGCCGACGGATGAGTCGACCTGCGCCAGTAGCGAGGTGGGTACCTGGATGAAGTCAACGCCGCGCATGTAACTCGCCGCAGCAAAACCCGCGGTATCGCCGACAACACCGCCGCCGAGTGCAATGACTGTCGAATCACGATTAGCACGACACTCGACCAGCTTGTCGATGACCGACTCGAAGTACGCGACTGTCTTGTGCTTCTCACCGTCCGGCAGGCTGAACGACTCGACGGACTTGCCGGCAAGATTTGCGGTCAACGCGTCGAGGTACAGCGGAGCAACAGTCTCATTACTGACAATCAGACAATCACCACCGCGCACGTATTCGGACAGTTCAAAACCGCCGCCCAATAACCCACTGCCGATGACAATCGGGTAGCTGCGCTCGCCGAGATCGACTGTGATGGACGTTGTCATGCGCCAAGATTACCTGATCCCGGGGCACCGCGTGGTGGCGACGTTGGTAGGCCGGCACGGGGTACTTCTTTGCTCGCTGCTCGCTTCGCTCTCTTTATGCTTCGCAAACAAGCACACCCGCACCGGCTTACGCTCTCAGCCTGGCAGCGCGAGGTGATTCTTCGACCGAAGTAAAGCGCAGCGTAGCGAGCCATGAGGGAGAGGAACACCTCGTGCGTCACCGCGCGCAGGTCAGGTGATAGCTTCGATGATCTCGGCGGCAACCGCATTGACCTTGCGGCCATCCGTATCAACCGTCAGATCCGCGATCTCAAGATACCCGGGCTCACGATCGGCCATGAGAGATTCGAGAACGTCGCCGCGATCGCCGTTCTCAAGGAGTGGCCGCTGGCGGCCACGACTGGTGCGCTGCATTTGCTGGTCGACGCTGGTCTTCAGGTAGACAACATAGCCGCGTGCGCCGAGCTTACTGCGGCTTTGCGTATCGATTACAGCACCGCCACCCGTCGCCAGAACAACGCCATCCATGAGTGACAGATCATCGATGACTTTGGCCTCACGCTTGCGAAAGCCTTCTTCGCCTTCCTTCTCAAAGACGAATGCGATATCCACACCGGTACGGTTTTCCACTTCCTCGTCGCTATCCAGGAATGTCAGATGCAACATGCGCGCTAGCTGGCGGCCGACAGCGGATTTGCCTGCGCCCATTGGGCCGATAAGAAAGACGTTTTTCGGGTGCTTCATAGGCGCTTTGAGTTTCTCAAAGAGAAAGCCAACCCGAAGGTTGGCTTTCTGTGTGTCTGACAATAGATAGGCCTAATAAATCGTGGAACCTTCCTCAAGGATGCGCGGCGTGACGAAGATCAGCAACTCAGCCTTGTTATTCTTGAATTGCGTACTCCTGAAAAAGAAGCCAAGGACAGGGATATCACCCAGCCACGGTACCTTGTTGACCGTCTCGCGACGCTCTGTCTCGTAGATGCCGCCCAGTACGACGGTCTGGCCGTCCGCGACAAGAACCTGTGTTTCAACTGCGCGGGTATCAATACTCGGTACCGTACCACCCAGGCCACCCGTTGAGATGATCTCGCCAACGCTGTCTTTATTCACCTTGAGGTCCATGATGATGTTGTTGTCCGGCGTGATCTGCGGCGTTACCACGAGGCTCAGAACGGCTTTTTTGAACTCAATCGTCGTCGCGCCGGAAGAAGCTGACTGCTGGTACGGAATTTCAACGCCCTGCTCAATGCGAGCTTCTTTCTGGTTGGCCGTGATGACACGTGGTGTCGATACAATCTCGCCGCGACCTTCTGCTTCCAGCGCCGTGAGTTCCATATCAACCAGGTAATCGGTGCCCAGTATCGCCAGCGAGAAGCGGCCGGCCGGATTGGCGATCGGCACGTTAACGTTGTAGCGCTCAGGTATCCCCGGCAGCTCCACTGGCGTCAATCCGAGCGGATCATTGAGCGCGTCCAAAATCGAACCGAGATAGTTGTTCGTCGCCACTCCGGTGCCACTAACCACCGTGATGGTGTCTGGGGTAATATCGTTAGCGGTAACGCCAAGACGTACACCAAGGTCGCGACTGAAATTATCGTTGACAACAACGATGCGTGATTCGATCAATACCTGCTTGATCGGAACGTCCAGAGTGCGAACCATGCGGCGAACATCCTGCAGACGCTCGGCCGTGTCCTGAATCAACAAGGTGTTGGTGCGATCATCGACAGCGATGCTGCCACGTTCGGAAAGCATGGCATTGTCACCGTCACCACTGATAAGCGACGCGAGGTCACCGGCCTTCGCGTAATTGACCTGCAGGAACTCCGAGTACATAGGCTCGAGTCCGCTAATGGCCAACTTTGCTTCAAGGTCGGCCGTTTCGCGCGCCGCAATCTCTTCGGCGGGCGCAACGATGATGACATTGCCATTCTGGCGCATGTCGAGGCCTTTTGTCGTCATGACGATGTCGAGCGCCTGATCCCAGGGAACATTGCGCAGGCGCAGTGTTACGTTGCCTTGCACGGTGTCCGAGACAACGATGTTATTGCCCGACGTCTCAGCCAGGAGTTGCAGTACGGCGCGGGTTTCGATGTCCTGAAAATTCAGCGTAAGACGCTGGCCTTCGTATTCCTTGGTCTCCGAGAACAAATTTGACTCAGCCGACTCTGTTTCCGGGGTCGGATTAATTTCAATCGTAAATTCGTTATCCGACTGATACGCAAGCTGCTCATATTTGCCCTCAGCCGTGATCACGATACGTGTATCGAGATCAGTGCGCAGCGTATCTACTGTGGATACCGGCGTTGCAAAGTCCATGACGTCGAGGCGACGCATGAGCTCGGCTGGCAAAGAAGTATCTTTGAAGATCGCTACGACGCGACCGCCTTCCTGACGAATATCAACCGGGGTCGACGGATCCGTCAGACTTACAACGACACGGCCACCGCCATCCCTGGTGCGGCGGAAATCAACGCTACTAATGCCACGATTCGTCGGGGTGGCATACGAGGTAGACGTCGGCGACGAGTTGCTGGCGAACTGGGTAGTTCCAGCGCTGTAGTCCCCGCCGGTTCCGAGCGTTACGATGACTGTGTTGCCACTGCGACGCGTTTCGTACGCGACCATAGAATCCAGATTGAGTACAACGCGTGTGCGGCCATTGGCCTCGGCTGTCAACACGGTAGCCAGCGGACCTATGTTGACGTCACGACGACGCTGTTGCAGGCCCAATGAAGTATCAGGCAAGTCAAGTGCAATGCGTGCAGGGTTGTCGATTGTAAACGCGAGCGGCTCGGGGGCCGTATCGCTCATGATCAACCTCAGCTCCACCCTCTGTCCGGGCAAACTTTGAACCTGAATGTCCTGCAGCCGGTTTCCGTCCTGTGCGCTTGCGGTCGCTCCCGCAAACAACAGAATCGCGGCCTGAACCATTGCAACCAGACGAATCACCGCTTTGCGGTGACTAGCCATTGGTTTGATATTGAACATCATTCCCATTTACTCCCAGTTCCATTCAGGTGTCAGTCGGAAAGACCAACGGCGGCATCTCTTTCGACATAGCCGCCGATCCCGTCAGAAATAATTTCTACGAGGTTAATTTCAGCTTCCGCAATATCGGTGACTCGACCATCGTTCTGGCCCAAATAATTGCCAGGCAGAACGCGATGAATCAGTCCGTCGTGAGTCTGTATGAGTCCGTAAGTGTTGTCACCGAAGTCCATCGTGCCGACCATGCGCATAGTGTCGAGCGAGAAATTCTCAAGGTGCTCACGAATGCGGTCCGGATCCGGATGCGTGCCGTCGCCAGGCTGACCGGCCGCTTGCGGCGTGTCAGGCGTGAACGGCGAACGAATTCCTTCCGCGTCGGCGATATAGGTAAATACTTCGTACGGCGTTATCTCCGGCAAGGGCTCCGCACCACTGCCCTGCTTCGCTTTTTCGTCGTTAATGTACTGATCGAGATCGTCCATGTCGGAGCTGCAAGCAGCGAGGCCGAGGAGAACAAGCGCCGTAAGCGCGCCGTTCTTCAGAATGAGAGAAGCAGTCATTATTGTGCCTCCTCAAGGTAACGATAGGTTTGCGCGGTTACTTCGATGCTGAGTCGGTCGAAAACTTCATTGTTTTCGCGTGTGACGTTGATGTTGTGCAAGGTCACTATGCGCGGCAAAGCGGCGATGCCACTGACAAAATTCGCGATTTCGTGATACCCGCCGGACAGACGAATCTTGATTGGCTTTTCTGCGTAAAAATCCCTCGGGATCTCTGCTTCGGGCCGGAATAACTTCTCTTGCAGCCCGGCAGCAAGTCCGGTCTGCGATATGTCAACGATAAGGCTCGGAATCTCGGTCTCAGCCGGCAACTGTTCCAGCATGGCGCCGAATGAGGTTCTTATTTTTTCAACCTGGTCGAAGTACTCGTCGTAGTTCGCCGCCTTTCGGGCCTTGTTCTCAAAGGTCAGCTTGAGCTCACCTTCAAGCGCGATAGCCCGATCCAACAAAGGCGCCTTGTCCTTGACGATAGAAAACCAGATGCCACCGGCGCTTACCGCAACGAAAACGGCTGCAATTACAGCCGCGCGAAACACGAACGGCCAGCGGCCAACGTCATTAATATCAAGGCTCTTGAGCTCTTCAATCAGGTTCATTACAGGCCCCCCATTTCGTCGTTCGGGCCAGCCTGCTTCAGATATACGACGAAGTCCGCCTGACGGGACGAACCTACATCGGTTGTTTCGACCCGCTCAACTTCCGGATCGGAAAGCCACTCTGATGAGTCGATCTGGCGCATGAGCGCCGATACGCGCGTACTTGACTGAGCGATTCCGCGAATCTCGATTCGCGAACCGGTTTGTTTAATCCCTGTAAGGTATACGCCTTCCGGAAGCTTGCGAACCATCTCATCAAACAGATGAACGACCTCCGGTCGGCTCTTTTGCAGCTGATCAATAATCTCCATGCGCGCGAGCAAGTTTTCCTTGTCGCGCTCAAGGTCGTCGATTTTCTCGATGTCCTGTTGGAGAATTTCAATTTCGTTCTCCAAGCGCTTATTGCGCAGGTCCTGCGTGCTGATCATTGATGAATACACGAGAACTGTCAGCATGGTAACCGCAATGCCGCCGATGAATGCACCACCCGCAGCAATACCGAATTCACGTTGCCGCGTTCTGCGTTCTTCCTCGCGCCATGGGAGTAGATTAATACGTGGCATATTAGTCGAAGCTCCTCAATGCCAGGCCGCAGGCGGTGAGGAGCGCTGTCGCATCTTTGTGCACACCCTGTGATTTGGCTTTGGATGAAATCTTCATTTGACCGAGCGGGTCACCGACTTCTGTCGGTATACCCACGCGACTCGAGATAACGTCAGCAATGCCCGGGATGTTGGCGCAACCGCCACAAACGAGAATCATGTCTGGTTGTTCGCGACCGCCACCGGATGCCAGGTAGAACTGCAGCGAACGACTGACCTGCTGAGTCATGTCATCAATAAAAGGTTCGAGCACTTCCGGCTGGTAGTTGCTCGGCAGGCCACCTTGTTTCTTGGCGCGGCCGGCGTCTTCCATCGAAAGACCGTAGGTACGCATGATTTCCTCGGTCAGCTGCTGGCCGCCGAAGTTGAAATCACGCGTATAAACAACTTTGAGATCCTGAAGAACACTAAACGTCGTGCTCGAGGCGCCAATATCGACAACAGCAACCGACTGCGCCATACCGCCGTCCGGAATCTGGTGACTCAGCAGCTGACAGGCATTCTCAAGAGCGAAAGCCTCGACGTCGACAACCTGAGTCGTGAGGCCGGCAGCGGTAACAGCCGACTGGCGTTGCTCGACGTTGTCGGTGCGTGTCGCTACCAGCAACACGTCCAGCAATTCAGGATCCTGTTCATTCGGGCCGACAATCTCGTAATCAAAACTGACCTCTTCCATCGGAAATGGGATGTACTGGTCAGCCTGGATTTCGACCTGGCCTTCGAGGTCTCTTTCGGTCAGGCTCGAGGGCATTTGAATGACCTTCGTAATTGCCGCATCTCCGCTTATCGCGACCGCAACGTCCGTTGCTTTGGCACCAGCGCGTTTGACCGCGCGACGGATCGCCTCGCCGACAGCTTTGGCATCGACAATTGCCTTTTCACTGACCGAACTGGGCGGTGTGGGTTCTGCTGAATAGGACTCAACACGAAAGCGCTTGCCGCTCTGCGACAGCTCAATGAGCTTCACCGACGATGTCGTGATATCGAGTCCCAACAGTGTTTGAGTTTTCTTGCCAAATAACACTATTTTTCCTTCTAAGTCGGTAAGTTGCAGCCCAAACATAGTCTGGGTCTTAGCAATTCGATTTAACTATATATCAATAAAATGTTAAATAAAACGTGACTTTGTTCACGAACCAGGCATCGAATTCTACTGCTCCAAAGCCGCATGTTCTGTGAACTGGTCGTCGGCCCACGCTGAGACAGCGGCGGAAGCCGCAAATCGAGCATTCAGTGGACTTTTTCACCACTTTGCGCAACCAACCTCAATCGATCATTGCGGCGGCCGAGCCGGGATGGCTATCATCGGCCGCGTCGACACCGGGCGATATGACGAAGCCACGAGAAAGACACAATTCCAGCACAATTTGGACACCAGACTAGCGATTAATAGTGTAAGTTCGCGCCAACACTAATCGGGCCTTTCCTCCATTTAGACAATTTGCGCCGAAACGCCAGCGACTATGCAAGAGACGTCAAAACCGAGCAAGAAAGCAGGTCACAAGTCGAGGATCCGGTACGTCCGCGTTCTGATGGTGACTCTCTGCCTGGGACTCGTCGGGGCCATCGGCGGATTGGCCGGCGTTATTGGCGCTTACTATTACGTTGAGCCTGCCCTACCGGCCGCGGAAACGATTCGAGATATCCCGCTACAGATTCCCCTGCGGATATTCAGTCGTGACGGACTCCTTATAGAAGAGATCGGTCAACGTCGTCGAGTCCTGATTACCTACGCCGAGGTGCCGCCGCACGTCGTCGATGCCTTCATCGCGGCCGAGGACCGTCGCTTCTGGGTGCACCCCGGACTCGATTACCGCGGAATATTGCGGGCAGTGTTTCAGTTGCTAACGACTGGCGGTGTTGATGCGGGCGGCAGTACGCTGACGCAGCAGCTCGCGCGAAGTTACTTCCTTAATCTTGATCAGACACTCGAACGCAAGTTTAAAGAGGCGGCGCTCGCGATACGTATTGAGCAGGAATTTTCCAAAGAAACCATCATGGAGTTATTTCTGAACAAGATGTTTTTCGGACAGCGAGCATACGGCGTGTCCGCTGCAGGCCGGGTATTCTTTAACAAGGAGCTCAAGGACCTGAGTGTTGCGGAAGCCGCGACGCTGGCGGGCGTTCTACCGGCGCCGTCACGTTATAACCCGGTGCGCAGCGCCCAAAATGCGGAGGCGCGTCGCGCGTACGTTCTCGGTCGAATGCAAAGTCTCGACTTCATAACAGACGATACTTATGACGAGGCGATGGCGACGCCGATGGAATCAATCCTCCACGGCACGGACAAGGAACTTCAGGCCGACTACGTCGCTGAAATGGTGCGCCGTGAAATGTTGACGCGTTACGGCGAGGAAACTTACACGGCTGGCTACCAGGTTGTTACGTCGCTCGATTCACGATCGCAGATGGCGGCTGACTACGCACTTCGGAACGGGCTACTCGAATTCACCCGCCGCCGGGGTTATCACGGCACGATCACTAATTTCGAAATGCCGGAGAATTTGATCCAGATCGACATGTCGGAATGGCCCGTCGCAATATTGCAAACGCTTGATCAATTCGCGCCGGGCGGCTTGTCAATCGCTCTTGTTACAAAGATCAATGACAACAACAGCGCCGATATCATTTTCAAGAATGGCGTTTTGAGTACGGTGCCGTGGAGCGGCATAAGCTGGGCCAAGCCGTATGTTGATCGCGAAAGCAGTCCTGGGCCTCCCCCTGAAACGGCAGCGGACGTGCTGACGCAAGGGGACCTTATATATGTCATGCCAACGACCGCCGGCTTTTGGGCGCTCGCGCAGGTTCCGGAAGCCCAGGGTGCCGTCGTTTCGGTTGATCCACAAGACGGTGCAATAACAAGTCTCGCCGGCGGCTTTGATTTCGCGACCAGCAAGTTCAACCGCGTGACGCAGGCCGCCCGGCAGCCGGGGTCGTCGTTCAAACCCTTTATATACTCGGCCGCGCTTGAGCACGGCAATACGGCTGCTACGGTCGTCGACGACTCGCCCGTCGTCATTCGTTCATCCGAGCTGGAGGCCGACTGGCGACCTATAAATTATTCGGGCCGCTTCTATGGTCCTACGCGTATGCGCGAAGCGCTGGTGCGCTCGATGAACCTCGTCTCCGTGCGCCTGTTACTTTATGAAACCGGTGTCGGCAACGCAGTGCGCCATATTGCAAAATTCGGCTTTGGGCCCTTGGCATTGCCCCGCAACGGCTCGCTGGCGCTCGGCGGCGGCACAGCTTCGCCGCTCGACATGGCACAGGGCTATGCCACGATCGCGAATGGCGGCTACGCTGTGAAGCCCTATGTCATCGACGCCATTTACGGACCCGAAGGCGAGGCCCTGTATCGCGCCGCGCCGCTCGTCGTATGCCCGATCTGTGACGCGCAGGCCGAAAATGAGTTCGAGCTCGAGAGTTACGCGGATATGACGCTGGAGGAAATGGCGGACGTCGCGGAGAGCTACCAACCTGACGCGTCAATTGCGCCCGCTCTGTTCGAAAACGTCAATGCCGCACCCCGAGTTATTCCGGAGCAGAATATATTCCTGATCCAGGACATGATGCGAGACGTAATTCGCCGCGGCACAGGTCGCCGTGCAATGCAGTTGGGGCGCAACGACCTGTCCGGTAAGACGGGTACCTCGAACGATCGCCGCGACGCCTGGTTCGGCGGCTTCAACGGCGATCTCGCGACGATTGTCTGGGTAGGCTTCGACGACGACTTGCCGCTCGGCCCGGGCGAGGAAGGCTCACGCACGGCGCTGCCGATATGGATAGAGTTTTCCCGCGCCGCATTAAAAGGCGTTCCCAGCAACCAGATGCCCATGCCCGAAGGTATCGTCAACGTGCGCATCGATAGCAGCCTGGGGTGTCGGGCGCGTGTCGGCCAGGCGGACACGATGTTCGAAGTATTTCGTGACGGCCACATTCCTGATGAATGCGAAGAGACACAGAGAGGTACCGATCCCTTCAACGATACGACCGGCGCTGACGATCTTTTCATCGAAGAAGAAGAACCCGAGCAAGAAGAGACTGAGGAAACAGAGACCGAAGACATGTTTTGAGTTGCAGGAGCGTGCGCTTGCGCCGCGAAAAATGATGGGAAAAAGAGATTCAAACGGCAATGAGCGCTCGCGCCAGATGATCGCGCAGGAAGCAGCTCGCATTATCGTCAATCAGGGCGTTCGCGATTACCGCGCTGCGAAAATCAAGGCGGCCGAGCGACTTGGACTGAATTTTCGCGGCTCCCTGCCCGGCAACCCGGAAATTGAACGCGCAATTGAAGAACACCATCAATTGTTCGGTGGTGAATCACACACCGAATTTCTGCGCTCGATGCGAGAAGCAGCGCTCTCGGCAATGCGATTGCTCGAGACCTTCACGCCGCGACTGGTTGGGCCTGTCCTTGCCGGCACCGCCGATGAGAATTCTGCAGTCAACCTGCACGTTTTTACCGACTCGCCCGAAGCCATCGCGATGCAATTGGGCGACCTGCAAATTCAATACCGACCCTACGAGCGCCGCCTGAAGCGCCGCCATAACCAGACCGCAACCTACGCCGGCTTCGAATTCCAGCACGAAGCAGCGCACGTACAAGCAACAGTGTTTCCCTTCGATGGAATAAGACAGGCGCCCTTAAGCCCGATAGACGGCAAACCCATGGATCGCGCTGACCTAGCCCGAGTGAGGAAGCTCACTGAGTAGCGGTGCACGGGGTATCTATTCGACCGAAGTACTCCGAGACCGACGAAGCCGCTTGACAGGCGCCGAACGCGAGGTGCCGAAGGCACCGTCCAACCGCAGCGTCAGCGAGCCATGAGGGAGAGTAGTACCCCGTGCGCCGCTGCTCGCCTTTTCGCTTACCGCTTTTCGATAGCCACGTAATCACGCTGCACGGGCCCGGTGTACAGCTGCCGCGGCCGCGCTATTTTGGTGGCGGGATCGGCGATCATCTCCCGCCAATGCGCGGTCCAGCCAACCGAGCGACCGATCGCGAACATCACTGTAAACATCGAGGTCGGAATGCCAAGCGCCCGATAGATGATGCCGGAGTAATAGTCGACGTTCGGGTACAGGTTCTTCTCGATGAAGTACTCGTCTTTGAGGGCGAACTCTTCGAGCTCGAGTGCAAGATCAAATAGCGGCGTGTCCTTTCCGCCGCGTTTCGCGAGAACCTTGTGTGCCATCTCACGAATTATTGTTGCTCGCGGATCGAAATTCTTGTACACGCGATGACCGAAGCCCATCAGTCGGAACGGGTCATTCTTGTCCTTGGCCTTGTCGACGAATTTGCCGATCTGGCTCTTGTCGCCAATTTCTTCAAGCATTGCGAGGACAGCTTCGTTGGCGCCGCCGTGTGCCGGGCCCCAGAGCGCCGAGATACCGGCCGCGATTGCCGAATACGGGTTGGCGCCGGAGCTGCCCGCCATGCGCACCGTCGATGTTGAACAGTTCTGCTCGTGGTCCGCATGCAGGATAAATAGCAAGTCGAGTGCCGCAGCCGCGACTTCATCTATCTCGTACGGCTCGGCCGGGACCGAGAAAAACATGTGCAACAAGTTCTCACAATAGTTCAGGTCGTTGCGCGGATACTGGAATGGCTGACCGCTATTGAGCTTATACGCTGCCGCCGCGATCGTCGGCAGTTTGGCCAGAATCCGGTGCGAGAAGATGTCGCGATGAACCGGGTTCGAGGCGTCCATCTCGTCGTGATAGTAAGCCGACATGGAGCCGACGACGGCGGACAACATGGCCATCGGATGGGCGTCGTAGCGAAAACCCTTGAAGAAACTCAGCATGCCCTCGTTGAGCATCGTGTGCCGCCGAATCGTTGTACCAAAATCTTCGAGCACGTCGGCGCTTGGCAGCTCGCCGTGCAACAACAGGTAGGACACCTCTAAAAAGTTCGAATGTTTGGCAAGTTGCTCTACCGGGTAGCCGCGGTACATGAGCAAGCCTTCCTCGCCGTCGATATAGGTGATGTCGGAGGAGCAACTGCCGGTCGCCACGAAGCCGGGGTCGTAGGTGAATACCCGCTGCTCTGCGTAGAGCTTCGAAATATCGATTACGTCGGGTCCGGTGCTTCCCGATTTAAGTGGCAAGTCAACTTCTTTGCCACCGGGGCTTTTAAGGCGGTAGGCGTCCTGGCTCATCGTCATCCTCGAGGGTTTAGTCGCGGGCTGCGGCCCGCTCGTACAATCCAGCTAATTTAGCTGCACGAGCATAGCAGACCCCCGCATATGGGGTTCTGAGGACTGATTGTGAGGTCGCAGAGAAGGCCGGGCGGTGCCCGGCCGACGTCTTACATTCCGTATTTCTTGCGGAACTTGTCTACTCGACCGGCGGAATCGACGATCTTCTGCTTGCCCGTGTAAAACGGATGACAGGAAGAGCAGACCTCAATCACGAGATCATCAGCAAGCGTTGAACGCGTTGTGAACTCGTTGCCGCAGCTACAAGTGACTTTGATGTCTCCGTAGTTCGGATGGATATCGGCTTTCATTTCTAGCTCTCCGGGGGCACGTGCTGAGCACAAAAGGGCGCGTAATATATAGCGAAGCGCCGCCTTCCGCAAGCCCGCCTGAGGCCGTCCAAGCTTATCCACAGAAGCTGTGGATAAGGTTGTGGAAGAAAATTGAGTGAATGCCCTAAGGTGCGGATTTTCAACGCGCCTTGTCAATATGACTATTTTCTGTTCATTTTCGTAATTGTTTTAAAAACAATACCTTACAGATTATTTTCAACGCTCCGGCTGAAATCATGGGCCTCTTGCACTGAAAATACAGGGCCGCAAGAGCTTCTGTGCATAAGCAGCATGGCCGACGTTTTCCTCTATTGCGTCGATTCGGGCAAGAATTCGGCCTGCAGATCGTTCAAAAACCGCCGGCCCAGCGCAGTGGGCTGCCAAAAATCAGAGCCCAGCCTGTCGATCAGCCCCTTCTTCAATGCCACCTTCGCAGCGTCGCGCAATTTTTTTCCTGACAGGCCCGTTCGCTCCTCGAAAAGGGCCTCCTCGAAACCATCGCTGAGGCGTAAAGCGTTGAGCATGAACTCAAACACGAGTTCCGTTTCGCCAAGAGCGGGTGGCAGTTCTTGCGATGGCTTGTCTTCGATGCTCTGCATATAAGAGAGCGGGTTCGCGGCCTTAGCGTAGCGGTGAATGCCGCTCGCGTCGCTCAGTTTGCCGTGGGCGCCGGCGCCAACCGCCAGGTAGTCGCCGAACGACCAGTAATTGAGATTGTGACGGCAGCGATGACCGTCCTGCGACCACGCGGATACTTCGTACTGATCAAATCCCCGCCCGGCCAGCCGGCGCTGTCCGTTTTCCTGTATGTCCCAAAGCAATTCCTCGTCGGGCAGGCCGTCGGGCGGCCGCGCATGAAACACAGTATTCGGCTCCAGCGTGAGCTGATACCAGGACAGGTGTTGCGGTTGCAGCGCAAGCGCCGCTTCGATATCGGCGACGGCTTCGTCAACGCCCTGCTGCGGCAGGCCATACATAAGGTCGAGATTGATGGAATCGAAACCGGCGGCGTTCGCTTCGTCCATCGAACGCGAAATGTCATCGACCGAATGAATTCGCCCGAGCAAATGCAGCGACTCTTGCGAAAATGACTGCGCTCCAATCGACAGACGGTTAACGCCGGCGCTTCGATAAGCGATCGGGTCGCCGCATTCAACGGTGCCCGGGTTCGCCTCCATTGTGATTTCGATATCGCTTGCCAGCGCGAAGTGTTCCGCAACGGCATCGAGCAACCTGGAAATCTCTTCCGGGGTAAAGAGACTGGGCGTCCCACCGCCCAAAAAAATGCTGACCAGTGTGCGGCCTTTCGCACGGGCTGCTTCGCTTTCGATATCTTTGATCAGCGCATCCAGGTAACGGCTACGGGGCGCGTCGTCCCCCGATGTATAGGAATTAAAATCGCAATACGGACATTTTCGAACGCACCACGGCAAGTGCACATACAGCGACAGAGGAATCAAATTCACGGCCGGCTACGCCGGTGACGTGCCGAGCAAGTCGGCGAGTGCGCGCAAAGCTTTGCCGCGATGACTGCGAGCGTTTTTTTCCTGTGGGCTGAGTTCGGCGGAAGCTTTGCCGGATTCCAGATCCAGGAAGACCGGATCGTAACCGAAACCTCCGCTGCCACGACGTGCGTCGAGTATGCGGCCCCGCCACGAACCGCAGCTCAGCAGGGGCTCCGCGTCGACCGAAAATACGAAACACGCAACGCAATGAAACGCCGCTGTACGCTTATCGTCTGAAATACCGTCGAGTTCCTGCAGTAACCGGTCGATGTTTTGCTCGTCGCTCGCCCCGACGCCCGCATAGCGCGCCGAGTAAACACCCGGATCGCCGTCCAGCGCGTCAACCGCAAGACCGGAATCATCGGCGATAGCGGGCAGCCCCGTCGCGGCAGCGGCGTGGCGCGCTTTGATGATGGAGTTTTCCTCGAACGTTGAACCAGTCTCATCGGCGTCACTGACACCGTAGTCGGATTGCGGCACGATATTGACATCGAGATGCGAGAGCAGGGCCGCTATCTCTCTTATTTTGCCGGCGTTGCCACTGGCCATTACGATTGTGCTGGGCAATTTCAATCTCACTCCTCGCAGGAGGGCCTTCAGGCCCTAATTTCTGCGGCAAGCACCTCGTTTTGCAGCTTGACGATGTGCTCGATACCGCTTTTCGCAAGTGCCATCATCTCGGTCAATTCTTCCTGACTGAACGCGTGGCCTTCAGCTGTGCCCTGTACTTCGATAAATCGGCCGGCATCGTTCATGACGACGTTCATGTCCGTTTCGGCTTGCGAGTCTTCGACATAGTCGAGATCAAGAACGGCTACTCCTCGATAAATGCCGACCGATACCGCAGCCACCTGACCGTGCAATGGATTCTTCTTTAGTTTTTTTGTTGCCGCCATACGCTGCATCGCGAGCGCGAGCGCGATATAAGCACCGCTAATCGACGCAGTCCGCGTGCCGCCGTCCGCCTGCAGGACATCGCAGTCGAGCGTGACGGTTCTCTCACCAAGGGCATCGAGATCCGTTATTGCCCGCAACGAGCGACCGATCAATCGGGAAATTTCCATCGTCCGTCCGCTCTGCTTGCCGCGGGCGGCTTCGCGTGCGGACCGCGTGTGCGTCGCGCGCGGCAACATGCCGTATTCACCGGTCACCCAACCGCTGCCTTTGCCGCGCATCCAGGGAGGCACGCGGTCCTCAATCGTGGCCGTACACAGCACGCGCGTGTCGCCAAACTCAGCGAGGACGCTGCCTTCAGCGTGAATCGTATAGTCCGGGGTAAATGAAACACTGCGGATAGCATCCGCGGCGCGGCCGCTGGGTCGCATCAATCGCTCCTTAGGGTTGTTGCTTTGTCAGGACGTCAGCCAGCGAATGGCTGTTCCGGTCGTATTGTCGCTGTAGGGGGCGTTGGCATTCAATGCCTTGATGCTAAGAGCCTTGAGATTTTCGGCCAAATTGTTCTCACCCGGTACTGCAATTTCCGCGATGTCGCTGTCAGCAATGCCCGACCAAAGGCCGTCAGAGCAAGCCAGCAGCACGTCGCCGACCACCAAGTCCTGTTTCGTCGTAATGCTCATATCGGGCACGGGCGCGTCGCCGCCCAGGCAACATTCGACGAAGTTACGCATCGGGTGATCAAGCGCTTCTTCCTCGGTAATCGCGCCTTCCTGAATCAAAACCTCGACGTGGCTGTGATCACGCGAACGTGTCAGCACTACGCCGTTTCGAATCTGGTAAATCCGGCTGTCGCCGATATGAGCCCAGAAAGAGCCGTCTTCCTGCACGAGGCAGATCGCGCAGGTCGCGCGCGGGCGGAAATCGACGGCAACATCATGGCCCAGACCGACCACCTCATCATGCGCGCGGGCGAGCGCCATATAGAGGAAACCCTGCGGATCCAGAACCGGCAGCTTGGCTGCCATAAAGACGTCCTGGACGACCTTGAGCGCCGTCTCGGCGGCGCGCGCGCCATCCGAGTGGCCGCCCATACCGTCGAACACCAGTAGCATCGCTGCGTCTTCGGCGACGACAACGGCGGCTCGATCCTGGTTGTCCGAACGGTCCCCGAGTGCTGAAACTTTCGCGTACTCGACCTGCATGGTATTTCGTTCTTGCTTGTGTCTCTTTACTATGCCGTGCCGGGCCATTAAAAACCGTGATCAACCCGGCATATGCGGAGATCGATTCAGATGTTACACAGTATGACAGGCTTCGCGCGGCAGTCGGCCGAGACAGCACTCGGCACGCTGACGTGGGAACTCAGGGCCGTCAATCATCGCTATCTCGATGTGCAGTTCAAGCTGCCCGACGACCTGCGGCCTAAAGAGCAGGCATTCCGGCAACAAGTCGGCGAAACGCTGAAGCGAGGAAAAGTCGAATGCGCGTTTCATTTTCGCCGCGCTTTCGACGAAAGCAGCGAAATGCAGCTCAATGATGATCTCGTCAAGCTGTTGTCAACACGGCTAAAAACCATCGCAGCCGAAATCGACGATGCGGATGACATCAACCCTGTCGACATCCTGCGCTGGCCGGGCGTCATACAGCAGTCCGAGGTCGATATGGAGCCACTGTTTGACGCGGCAGTCGATTTGCTCGATGAGGCCATTGAGGCGATGTCGTCGATGCGTGCCAGCGAGGGCGAGCGCATCGCGGCCATGCTCGAATCCCGCTGCGCGGCCATCGAGCTGCTCGCGAAGTCGGTGCGTACTCGCATGCCCGAGGTGCTGGAGGCGAGTCGTGTGAAACAACGTGAACGCATCGAGCGACTTGGCATTGACGCAGATCCGGAACGACTCGAAGTCGAGCTCGCATTGATCGCTCAAAAGCTCGACGTGGATGAAGAGCTCGATCGTCTCGACAGCCATATCATTGAAATACGCGACACGCTTGCCAAGGACGAGCCCGTTGGTCGCCGTCTTGATTTTTTGATGCAGGAACTCAACCGCGAAGCCAATACGCTGGGCTCCAAGTCTGCCGACACCGAGACGACGAAAGCCGCCGTAGAGCTCAAGGTTTTGATTGAGCAGATGCGCGAGCAGGTTCAGAACGTCGAGTAGTGCGTGATGAGTAAAGCCAGGTTATACGTCATTGCTGCGCCATCGGGCGCGGGTAAGACAACACTCGTGAAGGCGTTGGTTAAGGACAGCCCCGATATGCGTTTTTCCATCTCCTATACGACGCGCAAGCAACGCAGCAACGAAACCGACGGTGTCGACTACCTGTTTGTGGCAGAGGACGAATTCTTCGCATTGCGCGACAGCGGTGCATTACTCGAGTCTGCGCTGGTGTTTGACAATCATTACGGCACGAGCCGCGAGCAGGTCGAGAGCCACCTGGCCAATGGCCATAACGTCATTCTGGAGATCGACTGGCAGGGCGCGAGGCAGGTGCGTGAATCGATGCCGGAGTGCATCACGATATTCATCCTGCCGCCATCGGTCGAAGAGCTCGAGCGCCGCCTGCGCGACCGCCAAACCGACACCGCCGACGTCATCGAACGGCGGCTGCGTGACGCGAAGAGCGATATGGAGCATCGCGACGAATTTGAACACGTCATCATCAACGATGACCTCAAACAGGCCGTTGCGGAGCTCGAAGCCATCATCAAGGCTTAATAACTTTTTGGAATAAGGGCTGGCGTCTGCTGGGCCTGGCCTATAGCCTGCGTCGTCTTGATTCGCGGGCTGGGGCCCGCTCCTACAGATCATCATCGCGGCGCAAGCGCACGCTCCAACAGGAAAACAGAACATGGCTCGTATTACAGTTGAAGATTGCCTCGACAACATCGGCAACATATTTGAAATGGTACTCGTCGCCGCCAAGCGCGCGCGGCGTGTCGCCCACGGCGCCGAGCCGATGGTCGAGCTCGAAAACGACAAGCCCACGGTCATCGCGCTGCGCGAGATCGCGGAGGGCCACGTTACCCCGGCAATTCTCGACGAGATCGAGCAACCGCCTGCGGAGGATTTGCTGCAGGTCGATATTGCCGACGAAATCATGCCCGTTCGCGGTATTTCGATCGGGGATTAATCGCGGGCTGGGGCCCGCTCGTACCGGCTGGGGCCCGCTCGTACCGGCAGGGGCCCGCTCATACCGTACGAGCGCCGCCCACGGCGCGATATATTTTCGCGGGCTGGGGCCCGCTCGTACAAGCACCGGCGCAAGCCCGCCAGTACACGTAAAAATGGGTATGATCGTGGCATGGACTATGCTGCGACATTGCTGTCGAAATTGCCGGGCGCATCGAAGCGCGATCACGGTATGCCGCGGCTGCTCGACACGCTGGAATCCTATCTGGGCGAAGAGCAGATCGGGGAGATAGCGAAGGCCTATGAGTTTGGTGCGGCAGCGCATGAAGGGCAGAGCCGCAAGACGGGAGAGCCTTACATCACTCACCCCGTCGCAGTCGCCCAGGAATTGGCAGAAATGCACCTCGACTCCGAGGCGATCATGGCGGCCATCCTGCACGACACGGTAGAAGACACCGAAGCAACCCTGATCGAGATCGAGGAGCGCTTCGGCAAAGAGGTCGCGTTGCTTGTCGACGGCGTCAGCAAGCTCGATCAAATTCAATTCCACAGCAGGGCCGAAGCGCAGGCCGAAAGTTTCCGCAAGATGATGCTGGCGATGATCGAAGATATTCGCGTCATCCTCGTAAAACTCGCCGACCGGCTGCATAACATGCAGACGCTCGGTGCGATGCCAGCCAGCAAGATCAGACGAATCGCGCGGGAGACGCTCGACATCTACGCACCGATCGCGAATCGGCTTGGCATCAACCGCCTGAAAGTCGAACTCGAGGATCTTGGCTTTCGTTATCTTTATCCAATGCGCTATCGGGTTCTCGATAAGGCGCTGAAGAAAAGCAAAGGCAGTCATCGGCAAATCGTCAAGCGCATATCCGAGGAATTTGGCAATGCGCTTGCGGAGGAAGGCATCGTGGCGGAAGTCATTGGCCGCGAAAAACATCTGTACAGCATTTACAAAAAAATGGCCGAGAAAAGACGTTTGCTCGGTGACATCGTCGACGTCTACGGGTTTCGCATCGTCGTGGAAGACGTGAGTACCTGCTATCAGGTTCTTGGTTTGATTCATGGCTTGTACAAACCGATGCCCGGTCGCTTCAAGGATTACGTCGCCATTCCGCGCGTCAACGGCTACCAGTCTCTGCATACAACCTTGTTCGGGCCGAAGGGCCTGCCACTTGAAGTCCAGATACGCACGCGCAACATGGACCGGGTCGCCGAAGCCGGCGTTGCTTCGCACTGGCAGTACAAAGCAGAGGACAAGTTTGACGCGACCCCGCAACGTCGCGCGCGCGAGTGGTTGTCGAATCTGGCCGAACTTCAGGAATCGGGTTCATCCGAGGAATTTCTCGAAAGCGTCAAGGTCGACCTGTTCCCGGACAAGATTTACGTCTTCACTCCCAAGGGCGACATCATGCCGTTGCCCAAGGGTTCGACGACCGTCGATTTCGCTTATGCGGTGCATACGGATATCGGCAATAAGACAGTCGCCGCGAAAGTGGATCGAATCCTGGTGCCATTGCGCACGCAACTCGCTAACGGCCAAACGGTTGAGATCGTCAAGAGCCGCGGTGCGAAGCCGAATCCCAATTGGCTGGCGTTCGTGCGCACTGCGAAAGCGCGCACCGCAATTCGTCACCATATGAAGAACCTGCGCTCAAGCGAGTCGATGGACCTTGGCAAGCGCTTGCTCGACCGTTCCTTGAAAGACCTGGACTCATCGCTGCGCAAGGTCGGCAAGGTGCGCATGAATGCTGCCATTGAGGAGCTCGGCCTGAACGACACCGCAGAGCTTTTCGAACAGCTCGGCCTTGGCGAAAGAATCGCACCACTGACTGCGCGGTTTTTGCTCGGTATCAGTGAGGAGGGTGACACCGCCGGGGAATCTGCCAGCCTCGTTATCGCCGGCACCGAGGGCATGGTCGTCAGCTATGCCAAATGCTGTTACCCGATCCCCGGCGACGATGTGATGGGCTATCTCAGCACCGGCCGCGGCGTTGTCATTCATCGCAACACTTGCGGCAATCTCGGCAATTTCCGCAAGCAGCCCGAGAAGTGGATCGCCGTAAGCTGGGAAAAGGACGTCGATTTGGAGTTTGCCAGCCAGATACAGGTTGATACGCTTAACAAGCCCGGCGTACTCGCTGAAGTCGCTGCAACCATCGGCGACGGCGGCTCAAATATCGAACAGGTTGAGGTTCTTGGTCGGCATGAAGACTGTTCGATGTTGTCCTTTCTTGTGCAGGTTCGTGACCGCAAACACCTCGCACAGGTCATGCGCGATGTGCGCAAGATGCCAAACGTTATTCGAGTAACTCGCGACTGCGCCTGACAAAAACGGAGCATCAATGAACAAAGAAGCGATCCATAGCGATCATGCGCCGGCAGCGATTGGCACTTATTCGCAGGCGATCAGGAGCGGCGACCTCGTATTCCTGTCCGGACAGATTCCGCTTGACCCGGCAACAATGGAGGTCGTCGACGGAGACTTCGAGGTCCGCGCCCGACAGGTTTTTGAAAATCTGAAAGCCGTGGCTGAGGCGGCGGGCGGCGACCTGAACGATATTGTGAAATTGACGATCTTTCTCACCGACCTCGGCGACTTCGCATCCGTCAACAGCGTCATGCAAGAATTCTTCGTGCAGCCGTTTCCGGCGCGAGCGGCCATCGGTGTCGCGTCATTGCCCAAAGGCGTGGACGTGGAGGCCGACGCAATCCTCGCTCTGTAGGAGCTGCGCTTGCGCTTCAGCCCTTAGATTGTAGGAGCTGCGATCGCGCTGCAAGCAGCGCTCCTACAGGAACCGAAATGACGGACGACGACGATACCGGAGCATCTCAGCTAACCGTTTTGAACGGTGTTGGCCCGGCGCTTGCGAAAAAACTCGAGCGCCTTGGTATTTTTGTCGTCGAGGACTTGCTGTTCCTGCTACCGCTTCGTTACGAGGATCGTACGCAACTCGTCAAACTCGGCGCCCTGGAAGCAGGCAGCCGCTCTCTCGTGACAGGCGAAGTGCTGCTCTCGGAAACCGCTTATCGGGGTCGACGTAATCTCCTCGTGAGACTCAGTGACGGCACCGGCCAGTTGACGCTGCGCTTCTTTCACTTCTCGCGCGCACAGCAGGCGCAATTCAAGCAGGGCGTTCATGTGACCTGCTTTGGTGAAGCGCGCAAAGGGTCAGCCGGAATGGAAATGATCCACCCGGAATACCGAATCCTTAGAGAGGATCAGGATGCGGCCATCAACGAGTCACTGACCGCCATCTACCCGGCAACCGAGGGCTTGCAGCAGGGCCGGCTGCGCAATCTCACCGACCAGGCGCTCCGCCGGATGCAACAGGCGCCGCCCGTCGAATTGTTGCCGGCGAACGTACTGCAAAAACTGCAGATGCCGCCGCTCGCAGAAGCCATCGTTTTCCTGCATCGCCCACCACCCGACGCCGACGTCGAGCTCATGCATGCGGGCCGGCATCCCTGTCAGCAGAGACTCGCGTTCGAAGAGTTACTCGCACACTACCTGAGTCTCAAGAATCTGCGCGCCCTTGCGGAATCCGAAGCGGCGCCTGCACTCGTCGACGGCGCGCCGGAGGTAGATGGTTTCGTTCGCGAGCTGCCGTTTCAACTCACCGAGGCACAGCAAAGAGTCGTCGATGAAATCATGGGAGACCTTTCGCAGCCACATCCAATGATGCGCCTGATTCAGGGCGACGTTGGTTCGGGTAAGACGGTTGTCGCGGCAATAGCTTGTCTCAAGGCCGTTTCCTGTGGCGTACAGGCGGCGATCATGGCGCCGACAGAGCTTCTGGCGGAACAGCACTGGCGAAGTTTCTTGGGCTGGTTTCGACCGCTCGGTATTGAGCCTGCGTGGTTGTCCGGCAGTCAGCGCGCAGTGGCGCGACGGGAGTCCCTGCAGGCCATCGAGAACGGCTCGGCAAAAATAATTGTTGGTACGCATGCCTTGTTTCAGGAGGGCGTGAGCTTTCACGAACTTGGACTGGTGATCATCGATGAACAACATCGCTTCGGCGTTCACCAACGCATGGCGCTGCGCGACAAGGGCGTTGGCGAACAGGGCCACCCTCACCAACTTGTGATGACGGCAACGCCAATTCCGCGAACACTGGCAATGGCCGCTTACGCCGATCTTGATACTTCGGTCATCGATGAATTGCCACCGGGTCGGCAGCCCGTCAAGACGATCGCGTTGCCGGACAACCGCCGCGATGAAATCATCGCGCGAGTCCGCTCCGCTTGCGAATCCGGTCAGCAGGCGTATTGGGTATGTCCGCTTATCGAAGAATCGGAGGTACTCGACTATCAGGCTGCTGAGGCGAGTTACGAAATGTTGACCGCGGCCTTGTCCGATATCCGCGTCGGCCTGGTGCATGGTCGAATGCGGCCCGCGGAGAAAGAGCGCGGCATGCAAGCCTTCAAGGACGGCTTGATACAGCTATTGGTTGCGACGACGGTCATCGAGGTCGGCGTTGATGTGCCCAACGCCAGCCTGATGATTATCGAGAATGCGGAACGCATGGGTCTATCGCAATTGCACCAGCTGCGCGGCCGCGTTGGGCGCGGTAGCCTGCAAAGTCATTGCGTGCTGGTGTACAAGCCGCCGCTCGGTCGCATAGCGAAAAACCGACTGTCGGTGCTGCGCGAAACCAATGACGGATTTGTCGTTGCACAACGGGACCTCGAATTGCGAGGGCCGGGCGAATTGCTGGGCACGAGACAAACGGGCTTGCCCGATTACCGGGTTGCCGACCTCATTCGCGATGCCGAGTTGATGCCGAAGGTGCAGTTGGCCGCGGAAGCCGTTCAGCGGCAGTCTCCGGAAAACGCCGCGGCCATTGTGCGGCGCTGGCTGGCTGACGTGAATCGTTACGGCAAGGTGTAGAAGCGCCTTCGGGTCCCACCTGAAGTAAACTCCATGTCATGAGGAAGTTCTTCCCCGTCAAAATCGCGCCCGAACTGATCGCGCAGGTTCGAAATTACGGCAAGCTTATGCGCGTCGACAAACCGATCGGCATCTGGCTGTTGTTGTGGCCGACGCTTTGGGCGCTGTGGCTGGCTGGCGAGGGACATCCCAAGCAGGGCCTGTTCGTGGTTTTCACCGTTGGCGTATTCGTCATGCGCTCCGCCGGATGTGTATTGAACGATTACGTTGATCGCAACATCGACCCTTACGTCGAGCGCACCCGTACCCGACCCATCGCATCCGGCGCTGTCGCACCGATGGAGGCGCTGACGCTTTTTGTTGCACTTGGCCTGATCGCAATCGGCCTTGCAACAATGCTCAACCGGCCAGCCCAGCTACTCGCGATCGTCGCAGCAGGGCTGACCATCGCTTATCCGTTCGTAAAGCGCTTCGTCTCAATTCCGCAATTTATTCTCGGCGCGGCGTTCGGTTGGGCTGTGCCAATGGCCTTCGCCGCGCAAACCGGACGAGCGCCGCAGTTGGCATGGATTGTTTTTGGCGCCGCCATAATCTGGGCGGTGATCTACGATACCTTTTACGCCATGGTTGACCGGGAGGATGACCGCAAGATCGGTGTGAAGTCGACCGCCCTGTTGTTCGGCGATGCTGATTTGTTCGTGCTCGCCGGCTTGCAGCTCATCATGTTGCTTGCTCTCATTTTTATCGGCGTGCGGGCCGAGCTGGGCTTCTGGTACTACCTGTCGGTCGCCTGTGCGGCCGGCCTGATGGGCTATCACCAATGGCTCGCCCGTGATCGCCGGCCGGCCGGTTGTTTCGCCGCTTTCCTGCACAATCATTTCATCGGCCTCATCGTCTTTATCGGCATCGTGCTGCATTACAGTTTTAACCCCGCACTGTAGGAGCGGGCCCCAGCCCGCGATCCAATTTGTAGGAGCGGCGCCCACGCCGCGATCGCGGGCTGGGGCCCGCTCCTACAGTTCCCGGCTCGCGCGCGCCAAGGCAAGCACACTGACTTTTTCAACACCGTTTTCAAATAACAGCTTGGCGAGCTGACGACAGGTTTCCCCGGTTGTTATCACATCGTCGACGATCAGGACGTGCTTCGCAGCGACGCGCCCTCGAATACGAAACGCTGACTTTAGGTTGCGGCGGCGCTCGGCTGCAGTGAGTCCGGATTGATACGGCGTCGACACTACTCGTGCGACATTGCGTAACCCGGGCAATTGCATTCGCGACAGCAAAGGCCTCGCAATCTCTTCAGCTTGGTTGAAGCCGCGGCGGACGCGGCGCCACCGGTGTAGCGGCACGGGCAAAAGTGCATCGATGTCGGCGGGCAGGCGTGTCACTGCTCCCAGCAGGATGTCGCTAAATGCAGGTTGGTAGTAGAGCTTGCGATGAAACTTGAACGCCTTTATCGCGCTGTCGAGTGGAAAAGAATAATGTAACGGCACGATAGCCGCAGCGAATACCGCCGGTTCAACCTGGCAACTCGCGCAGGGTACGCCGCGTGGCAGGGGCGCCGGCACGGGCATCGCGCAGAACTCGCAGCTATTGGCGATCCACGGCAGGTCCTTGTTACACGCATCGCAAATATAGCGTTCGTCGGCGCCCGCAAGCACACCACAAAACACGCAGCGTCGCGGCATCAACGCTGCCTCGAGAAAGCGTATCGGCATGCGGACAGTATTCCGCCTCAGGCCGAACGATGCCGTCGGCCATTCCGGGCGAAACACGCACAAAGCGTGATACCGTATTCTGCGACATCGCTGCCCGCCGCTTGCCAGACCGCAGTCTAAGCCATTGAACTCCGACCACTCTCTTAATACTCATGACGTGCGCCGTCGCTTCGATCGCGCCGCGGGCGGATTTGACGACGCGGATTTTGTTCACAGCGTGACCAGGGACGGCTTGTTCGTCCGGCTGGAACCGGTTGTCATTAACGCAAACGTCGTTGTCGACCTTGGCTGCGCAACAGGTAAGGCGACAACAAAGTTGGCGAAGCGATTTCGCGGTGCAAAAATTATTGCGGTCGATCTTTCGCGACAAATGCTGGAACAGTGTCGTGCGAAGCAGGGATGGTTCTCGAAGACAAGCGTGATACAGGCATCAGCTTCGGCATTGCCGTTAGATGATCAAAGCGTCGATGTTGTATTCGCGAACTTGTTATTGCCGTGGGTAAGCGATGTCGGGGATGTCGCCGCCGAGATTGCCAGGGTGCTGCGTGAAGACGGGCTGTTCGTGTTTGCGACGCTCGGGCCCGACAGCTTGCTCGAACTTCGCGATGCCTGGGCCGATGACGGCGGTAACGCACATGTCAATCGTTTTCTCGACATGCACGACGTTGGCGATGCGCTGGTGCGTTCCGGATTGCGCGATCCTGTACTCGATGTCGACCGGCTCGGCGTGAGCTATAACTCCGCGCAGCATCTGTTTCGTGACCTCACGGCCACTGGCGCCCGTAATTCCCTGCACGAGCGAAACTCGACGCTGGTTGGCAAGCAACGATTTGCCGCTATGCGCGAGCGCCTTGAGGCCGCGTCGGGCGGCGGGGTAAAGCTGAATCTGGAGCTTGTATATGGCCACTGCTGGGGATGCGGCCCGCGAGCGAGCGGTGGCGAAGTGCGCATAGCCGCGGGCACCATACCGGTGCGCGGAGATTAGTCGAGGCCGATGCAAGTAGACACACAAATCCATAAACGATTGCCCGCCTGGTTGCTGTTCGCGGTCGGCGCGCTCCTGGTCGTTCAGTTCGCAGCGCTCGGCGTCTGGCAGGTCAATCGCGGGATCGACAAACGTGAAAATCGAGCGGCGTTCGATAATCAGTCAACGTTCACGCGCTTCGTCGACGGTGCCGAGCTGCGTGCCTACCAGTCCATCGAGTCCGACGGGCATTTTGTTTCCGGACGGCAGTTCCTGTTCGACAACATCATTTTGAACAGCCGCTATGGCTACTACGTACTGACCGCGCTCAAGCTCGGCGAGGGCCAACCGATGTTGATCGTCAATCGCGGCTGGATCGAAAAGTCCGCTTCAACCCCGAACATTGATGTCACCGAGGCGCCCGTTACCGTGCGCGGCAGGGTTGGTTCGCTGCCAAAGCCTGGCATGCGGATGGGTGACGCGATTGCGTCACGGGAATCCTGGCCGCAGGTCGCCGTCTGGCCGACGATAGATGACCTTGAATTATCGCTCGGGCGCGAGCTGCAACCGTTTGTGTTACTCATGGATCCCGAGGAAGACAACGGCTTCCTTCGCCACTGGGTGCCCGAGGAAATGGGGCCGGGAAAACACTTCGGCTACGCGTTGCAGTGGTTCGCGATGGGCGCAGCGCTCGCCGGAATCCTCATCTGGAATTTTCGCAAGCATCGCTCTGCGGCGTGAACCCTCCAAAACAGTGCCAAGGCAGATTTTCTTGCACGCTGAAACGCCGCCCGATAAAGTGCCTCTACCCATAAGACGCTACCAGAGCCGTCACGCATCGGGTGAATTGAGAGGAAATGAGCGCAAACATCGAAACACTGACCGATTGGCGGGACTTCTATGAGTTGACCAAGCCTCGGGTCGTTGCGCTCATCGTTTTCACTGCGGTCGTTGGCATGTTTCTCGCCGTTCCGGCCTGGCCCGGCGCCATTCCGCTGATTTTCGGCACGCTCGGCATCGGTTTCGCCGCCTCGGGCGCCGCGGTCTTCAATCACGTCCTTGATGCACGCATCGACATTCATATGTTGCGTACGCGCGGCCGTCCGTTGCCGCAAGGACGCGTGTCGGAGCGCGCCGCCTTAAGTTTCGCCTCCGCGCTGTGTGTTATTTCGATGATCATATTGTGGTTCATCGTAAACCCGCTAACGGCCGTACTGACATCGTGTTCTCTGGTCGGCTACGCGGTTATTTATACCGTGTACCTGAAACGCGCCACACCGCAGAACATCGTGATCGGTGGCGCCGCCGGGGCCGCGCCGCCGCTTCTTGGCTGGGCAGCCGTCACGGGCGAGATCAACAGCGGTGCATTGTTACTGTTCCTGATCATCTTTGTCTGGACACCGCCTCATTTTTGGGCGCTCGCCATCGCGCGCAAGGAAGAATACGCGAAAGTCGACATACCGATGTTGCCAGTAACACACGGCGAGGCTTATACGCGGCTGACCATTCTTCTATATACGATCCTGCTCATACTCGTGACCGTCATTCCCTACGCGACCGGCATGAGTGGGTTGATCTATCTTGTTACGGCGCTCGTTCTTGGCGCAATGTTCACTTTCCATGCGATCCAGATGATGCGCTACCCGGATGAGCTTGACCGCGCGATGGCAACGTTCAAATTCTCGATCAACTACCTCGGTTTGTTGTTTGGCGCGCTGCTGCTCGATCACTACTTCTTGTTTCAGCTAAACCTCTAATCCGGCACTGAAATGTCGCGCTCGATGGCTGCGAGCTGCTCGGGTAACGCGTTTGGCCTTATTTCGTCGCTCTTTGAGACAGTACGATTGCGACGCCGCCCAAAGTCGCAACGGACGCCATCAACAAGCGCAGCGTTACATCCTCGGACAACAACAGAACTCCGCCGATGGCTGCGATAACGGGAACGGATAGCTGCACCGTCGCAGCGCTGGTTGCAGCGAGACCACGCAGTGCGGCGTACCAGATCACATAGCCGATTCCCGACGCAACAGCGCCCGACGCGACAGCCAGCGCAATGCCGAATGAGGTCGTGTGAAATTGCTGCAAGAAGATCAGGCTCGTCAGCAACACGAGTGGCACCGATAACAGGAAATTCCAGGCAGTCGCCCGCGTTGGGTCCGCCGCCTTGCGCCCCAGCAGGGAATAGGCGCCCCAGGCGACACCTGCAATAACCATCAACATCGCGCCGATCGGTTCTGGCGCCGTAACGCCAGGCAACACGAGATAAACAAGACCGGCGATCGCCAAAACCAAGCCGACCCAGGAGGCCGCGGAAAATGGCTCACCGGAACGCAACGCGACGATGAACATCGTCAGTTGCACGGCGCCGAACAGAATTAATGCACCGGTACCGGCGCCGAGTGATAAGTACGCGAACGAAAAGAACGCCATGTACACGAACAAGGCGAGCGCGGCACGCCAGTCAGCATCTCGTTTTACCGGTCCTTTCTCGCGGTACAGAACGATTGCGGCGAGTATCAGCGCGCCCGAAATCACTCGCACCGTCGCGAAACTCGCCGCATCGATGTGTCCCTCACCGAGCGCCAAACGGCACAGCACCGAGTTCGCGGCGAACGCGAGCATGGCCAGTAAGGTCAATAGAGCGGTTTGTTTCACGGCGAACAGTATAGGCGGGATTCGGACCTGCCACATTTGGCCACAAAGCGTTCACCGGCACGGCATTTTTGGCTGTTGTTATCTCCGCAGTGAAGGGGAGAGAAGCCAATGCAACAGATTATTGACGGGCTGAAGCGCTCGGCCTCAATGAAGGCGTTCCTGATCGGCGTGCTCATTCTGATTCTTTTGATTCCGGTAGCGATGATCAAGGGTGTGGTGCGTGACCGCATATACGTTCACAACCAGGCACGTGCAGACATCATGCGCTCCTGGGGTTGTGAGCAATTGCTGACCGGGCCGAT
>Ga0255057_10000293_pt1 | contig 28183 bp, 29 predicted proteins | sample Cases_109_6_MG_FD_189022 | JGI IMG/M metagenome (GOLD analysis project Ga0255057, IMG submission 189022) | Seawater microbial communities from Amundsen Gulf, Northwest Territories, Canada - Cases_109_6 | ecosystem: Environmental > Aquatic > Marine > Gulf | place: Canada: Northwest Territories... | reverse complement strand
CAACACGCAGCTCCGTCCACAGGTCGAGAAGCGGCTTGGGGTCGGCATCCTTGCAACCCCGCTCCCTGCCCTCTCCGAGCCTGAGGAACGGTGGTAGCAAACCGCACATAATGCCGGTTATGGGCGGCACCCTAGAGGGGAGTTGAGTGGGTCGAGCGCGACTTACGCCGCGCTCGACCTGTTCCGCGCTAGACCTATTCCGAGCTCGTCCCCCATGGTGCTAATGCCTTGAGCTGGTTCTGGGGCTTGAAGTTGCCTTTGCCGGGCTCGCCGTTCACCGACTCGGTGTTCATGGCGAACGTCAAGATCGTGAACGCGACTGTGTCAGAGTTCTGGTCGAGCACTTCAAGGCTGACATTGGCGAAGGTGTCGCACGCCGTGTGGTAGCACGGATCGTACTGGTCACCGGCTGTACCGCCATACAACGCTGCTTCATCCGCCGTCTTGATTCCCTCGGCACCAGTGAACAGGCCGCCGCATGGGATCCCAGTGACACAGAAGGCGAAGTGGTCCGATCGTTGACCTAGCAAGGTCCCCTGATTGGGCAAGCCCTGCGAGGCGTAGTAGTCGAGGAACAATTGTTCGATCACAGCACTCTCAGGCGGCACGAAGATAGTGTTTCCGCCGTCGGAGTTGTCACCGTCGTACACGAACCGCACGAAGTTCGGCGAGCCGATCATGTCGAAGTTCAAGTACAGCGCAATGTTGGCGTGCTCCTCATTGGATAGACCGACGATGTAGTCGATCGAACCGACGAGACCCAACTCCTCAGCGCCCCACCAGGCAAACCGAACCTGGTTTGTTGGCTTGACCTTGGCCATCTGCTCCGCGACTTCGAGAAGCGCCGCGCTACCCGAACCGTTGTCCTGGATCCCTGGGCCACTGGACACCGAATCGAGGTGAGCGCCTGCCATCACGACATTGCTGGAGTCGCCTTTCTTCGACTGGGCGATGATGTTGCTGGTCGTCCGAGTCTCCGAGGTTGTGGAGGTGGTGATCTGACCGGTTGCGCTCGACGTCGCAAGGTCCTTGCCAATAGCGAACGTCGTGCCGACGACCGGGATCGTGCCGACTGGACCTCCGAGCGTGCCGAAGACCACCCCCAACCGGCTCGGATCGTTGCCCTGGTTGAAGACAACTACACCCACCGCACCCGCCGCCTCGGCGTTGATCGCCTTGTCCGAGAAGTTGCAGGCGCCGCGCTGGAGTACGGCGATCTTGCCGACCACCGACGCTGCGGGCGGGCTCGTAAAGTCGGAGGCCTCGCAGCCGCTCGTCGACGTCGACGGGTCGGCGGGCCAAGGCGCCATCCCGAGCGCCAGGTCGACGCCGACAAAGTCGATGGTCCCGGTGCTGCCAGAGCCGGAGAAGGTCATCACGTCGTAGTCGGTCTGGTCGACGTAGCTCGTCGCCACAGGTGACGCCTGGTCGAACGACGAAGGGCCGGTCTCTTCGAAGAAGCCGAAGTCGAAGAAGAGCTGCGCGACGTCATAGCCAGCCGCTTCCATACGATCGACGACATAGTCGGCCGACGCGTCATAACCCGGGGTCCCCGACGCACGAGTGCCGCCGTTAGCGTCCGCAGCCGCCTGGAACGCCGCCTGATGCTCACGAACACCGTCGACCGTGACACATTCCAAAAGTTTGTCGATGGTGTTGTTCACCCTCGTATCGCATGCTTCCGACCCAGCACTTGCCGCTCCCATGGGGAGCAAGGCAAAAACCATGGCCAAGACTGCGACCAGTCCCATCCGTCTTCTCATTTTCTATCTCCGTCTCGACTGGCATCGAAACATAGCAACACCCGTCACTCTGTGTGGTCTGGCTTTGCATGGCCCCCGAACTGCCGTGATCAGCCGCACATAACGGCACTTATGGGCGGCTGATCACGGCGTCACGGACCGCACATATTGCCGGTTATGGGCGGGTATCCGACAGTTTCTGGGCACCATGTCGAGTGCTAAGCGTAGGGTTGGTCTCACTCTCTGTTGCACAGAGACTGGAGACTGGGAGCGGTCGCCATCAACTATCAAAGGAAAGGAAGTTTACGTGCGAAAACTTATCGTTCTTGTTTTGACATTGGGGCTTATCGCCTTACCGGCGGTGGCCTTCGCCGGGCACGATCCCGACGGGACCGGGAATGCGACCGGGAAGGCGAATCTGCACCAGGTTGGCCAATCGGGCATCATGGCGAAAATCACTTTCGTCGACGATGGTGTAGCGCTCACCGCTGAGGGGACCGCTACTGGGATGGATCCGGATGACTTCTATATCTCACTGATCTACGACAATGGGTCGGTCCCGGGCGGACCCTTTTCGTGTGAACCGAGCGGAGATCTTGGGGGAGGATTCCAACTCGTCCCCGGTAACCGTCAGAACAGCAATGTGCTGACGGAAGCGCAGATGTTTGTGGGGATCTGGGACGTGGACCCCGATGGCAATGGGATCCTGGTTAATTTGCCAGAAGAATATGCCGGTCTGGATGAGTTGGACACGATCTCGATTCGAGCAGCATCGATCGGCTTCGAAAGGGTCGCCTGCGGAGAGGTGTCGACGCACCCGGCAGGGTGACGCCCACATCCGGCAAGACGATCAGCAGGGGGAAGGACCCGAATCTTCGGGGTCCTTCCCCCTCGACGCTCTCCTCTCGACAACCCGCACATAACGGCACATATGGGCGGCTGCTTGTCCGCGTATGCTCCCAGTCCAACCTCATTGCTATGCGGTTGAACCGACCCCTTGCAGGCCGATGATTCGCAGCGTTGAATCTCCTGTCAGTGAGGGGTCCTCTAACAGTCGCTTTCAACGAGGGAATTAGGTTGTGCGACGTGGACTCCAAGGAGTTTTATACGAAGCTGTTCCTCGTCGTGGCGGCTTTCGTCCTGGTCGGAGTGGTTTTAGTGTTGCTGCGATTGTCTTGAGGAGCAGTATCTCTGTTTGGTGTCGGCGGCGCCGACCAACGCCCCCGGTTCCTCTTTGGAGGAAGGAGAACGTGGCTGGATGAGTGAAAGCAGCATTGTTATGGAGTCCGGTTTGAAATACCGAGTGACGACTGATTCGGAAGTGTTCACCGGCACTTTTAACGGCAACTGGCCGGGTAGTACCGGCAACGGTCGGTCATTCCTCGATGTGGTGGTCGGTGATGACGCATCGGTCCGTGTCTTCTCGATGTCCGTTTACGTTTCGGAGATACGCATTGCCGAACCTGTGCAGTGAATCGGCCAACATCGTGGCCTGCCTCGATGGGTAGGGTCGGAACGGCCACAGAGCAGGCCGGGAACCCTTCCTCGGTTTGCGAATGAGAAAGAGGGCTCCCCGTTTGAGATTTCGGGGGGCCCTCTCCAATTTGTATTCGTGGGCGACTTGTCGTCGGGTTAGAGCCGGTTACCGCTTTCGTATCCCATGGTGATGTCACGGCCGTGGACCGTTAGCGCCCAAATGGTGAACACCGACATGGTGACGCCACACCGAGGAGTACTCCTGGTCGGCGCCGTACATCCAGCGGCAGGTCCCGATGGTTATGAACCTCATCAACGACCCCCACGAGGAAATTGACCTGATGGATGCCGAGCTCACCTATGCCTGGGTTATCGGGCTAGCAGCAGCACCATTGATGGAACTGGCACAAAGCCAGGTTGAGTACCCGAATATTGCGCCAGGGGCCGATTTCGACGGCTACGGCTAAAGCCCCACGGGAGTCGACGAGCGGCGTCTTCACACACCATCACAAGATCAGGGATGTCGGCTGCCTATGACAGCGACATCACCGCGGCACGTGTGTTCACGGAGGGGTCGGCCAGCTCGCCGAGAAAGGCGTTGACTGTGGCTGAGCACTGTGAGAGATCGGACGTTGACGGAATGGCTAGGCATAACCGTCACTTATGGGCGGCTGATCACAGTGTCATGGACCATACGCGATGCCGTTGTGGCGTGCATTAGACCCGCTTCTGATACCAGGTAGGAATCAGGTGGCGGTTTTGTCCTCAGGGTCCAGTTTTCTCAAGGCGATTCCGATGAGAACGAATAGGACCCCCATCCCGACTGCCATTGCGGCTATCCCGAACGCGAGGACGGACGTGAATAACGAGGCCCGAAGAAACGACGAAGTCATCGCTGTTTCTCGGAGCGGGTCGTCTCTATCCAACTCTGCGTAGGTTTGCCCTCCGGTGATGTCCAGAGTGTGCTGTTCAATGATGTCAGCCTGACAAAACGCGGTGAAAGGTCCTTTCACGGCGCGATCAGGTAGACAAGCGTCGGAGGTGGTGGTGATGTTCTGATCGGCAAGCGTCGAACTCACTACAAACCAGGTTGCTACCCCCGCCACAGCAAGAACGATTCCGGCAATGATTGATATCAGACCTGTTGTTTTGACCAATTGGAGCCTCCACCGTTGATTGGGGCAGAGGACCATACCCAGCCGGTGCCTACGAGACGAAATCACCCAACTGGCCGCATAACGGCACAGGTGCGCTTGTGATCAGCCCCTCATGACGCCGGTTATGGCATGAAGGGCGTTTATCCGTCCAGGGCGTCGACGTTGTAGGCGTATAAGTCGGTCTTCCCGCAGGCTCGACATGTCCAGGCATCAAGCGGGGCGGTCGACCACTTATCAGCCGGAGTATCGCCCCTACGGCTGACATAGAGGTGTGGAACCACCCGAGTCGGGATCAACATGCCACCACAATCAGTGCACGGCCTAGGTGCCAAAGGCTCGTCTTCGATGCGATGTGGGTTTGTGGCCATGAAACACCTCGACATTCACAACGCTTTCCGAAACGAAACAACTACCAAATTGTCGCCCAGTTGACAGTTTGCTTCACCCCCACATCCCTAGGTTTGGACCTGCGGGTGTCAACTCCTACTCGGAGAATGGGTGAGCACTCAATCCGTAGAGAACGCCGAGCGACATCCCAAAGGCCAGAACCGCTGCAACCTCGTACATAGGGATGCTGACGACCGCGATTATCGCCCCGAACATGGCTAGGACTATTTCAGTGGCTCTTCCCCACTCACGCCGATTGGTCAGCCCCCAGCCCCACGCCTTGAAATCGAGAAGCCACGCACCCTCCGGTGCGAAGACAACCCAAACTCCCTGCCGTCTATGGCCTCTATGCGGCTCTCGGAGCCTTGATTCTCTACCCGCTTTTCGGTTCCTCACGGCATCTCAATGTCGGGCCCGAAGCCGCTGTCGCGACTCTCACCGCGGTCATCGTGCTTCCATTAGCGGGAGGCGACTCGGACCGGTATCTAGCTCTGGTCGGGCTTCTCGCACTGATGGTTGCCGTCGTCCTCGCTTTGGCGGGATTCCTCAAACTCGGCTTCGTCACCCGCTACACCGCAAAGGCAAAACGGTGAGTGTGGCTCGACTGAGACGCGATCTGTCTGACAATCTGGAGCGGGCGGACCTGCTCGGTTTATTCGACGGCGGCGTGTTTCTCGAGGTGGATGATGGTGTCGGGTCATTTACCACTTCGCGCGGTGACTCAACAAACTAACCCTCGCCGGGATCAATCCTGGGTGGCGGGCTCGGGGTGGATGGGACGTGGCCGTCGATCGAGGAAACCGTTGTAGATGGCATAGGCAATCACGGTTGCGAGTGCCGCGGGAGCCGCCTCAATGGGTGAGTTGAGCGACACGCCGAGTGCTGCCAGAAGCACGAGGGTGTATGGAATCGCTGCTCCGGCACCCGGAACCGCGGCGAACAGGCAAACAACAGCCAGCCCTTCGGGGATGCCGGGGATGAGTGCGTGAACGGCCGCACCAGTGACACCGCCGACAAAGATCAGGGGAAAGATGGGGCCACCGTAGAAGCCGGTTCCAAAGGACAGGGATGTGGCCAGGATTTTCCCGATCACCATGAGAAACAGTGCGGCGGCGGTGAACTCGGGGGCGTGCTCCAGCGCCGTTGCCAGCTGGGTAGTACCGGAGAATGCCGTCAGAGGCATCGCCCATGCGATCGCCCCTATTGCCAGGCCGCCCAACGTGGCAAGCACGATTGGCCGTGTTCGAAAGCCGGCTGTCGACTTGTGGACTAGCCCCATCGAGATTCCAAACACCCCTGCAACAAGTGCACCGAGGACCCCTAGTGGAATCGCGATCAAGAAGTTCGTAAGCGAGAACTCGAAGGGTGGCACCTGATAGATGTCGAGCAGGGTTCCGCCAGAGATCAGGTAGAACACGGTGAATCCTGTGATAGCAGCGGTCAGACCGGGAAGCGCGGTGAGGGCGTAACGGCGGGGGCCCGACGGTGTCGAAGCCTCCACTACGAGCATCGCCGAGATGATCGGAGCGGCGAAGAAACCGCCGAAGGCACCGGCCATGCCGGAGAGGACATTCACCCCGCGCATCTCTTCTGAGAGTTGGCGACGCTCCGAGACCCAGGTGGCAGCCCCGCCCCCGATGGTGGCAAGCGGTGCCTCTGGCCCGACGCTTGCCCCGCTGATCAGGGATACGAATGCCACGGCCACCCGACCGAGAACGAGGCGTGGCTCGACGCGGAGCTCCTTGATCTCTTCAAACAACCCGGGGATAACCGGTTCCACATGCAGAGCCCGTCGCAACAGACCCACTACCAGGCCAAACGCTCCGATCAGCGGTATGAACCACCATTCGCCACTGAACAGGCCGGTGGGGGTGTCATCGGGCCAGATCAGTTCGATGCCGAGGTCGATAAGCGCAAGGAAGGCAACCGCGACCAGTCCCATGAAGGCACCGAGGAGTGCTGCCCAGCCGAGCAGTTGCCAGAACTCGGGTGTGCGAGTCACCGGCACTTCCGGGGCTGGCTGGCTCATTCACCTACCTCCCTGTTGGGTCGGCTAACACCTCAGCGATTCAGACCGGGCAAATGAGAAGCCGTGTTCCGTTGGAAAGTTCTACGATCACACCGCCGGCATCCTGGGTCTTAGCCCCGGCCACAGAGACAATTTCTTCCAACGATTCAGCAGCCGCCAGTGCAGGCGGTTCGGACGCTTCGAGCCATTCCGGTGGGATCGGCTTTGGCCCGTACAGGTTGGTATCGCTCGCGGCTGCTGAAGCCGGTGCTCCTTGGGGCCGGTGAATTGTGTCGGCCCGGACCGGTCGTGGGTGGTATTGCGTTGCCGATGACATACACATAGTTCGCTCCTCTCCTAAGACATGCCGTGTTGTTGCTTGAAGTCCGCCACTAACGGGCCGACGACCTCGTCTACAAGGTCGGTGAGCATTCCATCGTTGATGAACTGGGACCTCGGTGTCAGCTGGGTGTGGTCGGGCTTTCCCGGAGCCGAGGGTGGGGGGGCAGGCCAGGTCGCCGGGTTGACGATCGCTTGCCGGACCCGGATATCGCTTTTGGTGACGTTAAACACAACCAGGTCGTCGGCCATCGCGAGGGGACCCTCGTATGTGTCGCGGATCTGTTCGTAGACGTCGTAGCGGGTATCGAAGTCGTTATAGAAATGCCATGCCACTGCCATTCTTGGTTCGACCTTGGCCATGATCGCCCCGAACGCCGATGGTGCGGTGTGCACGTGTGTGGCAACGAGGATGGCTGTGCTGGGGGCGAACCGGTATTGCTTGACCAGCTGATCCATGGTGGGGAAGCATTCGTGGATGGCGAGGTCGGCGTTCTTCGCGTACTCGACGTACCACTTGTTGGGGTAGGTGTCTCCCCCGAAAACGAACTTCAAGCCGTTCCATTCGAGGCTGTAGCTCACGGCGCCGTCGATGGCATGAACTGCGGGCCAGGAGCGGACGGTGACGTCGTTCTCCTCGAATACAACCTGGTTCTCACCCCGATAGTCGAATTCGTGGACCTCAAGCTCGCCGCCACCTGCTGGGATCTCTCCCAGTCGGCTGGTGACATCCCACATCATGGAGGCCTTGAAGCCCTCGACACAAGACTTGGTTCCGAGTTCCGGCTTGTCGCCGTTTGGGCCCCAGATACGTAGCGGTCCGTGACGTCCACCAGTCCAGCCACCGATCCAGAGCGCCACGACATCGGCGAAGTGGTCTTGATGCAGATGCGAGATGAACACCTTGTCCACCCAGTCGTACGGAATTTCGAGTGCACCGAGGTTGGCAGCCGACTCTGAGCCGACGTCGAAGATGAACTTGTCTCCGTTGCCTAGCTCCACGAGTATCGAGGCCGACGCTTGACTCTTACGTGGGTTCGGCATTCCACTACCAAGAATGATCACTCGCATCTCGTCGGGCCCCAGATGCTCGGTGTTGGGGAAATATCCCGAGTGGTCGGCTCGTGGCTCGACTGGCGATTGTTCCATCCAGTTGCCGTGGTTCTGGTGCCCTAACCCCGGCTTTCTTCCGTCCGTCATCAGTATTTCCCTCCTCAGGGTGGCGCAAACTCCCGCAGCCGACCATAGCAAAACATCACCAGCGCGCCCTTGGGCTCAGTGACGACCGGCCATAGCTATCGTCAATCGCCAAGGAAGAGTCGATGTCGGAAGGGAATGGTCAAGTGGCGGCTACCAAGACGAGTCCTTCGGGGAAGAAAGAGAAGAAGGCGGGTGGACTCGGCTCACAATCCGGTCATCGGAGCATCGACAGACGATGCGCTGGAGGCCGCCGACCAGTGGCTCCAAAGGCCTTCGTCGGCGCCGCAGAACCGTGGCGATGGCTCGGACGAGGCAGGCTAGCGGTTTGAGTGGTCGCCCAATTAGGAGTTCAGCGCCATGAGTTCGGCCAGCGAGAGGGTTGACTCGTCGGCTTCTTCGGCCTCACCTCCAGAAGCCGAATCAAAGATGTTCGCCTCCTGGGTCGGGGAGGAGAAGGTAAGAGGGGCCCGAGACGCCACTCTCATCGGGATCGGCATCGTTCTCGTCATCCTCGGTGTTCTTCTGGCCAATCGAACGCTGCAGATCGAGACTGAAATCATGGACCTCGTCGGCAGCTTGCCTTCGTGGGCTCACGAAGGGTTCGTTTGGTCCTATGGCCTGGGCGCCCTCTTCGTCCTCTGGGTCATCTTCGCCGCCGTTCTGAGGCGTCATCCTCGTTGGGATATAGTCAGGGATCTCGTCCTTGCCGGGGTGGCAGCCGCCGGCATTGCTCTCATACTGGTCCGATTCGTCGACGGCGCCTTGCCGATCCTTCTCCCTGAGTTGGAGACCACTGTTCCCGTCGCCCGCTTTCCGATCATGCGTGTTTCGGTCGTTACTGCGGTCGTCGTCGCCGCCGGACCACATCTCGTGCGTCCACTGCGGAGGCTGGGGTGGGCGTGGGTAGTGCTTGTGGCGATCTCCGGACTCGGCATTGGGTTGGGAGTGCCGACGGATGCGATCGGCGGTGTCGGCATCGGATTCGTCGCCGGCGGCGCCCTGCTCCTGTTGTTCGGCTCGTCAGCCGGCTATCCGCGGGGAGCGCGGTTGCAGGCTGACCTGGCTGCACTGGGCCTTCAGGTCGGACATCTCACACCTGCACCCCACCAGACCTGGGGGGCGCGTTCGCTTCTTGGTGAGGACGTCGACGGTCGCCCGCTTCTCGTAAAAGTGTTTGGACGGGATGCCCGGAATGCCCAGTTCTTCGCGAAGGCATGGCGTTCCCTCTGGTACAGAGACACCGGGCCGGTATTCGCTTTCTCGAGGCTACAGCAGGTCGAGCATGAAGCTTTGATCACGTTGCTCGCCAGAGACGCAGAGGTGTCTGTTCCTGCCGTCCTTCTCACAGCTATGACAGCTGAGAACGACGCCGTACTGGTGATGCAACACCTCGGTGTCTCCGTTGGCGACCATGATGCCGACGCGATTTCAGACGAGGCGTTGGTGGCTCTGTGGCGGGAGGTCGGCGTCCTCCACCGGGCCGGCATGTCACACGGATCGCTCGACGCTCAGCACGCATACCTCGATGGCGCCGACGCGATCCTGGCGGGGTTTCACGCCGGTTCGCTGACGGCGACCCCGACCGCCATCGGTACCGACGTGGCGGAACTGCTCGTGTCGCTGACAGTGTTAGTGGGCGTAGAGCGCTCCGTCGCAACGGCGTCCCAGGGTCTCGGCAAGGCGTCGCTCGGCGAGGCCGTGAATTATCTGCAGTTGCCGGCGATCAGCGGAGTGACCCGGAAAGCGGCGGACAAGCCGAAAAAGCTGGTGAAGACCGTCCAGGACGAGGTAGTGGCCGTCACTGGCGTCGAAGAGCCAGAGTCTGTCGAGTTGCGTCGCGTCAACGTAGGCAGCCTGGTTACCACTGGCTTGCTCTTTTTCGCCGTTTACTTCATGCTTCAGCAGCTTGCCGGCACCGACTGGGCGAGCACCTGGGAAGCCATACAGACCGCGACGTGGGTCTGGGTGCTTGCCGGGCTTATCGTCGGCCAGACGCTGCTGTTCCCCGGTGCCACCTCGCTGATGGCTGCCGTCAGACTGCCGATTCCGCTCAGACCCACAATGGTCCTTCAGTCCGCTATCCAGTTCGTCAACCTTGCGGTGCCAAGCGCCGCGGGGCGCATCGCCACCAATGTGGCTTACCTGACCAAGTTCGGTGTGGGACCGGTGGAGGCAGTGACCCAGGGGGCTCTCGATAGCCTTACCCTTTTTCTCGTTCAGGCAGTGATCCTGGTGATCGCGTTCATTTTCGGGAGTCTGGATTTTGGGGTCTCCGCTGAATTCAGCCTCGACGTGGGCCTCGTGCTTCTCATAGTCGTAGCGGTCATCATCGTTGGATGGGCTATTTTGTGGCTGGTCAAGCCGCTGCGCGAGCGGGTGTTCTCCGTCTTTCGGCAGACGTGGGGCGCCCTCAGAGTGCTCATTCAGGAGCCTCGGCGCGCAATAGCAATGGTCACCAGCAACTTTGCGACAAACCTGATACTTGGCATCACCTTGTGGCTCATGGTGCGGGCCTATGGGACAGGGGTCTCTTTGGCCTCTGCCCTGGTGATAGTCGTCTTCGCCATGCTCCTCGGTGGGATGGCCCCCGTTCCCGGGGGCGTCGGCATTCAAGAGGCCGTCCTCACCGCGGGGCTTGTCTCGGCCGGAGTTCCCGAGGACATTGCCTTCGCCGCCGCCATCATGTACCGCGTCGTCACGTTCCTACTTCCCCCAATCTGGGGTTACTTCTCACTTCACTGGCTACAGAAACGCGGCTACGTGTAGCCGACTACCGAGTGCATGGAGGCGCGATTTCGGTCGCTGCACAGTTGCAGGCATGATCAAGATCATGAGCTTGCAGATAGAGCGGATTGACGACATCATCATCCCGTTTCTTCGGCGATGGGGCGTCCCGGCCCTGCGAATCTCATTGGCCACTGTGTTCCCGTACTCACCTTTGCAACCGCCCAAACCACACTCCGGCGTTTTGGACCTTTCAGCCGGCGACTCCCTGAACAGTCATCGGGTCAACTACGGAATGCACCGGGAGTAAAGGTGGGGATTCGGGCGGGGGCGGACCCCGGCCCGAGATGGGAGAAGAGGAAAAGCCCACCTACTCCCCTCCACAACCGCCACACTCATTCTCCGGCGAATCAAACCGCTGGCCAGCAGCTTCAACGAAGCCACACCACGGGATTCACGAATTCGCTGCGTGCCGAAAGATGCGGAAACGACCGGAACGACCACCCGCGCCGACGAGTTGTTGTCGGCGGTCTTGGCATTTCCGGAAGTATCGGAGGTTGGGATGACACCTGGACCAACAGCTTTACCCAGCAAACTACGGTCGCCCATTACATCGCATCGGCCACCGGCATCTTTTAGTCCACCGAGGGCTGGAATCAGGAAGTGGTTGTTGTCCCGACCGGCTGACCTAGTGGGCGAAGCCTTTCCCGGTGGCGGACTTCATGGGTGGATTCGACTGGAGATCGTCGCAAGCCTCCTTGAGATGGTTGATCAGTGAATCAGCGAGGTCCAGGGTGAAGCCCTCCCGCACGACCATCCGCAGGACAGCAACATCGGTGGCGTTGTCCGGCATCGTGTATGCGGGGACCTGCCACCCGTGGTAGCGCAAGCGATCGGAAACGTCGAAAACGGTGTACGGCACGTCCCCGGTGATCTCAAACGCCAGGACAGGGATGGCTGTTCCGTCGCTGATGATCGAGAAGGGTCCGATGTCTGCGATGCGGGACGACAGTGTTGTCGCCGTCTCTTGAAGAGCCTTCATCATCATGGTGTAGCCAGACCTGCCAAAGCGAACGAAGTTGTAGTACTGGCCGACGACCTGGTTGCCCGGACGGGAAAAATTGAGAGTGAACGTCGGCATGTCGCCACCGAGGTAGTTCACGTGGAAGATGAGTTCCTCGGGGAGATCATCTTCGCTCTGCCACACCACAAATCCGATTCCGGGATAAACAAGACCGTACTTGTGCCCGGAGACGTTGATCGACCGTACATTGGGCAGACGGAAGTCCCACTCCAGGTCAGGGTGTAGGAACGGAGCTACAAACCCTCCCGACGCGGCATCGACGTGAACCGGCACTTCAAGGCCCTTGGCCTCATTGTTGGCAACGACGGTGTCATGGATTTCTTTGATCGGCTCGAATTCTCCGGTGTAGGTCGTTCCCAAGATGGCGATCACACCGATCGTGTTCTCGTCAATACGCTTCAGCACCTCTTCAGGCGTGATCACATATCTGCCCTGCTCGACGGGAACGTATCGGGGTTCGACGTCCCAGTAGCGGCAGAACTTCTCCCAGACCACCTGGACATTGGACCCGAGAACCATATTGGGTTTTGAGCCGTCCTCGCCGGCGGCTTCGCGCCGTTTCCGCCATTGCCATTTCATGGCCAGACCGGCCAGCATGACGGCCTCCGACGATCCGGTTGTCGACACACCAATAGCGTTACCGTCGCTAGGCGCGTTGAAGAGGTCGGCCACGATGTTGACGCAGCGGGTCTCGATCTCGGCCGTCATCGGGTACTCGTCTTTGTCGATCATGTTCTTGTCGAACGCCTCAGCCATCAGAGTCTCCGCCTGAGGCTCCATCCACGTGGTCACAAACGTGGCCAGATTGAGGCGGGCGTTGCCGTCGAGCATGAGCTCATCGTGGATCAGTCGCTCCGCCACCTCGGGCGCCGCCCCATGCTCCGGAATCCGATACTTCGGCATCGAGCCGACTTCGAGGCGGTGTGTGTACGCAGGGGCAAGTATCTCGTCCCGGAGTTTGCTCGCACTGATTTTCTTGGTAACCATCGGGGTCGCCTTTCGGGTCGGCTTTTGGGGGCGGAGCTACCCTAGGCCTCGTCCAGATTCCCCCAAATTGGGCAGTTATTGAGCGCCGCACTGTGGGTCCATTCACGACCTCAATGATGCTGCAACGACCCGACGACTCGACCGCGGAGTGGAGGGCCTGGAATCACCCAAGGGTCATGGGTTGATCGACCGAGCTGCACCGATCTTCACAGAGCAGACTTCCTGGTGGGCCCCTCGCAGAAGGGGTTGGTGGCTCGCCGTCCTCTTCATAGTCGGCTCGCTTTGCTTCGCCGTCGGCTCGTTCCCACCGACAGCCGCCATTCTCGGGGCAGCGGCCGGTCCGGTTTTCTTTCTCGGATCGATCTTCTTCACCACCGCGGCCTACCTGCAGTACTACGAAGCGAGCAACGAAGGCGATTCCGTACCTTGTGGCTGATGGTGCGGGCCTATGGGACAGGGGTCTCTTTGGCCTCTGCCCTGGTGATAGTCGTCTTCGCCATGCTCCTCGGCGGGATGGCTTCCGTTCCCGGGGGGGTCGGGATGGCTTCCGTTCCCGGGGGGGTCGGGATTCAAGAGGCCGTCCTCACCACGGGGCTTGTCTCGGCCGGAGTTCCCGAGGACATTGCCTTCGCTTCCGCCATCATGTACCGAGTCGTTACGTTCCTGTTCCCCCCAATCTGGGGCTACTTCTCACTTCACTGGCTGCAACGACGCGGATACGTGTAGCGAGTCAGCCACCGGGTGGGGAGAGGATCCGCACATAAGCCGGTCATGCGCTATCGGCTTCTGGAAGACGACCCCGACCTGGCAAACAGGATGACGGATAGCGGACGGGTCGAAAGTAACTCACCTGCGGCGAAGTCGTCTCTGGGCGGTGAGCAATTAGCGAGGTCGCACAGGAGCGGAAGATACCTCCACGACCTAGCGTTCGGCGGTGATGAATCACCTAATCGGGAACGCTGCTACACCAGCCGCATGTATCCCTCCCAGCCAGTTATGGGCGGGCCGTCTCCACTATCGATAGTCTCCCTTCTTCGCAGCCAGGAGGTGAGATTGGTGTCTGATAGGGGTTTTCGGAACGACGTCCCTCGACGGAGTCATGCGGTTTGGTCGCCCGTGGAGGGTCGTCCGTCTCCTGTTGATGTGATCACGAGTCAGAACGTTGACCGTTTGGGGTGGTTGGTTCCGATTAGGCATTGGCGGATGGCGGAGTCGCCGTTCACGTTCTATCGGGGTGCAGCGAAATTGATGGCGTTGGACCTCGCTAGCAGTCCTTCGACAGGCATTCAGGCTCAGATTTGCGGTGATGCGCACTTGTCCAATTTTGGTTTTTATGGGTCACCCGACCGGGCGTTGGTATTTGACCTGAACGACTTCGACGAGACGCTCCCCGGTCCGTGGGAGTGGGATGTAAAACGACTGGCTGCGAGCTTCGCGATTGCGTCTCGCAATAATGAGTTCGAGGAGACTGACGCCTATGAGTTGGCGGTGTCTACGACGTCTGCATACCGGAAGAACATGAGGCAGCTTGCTGGGATGGGCTACCTGGACGTGTGGTATTCCCGCATCGATGACAACGACATACTGGAAGCCTTCGAAGACGACCTCACTAAAAAGGGCCGCAAGGCGTCCGAGAAAGCCTTAAGGAAGGTTCGCCGCAGGGACAGTCGCCATGCCCTCGGCAAACTGGCCGAACAGACAGAGGATGGCTACCGGATAATCTCCCAACCTCCGCTGATCATCCCGCTACGGGACCTGAGACAAGTCGCGGGGCTCCAGACTCTCGAGTCAGCCTTGACCGCAGCGGTTGCCGACTACCTCGAATCGGTGCCCGACCATCTCGGTGTGCTGCTCAACAGATTCCGGTTCGTGGACTTCGCGGTCAAGGTGGTCGGAGTCGGGAGTGTTGGCACCCGCTCTTTCATCGCCTTATTCGTAGGCCGCGACTCCGACGACCCACTCTTCCTGCAGATCAAACAGGCAACCCGATCGGTTCTCGAAGATCATCTACCTGAAAGCCAGTACTCCAACTCGGGACGACGAGTAGTCGAAGGGCAACGTCTGATGCAGGCCGCCTCTGACAGTTTCCTCGGATGGATCGAGCACCAATCGTCAGGCCATCACTACTACGCACGTCAGTTCAAAGACATGAAAGGATCGGCGGAAGTTGAAGACATGAACGTCGACCAGTTGAGCCGCTACGCCAGGCTGTGCGGATGGACGCTCGCCAGAGCACACGCCCGATCAGCAAACGTCCGACAAATCGCCGACTATCTCGGAAAGAGCGACAAATTCGAACAAGCGATCGGCGACTTCGCAGTCCACTACGCCGACCAAAACCAAGCCGACTACCAAGAATTCAAGTCAGCGATCGACAACAACGAAATACCAGCCCACCCATAACCGTCGCCATGTGCTCGCCGAATCACGCTGGCCGCATGCGAATGGCATGGGTAGAGCGTCAGTGGACACGGAGAGTGGTATTTGGTGTAGCGTTGGCGACGGCTTGCGAGAAGGTATTGCATGCTTGGATTCTTGCTCATCCCGATCGCACAGTTGATCTTGTATCCGACTAGTAAGAGGTGATTCATGTGAGACACCAAGTAATTGCGAAGAGGACACTTGTCGTCATCCTCGCTCTAGCAACCACCGTTCTGATGGCCGTTCCCGCTCTAGGGGGAGGACGACCACTCTCAGCGGAACTCTCGGCGGCGAATGAGGTGCCTCCACCGGCGTCTTCGGCGTCCGGGACGGCGCATGTGACCCTCAACCAGGGCCAAGGGGAAGTTTGCGTTGACATCGAGGCGGGCGGCTTTGAGGGAACCGTTGTAGCCGGGCATATTCACGCAGCCCCAGCCGGTGTAAATGGCGGTGTCGTTGTCAATCTTTTCGTCACTTCAGCCGATCACAGCATCTGTGTCGACGGTGTCGACAAAGACCTGATTAAGGACATCCGACAGAATCCTTGGAACTACTACATCAATGTCCACTCGACCTTCGCACCGGGTGGCGAGATCAGAGGTCAGCTCTCCAAGTGATGTGTAAATGACACAGGATTGATTCCATGCGTGGAGAACGGACCCCTGACTGATAGCCAGGGGTCCGTTCTCATCTAGCAATAAACCGCACGACAACACCACCGGCACATAACGGCTGCGGGATCAAGTGGTCATCGCATCGTTTCGCCGAGTTTGTCTGATGGTGTCATTCGTCCGAAGGTGGGTCTAGGCCGGGTGTTGAGCGAGTAGGCGGTCGACGCTGAGGCCGCGACTGCCCTCGATACCACGGCTGCCGGCGGGCTGGAGAAAGCTTGCTGACGAGATGAGCGATCTTGGAGTCACGTTTGCGGTCCCGAGGTTGGAGGGGCCGATCCGCGAGGCAACGCTTTCGGCTGGTGTGGTTCTCGACGGTGTTGAGTACCCGCGAATCGCCGATGCTGTGGAAGCACTCTCGAACCACTAGCAACACATGTAGGGTCGCCGAAGTCCAAACTTGAAGGAGCAAAGAGTGGGTGCAGAGAGAGAACAACGTCGCGTCGTGCTGCCGATACCGGAACGCAGGCGGCCGGAGACGGCGATGATGGATGCCAGGGATCCCGATCAGGTGTTTCCCAAAATCGAACCGGTCAAGCCACCGGCGGGGGCTCCCAACGTCCTAGTGGTGCTGCTCGACGACGTCGGTTTCGGGGCGACCACTGCCTTCGGAGGTGTCGTCAACACCCCCACAGCCGACCGGTTGTCGGCCTCGGGACTCCGTTACACCAGATTCCACACCACCGCGCTTTGTGCTCCCACTCGGGCCGCGCTTCTGGCAGGCCGCAACCATCACACAGTCGGGATGGGAGCGATAACCGAACTGGCTACCAGCGCCCCTGGCAACACCTCGATACGACCCCAAGACTGTGCACCGCTTCCCGAGACGCTGCGTCTAAACGGGTACAACACCGCCCAGTTTGGGAAGTGTCACGAGGTGCCGGTCTGGGAAACCTCTCCAATGGGTCCACACGACAGGTGGCCAACCGGATCAGGTTTCGAGCATTTCTATGGATTCATCGGTGGAGAGACCAATCAGTGGTCACCGGCCATCTATCGGGACACCGTGCCAATCGAACCGGACCGAACACCGGACGAGGGCTATCACTTCACCGAGGACATGACCGACCAGTCGGTCGATTGGGTTCGCCAGCAGAAATCGCTCATGCCCGACAGGCCCTTCTTCATGTACTGGGCACCCGGCGCCACCCATGCACCCCATCATGTTGCTCCGGAGTGGTCGGACAAATACAAGGGTCGATTCGACGCCGGTTGGGACGCCATCCGTGACGAGGTTTTCGCCCGTCAGAAGGAAATGGGTGTGATTGGACCTGATGCCGAGTTGACGGACCGTCCCGATGAGATCGAATCGTGGGATGACGTACCTGAAGACCTCAAACCGGTCCTGGCTCGTCAAATGGAGGTCTATGCCGGATTCCTCGAGCACACCGATCATCATCTCGGTCGCCTCATCGATGCTCTGGAAGACCTTGAGGTTCTCGATGACACCCTGGTCTTCTATGTGATCGGGGACAACGGCGCATCCGCAGAAGGCTCCCCGCAAGGCACATTCAACGAGATGTTGATGCTCAACGGTGCCGGACATCTCGAGACCACCGAATTCATGGCGGAGAGGATCGATTTGTTCGGAACTCCCGATGCGTTCAACCATTACGCGGTTGGCTGGGCCCACGCCATGTGCACTCCGTACCAGTGGACAAAACAGGTGGCATCACATTGGGGCGGAACCCGTAACGGGACGATCGTTCATTGGCCAAACGGCATAGAAGCAAAAGGGGAGATCCGTAACCAGTTTGGGCACGTTATTGACATCGCGCCCACCGTTCTCGAGGCCGCCGGTATCCCCGAACCGGTCATCGTCAACGGCTTCGACCAGCATCCGTATGAAGGTTTTGCGCTGAACTCCACCTTCGAGAATCGTGACGCGCCGGAAGTACACGAAACTCAGTATTTCGAGATGTTTGTCAACCGGGGCATCTATCACAAGGGCTGGACCGCGGTTACCCGGCACAGCATCCCGTGGTTATTAGCTTCGGAGCCAACCGAGCTCCACGACGATGTTTGGGAGTTATACGGACCTGATGACTGGACCCAGTCAAACGACATCTCCGCCGAGAACCCCGACCAATTGCGTCGTCTCCAGGAACTATTCCTGACCGAGGCCGCCCGTCACAACGCACTTCCTCTCGATGATCGGCGAACGGAGCGCTTCGACCCGGATCGGGCCGGTCGTCCGATCTTGATCAAGGGAAAAACTCAGTTGCTCTATGGCGGGATGGGTCGTCTCAGTGAGAGCAGCGTGCTCAACATCAAGAACAAGTCCCATGCGGTGACCTGCCAGGTCGTTGTCCCTGACGGAGGCGGATCCGGAACCCTCGTCGCACAGGGTGGTCGTTTTGGTGGTTGGACGGTCTATCTGACACCAGCGGGTCAGCCCGCGTACTGCTACAACCTGTTCGGCTTGCAGTTGTTCAAGGCGATAGGCGACGATCCCGTTCCGTCTGGTGAGCATCAGGTGAGGGTCGAATTCGACTATGACGGCGATGGCGTCGGCAAGGGTGGCAACGTGACTCTTTACGTCGATGGCGAATCGGTTGGGACGGGCCGTGTCGATGGCACCCATCCAGCCATCTTTTCGGCCGACGAGACCACAGATGTTGGTACAGATACCGCCACTGGTGTCACCGATGACCTCGACCGTGACACCGTCGAATTCACCGGAGACGTTCGCTGGGTTCAGATCGATCTTGGCGATGCGGCCGAGGACTTCGACCACATGGTCACGACCGAGGAACGTTATCGAATCGCGATGGCGCGCCAGTAAATGAGGACGGCGGCGGCTGCCGACCTGGTGGACATTGCCGCCGGCCTCTTTGTGATGGGGTCCGACAACTATTACCCGGACGAAGGACCTACCCGTGAGATCTCAGTCGAGGGTTTCAGTATTGCCCCACATCCAGTAACAAACCGCGAGTTTGCGATTTTCGTCTCGGACACCGGCTTTGTCACCGAGGCCGAGCGCTCCCCGGACCCCGCGTTGTACCCGAGCGCATCAGCTGAGGACCTGGTGCCGGGAGGGCTCGTGTTCATGATGACATCCGGCCCGGTATCGCTGAACAACTATGCGAACTGGTGGACCTGGACTCCGGGTGCAGACTGGAAACATCCCACCGGACCTGATAGCTCGATCGACGATCTCGGTGACCACCCTGTGGTCCAGATTTGCCACGGCGACGCTCTCGCCTATTGCGAGTGGGTCGGGTTGGAGTTACCAACCGAAGCAGAGTGGGAATTCGCGGCTCGTGGAGGTCTGGATGCTGCCGACTTCACCTGGGGTGAGGACGATCACCAGGAGACGGAGCCAGTTGCCAATACGTGGCAGGGCCGGTTTCCCTATGAGAACACCGAAGTGGACGGGTACACGGGCACGTCACCGGTGGAGAACTACCCACCCAACGGATATGGGCTGTTCGACATGGCCGGCAACGTCTGGGAATGGACCGACTCTTGGTACGTCGCGAACCCGACATTGAACAGCGCCAACTGCTGTGCCCCTTCAGGGCCGACGATCGAAGACAGTTACGACCCCCAAGAGATTGTGAAGATTCCTCGCAAGGTGGTGAAAGGGGGATCCCACCTGTGCACACCTCAATACTGTTATCGGTATCGACCGGCGGCCAGACAGCCTCAAACAATCGAGACGGCCACCAGTCACATGGGGTTCAGACCGATCAGGCGTGATCGCTGATGCGCGCACTCGCGCGACAAGGTTCTTCAGGTGTTGCTAGCTTCGGACAATCCAACGTCTCAGTGGGTCTGACGGATTCGTCGAGCGTCGGACGGTAGTGCTGAGCTGTCATGTCGCCTTCCACAAAAGACCACTTGCAGGGATAACCCGATGGTGAAATCTATCCGAACGACAAGCGATCAGACTCGGATTGGTTTCTACGACTATCACCATTCAATGTTGGTGGACCGGTTGCGCACCGAGTCCTTCCTGCGTGCGATTGTCAACACTGTGAAACCCGGGGATGTTGTCATCGACATCGGCACGGGCACCGGCTTGCTCTCCGTGTTCGCAGCTACCGCTGGGGCGAAGAAGGTCTATGCCATCGAGCACGAGCCCATTGTCGAGATTGCCAGAGAGGTGGCGCGCGCCAACGGGGTTGATGATCGGATTGAGTTCGTAGTGGGAAAGTCAACCGAGATCGAGCTGCCCGAATTGGGCGATGTGTTGATAACCGAGACGATTGGCAATGCAGCCTTCGACGAGGGAATCCTGACCTGGGTCGCCGACGCGCGGAAGAGACTTCTCAAGACCGAGGCCCGGCTCATCCCCAGACAGGTCAGCCTTATCTGCGCCCTTCTCGAGCTTCCACGTGACCACAGCGATATTGAAAGGTTGTCGTCGGCGTTATACCCATTTGACCTCTCACCATTGCGGCACCTGATCGTCAATAGGCTGGCGTGGGACGAACTAAGTGTCGTCTCGGTGGTGAGTTCTCCCCGGCTAACCATTGAAGCCGACCTGTACGATTCCCCGACGTCGGTTTCTGGGAGTTCCGTATTGGTGTCCCGTAGGGACGCCACGGTTCATGCGGTAGGCGTATGGTTCAAGGCGTTCATCGCCGAAGGCGTGAGCTTGACAAATGCTCCTCCCAGTCAGCTTCCGAGCTGGAACCAGGGGGTAGTCATGTTGGAAAAGCCGCTCGAACTCCTCGCTGGAGACGAGGTGCGGGTGAACATTGAAGTGTCTGACGACGGAGGTAGCTGGATGTATCTCGTCGAGAGACTGTGAGCTAATAAAGGAGAAAAAGTGCCAGGACGAGGGCGTCGCGCAGTGCGACGGACACGGAGAAGAAGACGCCGAGTGCGTCGACGCAGGGTGATGTTGGTCGGCGGCCTGATCGGCTTTGGTATCTACAAGATGTCGAAGAGTGATGCCGATCGAGTGCAGCAACACACTGGTGTGGCACCGGAGGAATTGGAAGACGCAGAACTCGAGCAGGCGATGGACGAGCTTGGCATCGAGAAGCAGCAAGTCACCGATGCAGATCAGGAGGAGGGTGGCGGATCAACTGCTTCGTCCTCCGCGCCCTCGTCGGGCGGATCTGATGTCGATCAACTGCAGAAGCTGGCTGATCTTCATGATCAAGGCATTCTGACTGACGATGAGTTCGCGGCGAAGAAAAAGCAGATCCTCGGACTCTGAGTCAAAAGGCGATACGAACGGGGACGGGCTAGTCGGAGGTCTCGCCTGGTCCGCTGCCCCGAGATAGTCGCTCTATGTAGCTGATCTCCCTCAGTACAGCTGATCGACGAAGGTCTGCTCTCTGAAAGGTGGTCGGACGTAAGGGACGTCTTCCTTCTCAGGCAAGTCGACGAGCCCTGGAGTGAGGTCCTGATATTCGAACTGGCCGAGGAGATGGCTGATGCAGTTGAGCCGTGCTCGGCGCTTGTCGTCAGACGGAACCACATACCAGGGCGCCTGTTTGATATCGGTGAACTGGAAGGTGGTGTCCTTCGCCATTGAGTACCTCACATACTGGCGATGTTCCTCGAGATCCATGTCGGATAACTTCCATCGCTTGATCGGCTCCTCGTTGCGGGAGGCAAAACGCTTGGACTGCTCTTCGTAGCTGACGGAGAACCAGTACTTGACGAGGGTGATCCCCGAGCGGACCAGCATCCGTTCGAATTCGGGACAGGACCTCAAGAATTCTTGGTGCTCGCTTTGGCTGCAGAAACCCATCACCCACTCGACATTCGAACGGTTGTACCAACTCCTGTCGAAGAGGACCATCTCGCCGGCAGCGGGCAATTGGTTTACGTAACGCTGGAAATACCATTGCGTCTTCTCGCGCTCGGTTGGCTTGGGAAGGGCGGCAACCCTGACGATTCTGGGACTCATGCGTTCGGTGATCCGCTTGATAACACCACTCTTACCCGCAGTTCCGCGACCCTCGAAAATGACGGCTACCCGGAGATCGTTGGCCACAACCCAGTACTGGAGTTTTACCAATTCCTCCTGAAGTCTTGCCAGTTCGGTCTCATAGAAACGGCCACGCAGTCGTCCTTTCTTGGTGTAGTTACTCTCGCCTGATGGTTTTCCGTATTGGAAGATCTCGTTGGCACCTTCAGGTATCGACTGTCTAATTCCTTCTGTCATCGCCAAGACCTTACGAGTGATCGGCGCGAGGTGTGTGGAAGACCTATTCGCCCTCGACCTCAGTCAGCTTGGTGTAGGGCCTGCCCAGCAGGGACACCACCCTTGCAACCACCACCACCAGGTAGATCTGCCCGATGAGAGTCTGGAACACCACAAGCCCCCGAGCGACATCACTCACTGGCGCGATGTCGCCGTAGCCAAGCGTGGTCATGGTCACAAAGCTGAAATAGTTGGTATCACCAAGGCTGGCCTCGGCCAGATTGGTGAAAGCGTCAGGGTTGACCTCGGCGATCGCGGCGTAGAGAAGACTGAACGCAAGGCCGAACGCGAGATAGGCGCTTATCGCACCCCACATCGTGGTTGCTGTGACTCGTTCGTGCTTGGAGATCCGACGGAGGATCACAACCGGCGTTGAGATGAGCAGGACTGCCAGAACTAAGCCTCCAATCACTGCTACTTCGGTGGGTGCCCCAGAGAATAGGACGCTGAAAACCACCAGGACGGAGGCCATCCACGAAACATGGATGGCCCACCGCGGGGCTTGCGAGGCAGCCATCGAGAGCGTCACGGCTCCTCCTACCAGCACAGCTGAGAAAATCCGTTCCAGGCCGACGACGTCGGACGTCAGAATGGGCAGGATGATCACCGTCAGGAAAATCACCAGCACAGCCAGATAGGCATCTGATGACCGCTCGAAACGTTTCCAACCAGCAATCTGTTCGGTCAGTTGGCATTCCTTTCCTTGACGCAACGTTACGAAGACTTCTTGCTGATTCTCGGGATTAGGTGTCCCGCACTCTTGGCCGAATCAATCTCCCCTTGCGTGAGCCGTTAGGGTCAACCGACCCAAACCAAGGAGACGCAGTGGAAGAGATCGGACCCCTTCAAATATTGGTAGTCGGATTCACGGACCCGAAGTTGGACGGCAGCGTGCTTGGTGAGCTGCAATCCGCTAGCGACTCGGGAGCGATAAAGGTTGTGGATGCTCTAGGGGTCTACAAAGACGATGAGGGAAACATCCTTGCTGCCGAAGTCAGCGACCTCGGGGTCGAAGAGGCGATGGTCTACGGAGCATGGGTGGGCGCCCTAATAGGGCTCGGGGCCGGAGGAGAAGAAGGCGCCGAGTTGGGTGCCATTGCCGGTGCCATGTCGGCACTGGATAGCTACGAATATGGTCTCGACGTGGAAGGCATCGAGTCGATCGCTGTCGACATCCCCGCAGGTGGCGCCGCAATGTTGCTGGTTATTGAGCACAGGTGGGCCATTCCGCTCAGAAACGCGGTGCGTGCCAGTGGCGGGATAATGATCGCCCAAGATTTTCTCAACCCTGAGGCGCTGATCGCCCTGGGAGCTATGTCCTCGTAGTTAGAGGGTTGACGATCAGGAGGAGGCCGGCCATTGGGCGCATCCTCCTCACGTGCCTTCGTCGTCTGAATCGATCACAGCAGGGGTTCTGATCTCGGTGAGAGAGCTGGAGACCGACGGATTTCAACCCAACAGCTTTCTACAGTGCTGAATCCCGTATGACCAAGTTGAAGAGCTGGGTTCAGACCCTCTACGACCGTAAAACGCTCAAGCAGGATGCAGTGGCAGGTTTAGCGCTTGGCGTCGTGAGTGTTCCCGATGGCCTTGCTGGCGGCCTGTTGGCCGGCGTAAACCCAGTTTTTGGGCTGTACGGATACATGATGGGCACCCTCACCGGCGCGCTCTTTACCAGCGCAACATTCATGGCCGTTCAAGCCACCGGGGCCATGGCCATCGTCGTATCCGACGTGCCTCAAGTTAGTGGGGGCGAGGGGGCCGACAGCGCGCTCTTCACGCTCGCTGTGATGACCGGCGTGGTGATGTTGGTGGCAGGCTTTTTCAAGCTCGGCACGTTGCTCCGTTGGGTTTCGAATTCGGTCATGGTCGGGTTCATCAACGCCGTCGGCGTCAACATCATTCTTGGCCAGCTCGACAACTTCAGCGGGTATGAGGCGGTGGGCGTCAATCGAGTGACGCGTGCTTTCGATTTGCTGTTCAACTTGGGTCAGGCCCACTGGCCCTCGATGCTGATAGGAATCGTAACGATCCTGCTCATTATTGCCCTTGAAAAGACACGACTGGGACCGCTTGGAATGGTTGTCGCGATCGTTATCACATCTGGTGTAGTTGTGGTGCTCGGTGCCGAAGTTGGCCAGCTACGAGACATCACCGATGTTCCGGGAACATTGCCGCTTCCGGTTCTGCCGGACTTGAGTCTGATTCCGGTCCTGATCGTCCCGGCAGTCGCACTTGCCTTCGTCGGGCTTGTCCAAGGGGCCGGGATCTCGGGGAGCATGCCCAACCCGGATGGTGAGTTTCCCGATGCCTCACAGGACTTCATCGGTCAAGGCGCGGCGAATGTCGCGGCTGGCCTGTTTCAAGGTATGCCTGTCGGGGGTTCGATGTCAGCCAGTTCTTTAGTGAAGACGGCAGGGGCTCGCTCGAAGTTGGCGTTGATCATCGCGAGCGGTGTGATGGCGACCTCGATCCTCCTCTTCAGCAATGCGGTCGGCTATATCGCGATGCCGGCCCTCGCAGCACTGTTGATGCTTGTGGGCTATCGGACAATCAAACCAGACGACATCAAGGCCGTTTGGCGGACCGGCGCCACACAGGCGACTGTGATGACGGTCACATTCGTGCTCACGATGCTCATCCCGCTCCAGAACGCAGTCATGGTCGGCATCGGAATCTCCCTCATCCTGTTTGTGATCAAACAGTCGAACCGCATGACCTTGAAGAGATGGGAAATGGATGACACGAGGGGTCGGATGAAGGAGGTTGATCCACCAGGTGAAGTTGGTGTGGACGAGGTGATTGTTCTTCAGCCTTACGGCAGCTTGTTCTTTGCATCGGCCCCCGTATTCGACGAGGCCTTGCCCGACGTCACCTCGGAATCCGATAACTCTGTTGTGATCATCAGACTTCGGGGCAAGAGCGACTTGGGCACCACATTCATGGATGTACTTGCCAGATACGCCTACTCACTGAGGTCGGCAAGTTGCAAGCTTGTCGTGACTTACGCCGACGAAAAGGTCAGTGATCAACTTTTGGTCACGGGTGCGGCTGCTGCATTGGGTCAAGAGAACATCTACGAATCGGATGAGTGGCTGGGGGCGACAGTGCGACGGGCAAACGACGATGCGAGAACGTGGATCGCCGCGAACAGAAATGTCGATTAGGGCTCCAAAGGCCTGCTCTACTCTGGCTCCGCGATGAGTAACGCCTCATTCCCAAGAGCAAGATCAACCTTCCGTCTCCTTTACGACTCGGCTCAGGTGTGGATCGATGATCGAGCCCTTCGCTTGGGGGCAGGGGTGGCCTACTACACCCTGTTCGCCCTGGTCCCGGTCTTGTTTCTCTCTGTCTCGATAGCGTCCTTCTTTCTCGGGCAAGCGGTGAAAGAGGACATCGAGTCGTTTATTGCCGAATTCCTTGGTCCGGAGATAGCCGCGACGATCTTAGATTTGGTCGAGCAGGTTGATTTCGGGGATTCTGGTGTACTCGTCTCACTGGTCAGTTTTGGAGTGCTGCTCTTCACATCAACATTGCTCTTTGTTGCCTGGAAAGAAGTGGTCGACCTGATGTGGGGGTTGCCGCGCGAGCGAGGGGTTCGAGCAACGCTTGCTCGGAGGCTGTTTGGTCTGGCAGCAGTCCTTGGCTCAGGTATCTTGCTGACACTCAACCTCGCCTTAGAAACCGTCCTCGGCGCCATCAATGGGTTTGTCGACAATCAGCTAGTCGACTTCTTGTTGGCTCTGACAGGCTCGTTCGCCCTGGTGGGTTTGGGAGCATTTTTCATCGGAGTGCTGTTCAAGTACACACCGGACCTCGATATCTCGTGGCGAAGCGTCTGGTTTGCGGCTCTAGTCACTATGGCGATGCTCGCGGTTGGTGCTTGGGGCTACGGGGTCTATCTAGATGCCTACGGATTCTCATCGGTTGCAGGAGTCGCCGGAGCACTTCTTCTTGGCTTGGTCTTTGTCTACTACTCCACAGCGATCTTGCTGTACGGGATGGAGATCGTGAAGCTCGCTAATTCGAGTAATGACTTTGTTCCTTTGTCCTTCAAACGAAGGCAAGTACTTGAAGCGTCTTAGATTGGAGCGTCGTGGCGCGTAGCCGGTATCTCATCGCCACCACCGAGCAGCCAAGGGTTCGTCGTGCTGTGGATGCGACCCGTTTGATCGTCGGTTTGCTGGTTGTCCTTTGGTCGTGGCGGGTCTACGCCAAAGTGGAGGATGTTCAGTCGGCCGTTGATGGGAACCTCACATGGGTCCCGGGATGGCTCACCGGAACGCTGTCGGTTCTGTATGGGTTCGCCGCGTTGTACGCAATTGGCCTTCTCGTCGCTGTGCTTTTGCAGTGGAAAGAGCGTTTCGATGCCGTTCGGGACATGGTTCTGGCTGTCGTGATGACGGCCGCGCTGGCATCACTCCTCACCCGCTTCGTCGCAGGTGAGTGGCCACTCCTCCTACCGGAGTTGGGGTTGGCCGACCCGATCTCGCAGTATCCGATATTCCGTGTCGCCGTGGTGGCGGCCATGATTCGGGCTGTTGCCCCTCATCTCACCCGCCCGATGCGGCGTTTCGGATCCTTCGTTGTTTTGATAGCGGCAGCAGCCGGCGTTGGCCTCGGATTTGGCCTCATCACTGCAGCGATAGGCGCGATCAGTTTGGGCATAGCGGCCGCTGCTTCCGTGCTTCTGATTTTTGGTTCCCCAAGCGGGTATCCCAATATGCGGTCGATCGGAGAAGCCATGAGCGGTCTCGGTGTTCCTGTCTCCGATGTTCACCTCAACGATGATCAGTCGTGGGGCGTGCGCCGACTGATCGGCGAGAGCGATGTTCATGGCCGCGTCGAGATAAAGGCATACGGACGGGATGCAACCGACTCACAGTTATTTGCCCGAAGCTGGCGGTATCTCTGGTATCGAGATTCTGAATCGACGTTGGCTTTGACTCGTATGCAGAGCGTGGAACACGAGGCGCTGGTCACAATGATGGCAGCGAGGACAGGCGCGTCAGTTGCCAATGTGCTCGCTGCCGGACTTGGAGGCGATGACGTTGCGATCCTCGCCGTTGATCGTCAAGGCCGTCAGCTTTCTGAGGTCGATCCTAAGGAAGTGGCCGACGCCGATCTCGTCTCGATCTGGAAGTCTGTCGACGGTCTGCATCGGTCATCGATTTCACATGGCAGTCTCAACGCTCTTGCGATCTCGATCGAAGATTCGGGCCATCAGATCGGTGATTTTGCTTCTGGAACCCTTGGCGCATCGGAGGCGTTCCAGGCCTTTGATGTGGTTGAGCTCTTGTTCTCACTCTCACAGATAGTCGGGGTTGATCGCTCAGTTGAGACCGCGCTGGACGGATTGGGACGGCAAACGCTCGCGGCGGTATTGCCATACGTCCAATTGCCCGCGATAGAGGCCAGCTCGCGACGCCGGGTTCACAAGCCAAAGCGTGTCATAGCCAATATCCGAGAACGGATTCAGTCGCTGACGGGCGCCGAGGCCGAGGAGACCATCCAGATCCGTCGCGTTCAAGTCAAAAACTTGTTGATGACAGCCCTGACTCTGTTCGCGGTCTACTTCTTGATCAGCGCGCTGTCTGACATCGATTTCGTTGCGGTGTGGGACATAGTCAGCGGTGCCACCTGGGCATTGATCATCGCCGCGTTCATCGTCGGCCAGTTTGTATTCTTTCCTGAGGCAACTGCGATGCTCGCCGCTGTCGGCTATCCAATTGCGCTGAAGCCCGCGGTCGTTCTTCAGTCGGCGATCAAATTCATCAGTCTCGCAGTCCCCAGTGCCGCAGGTCGAATAGGTATGACG
>Ga0255057_10000292_pt1 | contig 28192 bp, 25 predicted proteins | sample Cases_109_6_MG_FD_189022 | JGI IMG/M metagenome (GOLD analysis project Ga0255057, IMG submission 189022) | Seawater microbial communities from Amundsen Gulf, Northwest Territories, Canada - Cases_109_6 | ecosystem: Environmental > Aquatic > Marine > Gulf | place: Canada: Northwest Territories... | reverse complement strand
AGAGCCGGGGGTAGGCATGGCCCTTCAGTTTCCTTTGTCGCTCCTCGGCCGCGCCTGAGGTTTGGGATCGCAGTGGGCCGAGGAGCCGACTGCTTCCGCCTCCAAACGAGCCATCGAGCGCCTCGGGCGCAGCCCTCGGCCTTCGAGAACCACGCTTCGTTTGGGTCATCGTATGGTGGTGTTTCGAAGGAAAGCCTGGCCATTCAGCTATTGATGGTGGGCTTTGTGCCCTACGGCGCGTCCCCAATCTCAGTTATCAACAAGCAAACAAGGAACAGCCAAGCGGCATTGGCTCTCTGAGGGGCCATATTCAACCTGAGCAACTAGGTTGTAGTCGACCGCGACGGGTTTAGATCTCGAGGAGAAGAAACATGAAGAACGCTTTGAAGCTGATCGCGCTGTTGGCGGCGCTGACTCTGGTGGCAGCGGCTTGCGGCAGCAGCGATAGCGATACCACGACGCCTACGTCGCCGGACACGACGGCTGCTGCCGGCGCGACAACGACATCGACAACGGCGGGGCCGACAGGCCCTTTGACCGACTTCGGGGTCACCGAGGCTCCTTGTGACGACGCGGTCAATGCCGGGAACGGTTGTATCTATCTCGGGGTCATCTCCGACCTGAGCACCGGTCCGTTCGCGGCCCTGGCCATTCCGGCCGTGGGCGGTCTTACTGCGTTCTGGGCAGACGTAAACGCCGGCGGAGGCGTTGACGGCTACGACGTGATAGTCAACGAGGCCAACACGGTAGACGCTCACTTCAACCCACAAGAGACAGTGGCGGGTTACACCCAAATCGAGCCCAACATCCTGATGCTGGCCCAATCGCTCGGAACCGCCCAAACACAGGCTGTTCTCGACCGTTACATCGAAGACAACATGGTGGCAGTGCCTGCCACCTGGTGGTCGGGCTGGTCGTTCAATGAGTTCGACGGCGGTGGCCTGATAATTGAAGCGGGTGTTAGCTATTGCATGGAGGCGATGAACGATATCGACTTTGCCTTCTCGCAGTTCGGCCCTGACATGACTTACGGCATCATCGGGTTCGCCGGCGACTACGGGGGCGACTATGCGGCCGGCGTCAAGATCGCGGCCGAGGCCAACGGCTTGGGTGACCCGCTGTTTGAGTTCGAACAGACTTCGTTGGCGGCTGGAGGCACCGTCGACCAGGCGGTCGGCCTGATCATCCAGAACAGTCCGACAGTGGTGTTCCTTACTACCGGTCCGTTCGAGCTGGCGCAGACCCTGGGGGGGATGTTCCAGAACGGAGGTACCAGTGTGTTCATCGGTACTCACCCGACCTGGAATCCGGCTCTTCCGGCGGCGGCACCCGACCTGGTGCCACTTCTCGAGCAGTTGTACTTCCAGTCGGACTGGATTCCCGGTTGGTACGGGGACAGTCCCGGCCACCAGGCCGCCAAGGCCGCTGCTGCAGCCGCAGACCCGCCCCAGTCGCCAAACGAGTGGTACATCAACGGGTGGGCTTCGCAGTATCCGGTGAAGGCCATCATCGACCAGGCGCTAGTCAACGGGGATATCACCCGTGCCGGAACGGCGGCGGCCGTTAAGCAGCTCAGCGATGTCAGCTTTGACGACATGATTCCCAATGCCAACTACGCGGGTGGCGCCGAGAGCGCGGCACGAGCCAGCCTCATCAATAGGGTCGACGCAACGGCTCCCGGCGGCACAGTGAACCTGACGCCTTTGGCTGTGGGACCGACGGCAGCGGCGTACGACTTCACCGGAGCGTGCTTCTCGTAACCAACGACAACCAAGCTAAAGAGGGCGGCCTACGGGCCGTCCTTTTTAGTTACTGATCAGGTATCGCATGACGTAATGAGCTCCGACTCCGGGAATCTCGAACTCCTCGCCCTCGATTTCCCAATCCATGTGTTGGTAGAAGCCCGTCACGGCGAGGCGGGCGTTGCACCACACTCCTGTGGCGCCGAGGGTTTTCAACTCGCTGATGGATGCATCGACCAGCCGGGTGCCAATACCTCCGCCCTGGTTGTCGGGGAGAACCCCCATGCCTCGCAGTCGCCAGGTGGCATCAACATCGTGATAGAGCGTCGCGACGCCCAGCAGCTCGCCGTAGTCGTCGAAAGCCCCCAGATGGAAGGTGTCGGCTTCTGAGTCCTCGGGATAGACGATGTCGCTCGGGGAGCGATCGGGCCACAGCACCTGCTGACGAATGGGCAGGGTCTGGCTCAGCTCGATCCGGCGGATCTGCACTCAGGTGTTTTCCCGCCAGCGCTTGGTGAAGTGCCAGGCCCCGGGTAGCAGGAGCCCGGCGGCGGCAACTTTGATCAAGTCGACGAGAACGAAGGGAACCGCGCCCAGTTCGACCGCCTCTACCCAACCCAGGTCGGCGATATGGGCCAGCCAGGGAACGCCGAACAGATAGATGATGAGAGTCCCGGCCAGAAATGCCGGAATCGCAGTGGCGACGTTGCGGTCTTGGCCGCGTTCGGAGAGGTAGCCGACGGCGTAAGCGGCGACGATGAATCCTATGAGATATCCGCCGGTCGCCCCGGTAACCACTTCCCAGCCTTCCCACCCACCGGTTGCCAGTCCTCCGTTGGCTCCCGCAAACCAGGGGATCAACAGCCCTCCCATCCAGTAGAGGGCCTGGCTGGCGGCGCCCGCCCGGCTGCCGAGCACTCCGCCGGACAGGAGCACTGCGAGAGTTTGTCCGGTGATCGGCACGGGGGTGAAGTCCAGATATATCCGGAATTGGGCAGCCACAGCGGTCAACAGCGTGAATGAAACCACCAGGGTTACGGTGATTTGCCAGCGCCGGGGAAAGACGGCCGTGGCTAGGGGGGCGTAGGTGGTGGTCATATCTGGGGCGATTCTATCGACCACCCTCTGGAACCGCTCCGTGCATCAACGACGTTGATCAGAGGTACCATTTATGTGCGCCATGACCGACGTCTCCAGCACCATCGAAGCGCCTACAGACGCGCTCCCTGACCCCAAGCCCCGGCGGTCCCGTTGGGCTATCGCCGCCGCCTCCCTTTTGGCCGCCGGTTTCGTTCTCATCCTCCTGGCAAGCGTCAAGGTCCCGTATCTCGCCACTTCTCCCGGGCCTGTGCTCGAGGTGCAGGGAATAGTTGAGGTGGAGGATGTCCCGTCTTTCGCTAGCGAGGGCGAGCTCTTCTTGCTGACTATTTCGCGGGGTAGTGACCCGCTAACCATCTTTGAGTGGTTCGAGGCCTGGCGCGATCCCTCGGTCGACCTGGTGAAGCGGGAACTGGTAGTGCCGGAGGGAACCACGAGTGATGAACGTCGGCGCCGCAATCTCGAGGTAATGCAAAGCTCACAGCAGCTCGCCATCGCGGTTGCGCTTGACCGGCTTGGGTACGACATCTCCGTGGTTGGCAACGGTGCCTATATCTCGGAGGTGACCGGTGGTGGGCCGGCAGACGGCATTGTGCTTCCGGACGACATTATCGTGGGCTTCGACGGTGCTCCTGTGGAGTTTGTGCAGGATCTGATTGATGCGGTCCGCGCAGCTGAGATTGGTGGCACGATAACGGTGACGATCGACCGTGCCGACGAGCTAGAGGACCTGGTGTTGACGCTCGGCGAGAGCCCCACCGAGCCGGGCGTTCCGCTAATCGGTGTGATGTTGACCGACGCCGGTGCTCGTTTTGAGTTCCCCATCGATGTGACCATCGATGCCGGCTCCATCGGGGGCCCGTCGGCGGGGATGATGCTTTCTCTGGCGGTATATAACCGGTTAACGGAGGAGGACATCACCAGGGGCCATCGGGTGGCAGGAACGGGGAGCCTGACGGCCGAGGGTGGGGTCCAACGAATTGGGGGAATCCGCCAGAAGGTGGTCGGGGCAATCGGAATCGGCGCCGAGTACATCCTGGTTCCCGAGGGCGACTTTGCAGCGGCGGCAGAGGAAGCGGGCGACGATATTGACGTCATTGCGGTTGGGACTTTTGACGATGCTTTGAGCTTTTTCGACACTTTGAGCCCTGTTTAGGGGGCTTCCTATGACGAAGCCGGGCCCAAGCCGGTAATTTTCCCTTTCCACTATTGCCGATCGGCGGTATGGTGGTTGAGTTATGGATGGTTTTCGCGATCTCGATGATGCATCGTTCGACACGGCACTGCGCGGTTATGACCGCCAGCAGGTCGATGAACATCTCGCATCCCTGCAGGCTGAGCTCAAGCGCCTTCGTGAGAGAGTCGCCCAACCGGGCGAGATACCGGGCGATGGAAGTTATTCAGATGAGGTTCGCGTCGAGCTGGAAACGGTTTCGGGTGAAGTCGAGGTCATTGTTTCTGCAGCTCGTGATGCGGCCGAGGGTCTTCGCCGCCGCGCCGCCACCGAGGCCACCCGTTGGCGAGATGAAGCAGATAGCGACGCCCGCCGTTGGCGGTCCGAAGCCGAGGAGGAGTCCGCCCGGGTCAGAAGCGAGGCGGAAGAGGCATCTACCCGTCTGACCGAGGAGGCCCAGGCAGAGGCAGATAAGAGACGCAGCGATGCCGACATCTATTCGTCCCGCGTCCGCGAGGAGGCCGACGTCTATTCACAGCACACTCGCGAGACGGCTGAAGCCGAATCCACTCAGGTTCGCGAGGAGGCCCGGGCCGATGCAGCCACCTGGCGGGGCGAGGCCGAGGCGGAGACCCGGACCCTCCGGGAGGAGGCCGACTCTCATACAACCGACCTGCGCGAATCAGCGCAAGCCGATTCCGAGCGCATGAGGGCAGAGTCCGAGGCGGCTGCTCTCGAGGTTAGGACCGCGGCCGAGGCCTACTCGGCCACGCTGCGCGACAGTGCAGATCAAGACACCTCGAACCGACTGATTGCTGCCACCGAGGCCGCCGAGAATCTGCGGGCGTCGGTTTGGGATGAAGCCACGGCCATACTCGACCAGGTGAGCCGGGAAGTGGCCATGGTTCGCGAGAGAGCTGACAACGACTCGTTGGCGCTGATTGCCGAAGGCGAGCGGCAGTCCCACCGACTCGTGAGCCAGGCCCGACAGGCATCCGAGGAAAACCGGCGCAGTGCCCGTAGTGATTCCGAGCGCTTGGTGGGCGACGCCCAGGCTCAGCATGACGAGATCATTGAAACTGCCAACCGTGCTGCCCAGGCTGCCCAGGAACGTGCCCAGGCGCTCGAGCAGCGCCGCACGGAGTTGATGGGTCAGCTCGAGAAGGCGCAGGAGGCGATGCGTACTCTTGAATCCGAGCTAGATACCAAACGGGAGCATCTCCGTGATCGTGATGTGCCCGTCGACCTGAGCACCGTACGGGTTGTCAGTCCCCCAGAGCCGAAAGAGCATGACGGCGTGAAAGTCGTAATGCCTGTCACCGAGCCTCAGCCGGTCTCAGCCGAAGAGATCATGGACGAGGTTCGGAGCCTACGGGAACAGCGTCAGCATGTAGAAGGGGACGAGACCATCGAGGAGGCTAAGCCGGTAGCCGAACCCCTCGCGACGGTGGAAGCGGTGGATGTCGTGCCGGTAGAGGTCGGAGATGACATCGACTCACTGTTCGCCAACCTCAGAGCCGAGGAGCCTCCAGCCCAGCCCCCACTCGACGCAGGCTTGCCCGCCGGGGCCGATCCAGATCAGATTCGAGAAAGGCTGTTACTCCCCATCCAGAATCGGGCCCTGCGTCACGTCAAACGGCAGCTCACCGAGCTACAGAATCTGGCGTTGGAGCAGCTCCGGGTCACTAAAGACAAGTGGGACCCCGAGGTAGAGGTTCTGGTGGGGGCCCTGGCCGGCCCCGTGACAGAGCTCGCGCTCGAGAGTGTCCGCGCCGGCTATCGGGGGGCATCCGAGCTGGGTATTCCCGATGTGACGCCGCCCAAACTCACGGCCGAGGATGTGGAATCGCCGGCAGCCGAGCTGGCCACAGTGTTGACGGGTGAAGTCCAATCTGCCCTCGATGCAGCCCGCGAAGCCGGAGACAGTTCCCGGAAGATATCAGCGACTGTGTCCAAGATATTCCGCGGCTGGCGTAATGACGACGCCGAACGACGTTTGCGAGAAGCCTCCAGTGCCGCCTACGACGACGGCATGAAGGCCGCTCTGGCCCTGGCAGGGTATGCCGACGCCGACTGGGCGCTCGGGGACCGCTCCGCTGCCAGCCGGGCTTCTTAGGGCGTCCTGATCCTGGCTTGAGGGTGATTGTTTCTCGTGGTCGTAGACTGTCGACGTGTTACACCGGGAGCCCGAAGAAACCCCCCAGCCGCCCCGCAGGCGCCGGAGCCGTCGCTACCTGCTGAGAACCCTGGCGCTAGTTCTGCTAGTGCTCGCTCTCACTTTGCGGGGAGCAGCTGTGGCCTGGACAGACTTCCTCTGGTTCTCCTCTCTGGGTATGTCCAGCGTGTGGACCACGTTGGTTTTCACTCGGATATTGATCATCCTGATCGCCACGGTGGTGGCGTTCCTCGTGCTGTACATCAACCTCAGGGTCGCCGACAAACTCTCGCCCCGCGGTGTTGCCTTAGGTTCGCAGGATGAACTGGTTGCCCGGTTTCAGGCTTGGGCGCATCACTACAGCGGCCGGATCTACCTGGCAGCGGCTGCCGTCTTTGGGCTGCTCATAGGCCTGACTGCCGGTAACTGGTGGGAACGAGCTCTACTTTTCATCAACCAGACCGATTTCGGGATCACGGATCCGGTGTACGGCAAAGACATCGGCTTTCTTGTTTTCAGCGTGCCCTTTTATCGCGACGTTTTTGCCTGGACCTTCCAGCTGCTGGTCTGGACGACAATTCTGGTGGCCGTTCTCCACTATCTAAACGGCGGGATTCAGATTCAGCAGAATTTCCAACGAGTGAGCTCGGCCGTCAAGTTGCATCTTTCGATCTTGTTTGCGGCCCTGGCAGTGCTCAAGGCGGTCGGCTACTGGTTGGATCGGTATGACCTTCTCTATTCTCGCCGCGGAGCGATATTCGGGGCCGGCTTCACCGACATCAATGCCCAACGGCCTGCCCTGCAATTGCTGATCGGCATCTCACTGGCAGCGGCAGTTTTGCTTCTGGTAAACATTCGCTTTCGAGGCTGGACACTGCCGTTGGTCGCCGGCGGACTGTGGCTGGTGACGTCGGTGATAGTCGGCGGCGTCATCCCTGCTGCGGTCCAACGATTCTCAGTCGAACCAAACGAGATTGCCAAAGAGTCGCCGTTCATACGCGACAACATCGAATTCACTCGTGCCGCTTATGGCCTGGACAATATCGCGGTTCGCGATTTCGCTGCCTCCCCCGACCTCGACGCGCAAGACATCTTCAACAATCAGAGCACGGTCGACAACATCCGACTGTGGGATCCTGGAGTGCTTCGCACCACCTATCGCCAGCTCGAGCAGCTGCGGCAGTACTATCAATTCGCCGATGTCGATGTCGACCGTTACGTGATCGACGGGAAACCAACCCAGGTGTTGCTGGCGGGGCGCGAGATAGAAGTGGAGCAAGTTGCCGACAGCTCGTGGGTCAACGACCACCTGGTTTTCACGCACGGCTTCGGGGCGGTCCTGAGCCCCGCTAATGACGTGACTGCCGCCGGTCAGCCGGAATTCCTCGTCAACGACATCCCTCCCGTTATCACCACAGACGCCCTCACGCTCACCCAGCCCCGCATCTATTTCGGCGAGGTTCCCCGCTCGAGCAATTTTGTGATCGTCGGCACAGACGAGAAGGAAGTCGATGGGCTCGATCCCAACGGGGTAGTGAGCTTCAACACCTACGACGGCACCGGCGGTGTTGCGGTGGGCAGCGTTTTCCGCCAGGCGGCGCTGGCGTTGCGGTTTGGCGACTTCAACACCCTCATCTCCAGCAGGATCACCGGCGACTCTAAGGCGCTGCTGTTTCGCAACCTGTCAGATCGGGTGGAGAAGGTGGCCCCCTTCCTGGCACAAGATGCCGACCCCTACCTTGTATTCGACGACGGCGGGCTCTTCTGGGTAGTTGACCTCTACACCACCACCAGCAAGTACCCCTATTCGACCCCGGCCGAGGTAGCCGATGAGTTCGGCGGCACCTCACGACTGAGCACTGTTCCCAACACCCTGAGCGACGGGTTCAACTATGTTCGCAACTCCGTGAAGGCCGTCGTGGACGCCTACAACGGGACTATGACCTTCTACGTGGTGGACGTGGACGATCCCATCATTCGCACCTATCGCAAGGTCTTCCCCGACCTCTTCACAGACTTCAGCGAGATGCCGGATACTTTGCGCGACAACCTGCGTTATCCGGAGGACCTGTTCCGTGTGCAGTCCGACTTGTATACCGCTTATCACGTGCAGGACGAGCGGGTGTTTTTCAACCAGGGCGATCTGTGGCAGATAGCCCGCGACCCGTCATCCCAGACGGCCCTCCTTGCTAACGAGACCCTGCGAAGGTCCGGCGGGACCACCCGTCCAATGCTGCCCTACTACTTGTTGATTACCCTGCCCGGGGAGACCGACTCCTCGTTCCTGATCCTGCAGCCGTTCACGCCGAAGGACACTCCAAACATGGTCGGCTTCCTGGTGGCCAAGGGCGACCCGGACAGCTATGGGGAGATGATCCAGTATCAATTCCCGCTCGGAGATCCTCCGGATGGCCCCAACCAGGTGGGCGGCCGCATCAACCAGGACACAGAGATCTCTGCCCAATTCACACTGTTCGGACAGCAAGGCTCTGAAGTGGTGCAGGGCAACATGCTCGTCATTCCCATCGAGGAGTCGGTGATGTATGTCCAGCCGGTCTACTTGCAGGGAACCCAGGCAAATGCCCTCCCAGAGCTAAAGCGAGTTGTGGTTGTCTTTGAGGACCGCATCGTGATGCGGGAAACCCTGACCGAGGGTATATCCGCTGTTTTTGGGGGAACAGGGACCGAACCACCGCCGACTACCGAACCACCGCCGACTACCGAACCCCCGCCGACTACCGGGACCGTTGCCGACCTGTTGAGCCAGGCGCAAGCGGCATTCGATGCGGCCGATGCCGCTCTGCGAGCTGGAGATCTCGCCACCTACGCCGACAAGGTGGCGGAGGCTGAGCGTCTGGTTGCCCAGGCTGTCACCCAGATCGTCGCCGCCGGCTGATCTCAACTATCGAGCGCCTTTCCGCAAGCTGGGCCACAATGACCTCATGGGCCCCAGCCAACTCGAGGCCGCAGCTGCTGTCCTCGCCGAGTGCTTTGAGAAGTATTCCGAAAGGTTCTCGGAGATAACAGCGCGAGCCCAGGCCCGATTCGAAGTACGCAACTGGGCCGCGGGCAGAGATGATGCTGTCGAGCGGCTCGAGCTTTATCCGCTCGCGGTTTCTGAGGTCGAGGAGCGCTTGCGGAGTCTCCTGGGGGATGCTCTTGCCGACAAGGATGTCTGGGAGCGCATCAAACGGACCTTCTCGGTTCACCTGGCGGGCCACTACGCCTGGGATCTCGGCGAGACGTTCTTCAACTCGATAACCAGGAGGGTGTTCGCCACGATGGGGATGGACCCGCGCGTGGAGTTCGTCGACACCGACTTCACCAAGCCGCCAACTCGTCCCCGCCGTGAGCTGTATCACCTGTATGAGCGGGTAGGCACTCCGGCCGAGCTGGTGGACGCCATTCTCACGGATTTTCGTTTCGGAGTCCTGTACACGGACCTGCGCCGCGACGCCAAGCGGGTGGCCATCGAGTTGGAGGCGCGACTCGCGGAGCTCGGCCCCAACGCCGGCATTGATCGCGCTGAGCTGATCAAACCGGTCTTCTACAGGGGGCGCGGCGCCTATCTGGTCGGACGGTTGTATAGCGGCGAGCGGTTGATTCCTATTGTTTTTGCCCTGCGAAGCACTGATACCGGGATAGCGGTGGACGCCGTGCTTCTGGACGAGGACGCCGTCAGCATCCTGTTTAGCTTCACACGCTCTTACTTCCACGTGACCACCGCTCGGCCCTATGAGTTGGTTCAGTTCTTGCACACTCTCATGCCCCGCAAGCAGGGTTCGGAGCTCTACAACGCCGTGGGGTTCCATAAGCACGGCAAGACCGAGCAGTACCGGGAGATCCTCTCCTATTTGGCGAGATCAGATGTTTGCTTCGAGTTGGCGCCCGGCGCTCGCGGACTTGTGATGGTGGTCTTCACCATGCCGGGACTTGGGCTCGTATTCAAAGTGCTTCGGGATAAGTTCGGCCCTCCCAAGCGCATCACCCGTCGGGCGGTCCGCGCCAAGTACGCCCTGGTGTTCAAGCACGATCGAGTAGGTCGGCTCATCGACGCTCACGAGTTCGAGCATCTTGAGCTAGATCGGGCCAAGTTCTCCGACGAACTCTTGGCCGAGCTTGTCGCTGAATGCGGGGCGACAGTTCGAACAAACCAGGCCACGGTAGGTATCGAGCATGTGTACATCGAGCGCCGGGTGACGCCGCTCAATCTCTATGTGAGGGATGCCCAGCCTGAGGAGGCAGCGGCCGCAGTGGTTGACTATGGCTGGGCCATCAAGGACCTGGCGGTGAACGATGTGTTCCCGGGCGATCTACTGCTCAAGAACTTCGGGGTGACCCGCCACGGTCGGGTCGTTTTCTACGACTATGACGAGTTGACGTCACTGGGCGACTGCGTGTTCAGGGCCTTGCCGGAGCCATTTCCCGGTGACGAGATGGCCGATGTCCCGCCCTGGGGAGTGGGTGCCGGAGATGTGTTCCCGGAGGAGTTTCGCTCGTTCCTGGGCCTGCCTCCGGCTTTGCGCGAGGTGTTCGAGCAACATCATGGCGAGCTGCTGACACTGCGGTATTGGCTAGCCGTTCAGGGAAGAGTGGCGGCCGGCGAGCTCATCGAGGTTCTTCCGTACAACGAAGCGCATCGCCTCGGCTAGCCGGCGAGAACCTTGGCGGCCTCCTGGATCGTGAATCGGCCTTCGGAGACTTCACGACCGACCACTACGCCGGCCAGCTTGGCGCCGTTGGCGGCTAGCCGCTTGAGGGCGGTTAGATCGCCGAGGTTGCGTACGCCGCCGGCGGCCACCACCTCTTCCTCGGCGGTGGCGGTGCGCAGGGCCAACTCCAGTGCCGCGTGGTTGGGTGGTTCCTTGAGGGCATCGCGTCCGGCTTCGGCGACCATAAAGCCGGCAGCGCCGGCAGAAGAGAGCTCTACGAGCACTTCTTCCAGGTAGCGGCCACTGCCTTCAGTCCATCCGCGGTAGACCAGTTCTTCATCTGGTTTGACGTCGAGGCTGACGACGATCCGGCCGGGGTGGTCGCGGCACAGATCCCAAATCAAGTTCTGATCGACTATGGCGACGGTGCCCATGGTCACCCGCCACGCCCCCGCGTCGAGTAGCTGCTCAACCTGGGCCGAGGATCTAACCCCGCCGGCCACCACCACCGGTATCTCTACCGACTCGATGAGCTCCATTATTTGTGGGCGGTTTCCGTAGTTGCTGTAGGCGGCGGCGTCCAGGTCGACGATGAGCAGGCGGTCCGCCCCTTTCGCCTCCCAGCCGGCGGCCCGGGCGATCGGGTCCGCCTCCAGAGAGATGGCTTCGTTGATATCGCCTTTAGGCAGCCGCACGGCCCTACCGTCGAGAATGTTCACGCGGGCATAGAGATCCATTGCGGTCAGCCTACAAGCTCGGCAATCGGCAGTCGGCAGTCAGCATTCAGCAGTCGGCAATCAGCCTCTTGCCTCCTGCTCTTGTTCTTTCTTGCCGACTGCTCTTTTCTTGCTGACTGCCGACTGCTCTCTTCGGCCTACTGCCGACGGCCCTCTCGGGGATAGGATCAGCCTGAATCTGGCTGTCTGTGAGGAGTGATATGGACATTGAAGGTGTGGCTGCCATCGTCACCGGCGGTGCTTCCGGCCTGGGCGCGGCTACGGTGCGGCGGCTTGCGCGCAAGGGAGCCAGGGTGCTGGTGGCCGACGTACAAGCCGGATTGGGCGATGCTATAGCCGACGAAGTGGGGGGAGCGTTCGTCAGAACTGATGTGACCAACAGCGACGAGGTGCAGGCCGCCGTGGATGCTGCCACGGAGATGGGCCCGGTGAGGGTACTCGTCAACTGCGCCGGCATCGGGCCCCCTTCCCGGACGCTGGGTCGCGATGGCACTCCACTCGAGCTCGACTTCTTTGAGATGGTGCTGCGGATCAACCTCATCGGCACGTTCAACGCCATTCGACTGACGGCAGAGGCGATGGCTAAGACGGAACCGGTGGCAGGCGGCGGTCGCGGCGTGATTGTCAACACTGCCTCGGTTGCGGCTTTCGATGGGCAGGTCGGCCAGGCTGCCTATTCCGCCTCCAAAGGCGGCATCGTGGGGATGACACTTCCGGTGGCCCGCGATCTCGCGGTGGTCGGAATCAGGGTGAACACGATTGCTCCTGGGCTCATGGACACACCACTGTTGGCGGGACTGCCAGAGCCGGCTCGGGAGTCTCTCGCCACGCAGGTGTTGTTTCCGCAGCGGCTCGGTGAGCCCGACGAATTTGCTCACCTTGCTTATCACATCGTTGAGAACGACTACCTCAATGGTGAGACCATTCGTATGGATGGCGGCATTCGCATGGCCCCCAAGTAACAAGTCGATACATATCGCCCGGCCGGTCATAGAGTTCTCAGCGTTCCCATGGAGTTACGCTCACACCGTGCCCGGAGAAACACCACCGCGCTCGTGCTGGCGCTGGTCGCTTCTGCCTGCACGTCCTCATCTTCAGACTCCACCACTACGGTAATTCCCGATCCCCCGGGCACTACAACGACAATCACAGCCCCGGCTGCGTCACCGGTCGAGATGCCTTCCTTCCCCGGCGACGACGTGCTGGTTGATGTGGATTCTGGCGTGACCATCGGCGTGCTCGACAATGGCCTCACCTATTACATCCGGCGCAACACCCGTCCCGGAACCCGTGCCCAACTTCGCCTTGTGGTAAAAGCAGGGTCTGCCGTTGAGGATCCCGATCAGGACGGTGTAGCCCATTTCGTTGAGCACATGTTGTTCAACGGTACGGAGGCTTTCCCGGCCAACGAGCTCATCAAAGTGCTGGAGCGGTTCGGGTCTGAGTTCGGGCCCGATATCAATGCCTTCACTAGTTATGACCAGACCGTCTACGAGTTACAAGTCCCCACCAACGACCCCGACAGCCTGGAAACTGCCTTCGACGTTCTGGCCGAATGGTCGTCCCACGCCACCTTCGATCCGGTCGAGATCGACCTCGAACGAGGGGTGATGCTCGAAGAGTGGCGTCTCCGGAGCCAGAGCTTCGGCGGGAGGTATTTCGAGGCGGTTTCGGAGCTGCTCTTCGAAGGCTCGCCGTACGAAGGTCATGACACTCTGGCCGGGCCTTCCGAGCTCGACGCCACTACGCCCGAAACGCTCACCCGATTCTACGAGGATTGGTATCGCCCGGATCTGATGGCGGTCGTCGCAGTCGGTGATTTCAGTGTGGCGGAGGTGGAGCAACTGATCAGGGAGCGGTTCGGCCCTCTACAGAACCCGACCAATCCAAGGCCTCGCCCTGATTTCTTCACCGAGCCGGCTGCTGAGGCCAAGTTTGCCGTTCTGCCCGACCCCGAATACCAGGGAGCGTTCGTCGAGCTGAACTATCCGCTGCCGGCACTGGAGCTGGGAACCATCGGGGCCGAGCGCCAGGGTCTGGCGTTGGGCCTGGCCTTTGGCATGATCGTTACCAGGCTGCAAGAGGACGCTCAACTTGGAGGCGTGCCCTTTTTCGAGGCCTCCTATGCCGAGAACCCCTTTGTTGATGAGCAGCGCACGCCGGGCCTCGGTGCTTTTTCCGACCCCGCCGACCTGGCTGCCACTGCGGAGGCAGTCCTGATCGAGGTGCAGCGAGCGCTCCAGTTTGGTTTCGGCGCCGAAGAGCTGGAGCGATCCATCGATATCGTTCGTGACGACGTCGAGCTGGCGTTCGACAGCCGCGCCTCGAAGCAGGACGTCCAGTACGCCGACGAGTACCTCAGCCACTTTCTCGTCGGTTCCTCGATTCCAGATGCGCGTGCTCGCCGGGACCTCCTGAGGCGCCTGCTCGACCAGATGACAACCGGGCAGGTGGCAGACACTCTGCGGGCGACGTTGCGGACCACCCAACCACTGGTGATCGTCGCCGGCCCGGATTCGGCGACGGCCCAGATTCCCACAGCAGATGCCCTGGCCGAGATCGTGACGAGAGTGGCTTTGAGCGAGGTGGATCCCCGTTCGGACGATGCCCTCGTTGTTGAGTCGCTGATGCCGGCACCGGGCCCGGTGGACATTGTGGACCGGGGGACCCTTGGCCGGTTGCTGCCCACCGTCATCGAGCTCGAAAATGGAGTCAGGGTGGTGTATCTCGAAACCGACATCGCCGCCGATACCGTCACGTTCGGGGCGATGAGCCCGGGAGGATGGCTCGTGCTCCCGGCCGAGGACGCCGTCGAAGGCCAGCTCATCGGCGACATTGTCGTCGGGAGCGGTGTCGGTGATTTCAATCAGGTCACCCTTGATCGGTTCCTGACCGGTGAGACGGTGGCGCTGGTTCCGTACATTGACGAAGACACCGAGGGGTTTTTCGGCAGCTCGGACACCGCCGGGCTCGAACTGCTCTTCCAGCTGATTCATCTCTACATGACCGAGCCCCGGGTGGATCAACAGACATTCGCCAATTTGCTGGGGCAGCTCCGACCGCTGGCGGCAGCTCCCGACTCGGTTCCCCTTCTAGCCCTTGCCAACGAGGTCAACCGGCTTCGGTATGACGACGACCGTCGTTACCTGGACTTGCCGACGGTTACAGACCTTGACAACTTCGACCTTGATCGAGCCCTGGCCGTCTACCGGGAAAGGTTCGCCGACGCTGATGACTTTGTGTTTGCGTTCGCCGGAGACTTCGAACCCGGCCGGCTCGAGGAGCTGAGTCGGCGCTACCTGGGAACTCTGCCGTCGCTTCCTACTTCGGAGCCTTTCCCCTCTGGCCGACCCCCGGCTCCTACCGGGGTACTCACCCGTACGGTCGAGGCAGGGGAGGGTGAGCTGGGGGCGGTCGCATTCGTATTCACTTCGGAGCGGATTGTCGACCATGACACCGAGATTCGATTGGCCGTGCTCGAGTCCGTGCTCAACCAGCGGTTGACCGAACTGCTGCGCGAGGAATTGTCTGCCACCTATTCACCACTGGTGGCCACGTCGGCGCAGTTTGGGGGCATCAATGAGATCGAGGTCTACGTTCAAGTGAGCGGGGATCCCGAAGGGCTCGAGACAATACGCGAGGCGTTCTTGGCTGCCCTGTCCAGCTTGCGCCTCGAAGGGCCCACGGAGGACGAGTTGGCGATTGCCATCCGCCAGGTCACCAGCGATTTCGAATTCGTGACGAATCCATTCTGGGTCGGTGCGATGCTCTTCTACTCCCAGATCCCCGGTGCGGATCCGGAGAATTTGATCTCCCGCATTGCCGACACTGAGGCGGTGACTGCTCGACAGGTACGCGACCTGAGTCGGCTCCTGCTTCCCGCCCAGCGCTACATCCAGGTCAAGCTGATTCCCGCCGGCTGATTCCTGGTCGAAGGTTCCGAGGCCGCGAGGGCATCTGGTGGCGAGGGGGGCGAGAACCGTCACCTCGACTCGTCGGGCGACGTGTTGGTGAGACATGACGGTTCGGGGCTGCCAGCCTGCGGTACTCAGCTTCACGCAGTCTCTCGCTCTGGATTACACCGGCGAGCATCTCAAAAAGGTGCTGATTCATGACCGCAAGTCCATGAGCCGAGCCGTGGCCGCTTCCGCCCGCAACTCGTGGAGGCGGGTGCGAAGCTGCACTGTCTCCACCCGGACCTGTCCGTTCGACCGCAGATCCTCATACCGGCCCCTGACCCGGGACAGCTCATTCAACACCACGCCAACCGGTCGGGCGGTTGCGGCCGAACCGGGGCGAGATGCCCTGGGCGCTGTCGGCGGTCGATCTCGTCCGGTCCGCCTGGCGGCTACAACATCGATCTTGGGAGCTTCCATTGCTCTTGTCCTTTCGTAATCAGTCGTAATGGTCTATACTGACTTTGTATATTACACACTAGCCTATAACAAGTAATAGGTCAAATGAATTTCATCACTTACTCAGATTTAGCGGTACAGATGGCAGTCGATCTCGTGAACACACGCGATCCGCTCACGGAGGACGACGACCTCAAGACCGTGGCGGATTTACGTTCCTTCCTCGCTCAGTACAAAAGGGACTGGCCGGGAGAGGATTGGCATCCGGGCCGGCCGACCAGGCAGGATGTACTGGACGCCGTTGAGTTACGCGAGAGACTCCGGACCGTTTTTGCGGCCGACGAGGTTGGCGAGGCCGCCGCGCTTCTCAACGGCATCCTGAGCGACGCTTCGGCGGTGCCGCGGATCAGCACGCATTCGGCCAACCCCCATCTGCACTTCGAGCCTTTGAGCGGCGGAACCGCCTCCTGGCTGGCTGCAGCCACTGCCATGGGTCTCGGTGTGGCGCTGTGCGACGGAGGGTTGAAGCGGTTCGGTATGTGCTCGTCGCATAGCTGCGTTGACGTGTTTATCGACGGTTCGAAGAATCGGTCGCGACTCCATTGTTCTACCAAATGTGCCACCCGGGATAACGTGGCGGCGCTTCGCGAGCGCCAGCGGAAGTTGGAGCAAACTCCCACCGCTTAAGTCGTGATAACCCCGCCGTTCCCGCAGGTGGGGGAAGCGGGGATTGCGATCCCTCGGATAAGATCGGCGGCCGTTACTCTGCACCCATGGCGAAGCGAAAGCAACCGGCCAGGAAGAAGAAAGCTTCGGGGGAGGCAGCGGAGAAAGCCGCCGCCAAGAAGGCCCGGCGGGCAGAGCGCCAGCGGTTGGAGGCCGAAGCTCGGGCCCAAGCCGCGAGGAAGGCCAAGCTTCGCCGGAGTGCCCTGACCGCAGCCGGTGTCGCCGTGCTGGCTCTGGCAGGATTCTTCGTGTTCTCGCTCTTCCAGCCCAGCACCGAGGTGGCCGGAGTCGAGAAGCCGGTGAGTCTCGGACGCGACCACCTGTTGCAAGGGGAGACCTTCAACTACGCGTCGGCCACTCCCACCAGCGGCACCCATGCTCCAAGTGCTCCCCGGTGCGGAGTGCTCGCCGGTGGCTTGCCACTCGAGTTTGCCGTCCACGCACTGGAACACGGTGTGGTCGTGGTCTGGTACCGCCCCGACCTCGAAGGCGATGTGCTGCCGGAGCTGACCACGATGATTGAGGCATGGAAATCCAACGTGATAGTGGCGCCCAACCCTCGGATTACTGAGCCGCTGGTAGCCACTGCCTGGAATCGCCTGAAGAGATTCGACGCTGTCGGCCCCGACGTTGCCGAGTTCATCGACGTCTATCGGCGGCGCGGTCCCGAAGACGTCACCTGTGACATTTAGAGATCAGATGATGCCGGCCTCAATGTCCGCCACCATTTGCGACGCCGGGTCACCACACAGCACGGAGACGCTGGGAGCGCCGGCGGCGACGCGATCCCGTACCGCTTGTTCGAGCCTCCCGTCGCTGATGAGTGGGTAGAAATCATCACCGGGGCAGCTCGTGGCGGCCCAATCGCGATGGCCGCGGATAGTGGAGGCGTCTACACCGAAATGGATGGATCCCCAGGCAAGTAGGTCGACGACCGTGGCCACCTGCGCGGCGGGGATGCCCTGCCGGTTGAAGTCCCCTTCCGCGCAAACCAGGAAGTGCCCTGTGGGATCGTAGTTCGTCCCGGTGTCTCCCGCGGCGGTCACCGGCCGACCTTCGTAGACGTGGCCACGGGCGTCGACGATGAAGTGGTAGGCAAGGTCGGGCCAGCCCCGATCGTCGATGTGGAAACGTTGATGTTGACGGACCCGGGCCGGCGCATTGCGGTTGGTGTCCAGGAGCGCCGCTGTGTGGTGGACGGTCATCCGCTCGACCGTGTGGGTGGTGAACCCCCCGGCGGCTTCACGGCCGCCCCAGGCTGTCTTGCAGATTGCCTGAAGATCCCCGCTCGCGGTCAGGACGATGGTGGTAGTCGGTGGAACGGTGGTAGTCGACGTCGTCGAGCTGGTCGTGCCCGGGGCGGGTGGGGTGGTAGGTGGGGGTGGAGGCTCCGTCGTGGCGGTGGTGGTAGAGGGTGGTTCGGTGCTAGAGGTTGCTGGTGCAGTGATCGCCGTGGTTGTCGAGGAGGGCGCGGGCCCGGAAATGGCCTGAGCACGCGTGCTGGAGGTCCCGGCCGACGCGGCAGGATCCGCTTCGACGCTCGGCCCCGACCCCCGGTTGGCCGCCCAGGCCCAGCCGGCCGTTGCGCCGGCACCGGCCAGACCAGCGAGCATGGCAAGAAACCGCCGTCGGGGGAGGTCGGGAGGGCTCATCGGTCACACATGGTCAAGGTCCGTCAGCGTAGCTCAGGACCGGCGATGGGCAGCGGCGCCTTACCCGCCACCCTGCGGTGGGTGGATGGTGACCGATCCTGAGATGACCCGCGGCTGGCGGCTTTCGGCGGCGCGGCGCCAATTCCGTGCCCGGTCGAGGATTGCCCAATCGACCCTGGGGGGTCTTTGTCGCCTGGGCGTGGTCTGGTACGGAGCGGCGCTGGCTCCGCTCACGACGTTGCGCGGCATTCTTCCGTACGGCCTAGTCGGCATCGTGTCCCATCACCCTGGCGTTCACGCAGCAAGTGTTTCACGAATTCACAAGTTTGGCAATGTTCCGCTCCTGGACCCGGAGCGTCGCCGATTAGTGTCGGTGTGAGTTCTCGGAATTGGCCGGCGGAAAATAGGAGCAGGCGAGAGATGGCGGACGAACCCAACTATCAGTCTGGCTTCGGGAACGAGTTCGCATCCGAGGCTCTGACGGGGGCACTCCCGAAGGGGCAGAACAACCCGCAGAAGCCGCCGCTGGGCCTATATACCGAGCAGCTCAGCGGCACGGCCTTCACGACGCCCACCCACCGCAACCGCCGTAATTGGCACTATCGGATTCGCCCCTCGGTTCGGCATGCCTGGCGTTTCGAGGAGGTAGATCGCCACTTCATCCGCACGTCTCCGGCCCGCGAGGCTGCGCCCCCTATCGGCCAGTTGCGCTGGAACCCGCCGCCCTTTCCGGAGGAAGCGACCAACTTTCTGACCGGAATCCGCACGATCTGTACCAACGGTGATGCTCACACCCAGGTGGGCATGGCGGCGCACATCTACATGGCCTCGCAGTCAATGACTAACACTTATTTCTACGACGCCGACGGTGAGCTACTCGTCGTCCCCCAAACGGGACGCTTACGGTTCGCCACCGAGTGCGGAGTGTTAGTCGTCGCACCGGGTGAAATCTGTGTGATCCCCCGGGGTATGAAGTTTCGAGTCGAGCTGCTTGACGGACCTTCCCGCGGCTACATCTGTGAGAACTACGGCGACTACCTGGAGCTGCCCGAGCGGGGCCCGATAGGGGCCAACGGGCTGGCCAACCCCCGGGACTTTCTCTATCCGGTAGCAGCATTCGAGGACAAAGAGGAGGCGGGCGAGTTGTACGTCAAGTTCGATGGCCGCCTGTTCATGGTGGAACTGGATTTCTCCCCGCTCGACGTCGTGGGTTGGCACGGGAACCACGTGCCTTACAAATACGACCTACAGAAGTTCGCCACCATCGGGTCGATCAGCTTTGATCATCCCGACCCGTCCATATTCACCGTGCTGACGAGTGCCTCGGACCGGGAGGGCGTCGCCAACATGGATTTTGTGATTTTCCCTGATCGGTGGCTGGTGGGGGAGCACACGTTCCGACCTCCCTGGTACCACATGAACATCATGAGCGAGTTCATGGGCTTGATATACGGGGTCTACGACGCCAAAGAAGAAGGCTTCGAGCCGGGGGGAATGAGCCTTCACAACATGTATTTTCCGCACGGTCCCGACCATGACGCCTGGTTGAAAGCCACCACATCCGACCCGGCGCCCGAGAAGCTCGAAGGGACGCTGGCGTTCATGTTCGAAACCCGTTACCCGCTCATTCCCACCGCCTACGCCTCCGAAATCCCGGCGTTGCAGGACGACTATCCGAGCGTGTGGCATGCCCTGGAGCGCCACTTCGAGGGGCTTTAGTACTCCCCCTCCTCGCCTTCGCTTCGTTCAGGCGGTCCTTCCCCAGGAGGACATAGGGAGGGGATGGCTCACTCGTCGGGCAGGACCTTGCCGGGGTTGAGGATGTTGTTGGGGTCGAGCGTCTTTTTGATGTCACGCATCACTGCTACTGCCTCGGCGCCATGTTCGGCGACGAGGTAGGCCCGCTTGCCGATCCCGATCCCATGCTCCCCGGTTGAGGTTCCGCCCATCTCCAACGCCTTGTCGATCAGTTCACCGTTCAGTGTTTCGGCGTTCCTCCTGGCTACAGCGTCGTCCGGCGCGAAGTTGAGGTTCATGTGCATGTTGCCGTCTCCGGCGTGCCCGATTACCCGGTAATCCAATCCCCGGGCTGCTGCCCGGTCCTGGCTGAAGGCGATCAGGTCGGGAAAGCGGGAGATGGGCACCGCTACGTCCACGCTTATGATCCTGTGGCCGGGAAAGCGCCGATGGACCCGCTCGCGGATGCTGTGTCGCATACGCCACATTGCGTTCCGGGCCTCCCGTCCGAGGCCGCGGTCCGACCCGGTAGAACCGGCCTGGTCACAGATTTCGAGGGCGCTCATCATTGCCTCACCGACAGCTTTCTCATTGGGCCCTGTGAACTCGATCATCAACGACGGAGCGACGGGGAGGTCGGCTCCTTCATCCTCGTTCATCCAGGCGATGTGATCCTGATGAACCAGTTCGACGGCAGCGGGGTCGAGGCCATGGCCCATGATCCCGTAAACGGCCTCGGCGGCGTGCGGCACATCGGGGAAAGAGACGATCGCAGTGCTGAAGTGCTCCGGCACCGGATAGACCAACAAAGTGGCCTCGGTCACCAGCCCCAGTGTGCCCTCCGATCCGACGATGAGATGCGTCAGGTCGTATCCAGCCGATTGTTTGACCGACCGCGACCCTGTGTTGATGACCCTGCCGTCCGCCAGAACTACCTCCAGGGCCAGAACGTGGTCACGGGTGGCGCCGTACTTGACGGTGCGGATTCCGGCAGCATTGTTGGCGATCATCCCACCGATGCTGGCGTTGGCGCCGGGATCTGGTGGAAAGAAGAGGCCGAAGCCACTCAGTTGCTTTTCCAGGTCGAGCCGCAAGACCCCCGGTTGAACCGTGACCTGGAAGTCGGTGGCGTGGACCTGCAGCACCCGGTTCATGCGGGCAAAGTCGATGACGATGCCCCCATGCACCGGGACGGTGTGCCCTTCGAGGCTTGTGCCGGCGCCGAACGCCGTGAGGGCTATCCCGTGTCGGTTGGCGAGCTCGGCCACAGCGCTGACATCCGCTGTTGATTCAGGGAAGACAACCACGTCGGGGAGGACGGGTGGATGGGTGGACTCATCATGGGAGTGAAGCTCGAGCACTGAAGCCCCCTGGGCCACATGGTCCTGCCCGAGGACGGAAATCAGCTCTGCGAGAATCTCAGGATTAAGCCTCGGCACCCGCCGAACGATACAGCCCGCCCGGAGAACCCCGTAAGGTCTAGGCGGCCTCTTCTTCAGCCTGGTCGGGCTCCAGGCGCAGCAGAATCTTGCGCATCTCCATCTGGGCCATGACCAACCTTGACAGAGCTTCCACCGAGTCCAGCTGGCCCTGGGTCAGTTCCCGGGGCACCCGATCGATGACGCACAATGTGCCGAGCGCGTTGCCCGAAGATGTCAAGAGTGGCGCTCCGGCGTAGAAGCGGATTTGCGGATCGTTGCGAACGAGCGGGTTGCTGGAGAAACGCGGATCGCTGGCGGCGTCCTCGACAACCAGCATCTCCGACGGATCCCACACCGCGTGTGCGCAGAAGGCCAGGTCGCGGTGTGTTTCGGGGACGTCGTACCCGACAGAGCTCTTGAACCATTGACGATCACGGTCCACCAGACTCATGAGAGCGATTGGCGTCTGGCAGATGTAGGAGGCGAGGGCAGTGATGTCGTCGAAGGCCTGTTCGGACATCGTGTCGAGGATTTGGTACGAGTCCAGCTCTTCGAGCCTCTGTGTCTCGTTTTCGGGGATGGGGGCACTCATTGCTTTCTCTTCAGGTAGCTCCATGAGTTGTCGGCATCTCCCGGGGACTCTTGACGATTTGACGGGCAGTTCCGGCACCGGACCGGTAGCCTCGGGTCGCGCAATCGGAGGACTCATGACGGCCATTATCGGTTTCGGAGGGTATGTCCCCGAGCGGGTCATGACCAACGAGGATTGGTCGAAGCTGGTCGACACCACAGATGAATGGATCACCTCTCGCACCGGGATAAAGGAGCGGCGCTTCGCTGCCGACGACGAGTCCACCCTCGATCTGGCAGCGATCGCCGCCGAACGAGCTCTCAAGGATGCTGGGCTGACGGCGGACGATATCGACGAGATCATCGTTGCCACCGACACGCCAGAGGTCTACACCCCGGACACAGCTTCGCTGTTGCAGCACCGGCTTGGTTGCCGCAACATCCCAACCTATGACCTCGGCGGCAGCGGATGTGCGGGGTTTGTGCAGGCTCTGGATGTTGCTCGGGCCCGGATTCACTTTGAGCCCAAGCGGATTCTGGTTATCGGAGTGGAGCTGATTTCGAGGCTCATCAATTGGGAGGATCGGGCGACCAGTGTCCTGTTCGGCGACGCCGCCGGAGCAGTGATCATGGATTCCGGTAGTGGCCGGGCTGAAGTTCTGGCGGTGCTTGCCGGCACCGATGGGAGCAAGGCCGGCATTCTCACTCTGCAGACCGGGGGCACCCGTCACCCATTCACAGTTGAGGCGGCGGCGCGCGGCGATCATCAGCGTCTGGATATGAACGGCCGCGAGGTTTTTCGCGAGGCGGTGCGCCGCATGAGCGGTGTAGTGGAGGACGTTCTCGACCAGATCGGCAAGCGCCTGGAGGACGTTGCTCTAATCGTCCCGCACCAGGCCAACCTGCGAATCATCGACGCCGTCGGCAAGAAACTGGGTGCCTCCGAGAACCAGGTCTACGTCAATGTGGACCGCTACGGGAACACCGGTTCGGCTTCGGTGCCTCTGGCGCTTTGGGAGGCCAACGAGGAGGGCCTCATCAAGGAAGGTGACCTGGTGGTGCTAACCGCGTTTGGGGCGGGGTTTCACTGGGCCGCAGCCGCCCTTCAGTTCTAGCGTTCCAGCCGTTCTAACCGGGCCGTCCTACGGGAAGGCTCACCTCGAGCGTCGCTCCCTGGTCGGCGTCGACCACCCGAATGTCTCCCCCGTGGGAGCGGGCGATGGCACGGGCGACCGCGAGACCCAATCCGGTACCGCCCTCGCCCCGGCTGCGGGATTCATCGAGCCGCACGAAGCGTTCGAACACCCGCTCCCGCTCAGCAGGAGGTATCCCGGGCCCGTCGTCACCGACCAGCACGACGAAGCCCTGGTCGGTCGCCCGCGAGCCCACGGTCACTGAGGTGGTGGCGTGACGACAGGCGTTCTCCACGAGGTTGGCCAGCAACCTTCTCAGCGACCCGGTGTCTCCCCACATTCGCATCGGGACGAGGCCCGAGGTGTTGATGGCAACATCCGGATAACGGCCTCGGGCCGACTCGGTCTCGATTCCCACCAGCCGATCCAGGTCGAGCTCCTCGCGGCGCACAGGCGATGCCCGCTCGTCGGCCCGGGCCAGAGTTAGCAGATCGCCGACCAGATGCCCAAGGCGTCGATCCTCGCCCATGAGGTCATGCAGCAGGTTTTCCCAGTCATCGAAGCCGGGCGTCTGGTCGGCTACTTCGAGCATGGTTCTCATGGCGGTGATAGGGCTTTTCAGCTCGTGGGACGCGTCGGCAATGAATCTGCGTTGGCTGACGGCGGCCGATTCGAGCCGCTCGAGCATTGAGTTGAGGGTCACTGCCAGCCGGTGGATCTCGTCTTGAGAGTCGGGTACCGGCAAGCGGCGGTCGAGGGCCAGGGCCGACACCGCGGCGGCTTCCTCGCGCATGCTTTCTACGGGATGCAGAGCCCGTCCGGTGAGGCGCCAAACAATCAGGCCCACCGCGGCGAGGAGGAAGGGGAACCCGGTGAGTAGCAGCGGCCGTAGAGCGTCGACGGCCGCGTCGGCCGGCTCCAGACTCACGGCAACCTGCACGGTTCCCAACCCAAAACCAAGCACCACCACTCGATAGGGGCTCTCGTCCTCGACGAAGGGGGAAATATCTTCGAGTTCCTCGAAGATGCCGTTTATCCGGAGCACTTCGACCTGGCCGACCCCGGGCGTGACATCCGCAAATCGTCCGAGGCTCTCCAGGCCGGCGCTGGCAGTCACCACCCTGCCGCCGGTATCCACCACCTGGACCACCATGTCATCACTGATTCCCTGCACCGGGTCTTCGATTGCACCGGCCTCGATGAGCGTCACCACGTCGGCTGCCCTGGTCTCAGCCGCCGACGTGATCGATTCCTCGATGCGATTGCGGGTCTCAAGTGCCAGGTACAGGAGTCCGACGGCCACCATGATGCCCACTACCACCACCGCAATGAGGGTGGTCCGGAAGCGAACGCCGGCCGTTGCTTGCCGCAGCTTGGCCTGCCAGGTTCTACCCACCGTCGACTGCCAGTCGGTAGCCGGCACCGCGAACCGTCAGTAGGGAGTTGCGATGGTACGGGATGTCGATCTTTTTCCGCAGGTAGCGGATGTAGACCTCGACGATGTTGACGTCGCCCTGGTAGGCCCAGTCCCAACACGACTCCAAGATATCGGTCTTGGAGATGACGTCACCGGGATGGCGCATCAAGAGCTCCATGATGGAGAATTCAGTGGGCGTGAGCGCTACGGACTCTGTGCCCACGTGGAAGGTGTGTTTGGCGGGGTCGAGGCGAAGATCGCTCACTTCCAGGACGCCCGGCCGCTCTCCGACTGCCCGTCGCGTCAGGGCCCGAAGACGGGCTACCAGCACGACGAATGAAAACGGCTTGGAGAGAAAGTCGTCGGCTCCGGTATCGAGCGCTTCTGCTTCGTCATACTCGCCATCCTTGGCGGTGAGCATCAGGATTGGAACCCAGTTATCTCGAGCCCTCAACTCTGCACAGACCCGGTAGCCGTTCAGTTTGGGCAGCATGATGTCGAGAACGATGGCGTCGTAGTTGGTTGCCGTCGCCATATCCAGGCCGGACTGCCCGTCGCCGACGATATCGGCCACAAAACCCTCGCGTTCCAACCCTCGCTTCACGTAAGCGGCCAACTCGGTCTCGTCTTCGACGATCAATACGTGCATCTATTCAACTCCAGGGCAGTAGTGGATTGCTCTCACCTGGCGACCGGCCCCATCAGGGGCCATGAGGCCTTGTTCAGTTGCTCCCGCTGTTCTGGCCGCCAGCGCCAAATCGCCCAGGCCATCATGGCCCCGGGAATGATGACCCAACCGAATAGCGAGCCGACCACATGGGGGGCGATACCGGCGTAGAAGGCATACGCAAACAGGCGCTGCCATCGCAGCCAGCCAGCCCGGCGAGAGCCGGTCGCCCGGTAAAGCCCGTAGAGGCCGCTTCCGACCGCCACGAGGAAGAGCCAGGTCCCAACCCAGGTAAGGCTCACTCCCAGGCTGGGCCCGACGTGCACTACCACTGCGACGAGGGCTGCCAGGCTCACGTTGGAATGGGCCCGCGTCGAAAGTCGATGACCCCAGAGGTCCGGTCGGCGGATTTGCAGTGTGTGGTACGGGCCCGACCAGAACACAAGGGCCAGCGCCAACAACCCGGTTATGCCTGCCATAGCCGCCAGCCTACGGGGCCGTCGTGAAGCTGATCAGCTCGATCCGCCCGGTGCCGCCTTCGACGACTACTTCCAGGATGACTCCGACGCCGGGCGCCAGGGACTTCTCTTCCACGACGCCGGGGTCGAGGGGATTCCATTCCCGAATGACGATGACATCCTCGAACGTGCCCCCGGCCACAGTGACTGTTTGCCCGGTCCGCACCACTTGAGCCTTGTCCTCGGCTTCGCCCTCATAGAACTCCTGGTAGTAAGCCTGGTTCAGCCGGGCTGCCGGGTCGGCATACATCATGATCCCGGGTGAGGCTCCGTCAACCCCCCATTCCCAGGAGCCCGCGGTGCTGACCACCTTCCCATTTTCAAGCTCTTCGGTCGCCTCTCCCACGTACCACACGTTGCCGGCAGCGTCTTGCAGGTACCAGTCGAACGTGTCCTCGGCCAGCTCACCGTTGACTTCGGCGACGTCGCGAACGACCACGGCCGTGAAACCGTTCACGTCCCGGGTCTCGGCCAGTACCTCAACCGCGATGCGCTCAGTCTCGTCCTGGTCGGTTCCCTCATATACCCATCGGGCACCGACCGCGAACGGAAAGTACGGATTGTCGACGGTTGGTCCCAGGCCGGAGGCATCGGCAATCGGCGGGAGTACGGCGGGGATGGTCGTATCGCTCGATGAGCCGCCGCAGGCGGCGGCAACCACGGCCAGCGGTACCGCTAACCCGATGAGTATTCGTTTCATGGTTTGCCTCCAATCATCCGGTGGGGCCGCCCACGTCCCGACGCTGGAAGAACCAGAAGGCGAGCCCGCCAATCAATGCGGTGTAGGTCAGCAGAACGAGGAAGGAGTGAAGCTCACTTGGATACTCGACCTGGCCGATGGCGCCTGCGAGCGCAAAGCCGGGGATAGGTTCCCCGCCTTCGCCGAACATCCAACCCGCCGTGTTCCAGCCGAGGTCGAGCTCGGCGAGGGTCGCCAGCCAGGACACGTTGTCAAACAGCTTGAGGAGGCGTCCGAACGAGAATACATCGATGAAGAAGTATGCGGTGGCCGCGGCAGCGGCAGCCAGGGTTCCGCCGGCGAGCCTGCTGAACAGCACGCTGAGGAGAGCAGCCAGCGCGATGTAGGGGAGGCTGGCGAACCAGGCTTTGCCGGTGTCGGTGATTACGTCTCCGACGACACCCGAAGTCCATTCGCCGTGCCCGACGTCAGAAATAGCGGTTACCACGGCGCTCGTGGCAATGATGGTTCCGAGCACGAGGATCCAGGTGACGGCCATGGCCATTACCAGCAGGGCCAGCTTGACCGAAAGGAATTTCCACCGTCCGGCTCCCTTCATGAGGACCGTGCGCAGAGTGCCCCACCCGTACTCACTGCCGATTATGAGCACCGTCAGGAAGGCGAGGATGGGAATGCTCACCAGCTGCGTCCATCGAAGCGCTTTGGGTATTGAGCCTGGAAGCGTGAACTCGTCGACCAGGCTCACGATGGCCGCCTTGATCTCGGTGACTTCCTTATTGCACTCGCGTTCGGTCAGCAACGGATCGGCGTCTTCCGGGGTAAGGGGTGGCGGAAACTCGCTGGCGGGGGGGAGTTGGCCGTCGGCCAGGTACTTCTCGCAATCGATCAGTACTTCTTCGGATGGAAGTGGCCTGCCGGGCAAGAAGAGGACCTCGTCCCGAATAGTGCGGTCCTTGCGCACCTCGTAGTCGCCGAATCGCAAGACGACGATCAGCGACGAGAAGAGAACGAGGAGGGCCAGCAGCACCCAGATCACCCGGCGGCCACGAAGTTTGAACCACTCCGACTTGAGAAGGTTTGCCCAGCTCACAGACCCTCCTCCCCGGTCACCTCGAGGAAGTACTCCTCGAGCGATGTATCGAGGGCTCGCAGCTCGCTCACGTATATGTCGGATCGTGCCAGGGCGGCCGACAGTTCTGACGTACGGGCGGGATCAGCCTCAACCAGGAGTCCGCCGTCCTCGGCGAGCACGGATCCGACCCAGTGGAGGCTGTTGAGAATCGTCGCCGCACTCTCGTCATCGGTCGTGGCCATGCGGACGGTGCTCTTGCGGGCAATGAGCTCCGACACGAGTCCCTGGGCGATGACCCGTCCTTTCGACAGGATGGCAACTGAGTCGCATACCTGTTCGACCTCGTGCAGCAGGTGACTGGCCAGTAGCACGGTGCGGTCTCCGTCGCCGAGGTCTTGTAACAGCCGGCGCACCTCCGCCATGCCGTTTGGGTCGAGGCCGTTGGTCGGCTCGTCAAGCAGTAGCAGCTCTGGATCGCTCAACAAGGCATAGGCGATTCCGAGGCGATGCTTCATGCCCAACGAATACGTCGCGAACTTGCTGTGTCGGCGGGAATGGAGGTTTACCAGTTCGAGGAGTGAGTCCAGTTCCGCCGCATCGTTGTGTCCGGCAACTTGTTGGAAATAGCGGAGATTGTCGAGACCCGACAGGTAGGGGTAGAAGGAA
>Ga0255057_10000290_pt1 | contig 28214 bp, 25 predicted proteins | sample Cases_109_6_MG_FD_189022 | JGI IMG/M metagenome (GOLD analysis project Ga0255057, IMG submission 189022) | Seawater microbial communities from Amundsen Gulf, Northwest Territories, Canada - Cases_109_6 | ecosystem: Environmental > Aquatic > Marine > Gulf | place: Canada: Northwest Territories... | reverse complement strand
AGGCGCAACCGCAACCGATCTAGTTTTAATTATCGTAGAAATGCTTCGCAAGCATGGTGTAGTAGGAAAGTTTGTAGAATTTTATGGTGAAGGCTTAGATGTATTACCACTTGCTGACCGTGCAACCATTGCAAACATGGCACCAGAATATGGTGCGACCTGTGGCATCTTCCCTATTGATGCTGAAACCATTCGTTATCTAGAACAAACTGGTCGTAATGCACAAGCTGTAGCGCTTGTAGAAGCCTATGCAAAAGAAACAGGTATGTGGCGTGAAGGTGTTCGTGAAGATATAGACTTCAGTGAACATATTGAATTAAACCTTAGTGATGTTGTACCAAGCATCTCAGGCCCCAAGCGCCCACAAGATCGAATTTCACTTTCAGAATCCAAGTCTGCATTTGCAAGAGATATTGCTGCGTTAAAAGAAGAGCGTGACATTCAAAGCAAAGGTAATGTTGAGATTGAAATTAACGGTAAAAAAGAAACTCTCTCAGATGGTGCAGTTGTTTTAGCAGCCATTACCTCATGCACTAACACATCAAACCCAAGTGTAATGCTTGGCGCTGGTTTAGTTGCACGTAAAGCTGCAGCATTGGGAGTAAAAGTGAAACCATGGGTGAAAACCTCACTTGCTCCAGGATCTCGTGTAGTAACTGAGTATCTAGAAAATGCTGGTGTAATGGATGACCTGAAACAACTAGGTTTCCATGTGGTTGGTTATGGCTGCACAACCTGTATTGGAAACTCAGGACCATTACCAGAGCCAGTAACTAATGCAATTACTGAAAATAATTTAGTCACCACTTCAGTACTCTCTGGCAATCGTAATTTTGAAGGCCGTGTACATGCCCTGATTCGCATGAACTACCTTGCCTCTCCTCCTCTTGTAGTGGCTTATGCAATTGCAGGTCGTATGGATATCGATGTATATAACGAACCATTAGCCGAAGACAAAGAAGGTAATCCAGTATTCTTAAAAGATATATGGCCAACTCAGCAAGAAGTCAGCGATGTTGTATCTAACTTCTTAACCACAGAACAATATGTGAAGTCATATCAAGATGTATTCCATGGCAAGAGCAACTGGAACAGCTTGAAAGCGGCAGATAGCAATTTGTATGCATGGGATGATTCGACTTACATCAATAACCCTCCATATTTTGAAGACATGTCTAAAGACATCAGCGATGTTTCAGACATCCATGGTGCACGCGTATTGGCTTACTTAGGTGATTCAGTAACGACCGACCACATCTCGCCCGCTGGAGCCATTGCGCCAGACAGCCCTGCTGCCAAATACTTGCAAGAGAAAGGCGTAAGCCCATCTGATTTTAACTCATATGGTTCACGCCGTGGTAACCACGAAATTATGATGCGCGGCACCTTTGCCAACATTCGCTTACGTAACAAAATGGCTCCAGGAACTGAAGGTGGCGTAACGCTTCATCAACCAAGTGGTGATCTAATGACTATCTTTGATGCGGCGATGAAGTATAAAGAAGAAAAAGTACCAACAATTATTCTTTCAGGTAAAGAATATGGCTCAGGCTCATCACGTGACTGGGCCGCAAAAGGTCCTAGCTTACAAGGTGTTAGAGCTGTTATCGCTGAAAGCTACGAGCGTATTCACCGTTCTAATTTAGTAGGCATGGGAATTCTTCCATTGCAGTACAATGATGGTGACAACGCTGAAAGCTTAGGATTAACAGGAAAAGAAATATTCAATATCACGGGTTTGAAAAATGGCACAGCGAAATCTGTTACGGTAACGGCAACAGCTGAAAACGGCAGTGAGAAGTCATTTGATGCGAAAGTGCGCATCGATACACCACAAGAAGTGGAGTACTATCAAAATGGTGGAATTCTGCATTACGTGTTAAGGCAGTTAGCTGCTTAATTACTTGCTAAAACTTTAACACAAGCCTCTGCAATATTTAATTGCAGAGGCTTTTTTATGCGCATGAACATACTGTATACAGATTTTTCTGGGAGTAAAAACTGGTAATGCGTACTCATAACTTAATTCTCGGATGTGTCTTTGCAATGTTTGCAGAACTATGTTTTGTAGGTATGGGCTCATTAGTAAAACTACTTTCCGAAAACTTACCCAGCCAAAATGTTCTGTTTTTTAGAAATCTATTTGGCTTACTCATTCTCTTACCTCTAATTTTTAAACTTGGGATAAAAACTCTTAAATCTGATAATCTTAAATGGCATTTCTTACGTTCGTTGTCTGGCGTTTCGGCAATGTACTGCTTTTTTTATGCATTATCTGAATTGCCACTAGCCGATGCGATGCTACTCAAAATAAGCGCACCACTGTTTATTCCCGTCATTGCATTAATTTGGTTAAGCGAGCATATTTCATTACGTGCAATCACTGCAATTATGATTGGTTTTCTTGGTGTAATTTTAGTCATTAAACCAACCGGAACTATGCATATCGCATCACTTGCAGGTTTAATGGGTGGCGCACTCGCCGCTCTTGCAAAAGTCACTATACGACGAATGTCAGCATCGGAACCAACGAGTCGTATTGTCTTCTATTTTGGATTAATCAGTCTTACCATTTCTACCATTCCAATGTTTTGGTATTGGGTAAACCCAAATAGCAATGAATGGATGTTACTTATCTTGCTAGGTGGTTGTGGTACGTTAGGTCAACTATTTTTAACTAAAGCATATCTACTTGCACCAGCAAGCCGTATAGCGCCCTTCACGTATTCCTCTATTTTGTTCGCGGCTATTATTGGTTTGGTTTTTTGGGGAGAAATCATCACACTGCTAACTGTTACAGGCGCATTATTAATTATCGTAGCAGGAATTATCATTCTTCGAGAAAAAACAAATTAAAGAACCACCAGAAGAGACGTTAACAGAGACCGTTCCTTAAGAACCGATCGGAAAGAAGGTTATGCCACCGCACTAAAAATGGGTATCGTCATATAACATTTTGACCTAATTATTTTGTTACCATATAGACTTGTCACTGAGAATATACTCGAACACCAAACTGAGATCATTTATAATTTGATTCTAACTTCTCTTTATCTATTGCAGAACTAAAATAATAACCCTGACCATTATTAATTTTGTACTCTTTTGCTATTTCCAATACCTCTTCACTCTCAATACCTTCCGCAGTAGTTGTTAATTTCATTTGCTGAGCTATTTCTTTAACATGCTGAATGATTACTCTACTATCTTCATCGGTAGCGGCATTCACCATAAAAGATTGATCGATTTTCAGCTCATCAAAGGGTAGCCTTTTTAAATACTCTAATGACGCATGTTTGGTACCGTAGTCATCTAGGCTAAAAGATAGCCCATCTTTTTTATACTTTGTCATTGCCGCACGAATAGCGTCGACATTATCAATTCTAGAAGTCTCGGTTAACTCTATCTTGAGCATTCTAGCGATCCATGATTTATTTTTTATTAAGGTGTTTAATTCCTGTTGAAATTCTTTATTTAAAAATCCATGTGCAGTGATATTCATCGCTATGGGTAAATAAATATTTTTTTCTTTCCATTCAATTAGTAAATTTGATACATTTTTTAGCAGCCAGAGGTTAATTTCGTAGATCAGACCAGCTTTTTCTGCATAAGGAATAAATCTTCCTGGGTCGAGTAATCCATAAATCGGATGCTGCCAGCGAATTAAGGCTTCCGCAGAGATAACTTTTTCATCACTTAAGCGAACTTGAGGTTGATATAAAATGGTTAACTGTTCTTCTTGTGTCGCTCGCTGCAACATGCCAATGATTTGAATGTCTTCTATATGACTATCTGTTGCATCAGCGTCGTAAATTAATACCTTATCGCCCTGCTTTTCTGCTGTGATCATTGCGCTTCTTGCTTTCTCAAACAATGTAAAACTATTTGATGCATGCTTTGGATAAGTAGCCACACCAATTGACACGCCCACATCAGTTGGCTTACCTTGAGTGGCTAATGGCTCTTGCACAGATTCAGCAATATTCATTGAAATGGTATGAATATGCCCGTGTGCCACAACAGGATTAATTAACACTGCAAATTCATCTCCACCTATGCGTGCAATTAAATCAGTTTTTCGTAGTGCAGTGCGAATACGATTTGCAATTTTTTCTAACATTGCATCACCAGCTAAATGACCTAATGTTTCATTAATTAGTTTGAATCTATTTAAGTCGATTAATAACAATGCAACTTCAATATCATCTTGCTTGGCCTTATCTAAAATGTGTTCTAATTGTTCATTGAAAAATGTGAGATTAGGTAAACCCGTTAGATCATCATGCGTGGCATAGTAATGCTCCAATGCTTCTGATTTAGTTAGATTAACTGCAAGATCATGGTTAGCTTTTGCAGCTAATCTTACAAATATAGCTGTAATTAATGAGCTTAATGCTAAAAAATAATGAACTGGCTCAAGTGAGCTTGTGAAAATCAGAACCAGAAAATAAGCAAAGCTAATAATTAAAATGAAGGCTACAGCAATAAGCCCGCTCAGTGTTTTATTATTTTCTTGAATATCTCGAGCACACAAAAAAAGTTTTTGCACGCCACAGATGATTAAGTAGAGTGCTGTACACATAGCAATTGACAAAGCATAGTTTTGCCAGTTTTGCATAACATTCACTGTATGCGTCTTTTAGGTTTCGTGGATTCCACCTTTTGTTAATGCGGCAGGGTCTAAAAGTTTCTTAATTTGATCATCGCTTAAATCCGTCATTTCTTTTGCGACATCGAATATTGGTTTACCTGATACATAGGCCGCTTTAGCAATAGCCGCACCCTTTTCATAGCCAATCACGCGGTTCATTGCCGTAACTAAAATAGGATTCTTTGCCAATGCTTCTTGAAGATTCTCTTCATTCACAGTAAAACCTTTAATGGCTTTATCAGCCAACACTTTACAAGAATTTGCTAATAGCTGAATACTTTGCAGTAAGTTAAATGCAATAACAGGCAGCATAACATTTAATTGAAAAATACCTGACTGCCCCGCCATAGTAATTGTTGTGTCGTTACCAATAACTTGTGTGCTAACCATTGCTACTGCTTCTGGAATAACCGGGTTTACTTTACCTGGCATGATGCTGCTTCCTGGTTGCAATACAGGCAATGCAATTTCACCCAAGCCTGCTAGTGGACCTGAGTTCATCCAACGAAGATCGTTAGAGATTTTCATTAAGCTCACTGCTAACGCTTTTAGCTGGCCGCTCATTTCTACTGCAGAATCTTGCGTGGCTAAGCCTTCGAATTTATTTGCTTTAGATTTAAATTTAACACTGGTGAGCTCACTCAGTTGTTTTGCGACTAACTCACCAAAGCGCTCATCAGCATTAATACCGCTGCCCACTGCGGTGCCACCTTGCGCGAGTTGGCGCAAACGATTTAATGAATCATCAATACGATCAATAGCATATTGTATTTGTTGTGCCCAGGCTTCAATTTCTTGCCCTACGGTTACTGGCATGGCATCCATCAAATGAGTGCGACCAGTTTTAACAAACTTTTTGCACTCATGTGCTTTATTTTTTAACGTGTTGTATAAATGACCTAGCGCAGGTTTTAACTCTTCTTCAATTTGCAGACACGAACTGACGTGAATAGCAGTAGGAATAACATCATTTGAGCTTTGACTCATGTTGACGTGGTCGTTAGGATGAATTTCTACATCGCCTACTGAATTTGCAAGATGCGCGATCACCTCATTAGCATTCATATTAGTGCTGGTTCCAGAACCCGTTTGAAAAATATCAACAGGAAAGTGCTCATCATAGTCGCCGCTTGCAACACTCATAGAAGCTTTTTTAACGCTAACTTCTATTTCTTTAGTCATCAGTCCCAACTCAGCGTTAGCTCCTGCACATGCGGTCTTAATTAAACCTAATGCGCGTATAAATTGTCTTGGCATCACTAAGCCGCTAATGGGGAAGTTCTCTACTGCCCTTTGTGTTTGTGCGCCATAAAGTGCATCTGCAGGGACTTTAAGTTCACCCATACTGTCTTTTTCGGTACGAAAATTCGAATCACTCATTTCTTGATCTCTTTATTAATCTATGTGTTGCTAATTTATGCCCACAAATTGTGCGCTGTAGTATAATGTCTAATTGGACTGCTTACTATTGCCTATTATCAACAAGAAAAACCGAATGAATTCCAGCCCACTTACTAATATATCTCCCGTTGATGGACGATATGCAAAGAAAACGGAAAATCTAAAGAATATCGCCAGTGAATATGGCCTTATAAAATATCGCGTTATTGTAGAAATTGCATGGCTCAAGCACTTAGCTGAGTGTCCAGACATTGCTGAGCTGCCGATTCTTTCAATAGAAGCCAATGAATTTTTGGATGAAATTGTAGTAAATTTTTCGCCAGAAGAAGCGACGCTTGTAAAAGAAATTGAAGCTACTACTAATCATGATGTGAAAGCAGTGGAATATTATTTAAAAGAAAAAGTTTCACGCCAAGCAGAATTAGCAGAAGTATTAGAATTTATTCATTTTGCATGCACATCAGAAGACATTAATAACTTGGCATATGGCCTGATGTTAAGTGATATCCGAAGTGAAGTGCTCACTCCAAGTTTAAAGAAGATTTTAGAAGATATTAGCAGCCATGCAAAACAGTACGCTGACATTTCAATTCTTACGCGTACTCATGGACAACCAGCTTCTCCTTCGACAATGGGGAAAGAATTTGCAAATTTCTATGCGCGTATCAACAGCCAGTTTAGAACATTTAGAGCTGTCACTATTTTAGGAAAAATTAATGGTGCTGTTGGTAACTACAATGCACATATGATTGCCTACCCTTTAGTGGATTGGGAAGCGCTCTCAGCAAAAATGATTGCGTCATTAGACCTAACCTCAAACCCCTATACCACGCAAATTGAACCGCATGACTACATTGCTGAGTATGCAGATGCGCTATGTAGAATCAATACTATTCTTATCGATTTTAGTAGAGATGTTTGGTCATACATAGCAATTGAGTACTTCAAGCAAAAAGTGGTTAAAGATGAAGTCGGCTCATCGACCATGCCACATAAAGTTAACCCCATTGATTTTGAAAATGCAGAGGGTAATTTAGGAGTCGCCAATGCTATTTTAAACCATTTCTCTGCAAAGCTACCTATTTCGAGATGGCAACGAGACTTAAGTGACTCTACAGTGCTTCGCAACTTAGGTGTTGCTGCAGCGCATTGCGAAATCGCCTACCAATCTTTACTCAAAGGTTTATCCAAATTAGAAATTAATGTGGGCCAGCTAGATATCGATCTGAATAAAAATATTGAAGTCTTAGCAGAACCAATTCAAACAGTAATGCGTAAAAATAAAGTACCCGGCGCTTACGAAAAGCTTAAAGAACTTACACGTGGGCAAAAGCTAGATATTGAAAAACTAGCGACATTTATTAGCTCTTTAGATTTGCCTGAAGAAGATAAAAGTCAGTTACAAAAGTTAACCGCTTCTAACTATGTAGGCATTGCAAGCAAATTAGCTAAAAATGATTCTGACTAAGCATCTTCTTCAATAAAGAAATCTTCTAATTTCTTTGTTAGGGCATCTTGCGTGATAGTTGGCAATAAGTAAGCCCATCCGCTCAGTCTAACGTTAGACTTTAGAGCTAATTCTTCTGCTGCCTTAGGATCAGACTTAATCGCTGAATCCGATGTAGACTCAGCCTGATTTTCATCATTTACAATAGTTTGATCCACATCATCAGATGAAAACACAACATCAATTGTGAAGTAATTTTCATCTTCAATTGAATATGCTTTTAAAGTTACCGTTAAACCATCGAAGGTTTTAAACTCCGTTATTACTGGCGAGATTGTATCTGTATTCAGTTTTGAAAAAGAAATTACATCTTTAAGTTGCAAAAAGGATAAGGCATTAGCAACTTGATATATTTCTGATTCAAATAACTTCTTATCTTGTGGAATCGGCGCATCTAACTTATATTCGTATTCTTCCTCGCTATCGCTATCGCTAGTGATATTCACTTCACTACCATCCGGATGCTTAATTTGAACTGATTTTATTCTTTCTGGCGGTATGTCTAAAATATTTTTTCCCAGCCAATCGGTTACATCGCGATTTAGTTTGAGGTTTTTATTAATCAACCAGCTTTGTTTTTCACCTTTGCGGCGGATATATTGGGTATTTTTTCCACTGCTTCCAGCATTGCCGAAAATGATGTCCGTTGCTTCTTTCACTCCTTCTATCGAGAACAAAATACCTTGGGCCTTTTCATTATCAATATCTTCAACGCCTAGCTTAGTATAGTTCTCAGGATTCGAAGTTTTAGCCTCCGTTAGCTTTGCTTCTGACAAAGCATTAAACATGTTGCGAATTGCTGAAATATTTGCTTGATAACCATCTCTGTTATCAATTACCCATCCACTTTTTGCTTTACTCACTTCTGTTAGTACAGTATTTCCAGCTTCAGTGACAGTGAATTTACTAACGCTATTAATATTCTTAGCTAAATCTGGAACTAGGCTTGAATTAACATTAATGGAATGTTGATGTGAACTTCCGCTTAGATAGTATGTTAGAACACCGACAGCAAGAGCTGCTAACAATAAAAGTAGAGATTTTGATTTCATACTAGACTAATAATATTCAAAGACCTAAACACCAAAAGCACGTTTTCTTTTTCTAGCTCGGACTACTGAAAGAATCAACGCTAAAATGGAAATAATAACGGGCACTAAAGCAATATTAATAAACTTTAACTTTGAACCTAATTTTTCAATCTCCAAATCCAAGTTATGCCTAACCTGTCTAAGTTCTTTACGTACTTTGAATTTATCTTGTTGAAACTTTTCTATTTCTGCCTCTTGTTCAGGCGATAGCGTTAACTCATTACTGTCATCACGAAGCTTTTGAAGTTCTACAAGTTTTTGCTCTGTTTCTGTTAGTTTTGACTGTAATGCTTCTTCAGTAGAACGGAACTTTTGATCTGCCGCCAACCGTAGATCATTGACTCGTTCAAAAGGCCTTGTAGAAGTCGCACGGCCTCGAATACTAATCAAATCCAAGCTACCGGTTAAATTATCGACAGCATTAATAACAAAATCACCGTTATTGGCCCAGGAATTAAAAATTTGCTGGCCAAAAAACTCTTGCACTTGAGTCCACATGCGGTCACTTAACATGTCGGTATCTGCAACAACAATTAAATTAGTTTTGCCTTTTGTACTTTGAAGATGTTCATCATATTTAGATTCATCCTCTTTCTTAGCATCGGACATCATTGGACGATTCTCATAAGCAGAGTTAAGCTTACCTTCTACCCTGGCAGAAAGAATATATTTCTCGCCGGTAGGTATGAAGTCTTTACTAAGTTGTCCTAAATCAGGCAGAAATCTGAATTTAGTTGCTTCTATCAATGCAGCATCATCACTAGAAGTTACAATTGGGATAACTTTTATTTCCGCACCATCTTTAGCTTTTATGAATCCAGAAACTCCAGCACTGATAACTTCGAGCTCTGAAGAAATCACGTCTTTATCATCAATGTCTTCTTTCGTTACGGCTAGCAATCCATAATGACGTGCCTCGCCTTGATGCGCTCCACCCACTGCTAAAGCATATTTTCTGTCTAATACCACCTTTGTAACATCAAAATCTATTCCCCACGCATCAAATAACTTTTTTAAGCTAGAACTACGACCACCTTCTACTTCTAGTGGTGTATTTTGTCGTCGTACTGGTATATCTACTTCCGAATGTGGATCAACAAAAAACATTGCTTTACCGCCACGCATTACAAATTGATCAATTGCATATTGAGTGGGATCAGACAAGCTCTTAGGATGGATCACCATTAAAATATCTACGTCATCATCTATTTTATCTGTAATTACATCTAACTGCTTAAGTTCAAACAACTGTCTCATTTGAACAATTAATGCCCAGGCCTTAGTCATTTGTGTAGTTTCAATATCAAATCCGCCAAATACAGGTAATTGAGTAATAACTCCCACTACCGTCTTCTTGGGATTGGACAAAGTAGTCAAAAGTTTACTTACATCGTATTCTAAGAACGCCTCGCGTTGTGGCTGAAAAAATGCAATGGTTTCAGTATCACCAACCGCGTTACTAGCCACCAATCCAAAGTAGACATTTTCACCTGTTGCTCCTACCGGAATTGCCTGCAAGCCAGCTACGGAAGCTTGGTCTTCTTCTTCTGAATATGGAAGTGGATCAATAATATTTAGAACTATATTTCCATTCGATAATTGCGCATATTCTTTTAATAATTCTTTTACTCGAGCAGCATAAGTTCGCAGTTGCGGTACATCTTCGCTAGCCTTATCAGAGTAGAAAAGGTTCATTGTCACCGGCTCTTTTATTTTACTGATGATACTACGAGTACCCTCTGTAAGCGTAAAGAGCTCGTTCTCGGTAAGATCAATTCTAGTATTGGTAAACAACGAAGTACTCACCATATTGAGCACAAGAAACAATACAGCTAGAACGATCAAACCTATTGTTGTTACAGATTTTGATTTTGCTGTTGCCATAATTTAGTCTGCCTTTTTCATTTCTATTATAATTGTATTGGCATACAACCAAAAACCAATCAGCGATACAAAGTAAATTATATCCCGAAGATCTATCACGCCTTTTGCGAGTGACGTAAAGTGGGTTAAAAAGCTTAGAGATGAAATTGCATCCACAATGCTTTGTGGCACTAAGGCCTTAAAAAAGTTTAAGACTAATGGTGAGCCTGCTAACAAAAACAAGAAGCAAATCACTACAGTTATGATGAAGGCTATGACTTGATTTTTAGTCATAGCGGATATACAAGAACCTATGGCAAGAAATCCACCTGCCATTAAAAAGCTACCTAGATAAGCGGCAAAAATTACGCCATTATCTGGGTTACCCAAATAGTTGGCAGTTAGCCATATAGGAAAAGTAAGCAACAATGCGATACTAATAAAAACCCAAGCGGCTAAAAACTTGCCAGTTACTGATTGGCCAATAGAAATTGGCAAGGTCATTAATAATTCAATACTGCCCGTTTTACGCTCTTCTGCCCACAGGCGCATGGCAATCGCAGGGACTAAAAATAGATACAACCATGGATGATAAACAAAGAACGGGCTTAGGTCTGCTTGGCCACGTTCATAATAGTTACCTAAGTAAAAGGTTAGTGCACCACTCATGATTAAAAAGATAACAATAAAAACATATGCCACTGGCGTTGCAAAATAACTGCCTAGCTCTCTCTTGAATATGATTATGATATTTTTCATGACTGCCCTTTTTAGGAAATATGTCCACTAGTAATTTCACGGAAAATATCATCCATCTTGTTACTGCTTGATTTATTACGTAGTCCCTCTGGCGTGTCATCCGCTAATATTTTTCCATCAGCGATAATAATTGCACGCGAACAAATTGCATCCACTTCTGACAGAATATGAGTAGAAATAATGATTACTTTATTAGGGGCAATACTTTTAATAAGTTCTCGGACTTCATGTTTCTGATTTGGATCTAAACCATCTGTCGGTTCGTCGAGAATAAGCACATCCGGATCGTGCAAAATCGCTTGCGCCAAGCCCACTCTTCTTTTAAAGCCTTTCGACAAGGTTTCAATGGATTGATTAAGTACTTTTTTTAAATGTAAGTGTTGAATGACTTCTCTATTGCGATCAATCTTGTTCTGGCCAGTGAGCTGTCGCACTTGAGCAATAAACTCTAAATATTGCGCCGGCGTCATCTCACCATAACTAGGCGCACCTTCAGGCAAATAACCAATGCATTTTTTTGCTTCGATTGATTGCTCTGTGACATCGAATCCGCTAACTTCGACATTGCCTGTTGTAGGCGTAAGAAATCCAGTAATAATTTTCATAGTGGTGGACTTGCCAGCACCATTGGGACCTAAAAAACCAAGCACTTCCCCCGGCTTCACCTCGAAAGATATATCATCTACAGCAGTTAAATGCCCAAATTTTTTACTAAGGTTCTTTACTTTTATCATGGTCTAGATACTTTTTCAATTGAGGAAATAGCTTCCCTCTTTGACTCGGCGGGAAAATTTTACTGAGGTATTTCTATATTTCAAGTGCGAATTTTTCAGGCACTATACGCGATAAATCACCAAATTCCGAATATGTTTGCCAAACTTATCCCTAGATTTAATTGGATTATGAGAATAACTCATAGTTCTAAAAGACTTTATCGTCAAAAACCTATTTGCGGTGAGATTATTATGCTGCTGGTTTATAATTTAGCCAATAAATTAATATAAGAACAGTATAAATGGTTTCTAAAGATAATTTTTTCAAAAACTTCATTCTTGGAGTTGCAAGTGAAAAGGTTCTGGTTGACTCTCGCCAGTTAAACCACGACGCCATTTTGAAACTGCTGTCAGCTGCACAGAGTCAAATATGTATTGTTAGCCGCTACCTCGACCAAACCATTTACAGCAAACATGACTTCATTGAAAACGCTTCGGAATTTATTCGCCGGACCAAGTCCTCAAGCATTAAGATTCTAGTCCACGAAACCCAACAAATCGTTAAAAATAATCATCGCATTTTAACCTTGAGTCAGCGCGTTTCTTCTAAGATTGAAATACGCACCATCTGCAACGACTATGCACAATATAATCAGAGTTATTTGGTCGCAGATTCTATCGGATATATTCATAACCTTAAGTCAGATTTATATGATGCTGAAGTAAACTTTAATGACACTGATAAATCTAAAGAACTCATGGAAAAATTTAAAATAATATGGGAACTTAGCCAACAGGACTCTGAAGTTAGAAGGTTATGTATTTAACCAAGTCTACATCTAAATATAAATGGCCTTTGCTTTTCATCATGTCATTGCTGATGGCAAGCACTTCATTTGCTGACCAAAGTGATCCACTAAGAATTATTGACTTAAAAAATCGCCCTGCAGATGAAATTATTCCAGTCATCAAACCCATGTTGAAACCTAATGATGCAGTCACTGGAATTGGTTTTCAGCTATTTGTTCGGACTGACGCTAAAACATTAGATGAGATTACCCGTTTGCTTCAAGTAATGGACAAAGCACCACGTAACTTAGTTATTAAGGTGCGCAATAATTTAGTCTCAGAATCAAAATCTACCGACTTAAACACATCTGGTAACTATGAAGTTGGCGATGATGTAAGAGTAGTTGTTGGAGATGGCCATCTAAAAAAAGATGGTGCTAAGGTACGCATAAACAGCAATAGAAATAACACAGACAGAGACACGGAGCATATGATTCGCGTGATTGAAGGTGGACAAGCGTTTATTGCTGGTGGTGAGATTCGACCTTATGAACACCGCACTATAATTCGCCACCGCTATGGTGTTTCAATTTATGACAACGTTGATTACCGGGAGATAACGAGTGGCTTTTATGTAATCCCTAGGCTCACAGATAATGGAAAAGTTTCTTTACAAGTTCAACCTCACTATCGAACAGTTAACGAAGAACACAGTGGCACTATAGATGTACAAGAATCAGAAACTACTTTTGAGGCCAAGCTTGGAGAGTGGATACAAATTGGCGGTATAGATACAGACGCAAAATCAAAAAATAGCGACATGCTCAGCAATTCACGCAATTCCAGTAATATTCGAAGCGATATATATATAAAAGTTGATCTAGAGTAATATTTGTTTTAAGTAGACCACATTAGTTTAAGTTTTTTACGCAACTGAATGAAGTTATACATCGCGATCATAGAGATTGCAGACCGTATTTTACCTTGATGCAGCATTTCTATAGCCAGTGCTGAAGATACGACATGAACACGAATATCTTCACCCTCTTTTTCTAAACCATGCACTCCACCCAAATATTTAGAATCTGTCTTTCCTATATAAACGTGAGAAAGCTCTGAAAATCCGCCAGGGGTAGTGAAAAAAGAAGTAATGTAATGCAACCCTTCTATTTTACAATTTGCTTCTTCTAGCGCTTCTCTATGTGCAACTTTTTCATAATCTTCACCCTCTTCAACTAAACCCGCAATTATTTCCACGAGCCAAGGGTTTTCGTCATCTAAAGCACCCACTCTAAATTGCTCTATCAAGACCACCTCATCTCGAATAGGGTCATAAGGCAGCACTGCAACCGAATTTTTCCTGGAAACTTGTTCTCGCATAAGCTCTTTGCTCATACCTCCCGCAAAAAGCTCATGCTGTAGAATAAGCTGGTCTACTTTAAAGTGCCCATCATAATTGCGCTTGCGTTGTTTAATATTCCACTGCATGAAGCTTAGCTTGATTTCAACAATGCGGCATAATCTTCTTGTGTGTCTACACCAATACCTGCCGGCACATCACAAACTTCAACAAAAATCTTATAGCCGTTTTGTAATGCTCTAAGTTGCTCCAGTGACTCTTTCTTTTCAAAAGAAGACTGCGGAAGACGAGTGAATGTATTCAAGAAGCCAACTCTATATGCATAAATACCTAAATGTTTGAAGATAATATTTTTATTAATATTAGGATTCTTGCAATTTAACTTATTTATGTCTCTACTGAAGTTTAATGCAACATTATTTTCATCAAAAATAACTTTTACAACATTTGAATTTTCAAATTCCATATCTATAGTAATAGGTGCGCACAAAGTAGACATACTAACATTCTTATGCGCAAATAAATTACGTACAACTTGTTCAATATTTTGGGCTGGCATTTGTGGTTCATCGCCCTGAACGTTCACTATCGCAACATCATCTCCCCAGCCACGTATGTCTGCAACTTCGGCAATACGGTCCGTACCTGAGGTATGTTTATCTGATGTTAAACAGAAATTTGCATTAAATTTATTCGCTGCATCAACTATACGTTGATCATCAGTAGCAATAATGACTTCATCTGCACCACTCGCACATGCATTTTCATATACATGTTGGACAATGGGTTTATCTTTGAGAACCAATAAGGCTTTACCAGAAAGACGGGTTGAGGCATAGCGCGCAGGAATGACAACTTTAAAAACCACTTAATTTACTTCTATAAAGCTTAATTACATTGCTTTGTATTTTTCGTATTCTTCTTCAGTTATTTCTCTTGCCTCATCTTTTAACATCACCGGGATGCCATCACGTATTGGGTATGCCAGCCTAGCTGAGGTGGACACTAATTCCTGCTTATCTTTATCAAATTTAAGTGGCCCTTTAGTAACAGGGCAAACCAAAATGTTTAACAACTGGATATCCATTAAGTAATTTCCTCTAATAATTTTGAAATACGTTTTTCTAGTCTATCATTAGGCAATACCGTAATAGGCAAATACCAAGCATTTTGCATATTAAATCGTTTACATTTTACGGCATCTTTTTCAGTCATGATTATTGGTAAATTATCATTAAATTCTAAATCTAACTGTTTATAGACATGATGGTCAGGAAATGCATGTAGGATAATACTTATTCCTGCTAATTCCAATTCAGCAAAAAAGCGTTTGGGATTACCTATCCCAGCAACTGCGTGAACTTTTAGATTTACAAATTCCTCTAATGTTTTATTTTTAGAATCGTCTGCTAACGATACCAAGGAGTTGCACTGAACAACAAATTGATACTCATATCCTATGTTTTCGCCATTACTAATGACAATATCAACCTGACTAAGACGAGAAACAGTTTCACGCAAAGGCCCTGCAGGCAAACATCTGAGATTACCAAACCCACGCTCACCATCAACAACTACAATTTCATAATCACGAGGCAGTTTGTAATGCTGCAAACCATCATCTGAAATAATCACATCAAGTTCATATTTATCATAAAGGTATATGGCCGCTTTTCTGCGATCCGCAGCTACCGCTATTGGGCATAAGTGCTGTTGCTTAAGCATCAAGGCTTCATCACCTACTTCATCCACATCACTATCGCTTAATACTTCTCTAAGCGTAAACTCATTACTACGACCGTATCCACGAGACACGATTCCTAATTTTAAACCTTTCTCCATACAACGTTGTGCCAAATATCCCACAAAAGGAGTTTTCCCGGCACCTCCCACTGTAATATTCCCGATTACTATTACGCATGTATTTTCTAAGCCTACATTCGACTGTAATGCTTTATAGAAAATGCGCCTAAGAAATGAAACTAATTGAAATAGCCATGACAACGGCAATAAAAATATAGATAGAATATTTTTAGAATACCAAAGCTGTTCAATATCAATTTTCAAACCAAGAGTATCTAATGAACTTATAGCGTATTAGTGAAAATTATGCGTTGACAGCTAAGCTAGGTTTATTGATCTGCATCTTATACAGTAAAGCATAAGTTTTATCTTTGCTTAGTAGTTCTTTATGACTACCAATTTCTACAATAGAGCCTTTGTCCATCACGACAATTCGATCTGCTTTTTCAACCGTTGATAGACGATGAGCAATTACAAGTGTGGTTCGGTCTTTTTGAAGTAGCTCTAAAGCTTTTTGAATATATTGTTCTGACTCAGTATCTAATGAAGAAGTAGCCTCATCTAAAATCAAGATTGGAGCATTTTTTAACAATGCTCTTGCAATTGCGATGCGTTGCCGTTGACCACCCGATAACATCACACCATTCTCACCCACTAATGTGTCGAGCTTATCCGGAAGTTTATCAGTAAATTCTAATACTCGTGCGGCTTCTGCTGCTTCTACTATACGTTTATCTTGAGGGCTAATATTTTGAGCGTAAGCAATATTATTTGCAATTGTGTCGTTAAACAGAATTACATTCTGATTAACAATTGCAATCTGATCGCGTAATGACGCTAAGCTTAGATCTGTAGTGTTTATACTATCTATCGTTATTGAACCAGAATCAATGTCGTAAAATCTCGGTAGCAAGTTCACGATTGTTGTTTTTCCACTACCTGACTTTCCAACAAAAGCTATTGTTTCACCTGGCTCAATAGTTAAGTTTATATGTTCCAAGGCTTTTGAATCACGTGAAGCATATTTAAAGCATACGTCTTTATACTCAACCATACCTTTACAACCTGATAATGTCTTACTTGCAGAATCGTTCTCTTTCTCAGAATCGATCAACTCAAACACACTTTGACCTGCAGCTATTCCAGTTTGTAATATTTCATTCAGTAAAGTTAATTTTCTTGCAGGGGTTAGAATTGCAATCATTGCCATAATAAAACTCACAAACCCGCCTGCAGTTTCCTCAGACGCAATCTCAGGCCTTGCGGAAATAGCCAATACGGCAACTAACACAAAGCCTACTAACATATGGATAACAGGCATACTGGCCGCTTTGGTTGTAATCTTACGCATATTATTACGACGATAGCGTTCATTAGCATACTCAAATTTATCAATTTCGTATTGTTGCCCACCAAATATTTTCACAATACGATGACCGATGATGCTTTCTTCTACGATATGCGTGATCTTACCTACAGACTTTTGCATTTTCGTACTGAATTTTCGAAAAAGTTTGCTGGTATAACCAACAATTGCAGCAATTACAGGCACTACTATTAAGAACAACAACGTCAACTTCCAGTTGTTTATAAACATGACCGCTAACAGAAAAATAACTTTAAAAGTGTCTTCTACCAAACTACGTAAACTTTTAACCGCTGCACCGATTATCTGCTCAACATCATAGGAAAATTTAGATAACAACGTACCTGTTGTCTGATGATCAAAATAATATGTGGGAAGAAATTGAACGCGATCAAACATTTGTTGGCGAAGTGTTTTAATTACATATGCACCAACATGCCCAATCAAATAAGTACCAACAAAATTTGCTACACCTCTAAGAACAAAAATAACCAATAACGCTATTGGGATCCATTTTATTTCTTCATAGTTTTTTTCAACGAAGGTGCTGTCGATAAACGGGCCCAGCAAATAAACTATTAATGCATCCATACCAGAAAGAAACATCAATGCTAGTGAACCTAAAAGCAAATATTTCCATTTTGTAAATGTATAGCTTAAAAGTCGACGATATATTTGCCAATCTGATTGCTTAGGTAGATTTGAGGCTTGTTCGGCCATTATCAATTTAGTGATTTAGGTTACTTAGGTTTAGAAGTCGCAATCGATAATTTTGAGATACCCACTTTAGCCACTGTATCCATTGCTGTTACTACAGCTTGATGTGGCGTATTTGCATCTGCGCGTATTATTGCGCTTTTATCTTTATCACCGGCTACAACTTTTTGTAAAGATTGGTAGAGTGTAGCGGCATTATTGTTTGCAAGACTCTGACCATTGACAAAATATACACCTACAGGATCTATAGTGATTTCAATAGGAATAACTTCTAATGCTTGTTCCTCAGAGGAGGCTTCAGGCAAATCCACTCTTAATTCTGCTTGTTGATTGAACGTGGTAGTAACCATAAAAAATATCAACAACAAGAACACCACATCAATGAGAGGTGTAATGTTTACATCCAATCGATCTTCTTCTCCGCGAGTAAAGTTCATTTAAATATAATTTTACGAACCAGCCTTACGCTGACCATGCATCACTTCAACCAGCTTTATGGCTTCTTCTTCCATTCCTACCACCAATGTATCCAATCTTCTTCTGAAATAGCGCACAAAGATTAGACTTGGAATAGCTACGCTAAGTCCTGCTGCTGTGGTAATCAATGCTTTTGAAATGCCTCCCGCCAGCTCACCAGGATCACCCACCCCAACGCTAGTAATTACGCTAAATACCTGAATCATTCCAATTACCGTTCCCAATAATCCAAGTAACGGCGAAATTGCTGCAATCGTGCCCAACGTATTTAAAAAGCGCATTAGCTCATGAGCAACGTGTCGACCTGTTTCTTCGATGCTTTCTTTCATAATTTCGCGGTCATAATTCTTATTCAGTAAGCCTGCAGCAAGAATTCTGCCTAATGGAGAACTTTTACGAATTTGTAAAATACGATATTCGTCTAATTTGCCTTCCTTGCTCCATTGCCAAATTTTAGCAGCCAGATATTTAGGCGCCACACGCTCTTTCTGCAGGGTCCAAAAACGCTCAATTATAATCGCCAGAGCAATAATAGAACTGGCTATGATAGGCAACATCAACCAACCTCCCGCTTTTACAATCTCATACACTTAGCTTAACTCCTTGAGGTTTTACTTTGCTTAGATTAACAGATTCTATATCCCTGATATGGCCCAATATTTAACTAGAATTTAAAATGTCTGAAGCGCCGACTCACTTCACGATATCCTGGCTGTCATTGCAATTCATTTATATTTGAATAATTAAACGTAATCATACCGCGGGATACCGTATTTACTAAGTGTCTGCCAAACTCTTAGTGGCACGAGACCACTTTTTCATCAGGAAAACCATACGGATTCCTGTAACAAGTGGCAAATGCTATATTATCTGGCGAGCTGGCTTGAATTAATACCATTGCAGGAGAAGAATTGCTGCCGTGCTGAGAGGCTATGAGAACACCTATATCAAGCAAATTTTCTTTCTTATCTAGCAATTTCCTTGCAATCAGCATCTCTATATCACTTGTTAATGACGCACTGCCCGCAGGATACTGCACTAGAAAGACAGAAGAACTATTATTACTTGAAAGCTTTCTTTTAGTTTTTTGATTTACCGGCGGATGTAATAATTGAAAATGCTCGACCCCATCGCTATTGACCTCCTTAACTACAAATCCTGAGATGGTCTTGAATATTAGCAGCAATTAAATTTTCGGCAATGAATCGTATACCAGTGCAGAAAAGATGCAAATACTGTTAAAATACAGACACCAAAGACAAATGCTATAGCATTTCCAAATGTATGTGAGCTTACCCAACCAAGGCATATATTCTTAGTATTCTAACTTTATCAATCCTATCATCAAGTATAAACTTTTACATGCCTCGCAAATTTTTAAAAAAATTTTTCTCAGATAAAAAACTCAGAAACGAAAAATCTTTTAGTATTTTTGGTGAATTTATTCATGACCAAAATTTATGGCATATACGTAGACGTTCAGTTGCCGGTGCTTGTGCAATTGGACTATTTTGTGCATTTATACCGCTGCCTTTTCAAATGCTCATCGCAGCAGGTTTCGCTATTATTTTCAGATGCAATCTACCAATCTCTGTAGCATTGGTTTGGGTGACCAACCCAATCACCATGCCTCCACTTTTTTTCCTTGCGTATAAGATTGGTGTGTTTTTAACAGATACTCACTTAGGCCCTTTTGACTTTGAATTGAGTTTTAATTGGTTATTTACAGAATTACGCGAACGTTGGCGGCCGTTTATGATGGGCTGTTTTTTTATGGGCACATCTGCAGGATTATTTGGCTTCATTGCTGCAAGAGTATTGTGGCGAATTCGAGTAGTATCATTTTGGAATAAACGAAAACTACGAAAAACTGGAAAATAAAACATAGATGTAGGAAATGCAGAAAATACAGGTGCATTTCCTACCGACACTTTCAGATTCAATCTTATTTGAGACTATTATATTTAACTATTATATCTACTGTGATGCTTGAATGAAGCATACAGAATATTTTTATAGAGAATAAGAGACTGCAATATCTAAACAGCAAGCCACCTAAGTTTTTAAATCGGTAACTAATTAATATATTGGTGCCGGAGAGCTGGTTCGAACAGCCGACCTACTCGTTACGAAAACTGAGCATCTATTTACAATACCTAAGAGGTCATTCATATCTTGGAAAGAAACCCATCTTCCAACGTATAAGTTTCATCCATTGATTCTGCAATTTGCGAGTCATGAGTGACAATCACAATTGCAGTATTAAGCTCTTGATTTAATTCCAACATTTCATGCTGCACTTGCATTGCATTTTTACTGTCTAAGTTACCTGTTGGTTCATCGGCAAGAATTACTTTGGGGTAAGTAACAAGCGCCCTTGCAATCGCTACTCGTTGCCTTTCACCGCCTGAGAGCTCTGTGGGCTTATGCAGAACTCGATTCGATAATCCGACTTTAGACAAAATTTCTTTTGCTTGATGCTCAGCATCCGAGATTGACCCATCCCGCAACAGTAATGGCAGTGCGACATTTTCTAAAGCAGTGAACTCGGGTAGCAAATGGTGGAACTGATAAATAAATCCCAAAGACTGGTTACGAAGTTTTCCTCTTGCTGCATCTGATAAAGCCGACATATCCTTACCACATACAGTAACTGTGCCTTCATTAGGAACATCTAAACCACCTAGCAAGTGCATTAAAGTACTCTTACCACTTCCTGATGCGCCAACAATGGCCACCCTACTTTTTTGCTCAACACTAAAATTTACGTTTTTCAGGACCTCTACGCGCGCAGGACCAGTATCAAAGGCTTTAGATAGATTTTCACACTGCAAGACAATACTCATAACTTATTACTCATATCTTAGAGCTTCAGCAGGTTGTGTTCGCGCTGCTTTCCATGCTGGGTAAATCGTTGCAAGTACGGTGATAACAAATGCGACTATGCATATAGTTACCACTTCACTAGGAATAATATCGGATGGAAAATCACTTATAGGATACACATCTGGTGAGAGAAATTTTACACCACGAATTTTTTCCACAACCCTAACAATACTTTCGAGATTAGATGACAACAGCACGCCACCTAATGCACCTAATAGTGTACCCACTGCCCCAATTACCGTACCTTGAACAACAAATATACCCATAACGCTTTTTGGCGATACACCCAATGTTCGCATTATTGCAATATCACTTTGCTTTTCTGTTACCACCATTACCAACATCGAGATGATATTAAATGCTGCAACAAAAACGATAATTATGGTAATAATGAACATCATGGTTTTTTCCATTTTTAAAGCTCGGAAAAAATTTCGGTTATGATAAGTCCAGTCACTTACCCAATATGTCCCACCTAGTTGATCGCGAAGCTTATAAGTAATTTCTTGAGCATCAAATAAGTCTTCAAATTTTAAACGCAATCCTGTAACTGCATCACCCAAGCTAAATAAACGTTTTGCATCATTAATATGGATTGCGGCGGTATTGCGATCGTACTGAGGCATACCAACTGCGTACGTTCCAACTACTGTAAATCGTCTAAACTTAGGAATAATTCCAGCTGGTGTTACTGTAGCCTCTGGAGTAATTATCGTTATCTTCTCACCAATATTGACCGCTAAATAGTTCGCTAGATCGCTTCCTAATAAGATGCCAAATTCTCCAGGTTTCAATATATCTAAATTACCCTCTTGTAGATGATTTTCTATACGGGAGACATTGCTTTCAAGTTGTGGATCAATTCCCGTTAGCATTGCGCCAGTTACTTGCTTACCATGCACAATCATCCCTTGACCTTGAATATATGGAGCTGAACCTTTAATTTCAGCATTCCCTGCTAATTCTTTTTCCACCTTATGCCAATCTCGCAATTTTCCGTCTAGTTCTAATACCGTCGCATGCGCAGTCATGCTTAAGATGCGATCTTTGATTTCGAACTGGAATCCATTCATTACGGACAAAACGGTAATAATTAACGTAATTCCAAGTGCTAAACTGAATACCGAAATAAATGAAATGAAAGAGATAAAATGATTACGGCGCTTAGCGCGCAAATAGCGTGATCCTATAAAGAGTTCGAGTGGCCGGAACATTGAATTAAATTATAATTTTTTAGGTTGAGTCAGTTGAAGTTACTTATATAATATATTGGTTTTTAAAGAAGTTGTTGTCGAACTCATGTATACATATTGGAAACTCATGATCGTATCGCCAATGGACCTCAAATACTTCTTTTTCGCCTGAGAAACCTTGAGCGACATCCTTTAGTCTGCTAAAACTCTACTATTATCATGCTTCATTAAGGCATTCATTTCAGCTGTTACTTACTAGTGATATGATCTATGCAAGTTTCAACATATAACTTAGATCTATGCGAATTTTTATAAGTTCACTTCTTACATTATTTTTAGCAATGGCAACTTTACAGGTAAACGCTCAGGTAGTGAAGACACCTGGAAGTAGCGCCCTAGTGGTAGCTAACTCAAGCATGCCCATACGTGGGCTTTCAAAGCCACAAGTCGAGTCTAACTTTGGCCAACCAAGTTCGAAGCAAGGACCGGTTGGAAATCCTGCTATTTATCGCTGGAAATATAATAATTATTCTGTTTTCTTTGAAAATAATATTGTTATACATTCTGTTGCACATTGATTCAAAACGAATCAGCTCGCAATTTAGAGCACATTTAGCACTCCAATAAATACACGCTGTGGGGTTCATACTGCCTCGTTCCCGAATGGGCGCGACAAGATGCCGTTATTCTAGTTCGGCCTCGTTCCAACTCTGATTGGAATAGCTAGCTTGATAAAATAGAACGTACCTATATCGAATTGAGTCGATATTTTACAAGGCATCAAAAACTAATTCTAGTGGCCTATGACTATGCTCATATCAAACGATTATTAATCTAAATGAAACTGAACAAACATGCCAACTATGGCCCTATCTTCGTGATCGACGTATCGATACATATGACAATCTAAATAAACGCTATATAGATAATAATTAAAATTTACAAGCCTTCTTTTTTATTATCAGTAAAATATTGATAGAAGCTTTTCAAAGCAATAACGAGTACCACAGTACCAAGTACCATAACAGCCAATAGAACTAATGCGGCTGTACTGCCTACCCAATCTACACCGAGAAGGTTTACAGTATTTGTTTCACGAAATTTTGAATACATTGGAATGAGTCGTGAAGTAAACAAAGCAAAAATAAGCGTAAATATAATTCCCTTAAGTAACATTAATACCTCATCCTTAAATCATTCGTAATACTAAATATGGCACCAAGAAAAATACTATCAATATAATTTTAAAAAAACCCATGAACACATAATGAATTGCATTAAACTTCTCGATAGGCATTGGAAACCATTTTCCATGTAAATTATAGAGCCAATCACGACCGATAATAAAAAACAACATCCATATTGAAAAGAAAATTATATAGATTAGTGAACACCAGCCTAGAAACTGAAGTAATTCTGCTTTAGCCATAACATATCTCGTATACAATTCACCAAGCTAAGGTGACGATGACTTTAAGAAAGTATATCAATATCGCAATAATATGTAGGCCAACTAAGGCCTGAATTAAGAAATAGTAGATAGTTGTTACATGCACATACAAATGGCTTGAGTAAAGACTAATCTAATACTACATATAGACATATGCCACTTATCAATAGAGTGTTCCCCAACAAATACATATTGATAACCCCTAAATTGTTCATAATTTAAAAGAGTTAGGCAATAATTTGATCAAGGCACTAACTCACTTATCACAACATCCACGGTCTCGGAATGATCAGTTTTTACAGATTGGACACTTCCAAATAAGTCTCCGCTTTGCTTAACAGCCTGCCCAGACTTAGAAATTCTGGCTATAATTTCAACCTGATCCAGGCTGGATAAAGTCATACCTGGCATCATTGAAACAGAATCATCTAGGGTTACTGTTACTGGTAGATCTCCAACAGTCATTCTCACAAGCGCTAAAGGCATCTTAGGGCCTTTCATCGCACGAGCATAGATAAATAGTGTGTCTGTATTCATAAATGTGTTTTGAAGCTCATCACTAAGCATAACGTTCACAGTAATTTTTGATTGATTATCACTTACTTGCGTAACTATTGCAGAATCGTTAGTAGTTATAGAATCCTCTACAATTTCTATACCAGCTTTCTTTTTTGCATCGTTTAAATATTTTACAAGCGCAGTTCTTACATCTTTTTGATCACTTGGTACTTGTTTAAGTAATTTTTCTAAATATTCAACTGAGCTTTTATAGTTTTGCAATTGATACGCAGCTAAACCGGCGTACCATAAGCCGCGCTCATTATTAGGATCTATTTTTAAGGCTTTTTCAAAAAGCAACATTGAACTTTCATCGAAACTGTTCCCAGCGGACAATCCTTTCGCTTCACCATAAGAAATTAAAATATCCGGATTTGCACCATTCGATATCTCATTTGCTTTCGCGTACGCATCGACTGCATCATTAAATCGCTTTAACACAAGATACGATCGACCTAGCATACGCCAACCCTCGAGATCGTCTGGGTTCTGTTTTAGTTTAGCTTCAAGATTAATAACCATAGCTTCTATATCAGGCGTCTGCCCTTGTTGCTGTAAAGCCATTTGTTTTTCAAACCCTTGCCCTAGTGAAAGAAGTCCATTATTAAGTTTTAAATAAGAAAATACAGCCAATGCTGGTAGTACTAGTATGATAATGATCGGAAGGATTTTATTGCTTCGATTGAACACAACTTCTCTATGATTTTCTAAATCATCAATTAAAGAACGCTCCAGCTCCGATTTAGCAATATTATATTGTTGTTGCTCGATCAGGTCGTTAGTAAGATCGTTCTCTAGCTCTTGCAGTTTCTTTTCAAATACTGCTCGGTTAATCTTCTTTCGATCCAAATCTGCGGGCGCTTGCTTTGCCAACAAAGAAGGTAAAACAATTATCAGAGCTACAATTACCAATAATGCACAAATAATCCAGAAATTTAACATTAGATTATTATTCTTTAGTTTCTTCTAGTATTAAATCTAACTTCTGTTTCTCATCTGCAGAAAGCTCAACTTCAGTGCTTGGATTTTGCTTTCTTAGAAACAAAAAAAACAAAAACAATACCATTACTAAAAATATAAATGGCCCAAACCACAATAAGTATGTTTTAGGTTTTACTAAAGGTTTATATAAAACAAAATCTCCATATCTGTCAGCCATAAACTCAATAATTTCAGAATCCGATGCACCATTAATTAACATTTTATTAACTTCAACACGCAAGTCATTTGCTAATTCTGAGTTAGACTCTTCAATAGTTTGGTTTTGGCAAACTAGACACCGTAATTCACTAAGTAAATTGTGATAACGTTTCTCATGCTGCGGCGCTACCTTAACAGGCTCAATTGCTGACAATTGAGTCATAAATAACAAAAATAACAAAAATACTAGTTGGAAATATTTTATTTTATAAAAAACACTATGTTTCATTTTTAAATTGTTGCACTAGTGGTTGAATTTTATTGTCTAATATTTCAAGCGTTAGCGGGCCAATATGTTTGAAACGAATAATACCATTTCGATCAATTATGAAGGTTTCAGGTGCGCCATATACACCCCAATCTATAGCAACTCGCCCCACCTCATCAAACGCATTAGCAACAAATGGATTGCCAAAATCTCTCAAATATATTTTTGCTTTTGTTGCATCATCCTTATAGTTTAACCCGTAGATAGGAGCGATTTTTCTCTTCGCTAACTCTAGTAAGGCGGGATGCTCTTGTTTGCATGCAAAACACCATGTAGCCCAAACATTTAATATAGAAACTTTTCCAAGAAATTCTTTATGCGAAAACTGCGTTGCAGTATCTAGCAGTCTGGGTAAAGAGAAATCTGGAACCGATTTACCAATTAATGGCGAAGGCACTTCAGATGGATCTTTGTATAAACCAATAAATAGAAAACCACACAATACAAAAAAAAGTATTACAGGCAAAAGGTACTTAATCATGAAATATATAAATTAAGTTGTAGCCGAAACTGCTTGTTTATTTTTAACTGGCTTTACTGCAACTTTTTCGCGTTTTAATCTAAGTCTATAACGCGTGTCTAAAGCTGCTAATAAACCGCCCAACGCCATTAACACAGCGCCCATCCAAATCCATTGTATAAATGGTTTATAATATAAACGCATTCCCCACGCTTCATTATCAATTTGTTCGCCCAAAGCAACATAAACGTCCCGCAATAATCCAGTATCTATCCCTGCCTCAGTCATAGGACTTTGTTGAACAAGGTAAGTACGCTTTTCTGGTAACAATGTTGCAACTAATTTTTCATCCTTATAGACATTTACTGATGCTTGCTTAGATAAATAATTTGGACCTTGTAGTGATTTCACACCATTAAAACCAAACTCGTAGCCAGCCATTTCAATTTTTTCACCTATACGCATTGGTACTTCTTTTTCTTCTTGAAATGCACTGACAAAAGTTACACCAAAAACAAATACACCAATACCAATATGCGCTAACACCATTCCATACGTAGCACGTGGAATCTTATTAAGACGTCGAAAAGAATTTAGCTTTGCTTCATTACGAAAAACATTTTTAAATAAATAGTAAAACGCTGCGCAGATAGACCATCCGCCTAAACTAATGCCTATTACAACAAGTATTGATGTCTTGCCTGCCACAATAAAAGGCAATGCGGTTCCTATAATTATTCCCATTACAATAATCTTAGTGAGCTTTTTTAGGGTTTCTACTATGGATGCTTTCTTCCAACGTAAAAATGGCCCAACTCCAACAACCAAGACTAATGGCAACATTAACGGAACAAACACAGCGTTAAAATAAGGAGCACCAACTGAAATCTTTCCTGCATTTAACGCATCTAAAAACAATGGGTATAACGTGCCCACTAATATAGTAAACATGGCCACTAACAACAAAACATTATTTAATAACAATGCAGTTTCGCGTGAAACCAAATCAAAGTGCCCAATAGACTTAATCTTAGGTGCGCGTATTGCGTACAGCAATAATGAGCCGCCAATCACAATGGCTAAAAACAATAATATATAAACACCACGTGCGGGGTCGGTAGCAAAAGCGTGTACTGAAACGAGAACACCAGATCGAACTAAGAATGTGCCTAATAAGCTAAGTGAGAACGCCAAAATAGCAAGTAACACGGTCCAGTTTTTAAAACTAGAGCGCTTTTCAGTTACTGCTAGAGAATGAATTAGAGCGGTACCGACTAGCCAAGGCATAAAGGAAGCATTTTCCACGGGGTCCCAAAACCACCAACCACCCCAACCAAGTTCATGGTATGCCCACCAACTTCCAAGTGTAATACCAATCGTTAAAAACACCCATGCAAAAGTAACCCAGGGTCTCGACCACCGCGCCCATGCAGAATCAAGCTTGCCACCCAATAACGCTGCAATTGCAAAGGCAAAGGCAACTGAAAATCCAACATACCCCATGTACAGCATGGGTGGGTGAATCACTAAACCAGGATCTTGCAACAGTGGGTTTAGATCTCTACCTTCAAGTGGTATCGGAAATATCCGTTCAAATGGGTTGGAAGTAAGTAGCATGAATAATATAAACCCTACGCTTACAAAACCCATTACTCCTATCACGCGTGCGACCATTATATTGGGTAGACTGCGACTAAATATC
>Ga0255057_10000288_pt1 | contig 28361 bp, 21 predicted proteins | sample Cases_109_6_MG_FD_189022 | JGI IMG/M metagenome (GOLD analysis project Ga0255057, IMG submission 189022) | Seawater microbial communities from Amundsen Gulf, Northwest Territories, Canada - Cases_109_6 | ecosystem: Environmental > Aquatic > Marine > Gulf | place: Canada: Northwest Territories... | reverse complement strand
CCGTCTTGAAGCCCGAGGCGTGCATGAATGCGACATCCGGGAAGTTCTCGGCTGCTGCCAGCATCGGGTCCATGTAGCCGAACGAAGTTCCAAAGATCAGCTTGTTGCCCTGGGCTGCCAGGTCTTCAAATACTCGTTGGGAATCGGGCCCTTCTGGAATGGCCTCCAGCGTTGTGACCTCAACGTTCATGTTGGCTTCGAGGAATTTCGCACCCTGGTCGTGGGCCCACGACCAGCCTTTGTCCGATACCGGACTGACGTGGACAAATGCCACCTTGAGGGCTTCACCGCCGGCGGTGGTACCGGTGGTACCGGTCGTACCACCATCGGCCGTCGTGGTTGTGTCGTCGCTAGACGAGCCGCAGGCCGCAGCCACCAGCGCTAACGCCAGCATCAATGCCACCACTGCCCGCCATTTCTTGAATGTCATGTTTGCCTACTCCTAGGTCGAGTCGTCCCCTCCATCACTGAAGGAGCTCCAATCTCAGACCAGACTCTAGATCGCAATGGGATTAGTGCGCCACCAGGCACTCATCGAAATTTCGCGCTCTAGTGGACCGGGGAGTTCTCGGCAGCTACACCGTCGAGAACCTGATGGAGTCGAGGATGCCAGGCCTATTCGAACGGCGGAATCAGTGCAATTTCGCCTATCAGCGGCACCAGCTCGAGCCGGCGGCAAATCAAGCCAGCAGCTTCCTCCCGCCCTCCCGGCGTTCCACCGGTGAGTGCAACCACCACCCGGGCCTGGTCGGGCACCCCCTTTAGGCCCCCTTCCGGATGAGCCAGCAGAGCAGCGACGTGCTCCGGCCCGACCGGGGCGGTGAGGTCCAGGCCACTCAGCGCCGAAACAAGCTCGGGACGATGGGCAGCCTCCGCCAGTGGCAGGCCGATGGCGTTGAGGCTTGCGACTAGCACGACGAGCGTCGCCGTAGTCGGAACAACCGGCTCGTGAACGTCCGGCGCTTTGATCGATCGTCCCCGCGCACCGTCGGCCTCTACCAGGATGTAGTCGGAGGTCGTCTCGGCGAACAGACGATCTACCTCCTCTGGAGAAGGGCCGGTGACCTTTCTCCCGTCTTCCGTGCTCACCACGAACACCGGGCCCGGCGAAGCGAAGCACGCCTCGACCTCAGCCGGATCCGACGAGTAGCACACGGTGCCGGTGACCTGATCCAGGCCGAGCTTTGTTGTAGTGGTCAGGATCACGCGGCTTCCGGAGTGGACCAACTCGGCACCGAGCCGGAGGAGTAGGGTCGATTTGCCTCCGGCTCCGACGAACGCGACCAGCTCATGGTCGCCGAGGTCGAACCGCTCGGCCAAGGTGGCGCTCACGGCCGGCGTCGATTGAGCCAGGTGAGCACTGCTTCCAGTACTCCGCCGCCCACCGCGAGCGCCTTGTCCGAGATCTCGAGAGTGACGGCCGCATCGCCCCGCGGGTCGATGTCCGCAAGTTTCAAGCCTGGTTCGGCTGGGTAGCCGTCGGCAATCAGCCCGCGCACCACACCCCCAATTCTCGCCTCGACGGCGGCCTCGCCCACCCGACCGATGACCTGGCCCGCAGCGACCGAATCTCCGATCTCGACCGACCAGCGAGCCGGTCCCGCGGCCGGCGCCCGGATCAACCGGTCGGCGGATTGTCCTCCCACTTCGCCGGGGATGCCTGTATCGGAAGCAGCCGCGCCCTCCCAGATAACCCGGCCGAGATGGTGCCCGCGCTTCGTCTCCACCACTGCGTGGCAATCCCGGCCGGCGCTGAAGCCCGGACCGAGACCAACCACTAGCGGGGCTAGATCAATGCTCGTACCGACATTGCGCTTGGCAAGACGGGCGTCAACCAGCACCGACACCGACGCCGGGAACTCCGGCATCCCTTCCTCGACGAGAACGGCCACGGTTCCAGCCGCGGCAGTGTCGGCCGCTTCGGCCTCCGACGCTGTAAGGCGGGCCCGCATGCCCTCCACTGTGATCTCGCTTTGCTGCACCGCCGTCGACACCGCCACCGTTCGGCGGATCGTCATGGGCTGAGCCAACTCGAGGACAACGACCGGGAAACCGGCCCGATGCAGCCGGTAGGCGACCCCCGTCCCTAGATCACCGCCGCCACGGAGGACGACGAGATGGTCGGCGAAGAGCATCAATCCGATCCGTCGTCGGCCCGCGTCACCCTGATGACCTCGGCGAGGATCGACACTGCGATCTCCTCCAGAGTTTCGGCGTGAATCTCGACTCCGATCGGAGCATGAATTCGGTCGAGTTGTCCGGGAGCAACGCCGGCGTCGGCCAGCTGTTGGCTTGCCTCTCGCCAGCGCCTTGCGCTTCCCATAACTCCGATGTAACGGGCCGGGGTATCCAACAGCAATGGAAGGGCTTCGACGTCCTTGGCGACGCTGCGGGTCACGAGCACGATCGATGTGTCCTCGGTCACGGTATGGGCGGCCATTGCCTCTGCCATTGAGCCTGGCAGCCGGGAGTCGGCGTTGGGCATTTCCTCGTCGGTTAGCCGCTCGGGCCGGTCGTCGGTTACCACCGTCTGATAGCCGAGCCAGTGGGCGAGGTCGACTACGGCTCGCCCGACATGGCCTGCTCCGACCACAAACACGGTATGCGCTGGCATATACGGCTCCAGGTAAATCTGCAATTCACCACCACAGACGCCCGGGTCGCCCCGGGACGGCTCCATGAGTGCGTAGTCCAGCAGTTGTGGGCGGCGCGTGCGGAGAACTTCGTGCGATGCCTCGATGACGCGTGATTCCAACTCCCCTCCTCCGATGGTGCCGCCCAGCTTCCCGTCCTGAAAAATCAACATCTTGGCGCCGGCGCGACGTGGCACTGAACGCCTGGTGGCCACCACGGTGGCGAGCACCACCGGCCGGGCCGCTTCGACGGCCCGTGACAGCTCGCGCAAGACTCGATGATCCTGGCCGTCGGTCATTGCGCGTCAGCCCGCGTGCAACGCTTGCCACACCCGTTCGGGCGTGAACGGGATGCTGTTGATCCAGACGTCCGTGGCGTTGCCAATGGCATTGCGAATGGCGGGGGCCACACCGTCCTTGGGGATCTCGGCAATGGCCTTGGCTCCGAAAGGACCGCTCTTCTCCATCGTCTGTACGAGATAAGCCTCGATGCGGGGCATCTCGTCGGCCCGATAGATCTTGTAGGGGCCAAAGCGGGGGTTGACCAGGCGACCCTCCTCGTCATAGGCCATCTCCTCGCAGTGCCCATAGCCGAGTGCCTGAATCATCCCGCCCTCGACCTGCCCCGCCGACGTGACCGGGTTGATGGGGACCCCGCAATCGACCGCCATCACCAGCGCCTTGACGGTCACCTGACCGGTCTCAACGTCGACCTCGACCTCGGCGAATTGAGCCGCATATGGAGGGGGTGACTCGGAGGAAACGAAAGAAGCATTGGCCATGATCTGGTGCTGCTGATCCTGATGCAGTGCGTGGAGGGCCAGTTCTTCAAGAGTCACCGAACGGCCGTCCGCCGCCCACGCCTTGCGATCGGCCAGTTCGATCTCTCCCGAGTTGGCATCGAGCATCAACGCCGCCCGCTCGGTGATTTGCCTACGGGCCTCTTCGGCGGCCTTCTTGACTGCGGTCCCGGAGATGTAGGTGGTGCTGGAGGCATAGGCACCGACGTCGAATGGAGTCATGTCGGTGTCTGCGGCGTACACCAGGATGTCTTCGAGCGGCACGCCCAGAACCTCGGCCGCGATCTGACCCAGGATCGTGTCGGCCCCGGTCCCCAGGTCGGTGGCGCCGATGAGCAGATTGAAGGAGCCGTCGTCGTTGATCTTGATGCTCGCCGCCCCCATGTCCAGGCCGGGGATCGCGGTGCCGTGCATGCACATCGCGAAACCGATGCCCCGGCGGATGTGCGGCTCATCTGATGGCCGGCGCCACTCCGGATCGAGGCGGCGATGCCATCCGATCGCCCTTTCTCCCTGGGCGACGCACTCCTCGAGCCCGCTGGAAGTGATGACCGGCACCACCTCGATGTCGGCGGCGCCCTCGCCAAGCTTGGTGGCAATGTCGAGCGGGTCACCCTCCTTCGTCCAGTTGAGGCGTCGGAAGGCGAGCGAGTCCTGTCCGAGGGCCCGGGCAACGTCCTCCATATGCGCCTCGAGAGCGAAGAGCGCCTGCGGAGCCCCGTATCCGCGGTACGCCCCGGGAACCGGGATATTGGTATACGCGACGTCGCACTCGAAACGCTTGTTCGGGGCATTGTACGAACTGAGGCCGCGCAGCCCGCTCACTTGCTGAACTGTCAGGGCGTGCGTGCCGTAGGCGCCGGTGTTGCCGACGATGCGCATCTGCTGGCTGACGAGCACTCCATCGTTGTTAACACCGCTCTTGTAGGTAATGGTCTGGGGGTGGCGCGTGCGGCTCGACCTGAATTCCTCTTCCCGGGTCAGCTCGAGCCGCACCGGGCGGCCGGTAGCAATGACGAGATGCCCGACGACGTCCTCAATGAGCATTTCCTGCTTGGCTCCGAAGCCTCCGCCGATGCGGGGCTTGATCACCCGAATTCGTTTTACGGGCAAATCGAGCAAGGGTGCCACCATCCGGCGAACGTGGAACGGCACCTGTGTTGAGGTGCGGAGGACAAGACGCTCGTCGCTGTCCCAGTACCCGATGGCGATGTGCGGCTCGATCGGGCATTGCTGCACCTGATGCACCCGGAAGGTTTGCTCGAACAGATGGTCGGCCTTGGCGAAGCCGGCCGCAACGTCGCCGACCTCAGCCTCCATATGGTGGACGATGTTGCGAGAGGCATCGTAAGCGCCCTCCATGCCGTCCTCGTCGTGAATGATGGGTGCGTTCCCGGCAATCGCCTCGTTCTCATCCAGCACGAAGGGAAGCACCTCATAGGTCACGTCGATGAGGGCGACGGCTTCTTCGGCGATTTCAATGGTCTCGGCCGCCACCACGGCTACCCGGTCACCGACGTGACGTACCTTGTCGTCGAAGCTCACCTGGTCGTAGGGCGGCGGGTTGGGATAGCTCTGGCCACCCGACGCATAGCGAACCCGCTTGACGTTCTGGTGATGAAGCACCGCATGGACGCCGGGAAGGGCCCGCGCCTTCGAATCATCGATCGCCAGGATGCGAGCCTGGGCGTGAGGGCTGTAAAGCATCTTGGCGTATAGCATGCCGCGGAGCTCAACGTCGTCCGTGAACGCCGGCTTGCCCTTAGCCAGCTTTATCGCGTCGACCTTCGTTTCCGGCTTGCCGACCACCTGAGTCTCGGGGACCTCCGGGCTGGGAACGACGCGCGGTGCCAGCGGCGCCAGGCCCTCGAGGGCGACGGTTAGATCAGCCTCGGCGCCGCCGTTCGGCTCCACCAGTGGTGCAATGTGGACCGGCTCGACCGGATCCGCCTTCTTGCCCCGCAGAATGTCCCCGGCACGCAGAATGGCCAGCACAGGCCGGAGGTAGCCGGTCTCTCGATCGAGGATGCCCGATAGTGCCTCCCGCACCTCGCGCTCGGTGGGGCTGGGGATTTCGTCCAGCAGAGCCTTGGCCGCCAGGATGGTGGCGGGGGTCGAATATCCAGACTGAATCGCTCCGGCGTCGATGAACGCCCTTTGAATGGGGTGCAGGCTCCCGGTGGGTGCCAGCCCTTCTACGGTTTCGATCTGATGGCCATCGGCCTGGGCGGCCAGCAGGATCTCGGCCGACACGAACCGCCCGTCCAACAAGACACCGGCGGCTCCGGTCTCACCCGTCTCCGCCCCGAAGCGGACACTGTAGAAACCCTCCCGGCGCAGCACCGCTCGGAGCGACTCGTGTGGCAGGCAGTCGATGCGGCGCTCCTCGCCGTTGATGGTGAGGGTGATCGTCATGCCGTCTGACTACTCATCAGTCGTTCGGTCAGCACCCGGGCTAGCTCCTTGCGGTAGCGCGACGAGCCGCGAAAGTCACCGGGCGGCTCGAGATCGGCGATCGTGCTCGGCTCGATCATGACCGGAGTTGCCGCGACGCCTGTTAGCGCCACCCGGGTGGCGCTTCCGATCCCTGCGAGCACTGCAGCCACAATCGGGCGATCGGCCGGCGTCCGGCCGGTCGCGGCGTATGCCAGGGAGCCTTCCGACTCCATTGTCAAGTTGGTGATGATGCCACCGTCCAAGCGACCACGGTCGGCAAGTAGGTCGGGTAGCGGGAGCTCCACTGAGCCGGAGGCGTGAGCGACACCGACCACCCCCCGGTGTGCGAGGAAGCCGGCCAGCAGCACGCTCTCGTAATCTCCCGCCGCCAACGTTCCACCGACCGTGGCGACGTTACGGAAGGTGCTGGCAGCTTCCCGTTTGGCCAGGTCTCGCACCATCGGCGGCACCGAAGCGTGGTCGACAATTGCTTGCAGACGCACCATCGCCCCAATGCGAACTCTTCCGTTCTCCAGCTCAATGCCGTCAAAGTCGAGGCCCTGCAAATCTACGATCTCGACTGGTCCCTGCTCTCCCCTCGCAGCCAGCGTGGTTCCACCGCCCACCAGGACCGTAGTGACGCCGGCGCGCGCCAGGAGCCGGAGCGCTTCGTCCAGGCTGGAGGGCCGGTGGTAGTCGCGGACAACCATTGCGGAACTCTACAACCAGGAGACCACCTCGATCATGAGCGTACGGCGGTACTCCATCTTTCGATCTCCGAGCTCAGTCTGCTGGCCTGCTGCTTGCCTGCGCACCGGAGCAAGCCGACACGGGGAACCATCGGCCAACAACTACCGTTGAATTCGTGATGGAGACGACGGAAGCAACTCTTACTAAGCGCCAATCGATCGCGGCCGGAGTCGTAGCGGTCGCTGTTTCACTCGCCGTGAGCGAATTATTGGCCGGCCTCGTGGACAGGGTGCCTTCTGCCATCTCGTCAATAGGCACTTACATAATCGACATCACGCCACCGGCCGTTGAGGACTGGGCGATAGGCACGTTCGGCACTAACGACAAGGCGGTGCTTTATATCGGGACGGTCGTGGTGGCACTCGGGTTGGGAGTCCTGGCCGGAATCGGCGTTCACCGCCGCGGTTTCCTGGCCGCACTGCCATTATTTGTCGGATTCGGAGCCGTGGGCCTCGTAGCCTCCTTGAATCAGCCCTTGATCAGTGGGGTGCTCACCGTGCTGGCCGGTGTCCTCACAGTGGGGACGGGGCTCTATGTGCTCTGGTGGATGCTCGCCACTCCCCATCCTCTGCAGTCCCCGGCAGTGATCGGCGAGCCAACCGATGGCCTGCCCATCGACGCCAGCCGTCGCCAGTTCATGGCCCGGGCGGCCGGGGTGGGAACGGTGGCCGTGGTCGGTGGCGTATTCGGGAGACGCCTGATCAGCGTTACCCGGACACCGGATGTCGTGCTGCCTCCTGCCGCCGAAACCCTGGCCGCTCCCGTGGCAATAAATTCATTCGCGGTGCAGGGCCTAGCACCGATCATCACTCCCAACGACAACTTCTACCGGATCGACACCGCCACGATCATTCCCCGGATCAACGAGACTCGCTGGTCCATGACAATTGAGGGACTGGTCGACAACCCGCTCGAATTCACGTTCGACCAGCTCCTGGCAATGGACCTGGTGGAGGATTTCGTGACCATATCCTGTGTCTCGAACGAGGTGGGCGGTGGCCTGGTGGGTAACGCCAAGTGGACCGGCGTCCCGTTAGCGACACTGCTGGAGATGGCCGCCCCGCAGGAAGCTGCCGAGCAGGTGGTGGGATGGTCGGTTGACGGTTGGTCGAGTGGCTTCCCCATCGAGGCGGCAATGGACGACCGCGGCGCCATGGTGGCAGTGGCGATGAACGATGAGCCGCTTCCGCAAAGGCACGGCTTCCCTGCCCGCCTCATCGTCCCCGGCCTCTATGGCTATGTGTCCGCCACCAAGTGGCTCGACCGCATCGAGTTGACCACCTGGGATGGATTCGATTCCTACTGGGTGCCACGGGGCTGGGCCAAGGAAGGACCGATCAAGACCCAGTCGCGCATCGACGTTCCCCGCAACAGGGACCGGCTTGCCCCCGGTGAGGTCATCGTCGCCGGTGTCGCCTGGGCGCCCCTCAAGGGAATCGAGAAAGTCGAAGTTCGTGTTAACGAAGGCGCCTGGGTCCCGGCCGAAACCAGCGATCCACTTTCAATCAAGGCATGGGTGCAATGGAAGACCACCGTCACGCTCGTGGAAGGCGTCCACCTGCTGAGTGTTAGGGCTACCGATGGCAACGGCATTACCCAGACCGCCCAGGTCGTCCGCCCCCGGCCGGACGGCGCCACCGGGCACCACACTATCCGGGTGCAAGCCACGTCCTCCTAAGGTCCCCAAACATGGGTCTGTCAGATCGGGCAATCTCAACTTTCGCAGCCGTCGCCGACACACTGCTCCCGGCCACTGCCGGAGACGGCGCGGCGTGGAGCAAATCCGCCACCGAATTGGGCCTGCCCGCTCGACTCCGCCACGTCTACGACCTGCTCCCGAGTGAACGAGCTCGTCGGGACGCCAGGCAGCTTCTGGCTTTGCTCGATACTGCGGCGGGCGGTTTGTTGCTCTACCGCAAGCCCCGCAAGTTCCGCTCTCTGAGCCCGCTGCAGCGCGCCGATGCTGTGCGCTCCATGTCAACCAGCCCACTGGGGCCTGCCCGTCAGGCATTCAAGGCCCTCAAGCTGCTGGTCGGATACCTGTACACGACACCTCCCGAGGGGTCATTGACCAGTCCGGTTTGGGAAGCCATGGGCTATCCCGGGCCAGACGGTCCGCCGCCTGACGTCCCCAAGCCGATAACCCCAACACGCGTAACCTCCGACGAGCAGTGGACGGCCGACGTTGTGATCGTTGGATCCGGCGCCGGCGGTGGGGTCGCCGCCGGAGTGCTGGCCGCGGCCGGGCTCGACGTTGTAGTCCTCGAGAAGGGGGGATATCACAACGAGGCCGACTTCACTCACATCGAGAGCGAGGCATATCGCGACATGTACCTCGACAAGGGCCTCCACGGCACCGTGGATTCGGGATTCTCGATGCTGGCCGGATCCACTCTCGGCGGGGGAACCGTAATCAACTACACCACATCGTTTGCGACTCCCGAACAGACTCGGAGCCAATGGGACACCGAGGCCCGGTTCCGCAGGGTGTTCACCGGTGGGGACTTCGAGCGCTCGTCCCTGGCAGTTCACGAAAGATTGGGAGTCAACACCAATAACAACTCACCCTCACGACGCGAAGAGCTGATGGACAAGGGTCTGCGAGAGCTCGGCTGGCACGTTGAGAGCATGCCCCGCAATGTGGCCGGCTGCTCACCGGCGGATTGCGGATACTGCACGATGGGATGCCGGACCGGTTCCAAGCAGTCGACACTGGCGACGTACCTCGAGGACGCTTATCGGGCCGGAGCCCGGATCGTTGTCGAGGCCGACGTCGCCAAGGTGACCACCCAGAACGCCACAGCCACCGGAGTGACGGCCGGCGTCAACGGCCATCGTCTGGAGGTTCGGGCCCGGGCAGTGGTCCTGGCCGCCGGGGCGCTCAACACGCCGGCAATCCTCTTGCGAAGCAAGCTAGGAGGCTCCGCCGTGGGGAGGAATCTGCGACTCCACCCTGTCACGGCCGTCTGGGGCCGGTTCGCTGAGCCGGTCGAACCATGGACCGGGATGATGCAAGCCGTTTACTCCGACCAGTTCACCGACCTCGACGGCCGGGGATTCGGCGTCAAGTTCGAGACTGCCCCCGTGCACCCGCTATTTCCAGCCCTCTTCCTGGGCTGGGAGGATGGGGCGTCCTTCAAGCGGGACCTCCTGGGCCTCAAATACCTGAGCCCGATCGGGATCGTGCTTCGCGATCGGGGTTCGGGACGGGTCAAGGTCGGTCGGGACGGCCGGCCAACCTGGCACTACCGGCTGTCGAAGATCGACACCGACCACATTCGGGAGGGCGTCCGACGCGCCGGGGAGGCTCTCTTGGCTGCGGGTGCTGTGGAGGTGCTGTCATCGACCAGTCGCCCGGTCCGCTGGTCACCGGCGCTGGGAGGCTCCCTTGATGGATTTCTCAGCGACATCGCCTCTGTTGGATATGCCAGCAACCAGATGACCTATCTGTCGTTCCACCAGATGGGCTCAGCCCGGATGGGCTCAAGGCTGGAGAACTCGGTAGTGGACCAGGAGAATCAGGTGCACGGAACGCCGGGCCTCTATGTGATGGATTCTTCGACATTTCCCCTTGCCAGCGGGGTCAACCCGATGATCTCGATCGCAACCATCGCCCACCGAGGAGCAAGCGCACTAGCCGCCCGGCTCTAGGAGACTTGCTTCAGTTTGGCGCGTAGACGGCCAATGGCCGCTTGAGTGTCGACCGCTCGCTCGTTGGCCGAGTCGAGGATTTTCTCAGCGTCCAATCGGACTTTGTCCGCTTCGCGCATGGCGACATCCACCAGCTCACGGGCCCTTTGCTCGGCGTCTCCCAGCTTCTCTTCTTTGGTCCTGATCGAACTGAGAGCCTCCCGGGCAGCCCGGCGGGCATCCTCAGCCTCCCTGGTAGCTTCGGCGATGCGCATCTGCGTGGTCTGCTCGAGATCGGCCGCCTCGAGACGCAGGCTCTCGGTCTCTTGCCTGGCAGCCGTCAACTCCTCTTCTATTTGCTGCTCAGCTTCTTGGCGAGCAGTCTCTCGCGCCGCGACAGCCTGGATCTCGGCCTCTCGCAGGGCGTGACCGGCGGATTCCCGATCTGCTTCCGCCTCGGCAATCAGCCGGCTCAGCTCGCCTTCGGTGACCGCCCGCAAATCGTCCGCCCTGGCTTCGGACTCCTTAGTGGCGAGCTTGCGGATACGCTCGCTTTCCTTACGAGCCTCATCGAGCAGTAATTCCGCCTCGGCACGGGCCGCTTCGACGCGAGCCTTCGCTTGCCCGGCCTCCTGTTCGGCCTCGCTTCGGAGCTTGGCGGCGTCGGCCTCGGCCTCCGCCATGATGTCCAGGCGAAGAGTGTCGCTACGGGCTTCCGCCAGGCGCTCGTTGGCCTCGGCCAGCAACGCGTCGGCTTCAGTCCGGGCGCGCTTGGACAGCTGCTGAACGCTGGCCAGCTCCTCCTGGGCTGCGGCCTCGAGCCTTTCGGCGTTCTGGCTGGCATCCTGACGCACCACCTCGGCCTCAGAGCGCACTTGCTCGATCTCCCGATCTGCTACTGCCCGCTCCCGGGCCGTCCGGGTGCGAATGCGGTCGGCATCTTCAGATGCCGACAACAAGCGCTCCTCCGCCAAAGCCCGGAGCCGGTCGGCTTCCTCCCGGCTTCCGGCCACTTCGGAAGTCGCTTGACGACGAATCTCCTCGGCCGCGTCTTCCGCCTCCTGGAGGGCCCGCTGCGATTCCTCTTCAATCTGGCCGGCACGGGCCTGGGCGTTGACGACGGCAGCGTCTGCTTGCTCCTGAAAGGCGTTGGCGTCCCGGCGGACCATCGTGAAGAACTCGGCCGCCTCGTCTTTGACTTGCCTGGCGTCCTCGACCGCGTCCGTGAACAACTTCTCAGCATCAGCGGCCGCCTTTGATAACAAGTGCCGCTCGTCCCTGGCAGCGGCAATCGCCTCCCGGGCCTCACTTTGAATGAGCTCTGCCTCCGCGTGGGCCGACGACAGCACCTCCTCGGCCCGGCGGCGAGCGGAGGCAAGCAACTCTTCGGGATCGGCCGCGCTCGCCAGCCCGTCTCGCGCTTCGAGCCGCATGTCGGCCGCCAGATCCCTGGCGGTATGCAAAATCTTTCGAGCACGGGAGTTGGCATCTGCCAGCAACCGGGACCGGACATCGAGGATGTAGAAGTAAGCACGTTCGGTCGCAGCCGCTTCGCGAGAGTCGGCCTCTGCCAACCTCTGCTCCAGCCCGGCTACGGCAGCCGCGGCCCCGGCCTGGAGATCACGAATGAACCCATCCACTTCCTCGCGGACATACCCCTTGAGGCCCGACTTGAAATCCGGCGGATCCGGCAATTGGCCCATTGCGGCTACTTCCTTGCTCTTACTGGTCTCCTGAGGGTGTGACTCGGCAGATCGAAAAATCTCTTGAGCCGGGAACGTTGCGATGCCAGAGCGAGTTGAATATGGCAAGGAGGAGAAATGGAAGCCAACCAATCAGACGACGCCTACCAGGAGCGGCTAACTCCGCTCCAGTACCGGGTCGCTCGGGAAGCGGCAACTGAGCGCCCATTCACCGGTCCATACTGGAACACCAAAGCAGACGGCTCCTACGAGTGCATCTGCTGTGGAACGAGCCTGTTCGCTTCGAGCGACAAGTACGACTCGGGTTCAGGGTGGCCCAGCTTCACTCAACCGGTTGCAGGGGCCCCCATCATCGAGATCACCGATGACGGCCACGGAATGGTGCGCACCGAGGTCAAATGCGGCAACTGCGACGCCCACCTGGGCCATGTCTTTCCCGACGGTCCCCAGCCGACCGGGCTCCGCTACTGCATCAACTCAGCTTCGCTGGATCTCAAAGAGAACGGCTAGCCAGCCCCGAAAGGTCTCCGGTCACGTTATTCGCGGCCAACGGGGCTCGGGTTCCCTTCGGCACAGCGATGTGGCAGGCTCCGCAGGAGCGGTGTGCCGAAGAGCAGAAGGTTCAGTGTTCACCTTCTGAGTGCTCGTCGAGCTGTCTCCGTACCTCATCCATATCTAGTTTCTTGACCTGATCAATCAGGTCTTCCAGGTGTTGCGGCGGAAGCGCCCCGGCCTGGCTGTACAGGATTATCTGGTCCCGGAAAACCATCAAAGTGGGAATCGATCGGATATTGAAAGACCCTGCCAACTCAGGCTGATCTTCCGTGTCCACTTTGGCGAAAACGAGGTCGGGGTACTTCTCCGACATCTCCTCATACGTGGGCGCGAACGAACGACACGGGCCGCACCACTCGGCCCAAAAATCCACCAGCACGGTGGAGCTCGATTTGATTAGGTCGCCGAATGTGTCCTTGGTGGCTTCCACCGTCGCCATTGCGATTTCTCCGATCTCAGGTTCCGTCGAAGCTAACGCGCAACGCGCCAAAGTTATGCCCCAAGGGTTGGCTTTCTCGACCGTCAGACTCCTCCGGCCTTGCTTTAGAGTAAGCCAGGCGGAAAGATGTCAGTCGTAAAGGGCTAGGAGGACGAATGACGGTTACCGACACGCAAACCGTATCTTTCGTCGTCAACGGCGAAGAGGCGACGGTATCCACCCGGCACCCGCACTTGCTGGCGGCTCTGCGAGAAGAGCTCGGCCTCACTTCCCCCAAGGATGGCTGCGCCCCGATGGGGCAATGTGGGTGCTGCACGATTCTCATTGACGGCAGAGCCAAGATTAGCTGCCAAACCGATCCGCAGGACGCCGCCGGCAAAGAGATCACCACCCTCGAGGGGTTCGACCCTGCTGAGCGTGACCGCCTGGCACAAGCCTTTGCCGTCAGCGGCGCACTGCAATGCGGCTTCTGCACTCCCGGCATCCTCGTGCGCACCAAGGCGCTACTCGATCAGAAAGGCAGCGACCTGACTGCCGAAACTGCCGCCGGGCGCCTGGGCGCCCACTTGTGCCGCTGCACGGGTTACACCAAGATCCTCGATGCCATAGAGATGCTGGCCGCCGGCCAGATCCCGGCTCCCGAGCTTCCGGGTGGAGTGGGCAAATCCGGCATGAAGTATGAGGCCTACGACCTCGCCCTCGGCGACCGGCCCTACATCGACGACATGCAGCCGGTCGGATTACTACACGCTGCGGTACGACTGGCAGACCATGCCCGGGCCGAAGTGGTGAAGATCGACACTGCTCCGGCTGAGGCGATCGACGGTGTCGTCAGAGTGCTCACGGCCGCCGACGTTCCCGGTGAGCTTCGGGTGGGAATCATCTACACAGACTGGCCGGTGTTCATCCCTGAAGGCGGCAAGACGTCGTACCTGGGAGACATCCTCGCCTTCGTGGTTGCCGAAGATGTGGTGGCAGCCCGCGAAGGGGCAGCCGCCATCGATATCGAATACAACGTCCTCAGGCCCTTTACCGACCCTGCCGTCGCCGTCGGTTCCGAAGAAGACGCCGTCTGGGGCCTCGACGGCAATGTGCTGTCCGTCTCCCGCTATGAGCGAGGTGACGTCGATGCTGCTCTCACCGGCTCGGCCCACGTGATCAATGAAGTGTTCCAAACACAAAGAGTCGAGCACGCGTTTCTGGAGCCCGAGTCCACCCTGGCGGTCCCGCAGGAAGACGGCACCCTCATGGTCTACAGCGGGGGCCAGGGAGTGTGGGACGACCGCAACCAGATCGCCAGCGTCCTCGGCATCGACACAGACCAGGTGGTGGTGGAGCTGGTCTCCAACGGAGGTGCCTTCGGAGGCAAGGAGGACATGTCGAATCAGGCGCAGACTGCTTTGGCTGCCTGGTTGCTCGGCAAGCCCGTCAAGTGCACTCTGACCAGGGAAGAGTCGCTGATACTCCATCCCAAGCGCCACCCGATCCGGATCGACCTGGCCGTGGGATGCGACGAGGATGGGAAGCTGACGGGTTTGCGGGCCAAGATGCTCGGAGACTCCGGTCCCTACGCCTCGGTCGGGATGAAGGTTCTCGAGAGAGCCGCCGGGCACGCTTCCGGCCCCTACGTCCTGCCGACCATCAACGTGGAATCAACGGCAGCCCGCACCAACAACCCGGTGTGTGGGGCCTTTCGGGGATTCGGTGCCAACCAGGCCCAGTTCGCCATGGAGGGCGCCCTCGATCGCCTGGCCGAGAAAGTGGGGATCAGCGGCTGGGAGATTCGCTCTCGCAATGTTGTCGAACCGGGCGCGGTCTGGGGCCCGGGACAGATCCTGGATGACGGTGCTCTGGGAGCGCGGCAATGCCTCGACGCTGTGAAGGCCGTCTACGACGACGCCAGAGCCGACGGCAAGGCCGTCGGTATGGGCCTGGGGATCAAGAACTCCGGCCTCGGGAATGGCTTAAAGGAAATCGCCAAAGCCGTCGTCAGGTTTGAAGAGGACGGAACCGTCGAGGTGCGCCACTGCTGGACCGAGATGGGCCAGGGGGTCCATACCGTCGCTCTCCAGGTCGCCGTGGAAGAACTTGGAGTGGACCCACAGGACATCAGAGTGGTCGTCGACACGACCCGGGAGCTCGGAGCAGGCCAGACCACAGGATCGCGAGGCACGCTGATGGGAGCCGGCTCGGTGGCCGACGCCTGCCGGGTAGCCAACGAGGACGGCCGCAAGATCGGAGTCGATTACGTCGGCGAGTACCGGGTCGACTGGACCAACTCACTAGAGGACGACGTAGAAAACCCCATCATCCACTCCACTTTCGGTTACGCCGCCCAGGTCATAATCGCCGATCATGACACGGGCAAGATCGAAAGGGTCGTCGCAGCTCATGATGTGGGAAAGGCCGTCAACCCTGTGCTGTGTGAAGGCCAGATCGAAGGTTCGGTGCACATGGGACTCGGCTATGCCCTGTCGGAGGACTTCCCGACCGACGACGAGGGCAGGCCCACCAATATGACCCTGCGGAGCCTGGGAATCATCCGGCCGAAGGACATGCCCCAGATCGACGTGATTCTGGTGGAAGCCCCCCAGCCCAATTCGCCTTACGGGATCAAGGGCGTGGGAGAGATCGGGCTGGTGCCGACCGCCGGCGCTGTGGCAGCAGCCCTCCACGATGTCGACGGGAAGTGGCGTAACAGCCTGCCAATGAGTGGCCCGGATCCCGTGACCGCGTGAAGCATTCGAGCCGATGACTGCGGTCACACCGGGCCAGGTGTGTGCTCACCACCATTTGTACTCGGCTCTGGCGCGGGGAATGCCTGCGCCACCCAAGACTGCGACGACCTTCCTGGAGGTTCTCGAGCAAATCTGGTGGCGGCTCGATGCGGCCCTCGACCTGGAGATGATCCGCTGGTCGGCGATGCTGGGAGCTCTCGAGGCCCTCGAACAGGGCACCACCGCCATCATCGACCATCACGAGTCCCCCAATGCCATCGAGGGAAGCCTGGATGTCATCGCCGAGGCGTGCGCCACGGTCGGTGTCAGGGTGGTGTGTGCCTACGGCGTCACCGACCGGCATGGCGCCGACGGAACCCGGAGAGGCCTCGAAGAGAACCGCCGGTTCATTTCCGCAGGAGGCCGGGGATTGGTTGGAATTCATGCCACCTTCACTTGCGAGGACGAGACCCTGGCTGAGGCGGCCGCGCTCGCAACCGAGCTCGGAGCGGGGGTTCACATCCACGTGGCAGAGGGCCCCGAGGACATCGACGCTCCGCAAAAGCTGGCCGGGCTCACTCGTCCTGAGTGGCTGCTGGCCCACTGCGTCCATCTGCCCACCGACCACGATCTGCAGGGGACCATCCTTCACAACCCCCGGTCCAACCTCAACAATGCCGTCGGCTACGCCAATCCGGCCCGCTTTTCCAACCCGGTGGCTCTCGGCACCGACGGGATCGGCGCCAACATGATTGAGTCCTTCCGCCTGGCGTATGTGATGCACCGGTCGGTGGACGTCACCGCCACTCCCGATCCTTCCTGGGCCTGGCTGGAAACCGGATGGGATCTAGTGCCCGAAGCCCGCAACGACCGGGTCACATGGTCCTATGAGCCAATGGATCCATGGCACCTGGCCTTCACGCCGGGAGTACGGCCCCTGCAAGTCGAGATGGATGGTGAGATAGTGCTCGAGGATGGAGCCGCCACCCGGGTTGATCCCGCCGAGGTACGGGCCAAGGCCGGCGAGCAAGCCAAGCGATTATTTGCCAGGCTGTAACAAGGAGATCTAATGGACCACAAGCCACCGCTCACACCTATGCCGCTCGACGTGTTGCTGGGACGGGTGGCCTATGAGTGGGGAACCCGCAAGCGGATCTTTGATCTCCCGATCGCCCGTATTTTCAACGTGTCGGAAGGTCCCGACCTGTCGATGAGCTTCCTCGGCCGGCCCGCCGCGACACCCATCGGCCCGGCGGCAGGTCCCCACAGCCAGCTCACGGAAAACATCGTCCTGTCGTGGCTAGGGGGCTCGCGACTGATCGAGCTGAAGACCGTGCAGATTCTCGACGAGCTCGAGATCGGCCGGCCCTGCATCGACATGCAGACCATCGGCTACAACATCGAATGGAGTCAGGAACTGAAGATCCCCCAGTCGCTCGACGAGTACGTCAAGGCGTGGATGATGATCGACATCCTCACCGGGTGGGATGAGCTCAAACCGCACCTGGGCGAAAATCCCGGGCCCCACATCTTCGACATCTCGGTGGGGTACGACCTTGCCGGAATCTCGACGCCAGAAGTTGGCGCCTACATCGACTCGATGGTGGACGCGGAGGCCGTCATCGACCGCTTTCGACCCTTGATTCCCGAGCCCTTCACCGAATGGCGGGACTACCCGTTCAAGTCCCGGGTCGCCGACACCGCCACTCTGTCGACTTTTCATGGCTGCCCACCCGACGAAATCGAAGGAATCACCAAGCACCTCATGACCCGTCACGGGCTCGATGTCATCGTCAAGCTCAACCCCACGCTCCTCGGCTTCGACGCTGTCGGCGCCATCGTCAACGTTGAACTGGGCTTCGACGAGGTTCGGCTCCGCCAGTCCGATTTCGACGCCGACCTGCAATTCGAGCGCGGTATCGAGCTGATCGAGGAGCTGGGGAGCTTTGCGGCCGAGAAGGGGCGTCAGTTCGGAGTCAAGTTGAGCAACACCCTTGTCGTCGAGAACCACAAGGGGTGGATGCCGGAAGAGACGATGTATCTATCCGGGCCGCCGTTGCATGTTGTGACCACCACGTTGCTCGACCGGCTCAACCACGCTCTGCCTGGGAAGCTGCGGGTGGACGGTCAGGACGGCTCAGTCCAGGTGAGCTTTTCGGCCGGCCTCAACAAGGACAACATGGCGCAAGCAGCCGGCCTGGGCCTGGCACCGCTGACCGTGTGCTCCGATCTCCTCAAGCAGGGCGGATACGGGCGCCTCAAGCCGATGCTCAAGAACCTGCAGAAGGCTATGGAAGAAGCAGGCTGCACCGATCTCAGCGCCTGGCACCGCCACTCCCAGGAGGCGGCGCTGGCCGAGAGCCGGACCGGAGCAGTCGACGCCTACGTGGCGGGCTTGCACGATCCCGAGCGCAACGAGGCCTACCGCAAAGACGGGAACCTCAAGCTCCCCCGGGCTGTGGAACACGACCTGGAGATGTGGGACTGCGTGGCCTGCAACTTCTGCGTCACCGTATGTCCCAACGATGCCTTCTTTCGCCTTGCCACACCGGAGGAGCTGGGACTCGATGCCCGCCAGCAGTATTTCGTGCTGGTGGAGTTGTGCAACGAATGCGGCAATTGCTTGACGTTCTGTCCCGAAACCGGAGATCCGGCTCAGATCAAGCCCCGGCTCTTCACAGATCCCGACCGTTTCGCCCTCGAAGCCGACGAGCAGGCCTTCCTGGTCTTGCAGGGAGCTGACGGCTATGCGGTCAAAGGAAATCAGCAGGCCGGCGACGAAAACGCTGCCACTCTGACAACCGCCCTCAACGGCGAGGAGCCCTTCCCGCTCCGGGTTGCCCAGCTGACTTCGGACTGAGAGGCGTCGTTCCCAACAACGCCGAATGTGTGCGCCCCTCCCGTGGCTGAGCCTCAATCCACGGTTGCTCACCGACGGTTGGCCTGTTTACTTCCCCGCCCTCGAGGGCGGGGTGGCCGAGCGTCAGCGAGGTCGGGGTGGGGGTGAGGGTGCCCAAGCCTGGTCTCTCATGGGAGGTTTGGAGTCTCCCCCCATCCGTCCTCGGCGCCAGCGCCGAGTCCACCTTCCCCTCAAAGGGGAAGGAAGAAGACTCAGAGATTGGCGCTCACTTCTTTCGTGAACGGATCACACAGTCCGAATCGCCGATGGCACCAGGCGGAGACGGGCATCACCACCGAACCAACCGTGGATTGAGGCTGAGGGAGGGGTCGGGGGTGGGTCGTTCCCAACAACGGCAGTCGTGAGAGAGCACTGATCCGGGGAAGATCGTTGCCGCACGTTTCACGCTCGTCGCGTGGTAGCCGTCAACGCCCCTTCGTGTCCGGCCTTGGGTGCGTTGGGGGCTTGGGGCGGGCGGTGCCTGATTGTGTGTCATCGATACCACGCGTACAACACTCTTCTCAGGGTGCCGTTGTTGGTTTGGTACCCACCCCTGCTCGCTTCGCTCGCCTTCCCCTCCCACTCCGCTGCGCTACGCAGGAGGGGTGCGGGAGGCGTTAGAACCCGACGTCGAGTGGGCGGGCGGCTATCACTCCGCCCCAGCGGTGAACGGTTCCCACTGCCAGCACCACCATGAGGCCGCCGGCGATCTGGACCGGTGCCAGGCTTTGATCGAGTAGGACCCAGGCAGCGGCACCCGCTATGACGGGCTCGGCAGTGGCGATGACTCCGACGATGCCAGATGCCAGATGCCGCAAGGCCGCAAACTGGGCGATGAATGGAAGTGCCGTTCCACCGATGCCTAACCACAGCAATTCGGCTCCGACCCCGGCCGAGATGTCGGTGGGGAAGGTCCACAGCGGCAGAACCACGACCCAGATAGCCGAGGCGAAAATGAAGCCCCAGGTGATGATCGTAAGGGCGGGGAGCGTCTTTCCGAGTCGTTCTCCAATTAGGAAATAGGAAGCGAATGTCACAGCCGACGCGAGCCCCGACGCCAATCCCAGCTCGTCGAGGTCGCTCAATGCCCACACTTCGGTTATCAGCCCGACGCCGACAATCGCCAGGATTGCGGCCACCCACGTAATCCAATTGGCTCGCCGTCCCTGAACCCGGGCCATCCAGGCGAGCACCACGAACGGGCCCAGAAACTGCAGCGTGGCACCGGGCCCGACGCCGAGCCGCTCGAGGGCCCAATAGAAGGTGATACCGACCACGGCGAGGTTGGCTCCCAGGGTCAGCAGCATCGGGATCTGGCCATGCGGGTTGAGGCGGCCTCGCCACCAGGCGTAAGGGACCAGGACCGCAGCCGCGATCAACGCTCTCGCCTCGGATACCCGGGTCGGATCGAGGTCGGAGAAGACGTCGGCGGCGATGGCCCCACTGACGCCGTAAAGCGCAGCCGCTGTCAGCGCCAGGAAAATCCCCGGGGCTGCCGGGAGATCAGGGCGGGACATCAGCCGGGCTCAACAGGCTGGCCTGTTGTCAACCCAATCCGACGCGGTCGTTGAAGGCTTCGATCAACTCGTCAATGGGATCGACCAGCGCCTGAATTGATGTCCAGTAGTCCGGGTCGTACCACTGAGCCTGGATCTCATCAAAGGTCTTGCCTTGCTGCTCGACCCACGTGTAGTACTTGAGATTGTGGATTCGCTTGCGGTCGTAATACGAAAGCTCGTGAACGTGGTCGATGGCGGTCCCCAGCAGGTAGCGATGGTATGAAGCTGCGGCATCGAGCTTGACGTACTCACCCCGCTCGTCGTTGAGCTCGGCCAGGCGGCTGCCATACATCTCCATCGAGTCCGTGCCCACGGTGACGATCACATCGTTGGAGCCGAGCTCGTAATACTTGGCGAACTTGATGGCAGCCAGCATGTTGCCGACTCCCGAAATCCCCAATAAGGGCAGGCGCTCGATGAGGTCGGGCTTCACTCCCTGGTCGATCAGGTATGAGACTCCCTCTGGCTCGTTGAAGAGTCGGATCAGGCTTATGGTGGCCTCATCGTCCAGCCCGATGGCCATGTCCGTGTTGCGGACGTTATGGACCCAGGGAATGTGCTTGTCCCCGATTCCCTCAATCCGGTGCTCACCAAACCCGTTGTAGAGAATGGTGGGGCATTGGACTGGTTCGGCGGCGGCGATCTTCGACGTCGGATAGGCCTGCTTGAGGTAGTCACCGGCGCCGATGGTGCCGGCCGAGCCGGTGGTGACCGTTAGGCCCTGGAATACGTCACGGGGACCGAGCGCACTCTCGATTACCTCGGCCATCGCCGGACCGGTGACGGCGTAGTGCCACAGGTAATTACCGAACTCGTCGAACTGGTTGAAGATCATCAGATCCTCGCCCGAGGCTCGCAACTCGTTGCACTTGTCGAAGATTTCTTTGACGTTGGATTCCGAGCCCGGCGTCTTGATGATCTCCCCGGCAACGCCTTCGAGCCATTCGAAGCGCTCCCGGCTCATGCCTTCGGGGAGGATGGCAATCGACTCGCACCCGAGCAGGTTGGAGTCGTAGGCGCCACCCCGGCAGTAGTTGCCCGTGGAAGGCCAGACCGCCTTGGTAGTAGCCGGATCGAATTGGCCGGTCACGAGCCGGGGCACCAGGCAGCCGAAGGCTGCCCCCACCTTGTGGGCTCCGGTTGGGAACCACTTGCCCTCCAAGACCAGGATCCGCGCCTGAGTCCCGGTCAGCTCCGGGGGCAATTCGAGGAAGTTGACCGCCCCGAAACCGCCTCCATGGGCTGCCGGCTCGTTGTGCCAGCTAATTCGAAACAAATTGCGAGGGTCGAGGTCCCAGAGCCCGACGTCCTTGAGCTCACTCTTGATGGAGTCGGGGATCAGCGACGGATCACGCATCTGCTTGAAGGTTGGGACCCGAATCGACCTGTCTCTTGCCACGCCAACGGCCGAGGAGAGAGCTTCATCTTGCACGGTCAAGTCGATCATCAGGTTCCCTTCATTGCTTCGCGAAGCGCATCCAAACTCGGTTCGAGGCGCATGGGCTCGGTGCCGGCACTGGTCACTGCTCGCATCGCCGAGGCGATGTCCTTGAGGCCGTTGCCGGTTGCCAAGACTACGACCCGGTCGGACGACCCGACAAGGTCCTCCCCGGCGGCCTTCAAGAGCCCGGCATAAGCCGCAGCTCCGGCCGGTTCGGCGAAGACGCCTGAGCCCCGGGCCAATGCCGGAATGGCGGACAGAATCTCCTCATCAGTTACCCGCAGGTAAACGCCGTCGGTCTCTGTTACCGCTGCCAGGGCCTTGATGCGGTCCCGGGGCAGGTCGGCACTGATCGAATCGGCAACCGTGTCGGCGGAGATCGGAGCCTTCGTCAGCACATCCTCACCACTCTCGAACGCCTGCACCATGTAGTCACTTCCTGCTGCCTGGATACCGAAGATGCGCGGGCTGTGATCGATCCAACCAAGAGCCACGGCGTCCTTCATCGCCTTGTGAACCCCGCCGATGATGGAGCCGTCCCCCACACTCACAAACACGGCATCCGGCACCTGCCAATTGAGCTGCTCGAGTATCTCCAGGCCGGCCGTCTTCTTGCCCTCGGTCATGAAGGGGTTGAACCCGGTGTTGCGGTTGTACCAACCGAACTCTTCGGCAGCCGCCATGCAGAGCTCGAAAGCTGCATTGTAGTTGCCCTTGACCAGGGCAACCGTGGAGCCATAGGCAAGAAGCTGGGTAACTTTGGCCTCCGGGGCCGACTCCGGAACGAAGATGACGTTGGCCTGCCCGACACTGGCTGCCAGCCCACTGAGGGCGGCGGCGGCGTTGCCGGTGCTGGCGGTGGTGACCACGTCGGCACCTAACTCGGCAGCCTTCACCAGTGCCACGGCACTAGCCCGGTCTTTGAGTGAGCCCGTGGGCTGGCGCCCCTCATCCTTGACCCACAGTCGGGCTACGCCGACTGCAGCGGCTAAGCGGGGAGCGTCATAGGTGGGAGTCCCCCCCACCGTCAACGGCGGGACCGAAGCGCCAGGGTCAACCGGCATGAGCGCCCGGTAGCGCCACATGGTGGGGTCAGACTCCTCGCGCAAGCTGTCCGGGCTGATCCGCGTGCCGACAAGGGAATAGTCGTAACGAACATCGAGAATGCCCTCGGAGCCGTGGTCCGGGCAGACGTATTTGTTGTCGGCCGCCGGGTAGGACTTGTCGCAAACAACGCAAACCAGGCCGGTGACATGGTCGAGCCGGGTCACGGAACTATGCGCGTCCCGGTTTCGCCTGCCAGGGCCCGCTCGAGATTCTCGGGATTGGTGATGAGCGCTTCCTTGCCCCCGGCCTCGAGGAACTGGACCACGGCCCGCATCTTGGGAGCCATGCTCCCCTCGGCGAAGTGCCCGCCATCGTCCAGGTATTGCTTGACCTCAGCCAGGGTGAAGCTATCCACCCACTCTTGCTCGGGAGTGCCAAACCGGAGCGCTACCTTCTCCACCGCCGTGGAAATGATGAGCAGATCAGCGTTGATCTCCGAAGCCAGTAGCGCCGAGGCCAGATCCTTGTCGATGACGGCGGCCACCCCATAAAGATCGCCTTTCTCGTCGGCGACCACAGGTATCCCCCCACCACCGACGCAGATCACAACCACCCCGGCGTCCATGAGTTGGCAAATCACGTCGATCTCGACGATTCGTTTCGGCTGCGGCGAGGCCACCATCCGGCGCCAGCCACGCCCGGCGTCCTCCATTACAACCCATCCCTCGTCCTCTTGCCGCTTTCTGGCCTCAGCTTCTTCGAGGAAGGTGCCGATCGGTTTTGACGGATTGATCATGGCCGGATCGTCGGGGCTGACCTCCACCTGCGTGACGATGGTGGCGACAGATTTATCGATCCCCATCGCCCGGAAGTCATTGACCAGGTTCTGCTGGAGCGCATATCCGATAGCCCCCTGGGTGTCGGCCCCGGCCACGTCCATGGGTATCTCGTGCAGCTCATCACGAGAGAGCTCGGAGCGCCGCATGATGAACCCCACCTGGGGCCCGTTGCCGTGGGAGATAGCAACATCCCATCCGGCGGCGACAAGATGGGCAATGTGTTGGTCGGTTTCACCGGCAGCTAGATACTGGTCCTCGACGGACTGATGGTCCTTGTCCTTGATCAGCGAGTTGCCGCCGATCGCAATGACTGCCGTGGGCATCCCTTACTCCACTGCGCCCAGCACGAGGGCGAGCAGCGCCATCCTCATCACGACGCCGTTGTAGGCCTCCTGCCAGTAGCGGGCGTGGCGGGTGTTGTCCACCTCTGGAAGCAGCTCGTCCATCCGCGGCAGTGAGTGGAGGACGATGGAGCTGCTCGGCGCCTTCTTCATCACCTCGCGGGTGATCTGATAGTTGGCAGGTGTCAAGTTGTACTCCTCTTGCTTCTCCTGCCGCGACGCTGTGTAGTCGGGCTGTACCACCGGCTCCATGTAGAGAACGTCGGCCTCGGCGATGACCTCGTCGATGTGGTCGACGATCCGCCAGCTGGTGCCTTTCTCGTCCAGCTCGGCGAGAAACTCCTTGGTGGGAGACATCTCCTCCGGCGCCAGGATCACCATCTCCGCATCGAACTGCGAGAGGGCATACCCGATGGAGTGCATGGTGCGCATGCGATGATCGCCGATACACACGAACGTCTTGCCGTCGATGCTGCCTGTTTCTCTTTGGACCGTGTAAAGGTCGGTGAGGACCTGGGTGGGATGCTCGCCCCAGCCGTCGCCGGCGTTGATGACGGGAATCGATGCCCAGTGGGCAGCCTCGTGGGGCGCCCCTTGCTGAAAGTGGCGCATCACCAAAACGTCGCCGTAGTACTCGAGCATGTGGACGGTGTCTTTGATCGACTCCTGATAGAAGTCGCCGGCCCGGGTCATCTTGGCGTCGGAGAAGCCGGTGACGTGCCCACCGAGGCGATGCATGGCGGCCTCATGGGCAAGCCGGGTCCGTGTGGAGGGCTGATAGAAGGCGGTGATCAAAGTTTTGGCGGCCAACAGGTCGGTGTTCCGTCGCTCCCGGGCGATCGGCTCGAGCTGGTCGGCGATCCCGAAAACGTGCTCGAACTCATTTCGCTCAAAGTCTTTCAACGACAGGATGTCGCGTCCGGCAAAGCTTCGCATTGCTTCTTCTCCTCATTTCCGGGGGCTGGACATAACTGAATGCCCCGAGGTACCATGGCAATTGTCATACAATCATACAACAGTATGACCGGACAGGACAAACGAAACCTTGATAGACCGCAGCCCCTCCCTCACCGACCAGGTAAAGGCCCACCTCAAAGAACGAATCGTCGACGGCGAATTCGAAGAGGGTCGCATCCCGTCGGAGACCGAGCTCGCCGCCAGCCTGGGAGTGAGCCGCACCACGGTGCGCGGAGCCCTGACAATCCTGGAACAGGAAGGGGCCATCTACCGCAAGCAGGGCGCGGGCACCTTCGTCAACGAGCCCGGCCTGCAGATCAAATCCCGCCTCGAGGAGATGTGGTCCTACGAACAGTTGCTGGAAGATCACGGCTACACCCCGTCGGTCCGGGTCCTATCGGTCGAAACCGAACCGGCCGCGCCGGCAGTGGCCGAGGATCTGGCGATCGCCACGAGCGACCCGATCCTGGCGGTCGAAAAATTGTTTCTAGAAAACGATGACCCGGTCGTTCTTACCTGCAACCGCATCCCTGCCGAGCTCTTGACCACCAAAGTGACCGCCCGACACGAAGCGCCGCTGTTCGCGTTCCTCGAAGAGCACACCGGTCGGCACCTGGCCTACTACATCTCGGAAATCGTCCCGGTGACATTGGGGGATCACGCAGCCGGGCTGCTGGAAGTGCCGACCGGGACCGCCGCAGTCAGTTTCGAGGAGACCGGGTTCGACAACGACAACCAACCGGTGGTGCGAGCCACCTCATACTTTCGTGATGACCTGCTCCGGTTTCGCCTCATCCGGCGAAAGGCCGGGGCACCCTAGACAAGGAGAGAGAAGATGCAGACATACTTGCGTGGCAGAGACATGATCACCACCCAGGAGTGGACCAAGCACGAGCTGGACACGGTGCTGGACGTTGCCTTTGACCTGAAGCGCAAGCGGGCCCTCGGCGAGCAGCACCCGTACCTCGATAACAAGGTCCTGGCCATGCTGTTCTTCTTCTCGAGCACCCGCACCCGGGCCAGCTTCGAGGCCGGCATGGCCCAGCTCGGTGGTCACGCCATGTTCCTCGACAGCACAAGCACCCAGATCGGCCACGGTGACACGTGGAAGGAGATCGGGGACATTCTCGGTCGCTACAACGACGGCATTGCCATTCGCCAGGTCGATTGGGGCATCGGCAACGACTACATCCGCGCTGTTGCCCAGGCCAGCCGGACGCCGGTGCTCAACATGCAATGCGACTGGTACCACCCGTTTCAAGCCCTCGCCGACTTACAGACGATCATCGAGCACAAGGGTGACCCCAAGGGCCTGACGATCAACATGAGCTACGCCTATGCGGCCAGCTATCAGAAGCCGCTCAGTGTGCCCCAGAGCCTCATCCTGCTCTTGACCCGCTTCGGCGCCAATGTGCGCCTCACCCGCCCGCCTGAGTTCAAGCTCATGCCCGAAGTCGTCGCCCAGGCCGAAGAAAACGCCAAAAAGGCCCATGGCAGCTTCGAAATCGTCGAAGACTTCGACGCCGGCATGGCCGGTGCCGATGTGGTCTACGCCAAGAGTTGGGGGTCGATGCTCACCACCGACGACCTCGAGGAGTCGGCCGAGATATCCAAGAAGTACACCGACTGGATCACCGACGAGCGACGCATGGAAATGGCAGACGAGGACGCCATCTACATGCATCCGCTCCCGGCCGACCGCAACATCGAAGTGACCGACGGCGTCATCGATGGCCGCTGGAGTGCCGTGTTCGATCAGGCCGAGAATCGCCTCCACGTCCAAAAAGCGGTGATGGCACTAACGATGTAGCGGCGGCATCGCCGCTACATCGTTCACCCCTCCCGTGAAACGGGAGGGGTCACGGGGTGGAGTGCGCCCAACAACGGCGCGACGACGAGACATCGAACGAGTTCACCTCACCGAAGCAAGACCGCCTTAAGCAACGCCACAGGACGATTCGCTGGTGGGCCGCGATGGCTCCCGGACGGATGAGCCGCGACGGCTCCCGGAATGTCCGCCCCTCCTCAAGCTCCCAACAGAAATAGAGGGCCGTGCAAGATGTCTATATCGGCCATGGACGCATCGTCGCGGTCGTTGTGCCTCAGGCCTTGCCGAGCACCAGAGCGAGGAGGGCCATGCGCACGTACATGCCGTACTCCATTTGTCGGAAGTAGGCGGCCCGGGGGTCCTCATCGACATCTGGGTTGATCTCCCCCACCCGCGGCAGCGGATGCATCAGAGCCATCTTGTCCTTGGCGTGAGTCATCGTCTCCGGCGTTATGACGTACGAGTCCTTGACGGCCTCATAGTCGGCGGGGTTCTCGAACCTCTCCTTTTGGATCCTGGTCACGTAGAGAACGTCTGTCTCCCCCAGCACGCTGTCGAGGTCAGTGGTCTCGTGCTGGGTGATCCCGGCCTCGTCGATCTCCTTCACGAGAACTTCGGGCATGCGCAAGGCCAAGGGTGAGACGTAGTTGATGCGGACATCGAAGAGGGTGAGGAGCTTGGCAAGGGAATGCACTGTGCGCCCGTACTTCAGGTCGCCGAGCATGGTGACGGTGAGCCCGTCGATGGTGCCCATCTCCTCTCCGATGGTGTAGACGTCGAGCAATGCCTGGGTGGGATGCTCACCAGGCCCATCCCCGGCGTTGATAATCGGTTTGGTGGCGGCGTAAGCGGCTTCGGCAGCCGAGCCCTGCTCGGGATGGCGGAGCACTATGGCATCAGAGTATTGCTCGAGAGTCCGCACCGTGTCGCGCAAGGACTCGCCTTTCGACACCGAGCTGAACGTGACATTGTTGATCTGGATGACGCTGCCGCCGAGACGCTCGATGGCAGCCACAAACGACGACGAGGTCCGGGTGGAAGGCTCATAGAAGAGATTGGTGAGCACCTTCCCTTTGAGCAGATCAAATGTGCCCACCCGGTGGACCATCTCGCTCATCTCGTGAGCGACTTCGAAGATCTTCTCCAGATCGTCCCTTTTGAACTGCGACACCGAAAGAATGTCCACGCCGAAGAATCGCGGGTCGCGCTTCTCACCAAAGGGCAGATGTTCGGTAGGGCGCCTGATCGTCATCTATCCGTCTCCTTGTTTCAAGAAAAACACCGCCCCGGAGGCGGTGTACCCACATTGGATGGTGACTCGGTTCATCGGTGGAGAACATAGTCGAACTACCGCGCCAACCTCTAACTCTTCCTACAAGAGTTTTCGCGACATGGGTCCGTCCGACACAAAACGAACCGCGGTCACCTCCACCACGAAGTGAGGGAGGCCGGGAGGGGGTGGTGCTCACCACCGGCGACCTGACAAAGCCCAAACACGAGTCGAGGAGTGAACCAGGCACCCTTCCCGGCGCGGACCCATTGAACTCGATGCACGGGCCCCATATACATCGCATGGTGGCACGTCGCATTCACCCCGAGCAGCGTGAGCAGCTGCGTTACCTGCGAGCCAACATGACCGGCGCCGAAAAAGACCTCTGGTATCGACTCAACCGCAACCAACTGGGCGTGCACTTCCGGCGACAGCATCCGATCGGTCACTACGTCGTCGACTTCGCCGCGGTCCGTCCCCGGCTGGTTGTCGAAGTCGATGGCCGCACCCATATCCA